>Ga0334722_10000796_pt1 | contig 43471 bp, 38 predicted proteins | sample C3_bottom_MG_FD_207210 | JGI IMG/M metagenome (GOLD analysis project Ga0334722, IMG submission 207210) | Sediment microbial communities from Yellowstone Lake, YNP, Wyoming, USA - C3_bottom | ecosystem: Environmental > Aquatic > Freshwater > Lake > Sediment | place: USA: Wyoming | collected...
TAAATTCAAAGAGAGAAAACAGCCTCAAGGAGCATTAGAACTAGGGCAGCGCTATGCCGCTGCGGCTTGATCAGGTAACCATCTTAAACTCGGCCCTTTATTGTCTTGACAGAGGGGTCCACTTAACAGTATGGATTTGTAGCGATTCTCAAATAGATGTCCGCTCCGTTTGTGCCTTCGGTTGAAGTAGACGGCATACCACGTGAGAAGTTTCCTCATGACCGCAGAAATTCCCTTTTGACCGCTCTTAAACAGGATATGAACGTGATTGCTCATGAGGACCCATGCGTAAACTGAGCACTTGGCTTCGGTGATGTTTTCTCCCAAGCGCTGCAAGAACTTGTTCCTGTCCTGATCATCGCTGAAGATGTTCGTCTTGTTATTGCCCCGGACCATGATATGGTGCAACGCTCCGGGGACGTCCAGTCTTGGTTGTCGTGGCATATGCTCTTCCTATTAACGAATGCTACAATTTCAACTCAAATACCGTTATGCACCGTAAGAACCAACGTTATATAGAAGGAAGAGCATAGGTGAATCAAGCAGTATAGCCGAAAGAATATTTTTTCATAAGCTACCCAAATGAGAAACCTCCTGATAAGAATTAGTTTATGACGGAACTAAATTCATAAACAGGAGGCTTCTATGGAACAGCGTGATGGTAGCAGGCTCGAAGAATTTTGTCAATTCAGGAAAGAGATTCGCGGTTCAACCGAGTATTTGATAGTCGGTTTGGATATTGCCAAAGAACGGCACAATGCCTTCTTCGGCACGTCAACCGGCAGAACGCTGCACAAAGGAATGTTCTTTGATAATACCTATGATGGATTCCAGAAGCTTTTGATCCGAACGGACGCGCTTAAGGTGCAGCATGGCCTGCATAAAGAGGTTTTCGGGCTGGAGCCGACGGCCAATTACCATAAGCCCTTGGGAGAGTATCTTATTACGGGCGGACACTTGGTTGTCTTGGTAGCCGCGGCGGCCACATCAAAGAACCGGGAACTTCTGGACGGCCGATGGGACAAACACGACACCAAGGATTCCGCGAATGTGGCAGATCTGATCGCTCAGGGAAAATGCCTTTACTACGACTGTCCGGGAGAAGATTTGCTGTCCCTGCGTGGCCTGCTGTCCTTAAAGAAACGGCTCAAAAAAGAAGAACACGGTCTCCGGGTCCGCATCCGCAATCAGCTTCTGGCCCAGTACTTCCCTGAAATGGACCAGCACTTCGGATCGATCGCGAGTCTGAACGTAGTTCAGCGCTGCCTGGATCCCACGGATATTTCTCTCATGCAATATGACGACTTCTGCCGGATGGTGTCACCCGGAAAGGTAAACGTGGCACAGCAGCGGCGGCTCATGCAGATATGGAGGGCTGCCAAGCAGTCCATAGGCTGTAGTGTTGGAGAAGCGGTAGCCATTGAGGCCCAAATCATGGTTGCCGGCCTTAATCGTGTCCGGGAGACTATCAAAACCGTTGAGGACAAGATCGAGGACATCTGCCTAAAGTTTCCCGAGTATTCGTTTCTTCTCACGATTCCCGGGTTCGGTCCGGATGTATCCGCCAAGGTTCTGGGTGCCATCGGAGACCCTGACCGCTTTACGAACGGCAAGCAGGTCTTGAAAATGGCTGGATTTGATTTGTGTGCGAGCCGAAGTGGGAAGACGTCAAACAGCGCAACCCCGGTGATCTCCAAGCACGGGAAGGCCGATCTCCGCTACGCACTGTATCAGGCGGCGATCATCAGCTCACTGCATAGCAAAGAGTTCATCGTCTATCACACAAGTAAGATAAAAGGACGCGAGCGGGAAAGAGGGATCGGCACCAAGATGCGGGTAAAACTGGCAGCGAAGCTCTTGATCATTGCCTGGACGCTGATGAAGAAGAAAGAACCATTTGTTTCCGGTCGGCTGAACACATTGGAGAAAGTAGCATAAGCCGGACCATGTAACTAAAATTTAATTTCGACGTAGAGAGCCCGGGACACAACGTTGAGGCTGATGACCTCGTGAGGGACAATACAGGGCCTCTCATAGAACTTGAGAATCTGGATAAGGGATGCTTGGCGGCCACGGCACGCCGGATAGATATAACGCTCAGATAGCAAGTTCGCAATAACTGTGAGAACCGTCGATAAAACGCCGCATCGAGTGTGTTGACACTCGCGAGTGCTGTGCGTCCAGAGATAGAAACAATTTCTATCATATTATTTTGCCTCATTTTTTATTTTGACTTGACAGGGGGACTATAGGATGTCCCTAAAGCTCCCTTCGTCCCTAAAGCTCCCTTTGACTTGATAGGGGGACTATAGGATGTCCCTCTGTGTTTCCTTGCTGCGCGGTTGATCCGCACGAGGCTTACGACTGCGTTTGGGTCTTGGTTTACTACCAGTATGTTCATATCGTGCTCATCGGTGTTCTCTTTTACAGTCTCTTTCATGCATCCACCGCTTTCCATATACTGCATACTGTCTATGGCAGTGTGATTGCCTTGTCTTTATTCGTTGCCCACCAATTCTTATACTCCACGAGCTTTACTTTGATGTTCGTGCCGTCGCTTTTGTTCAGATATCCGGCGAGAAGGTTCTTTTCATCCGCCGCCTTCATCCCATAATATTTTTCTCGGTAATCCAGGAAGATGTTCATACTTTTGACGGATTCCTGATAGACCTGTTTCTCGTCAGCTTTTTTGAGCGTGATTTGCAGAAACCACTTGTCGCACAACCACAAACGGCGGTCCATTTCGTCTTTGATCCAAGTAGTTTTGTTGGCAACGCTATTAAGATCCTTCATAGTAATCGGCGGCAGCGTCGAAGGGTGTTTCGCCAAATATGCCTGAATAATTTCTATCGGTTCCGGCTTGGTCAATTGTGAATCGTGGTATTCAATCATAACCACCTTATTCCCACTTAGCCATCGATAATCCCTGCCGCCGGCACCGTATACATAAATCGTATTACCATCTATGTTTTTAAGATAATACTCAGGTATGCCATAATAATTGCGGAATTCGATGTCAAGCTCATGTGCAAGCCACTTGTCGGAGTCGGAGTTAATGTGTTTTGTGACTTGAACTTCGACGCCTACGATTGTTACAGGATGTACATATCTCGTTTCATATGTGATGTCGTTATGATCGATATTAAAATGGCCAGCAGGGATTAAAGCACCGCTATTCCCGAACATTTCTATTGTTTGTTTAGGTCTATACTTGAATTCCCCAATGTCGCTTTGTATCAAATAGTTTTCTATTTCCTGGGCTAAACTTATAGTCGAAAATAGTAACATTGTCAAAATCATTATTCTTTTCATCATGCACCCCTCTATTTGTATTGTTCGGAGATTAATCCTTTAACCATGCTCGGTAGCTTCCAATTGTTCTTACAGTTACCGTAGTCGGCATTGCAAACGGCATCCTTCTTCAATATATTTTCCATCTCTTTCTTATTGCCGCCGGGATAACTTACGATGAGCGGTACATACGAATCGCTTGGATTCAGCGAGCCATGCCATGATTTACACGCATATGCTGTTGTGTATCTATCAATAGCATCGCCAGTCGTCGTGTCTTTCATTATCAATACAATATCTCCACTTCTATCTTTATGATTCATTCCATTGATTCTAGTCCAGGCATCTATATAGGCTGTCACGGAAAAAGGATCGTCGACCGCACATTTCGCACTGCCATCGTCGTTTAATTCGTCGAATACGCAGTAATTACCAGAAATACGGACGAGTATTTTATCCACTGATGCTTTTAATCTTCCTATAGTGTTTACTTTAAAATCTGAGTAATCGAGAGCGTCCACGTTCCACCAACGTGCAGCTTCTTCAGGGTGCTCATCCAGGGTTAGTCGCAGCAACTCAGCTATCTTTCCTAATTTAATTATGTCGGCTAGATACACGTGGGCCATAGGACCATTTAACCCTACAATGACATCGGCGTTCTCGGCTATCGCTGTTGCTCCATTTGGCAATTCAATTACTTTATTTGTTGCTTTGTCTTTTATCAGATAAAGCTCTGCTATTTCTTTCGGAGCCAACACTTTGTATTGACCCCAGCCCATTTTTCCTACTGTCTTGAGAATCTCCCCCAACTCCCATATATGGAGGTTGTTGTTTTCGAGTTCTGCATTTTTTGCATTTTTACCCGCGTAGTCGTTATTCGAGTTGACCGCAAAATTTGTTTTCAATACACACGACATTTCAGCGTGGCGATTTGTTTGCTTGATCTCCTTGAAGTCACCTGATTCAGGATCATAAATAGGCTGCTCGTGAATATAAGTCAACTCCGTCGGCATTGCCGTATGCCCATGATCCGAGACGATAATGAACATTTTATTGTCAAACTCATCCTGACCTTTAAGCGCATTTGCGATCTGGTTTACTTTCACGTCTACGGTATCCTGCACGAATGTTTTATAGTGCCCCATGCCATTCAAATGCGCGTCGTGATCCAGGCCGGGTAGATAGACCGAGAACAGCGCCGGGAAACGCTTCCTCTTTCCGCTTTTCGTTGGCTGCTTGAAATAGTTGTTTATAAAATCCACCGACTCGGTCGTTGAGGCCGCGTCGAATAATGAACCATCCCATGTCGTATCCCAAAGTGTCTTCCATTTTACGCTTGGCGTTCCCCACCAATCAACGCCAGCGGCGTATTGATTAAACATCGACACGGTCCGACACTCACCTGTACTCTGATCGCAACGAGCGGAAGCATCTACCTGATATTTCGCAGTCACAACATCGTTTACGTCTTTCCACAGCGGGATGGTCATAAGTACATCCCCCGGCGCGGATGTCGCAAGTTTTTCAGATACAGTATTGTACCCAAGAAACTCTGCTGGCATGACATAGTTTAATGCAAATGGCGCAGATTCGTTTTTCCACCCCAACAAACTAGAAACCAAACCACCTGTCGGTTTCGCGCGCATAGCCCCTCCATCGGCGTCCAGGGTCACCATACCCGAAGGAAGCGTATTCATGCCCGAAACCATGACATTGATAGGAACTGAGGCATTGTACAAATCCCACGCAAAAAACTCGTTTCCTGTTATTCCTGTTCCGCTCGGCATCATACCCGTAAAGATGCTGGCCCAGGCTGCAAACGTGATCGACGGGAAGATAGTGGTGACATTCTGAAGCCGTATGCTTTTTAACGGCATCTCGGTGTCATCGCACTTCATAATGGAGCCTGCGCCGTTATACTTCCCGCCCAGGACTTCACACAGTCCTGTGAGTTCCGTCGAAGGAACATAATAGGGTGACAAAACTCCAACCGGATAAACCTGCTGCTCTAATGGCTTATACAGCACATCCTGCCTCAGTCCATCAATACCGAGAATGACAACGCCGACCGGCTCAATTGGAATCTCCTGTTGAAGCCCGTCGAATTCAATCCGCATTCTGTTGCCGATTCCTGCATACAAAACGGCCTTTGCATCCAGACCGCCGACATCCAAGACCGTCCTTGGCCGATTGGATACAATGAACTTATCTTTCGTTGATCCATTGTCAAGGGTATCTGCAACACCAATATTACACTTACTATTTAACAGGGGAAGCCACGGTTTATAGAATGTCAGGGGATACTCAACCGCGTAGCTCTCTCTCTCTATCGTCGGCGCCGTGATCAATTGACCATCCTTATTGACAATCGATACCTTTCCGCTGTGGCCGGAACAATTATTTGCATTGATATTGCCCGGTGTCTCTATATGGTATATCTTCTCCGGCCATTTTTTGTCGCCTCGTCCGATTTTAATCTCTTTTGAGAGATCGGAGGTGTCATCCTTCACCAGGATCGCCGTCACCGGCAGCTCGACTTTTTCAGACGTTATCTCAATGCTCGACCCAAGATTCAGCACCAGCGTGACAAAATACCTTTTCGCAGTTTCAAACTTGGCCCCGCCGCGACTCAATACGAACTTTCCGTCCTTGTCCGGGGCCATGACACCGATCCACGTTTCTATGCCGTTTGCGTCCTTTTCATAAATAAAGAGCTGTCTGGCCTGTGGCTGGTAGTCCGTCGGTTCGATACGGTACGAAATGGAGGTGTCCGCAGTGGGGTAGCCCGATTCATTCACCATAATAAGGTTAAGCGGATCGATCACGGCCCTGACGCCCCATGCGATTGTTGTTGCCGATACTGTGCCGTTCACCGACTGCCATAAAGTTGATTCTTCTCGAACGATTTTTCCCCCGGAACAACTTCTCGGTAGCTGCGCCTTTGCCGTGCCAATCGCTCTGAGCGCATATTTCGTTGGTAACGGGTCAAGGGTGAGCGATGAAGTATACAGTCCATTTGCATCAGTAACCTGCGTTGCCGGGGTTAATGTTCCAATCGGGCTCCCGCTGTTGTTGGTTGCCTCGAAGACCACTTTACCATCATATACTTCAGGATTTCCCGGAGCGCTGTTTGTAACCGGGACTGTCCTAAACGTACCATTCCCGCCTGTCAGGGCACAGGTACCGTTGCCGCTATCGGCTATGATCATGTCCTCTTCAGTATACAGAAGCTTCGTTGTGAGAGGTGCAGCGAGCGTTTTCCCTGGTTTGCCGGCGTCTATCCGATTCCCTTTTTCATCCACATGGTTCATGAAGGCAATACTTAAAAACGGATCGGTAAATCCATTGAATCGAGGAATGGTGTATGAGTAATGCGTGAAGGTCGCCCGCAGGACCACCTGCTTGCCGTCAGACCCGATTGTCTTCGTCTCCGCATTAATATTGAATCGTGTGTTGTCCGTGTTACCGAGGATAACATAGGCGAATGCGCCCGAGGTATCGGTCACGATATTTCCTACTGATGCTGATGCCATTTGGCAATCAAGGGTCGGGATGCCTGGGCAATCGCCGCTGTTCCGATAGAGCTTGGCATTCTGTACGTCTCCGGTAGGCGGCGTTCCCAGATAGGTCTGCGGGCCGATTGAAAAAGTAACGGTCTCGTTCGATCTCAGGTTGCCGAAATGATCGACCACTTTTGCGACTATCGTTCCGGAAAACGTATTGGGATTGCTGAAGACCTTCTTTGTGTCTGTTGAATCACCATATGCCTTTTCGATCCTCTCCGCGGGACCGGGCAATCCATACGTCTCGAAGGGCTTATCGGAAGTGATGTCGCCCGTGTATGCGCGTGCGGTAACCGCTATGAGGTTTAGCCCCACCTGAATGAGATTCGGTGAACCGAACAGGTAATATGGAGATACGGATGTTTCCTTCCCCAACCGTAACCAGAGACCGGCCATACCATCCTGACCAGTAATAGTGGTCATTGTCTTGGTGTCCTGATTTGCGAGCGGGACGTTAGTTTGCTGGAGACTGCCCCCGCCTGCAATTATCGTATAGGTCACTTCGACGCCTTTTACGGGACGTCCTGATCTGTCCTGTGCTTGAATCATGAGCTGAGTGGGGAGAACAGTGTCGACTGTGCCATCCTGATAATCGCTCGCTTTGAGCCTGACCAGTTTGACTGCCTCACCGGGATTGGTGTTCGGCGGACTGCTGATCGGTGCGTTCAAAGTATCAGCCAGGTCTTTATTGATCCAGTCCTGTTTTTTAATCGACGTCATCCCGCCCGCGATCATACCGGAAAGCATCCAGCCTGATTCGCCGGTAACAAGATTTTCCTTGATGTAACCGATTCCGGTCCAATCCTGATACGTAGTCTCCGATTGAGGTATACGGATAGTTTGATTTTGATTGACTGCATTCGCAATATCATCCTTAATGTTCTGATCAAATGGCAAGGTCGGCAACACTGAATCAATATTTGTTTTATCGATAGTGATAATCGCCGCCTGGCTGTCGTTTGCCACGGTCATGAGCTTTGCCGTTGACATTGACTGCACTTGAAAATCGTCCTCGAATACCCTGTTTTCGAGAATCGATCCTTGTAAGGATGATAATTTCATAAATGCTTGTACTCTGTCATCCGTGCTCTGTATTTTGGTTACAGCTTCTATTCTCTTCAAGCCCGCATCTATGAAAAGACCTTTCCAAGTAAAGCCGTGCGGCATATCCATCAGATACGCTACATCTATCACGCCGCCTATTGTCACGATAGTCGGGAGCGGTCGAGTAAGCGCAAGATGAAGAAGTGAAGCCAGTTCGTCTTCCGCTTTGTTCCAGCGGTCGTTGTAATTCATGGCTTCTTCGTATTGGAGGCGCGCCGCGTCCTTTGCCCCCTCACCCCCGCCCTCTCCCGCAAGGGGCGAGGGAGTCAAAACGGCTTTCTGGGCTGTAATGCCAATGACGGAAAGGTTGCCGACGATATGACTATTCGTAATACTCTGCGTGCCGTTTGGAGAAATGAGGTCAATAACAAGGTTGAACTCTCCACCCATGGAAACTCCGCCCTGGGCAACGACGATCCTCTCATTATTTACCTTGAGCATTGGCCTCAAATTGACCAAATACGCAGGGGTGTTATCCAACCCGCCATACGAGTCAATAATCTCCTGGTCCTGAACGGTTTCCGGCTCGTAAGTTATCGCTATCTGCTGATTGCTGAGCTTATAAAGCGGTAGGGTGATTTCGAAGAGTTTATCGGTATTCGCTGACTGCTGATTGCTGACTGCTGAAAACTTCACTTTGTGCATAAGTTCATCTGGAATCCGGGTATATTCACTCGTTACCTTGACGAGCGTGAACTGCATGCTCCCGGGAAGAATGCTCATGTGCTCTGGCGTGAGGACCTTTGTACGCAGAAAATCAGTGTACGCGAGTTGGGAGTTCTGGGTTAGGAGTTCGGAGTTGATACGGGACTGTAAATATTCCAGCGGCGTTTGCGTCTGAACAGCGCCCAGATATTCGTCTCTGATTACTGAAAGCTGTCCGCTGAACTCCGGCAACTCGAAAAGGTCCTTGGGAGCATTATAGACATAATCCTTGACCTTGATGCTGGTGTCGAGCCCGATCCAGGTCTTGCCGTGTTCGTCGAGGACCACTCCCCGGTAATTGGACATGGGAATATAGCTTTCGACATAGATGTGCTCTATCTGGAAATTGGATATAACCCCGCCTGCGATGATCGGTTTGTACGGGATGCCGGACTTCTGAAAGAACTCGGCGATCTTTGCGGGATTGTCGATACCGGTGAGGTTTTTGACCCTCTCGATAGGTCTATCGTCGGATGCGAAGAACTCGATGGTCCCGCGCACGTATCGTGTAGGAAAGCCCGAGGCCCGGAGAAGTGCTGTAAGCAGCGTCGCCTGGTCGCAATCGTTCCCGCTCTTTTGGCGCAAGGTCTCCCCCGCGCCTTTCTGGCAGCCCCAGTACCACTCGGTCTCGATATTATTCTTTACGTATTCGTAAATGGCCACGGGCTGCCAGTTCAAACTCTGGGCCAATGTCGCGATCTCTTTTGACATTGGCGCTTCGGGGGTAGCTGCAGTGTCGTTAGGGCTTACTGTCTTGTTCCCACCTTTATAGGCAGGGGTGATGGTATCCACAGTACTTGGTTCTTGAGCGGGATAGTTCAGATGTTTATACGGCAGGCTGCCGAGAAGAGGGCGCTTCTTTTTGGGGTGGAACTTATCAAACAGGGAATTCAGTTTTTCTATTGCTGAAAGCTGATCGCTGGTCGCCGGCTGTCTTCCTTCTGTGGGTATCAGTCCATCCATCAGGTCCAGATATTCCAGAAGGGCCTTGCGGTACTCTTTTACCATGGTTTGATGCCGCGTCGTTGCTTTTGACCCAAGAGTCTTTATTTTTGCCTCGCGAAGATTGAACCGTTCTTCGAGAAGCAGGTTGGATATTCGTATGTTGTCAACAACGCTTTTGAGTTGAGTGATTTCAACGGAGACAGGAGAACTCTGGTTCAGCTTTACTTTAATTGCGTTCACTATGGATTTGCTTTGTATCAGGCTTTGTTCAAGATCCGATTCAGTGCTGATTTGCGCTGCATGGCTGATGAGGGGCACAAGAACAAGGCATAGGGATAAAGCACAATTCACGAGTAGGAACGGGCGGCTTTGGATTAAATGATATGACTCCACAACTCTTCCCATCAGCGCCTCCCCCAATACAGAAGTCAGAGCATTCAATAAAAGAGCTATGAAAATAGCAATTCCCTATACTCACGTCAACCTCAAGTTCCGATTTGAGGGCCTATGATGACGAACAATTCTCTTAATGTGATGATTTCTATCCGCAATTTTATTCCGGGGTATTTTTAGGGTATCAGCAGATTATGGCGGAATGTTGCACGACTGCGTAGCATGCAAAACGACAGCTCCCGGGTACGCTGGATCACGTAGTTGGTTACACATCAGATTATTCTTAGGTGAAGGTCAGGCTCAGGTGCTCCTGAAGTTCTCAAACTGCAGCTCGATGCCGAAGTCTTTTCCTTTCAGAAGTTGAATAGTAGTTTGAAGATTGTCCCTGTCCTTGCCCGAAACGCGCACCTGCTCCGCCTGGATCGAAGCCTGGACTTTGATCTTCGATTCCTTGACCGCTTTCACGATCTCTTTCGCCTTGTCCGCTGGGATGCCCTGCTGCAGCGTGATCTTCTGACGAACAGTCCCGGCAAGGGCCGATTCAATTTTGCCGTACGTCAGGTTCCGGGTCGGCACGCCGCGTTTTACGAGCTTTGCCTGCAGAATATCGATCACGCTCTTAAGCTTATACTCGTCATCGGACACAATCACGAGCGCGTCCTTTTCCTGGGTTATATTCGACTTGCTGCCTTTGAAGTCGAAGCGCTGACCGATCTCCTTCAAGGCCTGGGTCACGGCGTTCGTCACTTCCGCCATGTCGATCTTTGAAACAACATCAAATGAATTTTCCGCGGCCATTTACAACCTCCAGATAGTAAAATCGAGATGTCTTCTGTCTTCTGTCTTCTGTTCTCTTCCCCTACTGTTCTATGATCTCCGTGCCTTTCGGCGCCTTGAAGATGAACACCTTGTCATCCACTCCCCGGCCCTCAAGCGTCTCGGTAAACGTGATCTCCGTGGTGTTCCCTGATTTATCGAAGATCATGATCCCCAGGATCCGACCGGAATCTTCCACCTGTATCCTGAGTTTCTTCATAGCGGCCCCCGGTTTTTTGGGTAAAAGCTCGAGAAGAAGCGGCTTGTCCGGCTCCGGCTGTGCCACGTCAAAATCGTTTCGGATTGCACCCGCGCCAAGAAGGAACGCAACCGGGATGTTCATGTGCTCAAAATCTGTAAAGGTTTTTCTGATCATCTGTTCGTTCTTCCGAGAATAGAACAGTGCGGCCTTGCCATCGATCAGGATCATCTGACTGTTGGTATATTCGAGCCTAAGCCTGCCCGGCTTTTTAATCCAGAGCGCGCCCTCGAACACCTGCGTTTTGTTCACGGACTTCAGATAATTTTTCTGCACCACCTTTGCGGCAAGATCAACCAGATTTTGGTAGTGATTTTCCACAATTGCGATAACTTCATCTTTCGTCACTGCATTCGGAGTCTCTGACGCAATGACCACCGTAGTGCAAAGAAACAACATAACTACTGCGCTTATAATCTTGCTCAGCTTAAAGGTCATCAAGGCTCCTCGAAGTACCGTCCATATTCCTTGAAATCAGCACCTTCCGGGGCTTGGACCCGTCCGCCGGCCCAACGATTCCATCCTTCTCCATCATTTCGATCATCCTCGCCGCGCGGTTGTAGCCCACGCGCAAATAACGCTGCAGAAATGATGTGGACGCCTTTCCGTTCTGCTGAACAAGGTCCACAGCCTTCTCATACTCCTCGTCGCGTTCGCTGTCCTCAACCGCAGCGGTCGCAGCCTCAGCCACTTCCTTGACCCGCTGGATAAGAAGCGTATAGTCCGGCTTGCCCTGTTTTTTCACAAAATCCACAACGCGTTTGATCTCGGCCTCTGACACATAGCATCCGTGAACGCGGGTGAGGTGGCCCGACCCCGGTCCCTGGAAGAGCATATCGCCCATACCAAGAAGGTTCTCGGCCCCGTTCGCGTCGAGAATGGTGCGCGAATCCGTCTTGGACGACACCTGGAAGGATATGCGCGACGGCAGATTCGCCTTGATCAGACCCGTGATCACGTCCACGCTCGGCCGCTGCGTGGCCACGATCAGGTGGATGCCAGCTGCCCGCGCCATCTGGGCAATGCGCATGATCGAATCCTCCACCTCGCGCTGAACCGTCATCATGAGGTCGGCAAGCTCGTCGATGATAACAACGATATACGGCAGCCGCTCGGCCTCGGGCACTGCCTTGTTATAGGACTCGATGTTCTTGTTTCCCTTTTCGGAGAGCTGCTTGTACCGGCGCTCCATCTCCGCAACGACCGCACGGAGCGTCTCAGCAGCCTTCTTCGGCTGGGTGACCACCGGCGACAGCAGATGCGGGATGCCTTCATAAACCGAAAGCTCGAGCATTTTTGGATCGATCATCGCCATCCTGACCTCGCTCGGCTTTGCATTGTACAGGATCGCCAGGATAATGGAGTTGATCGCAACACTCTTGCCTGACCCCGTTGCCCCGGCAACCATGAGGTGCGGCATCTTGTCGATCGAGGCAATAACGGATGCGCCGAAAATATCCTTGCCCAGGGGGATCTTGAGCTTCGATTTGTTTGCCTGATACTCCTGCGTTTCGAGGATCTGTCGGAAGTAGACCGTCTCACGCGAATTGTTCGGCACCTCGATGCCCACGGCGGCCTTGCCCGGCAGCGGCGCAACAATGCGTACGCTCCCCGCTTTCATGGCAAGGGCCAGATCATCCGCCAGGTTGACGATCCTGCTCACCTTCACCCCCGGGGCAAGCTCGATCTCGAACATGGTCACCACCGGGCCGGGGTAGACCTGGGTAACGCGTCCCTCGATGCCGAAATCCAGAAGCTTCCGCTGCAGCAGCTCGGAATGGGCATGCAATTCCTCTTTGGATACTTTCTTCGAAGACTGCGGCAAGGGATCGAGGAGGTCGGCTGACGGAAGCTCGTAGTCGCCTTTCGTCTCCTTGTTTTCCCTGCCACCCATGAACTCAAAGGTCGCCTGCGTAGGCTTTGCGGGTTTTTCCTGCTTAATGATACGTGGCGGCGCGGGTGCCTGCTTTTCCGCCTCAACGATCTTCGGCGGCTCCCGGGGAACCACGGGCCGCTGTTTTGTCTCGCGGGCTTTTTCCCTGCGTCCTCGGGAGACCTCGATCAGCAGGTCCAGATGCTCCATCATCCGACCATACTGCACGCGAAGCCAGGCCAGAGCGTTGAGCACGGAAAACGGTGTCAGCAGCATAAGGGAAATGACCATGGCGGTCAGGGTAATAATGTACGCACCGGTGCTGGAGAAGCCGCCGATCAGAACATATGCAGTAAGCCGCCCCAGCAGCCCGCCCGAAGGAAGGTCTTCGTCGAGGAACTTGACCGTATCTCCCTGGAGCCCGAAGAACGAAGCAAGGGAGACAAAGAAGATCACGCCGCCGATTTTTTTAAGATAGGGATGCGTTGCCTCGATTTTAAGCGCGAGGATCACGGCATAGGCGAATAAAAACGCGGGAAGAAGATACGCGGAAACGCCGACGATATGCAGCAAAGCGTCCGACAGGTACGCGCCGATGATGCCGATGTAGTTCCTGACACCGCCACCCACGCCGGAGCTGCTGAAACAGGGGTCGGCAGCGCTGTAGGAAATCAGGCTCAACAGAATAAGGAGACCGATCGCCAAAAGAAGCAAGCCGACCATTTCGTTCCAGTGTTTATGTTTTGCTGCGGATACCGGCATAGACCCCTTTGATCGTGACAGGACTTGGTGAGTGAACCATTAAACGCTTCTCAAAAACGACAAGAGCTTTTCTCGCAAAGTCGCAAAGAGCGCAAAGTGTGGCTTGAGTCAAAATCTTTTTCTTGGTTTAAAACCAAAGCTGTGGTTTAAGCCTTTCTTGGCGTCCTTTGCGACTTTGCGAGAGATGCCTTTAGTCCTCAGCTTTTGATCCGGTTTGTCTGTGTTAGATTAGTATCTGACCACCCACAGCAGTACAACCACCGCAGCAAGCGCGATCCGGTATCCCACGAAGACATTCAGGGTATGCTTGTTGAGATACTGGAGCAGAAATTTTATGCACACATACCCGACCACAGCGGAGAAGACGGCCCCCACCACAAAAGGAATCGCCTCGCTCTCAGCCAGATGAAGCTTGCGGAGTTTCATCAGGGCGGCCCCGGCAATAACCGGCGTGGACAGAAGAAAGGAGAACCGCGCCGCGCTCTCACGGGTGTAGCCTGCCATTAAGCCGGCGGTGATGGTGATCCCCGAACGGGACACACCCGGTACCAGGGCAAGGGCCTGGGCGAAACCGATAAACAAGGCATGACGGAGCGACATCTTGCTGATGATCTCGGTCTTTGATGAATATCTGTCCGCGCCCCACATGACCAGGCTGATGACTACAAGCGCCGCTGCTATGAGTAGCGGGTTACGAAAATAATTTTCCACCACATGTTCGAATTTCAATCCCAGAACACCGGCGGGGATGGTTGCCAGGACAATGAACCAGACAAGCCTGCCCTCGCCTGTTTTCCAGGTGTTGTTCCCGAGACCGTTGAAAAATTTTCTGAATAGATCGAACCAGTCACGCCAGAAGAATGCCAGGATCGCAACGAGCGTGCCGGCATGCAGTCCGATGTCGAATGTGAGGCTGTCTACAAGCGTTCCCTGCCACCCGAACATCCAGGGCATGAGGATCAAATGCGCGGAGGAGCTGATCGGCAGAAACTCCGTGACCCCCTGGACAATGCCGAGGAGAATGGCTTCAAATAGTATCATGCAGGCTCCTGATGGCTTTGACGTCGCGACATTATTTCACAATGCCCGGTCGATTTCAAGAGCAGAGAAAAACCGGTCAATGTTTAACAGCCTTCACCTTCCAGACAGTCTCCGCATATTCGCGGATCGTCCGATCGCTTGAGAACTTGCCCATGCCCGCAACGTTCAGGATGGCCTTGCGCGACCATTCTTCGGGATCCCGGTACAACGCATCCACCCGTTCCTGGCAGGACACGTACGATGCATAGTCGGCAAGCAGCATATAGTGGTCGCCATACCCGGTAAGTGCATCGAAGAGTGGACGGAACCGGTCCGGAGCATTGGGCGAAAAGAAACCGCTGTTGATCATATCGAGCGCCTGCCGTAGCTCTTCATTGGTGTTATAGACGTCCCAGGGATTGTATCCTTTTGCCTCAAGCGCCGCGACCTCGGCCGCGGTCATGCCGAAGATGAAGAAATTCTCAGCGCCGATCTCGTCCCGCATCTCTATGTTCGCACCGTCGAGCGTGCCGATGGTATGCGCCCCGTTCAATCCGAACTTCATGTTCCCGGTGCCCGAAGCCTCGGTGCCGGCAGTGGAGATCTGCTCGGAAAGATCGCAGGCCGGGATGATCTTCTCGGCGTTCGAAACATTGTAGTCGGGAATAAACACGACCTTGAGCGCATTGTGCATTGCCGGATCATTGTTCACCACATCGCCGACGCTGTGAATGAGCTTGATGATGAGCTTTGCCATGGCGTAGCCGGGCGCGGCCTTGCCGGCGAAGATCACGGTCCGGGGAACCAGTTCGCTGCTCCGGCCTTGCCGAAGCCGGTTGTACCGGGTCACCACATGCAGCACGTTCAGGAGCTGACGCTTGTACTCGTGAATGCGCTTGGTATGCACGTCGAACAACGAGGAAGGATCCACGCTCACCTTGAGCCTCATTTTGATGATCGCGGCCAGCCGTTCCTTATTCGCGTATTTCACATCGCGGAACTGTTTCCGGAACTCAGGCTCTTCGGAAAGGGGCTCCAGCTTCTTCAACTCCGACAGGTCGTTCACCCACGCCTTGCCGATGCGCGAGGTGATGAGCTCCGACAGCTTCGGATTGGTCTTCAGCAGCCAGCGCCGCGGCGTGATCCCGTTCGTGATGTTAATGATCTTCCCGGGAGCAAGATGTTCAAAATCCGCGAAGATGGTCTGCTTCATGAGATCGGTGTGGATCTGCGAAACTCCGTTCACCCGGTGGCTCCCCACGATGGCCAAATGCGCCATGCGCAGCCTCCGGCCGCCGCCTTCGTCCACGATCGACATGCGCTTTAAGCGTTCCACATCGCCGGGATAGTTATGGCGCACCTCTTCCAGAAAACGGTGGTTGATCTCGTAAATGATCTGAAGATGTCGCGGCAGGACTTCTTCAAACAGGCTCACCGGCCAGGTTTCAAGCGCCTCGGGCATAAGCGTGTGGTTCGTGTAGGAAAAGGTCCGCCGCGTAATCTCCCAGGCCCGCTCCCAGTCGAGGTGATGGACGTCAAGCAATACCCGCATAAGCTCGGGGATGGCGATCGACGGGTGCGTATCGTTCAGCTGGATCGCAACCTTGTCCGGCAGTTCATCCAGGTTCGGATGAAACTTGGTAAAGCGCCGCAGGATGTCCTCCAGAGATGCGCAAACAAAAAAGTACTGCTGCTTGAGACGAAGTTCCCGGCCCATCTGCGTCGTATCGTCAGGGTAAAGCACTTTGGAAAGGTTCTCTGATTCGTTCTTTTCCTCGACCGCCTTGATGTAGTTGCCCTCGTTGAAATACTTCAGGTTGAAATCCCGCGATGCCTTGGCGGACCATAACCGCATGTTGTTCACCGTGGTGGTGTCGTACCCGGGCACGGGCGTGTCGTACGCCATGGCCATCACATCTTCGGTGTCGATCCAGTGGAACCGTTCGTGACCCAGCTCGTCCTTGACCTGCACCACCCGTCCGCCGAACTTGACCGGGAACAGCACTTCGGGCCGCGGAAATTCCCAGGGGTTGCCGTACCGCAGCCAGTTGTCCGGATGTTCTACCTGATAGCCGTTCTCGATGCGCTGATTGAACATGCCATAGGCATAGCGGATGCCGTACCCGTAACCGGGCAGGGACAATGTTGCCATGGAATCGAGAAAACAGGCAGCCAGTCTCCCGAGACCGCCGTTGCCCAGCCCCGCGTCCTGCTCCAGCTCACGGATGCGATCAAGGTCAACGTCCAGTTCCAGGTCGGCAAGCGCTTCTTTGCATTCTTCGTAGAACCCCATGTTCAGGAGGCTGTTCGCGAGTAGACGGCCGATCAGGAACTCCATGGACAGATAATAGACCCGCTTTGCATCGGACTCATAGTAGCTGCGCATGGTCTCCATCCAGCGCTCGATCAGGCGCTCCCGCACGCTGTACGCCGTCGTGTGGAACCAGTCGCGGTGGGTCGCGGTGATCGGGTCTTTTCCCATGGAGAAGATCAGGCGGTTCGACAGCGACCGTTTGAGCGAGTCGCTGTCGTTGCCGGGTTTGTCGTAGTGAAATCCATTTTTCTTATTGTTGTGGTTGTTGTTCATGCCGCCTCCGGATTAAACACACTATTGGGACGACCGCGCCGCTTCAAGCCGCTGTAGGAACACAATAGGAACACAAAGATCAAATCTCCATAATGATCGGCAAAATCATCGGCCGCCGCTCCAGGCGCTTGTTGATGAACTTCTTGAGGCTGGCCCGCACCTTGGCGGAAACGATCGTCCAATCGCCCTTGGCCTCGGGGATCATGAGGGTCAGCGTGTCAAGAACCACGTCCTTCACCTCGGCAAGCAACTCCTGCGAAGCGTCCTCGAACACAAACCCGCGGGAAACGATGTCCGGCCCGGAAATTACCTTGCCCGTGGCCTTCTCGATGCCGAGGATCACGATCACGACACCATCATGAGCAAGCTTCATCCGGTCCCTGAGCACCACGGTGTCGACACCCGCGTCAACCGTTGAACCTGCGGTCTTGCCGTCGATATACACTCTGCCCACCTGCACCCTGCCAGCGCGGCGGGCGGAATCTGCCGTGAATTCCATCACCTCCCCGTTCTCGAGGATGAAAATGTTCTCCTCGGGAATGTTGACCTTCCGGGCGAGTTGGGAATGATATACCAGGTGCCGGTATTCGCCGTGCACCGGGATGAAGTATTTCGGTTTGATGAGAGAGAGCATGAGCTTCAACTCTTCCTTGGAGGCGTGGCCGGAGACGTGGATCTCCGACACTTTTTCGTAGAATACTTCAGCGCCATGTTTGAACAGATGATTGATGATCCGGGTGATGCCTCGTTCGTTCCCCGGGATCATTTTGGACGACAACACAATGGTGTCGCCCTTTTTGATCTGGAAATGTTTGTGTTCATTCGCTGCCATGCGCGACAGAGCGCTCATGGGCTCACCCTGGCTGCCGGTGGTGATCATCACAACCTGCTCGTCGGGCATGTTTTTTAGCGCGTCGATCTTGTGCCAGGTGTCGGGAGGGATCCTGAGATAGCCGAGGTCGAGTGCGATCTGGGCGTTCGCGATCATGCTCTTGCCGTTCAGGATCACCTTCCGATGATACATCACCGCGACATCGATGATCTGCTGCACCCGATGAATGTTCGACGCAAAGGTGGCAACCACGATGCGGCCGTGCGCGCGGCTGAAAATATCCTCAAGTCCCCTACGCACTTCTTTTTCCGAAAACGTATAACCGCCCTGGCCGGCATTGGTGCTGTCCGACATGAGCACCAGGGTCCCCTTGTCGCCATACTCCGCAAAGGTACGCAAATCCATGATCTCACCGTCAACTGGCGTGGGATCGATCTTGAAATCTCCGGTGTGCACCACGCTGCCCGCGGGGGTCGTGATGCCGAGGCCGCAGCCGTCAACGATACTATGGGTCACACGGATGAACTCAACCAGAAAGCAGCCCAGCTCCACCACATCACGCGGCTTCACAATGATGAGCTCGACTTCGCCTTCCAACCCATGTTCGCGGAGCTTTTCCTTGACAAACCCGAGGGTAAGCTTCGTGCCGTACACGGGGAGCTTCAGCTCTTTAAGAAGAAAGGGGAGTGCGCCGATGTGGTCTTCGTGGCCATGCGTGAGCACAATGCCGCGAATGCGGTCCTTGTTTGCGATCAGGTAGGAGAAGTCCGGGATAACAATATCCACGCCGAGCATTTCGGAATCCGGGAACATGAGGCCCGCGTCGATCACCATGAGGTCGCTGCCGTATTCAAGCACGGTCATGTTGAGGCCGATCTCTCCGATGCCGCCGAGCGGAATGATCGAAAGTGCGGTCAGGGACGGAGTCTCGGGAACCTGCGGGAGAGGGGTTTCTGTCAAGCTCATTCTGTTCCTTATTCCAAAGGTTGTAGTAACCGCCACCACATGCGGCAATGTAATGATACTATAGTCTTTTTTAATGAAATGGTCAATCTGCGACAATGCAGCCAACGATGTCCAGTTTGTTGATCGGACGTGTGGTTTTTATTACGGCGATCAACGCGCCTTGGTGTAGGCGAGGGCTTGCTCAAGATAGCGTCGGGCATTCGCGTGTTGCGGATCGAGCTTGAGCGCAATGCGGAACTCCGCTATTGCGGCTTCATATTGAGCGGCCTTTGCGTAAACATATCCAAGTTCCGCATGGGGTTCGGCATCAGCGGGGTTCAACCGGATAGCTTCACGGTATTCCCGCGTAGCACCTTCCAAATGGTTCATCTGCTGATAGACCTGCCCCAGGTTGCTGTGTGCCTCGGAAAACGCCGGTTTCATGCGAATTGCTTCAATGAAAGCCTGCTCCGCTTCTATAAAAAGACTCTTCTGAAAATAGATCATGCCAAGACTGTTCAGCGCTTCCGGGGAGTTTGGCTGCTGTCGCAGTATTTTCTTGTATTCTCTGATCGCTTCATCAGACCGGCCTTCCTGCTGGTATTTTTTCGCCTGCAGGAACATCGCATTGCCAAAAAATGAGGCGTCCAGGTTCTTGGCCCGTTTCATGTAGGTGAAAGCAATGCTGTTTGCGCCGCGTGCGGCATAGGCAAGCCCCATTTCGTAGTTGGGGCGAACCTTGTTCGGAGATTGAGACACCGCATTGCTCCACAGGGTCACGGGGTCCTGCCACGTAAAATTTCTAATATACGCGGAAGCGATCAGCGCAAGGATTATGAGGGAAAAGGTTATTAAATTATTTTTATTCATGCGGAGGTCAGGAGGCGATGCTTTTATTCTTTCTGCTCCCTGATAAAAGATTCAGCGTTTCGACCATGCCGGAAAATCCCATGGCAAAATATATATACCCTTTGGGAATATGAAACTCCAGCCCTTCCGCTATCAGGGTGACACCCACCATCATCAGAAAGCTCAGGGCCAGCATCTTAAGCGAGGGATGCTTGTGGATATACGCGCTGATGGTCCCGGATGCGAGCAGCATGAGCATCAGGGCGACAACCACCGCGGCGATCATGACCCCGGTCTGCTGCGCCATGCCCACCGCCGTAATCACCGAATCGAGCGAGAACACAATGTCCAGGGCAACGATCTGAAATATGATCGAGGAAAACTTCGTGCTCCCCCTCTGCGCCACAGCGTCTTCCTCTTTCTCGAACACCCCGTGGATCTCGTGCGTCCCTTTGACGAGAAGGAAGAGCCCGCCGCTGATCATGATGATGTCGCGGACCGATATGCCGCGGTTCAGAAGGGTGAACAACGGAGCGGTGAGGCTTGCCAGCCAGACAATTCCCAGCAGAAGCAGGATCCTCGTTATGAGGGCCAGGCTGAGGCCGACGGATCGCGCCCGCGACTGCTGTTCGTGCGGCAATTTATGCGAGAGAATAGAGATAACAACGATGTTGTCGATGCCGAGGATGATCTCAAGAACCGTCAGGGTTAAAAAGCTTATCCATAACTGTGCGTCCGTGATCCATTCCATACTGTCCTCTTTTTCCTGAAAACAGGCCTGTTTCAGCCCCATTAACGACACCTGCCGGTATCTTATTTGAGAAGGTTGACTGCTGTCAAGCTATTAATGGATCCCTACTTGCGGTCGCATGGCACATTCGATGGGAGCATCGAGTAACAGCGCGAGCTGAGACCAGGCCCCTCCTTGACAAATCGTGTAACTAGTGTTACATTGTAATCAGAAGTTACACTAACCACTAGCAAGGAGGCCCGCATGAAAACCCTTTTTAACAAACTCGAAGCAATTTTCGCCGATGCCGCGCTGCTCGAACATGATGCTTTGCATCTCTCTTCCGCTGCGACAGAAACCGGCGCGTTCAAAGAGACCCTGGAAGAAAACCTTGTTGAGATAGCTTTTGCCGAAGCTGCTGACTTTGACGATATCCACTCGGCGATCCAGCTCGAACACCGGATGCATGACAACCTGTGTTTCGGCCACTAATTCTTACAAAGCGAGGCATCCATGGCGAAATCGACCCAACAGGAGTGGCTGCTGATTTTTTACAGCGTTCCGTCTCACCCCGTGAGCAACCGCATGATGATATGGAGGAAACTCGCGAAGACGGGAGCGGTGCAGCTCAAAGGCGCGGTCTATATCCTTCCGGCCACGGAAGAGCATGAAGAATTCCTGCAATGGCTCATCGGCGAAGTGAAGTCAATGGGCGGAGACGGCGCTTTTGTCAGGAGCGCGGAGATCAGGACCATGTCCGAGGAGGACATCCGGCAGCTTTTCGCTGCACAAGCGGATAAGGAATATCACCGTCTTGAAAAAGAACTCGATGTTCTTGAGCGAAGGATTCAGAGCATCCGGAAAGGAACAAAAACCGAGGATGCTAAAAAATTGATCGGCCAGACCGTTAAATTCACGAAAGAATTCGATGACGTGGTCAAGCGGGATTATTTCGGATCACCTGCGGGAAAGACAATGAAAAAACGCGTTCTCGCCCTGGATTCCGGATTGCGGGACGCGGGTCGTAAAGCTCCGGACACGGCCTCGATCGAAGCACGACAATCGCAGGATTATCAGGGGAAAACCTGGGCAACACGAAAGAACCCCTTTATCGACCGTATGGCATCCGCCTGGCTCATAAAACGTTTTATCGATCCCAAGGCGTTGTTCGCGTTCATTGACGAACGGGATGTTGCATCGCTCGGCGCGGCCAATGTGGCATTCGACGTGCGCGGCGCGGCATTTACCCATGTAGGAGATCTCTGCACCTTCGAAGTGCTGGTAAAATCCTTCGGCATCAAAGGAGCGGCAATCAAAAAGATCTCCGAGATCGTTCATGATCTCGACGTAAAGGATGATAAATACAGCAACTCGGAAGCAACAGGTATTGAGGAAATCCTCATCGGCATTCGGAAAACAGCGAAGAATGACGCTGACGGCCTTGAAAAGGGCATGGCCGTGTTTGAAATGCTGTACCAGTCAAGAACGTAGTAATCAGGTTAAAGGTTATAAGGCTGAAGGGGGTAGTGTCGTTATCTTTTACCTTCAGTCTTCGGCCTTCTGTCTATCAACCTAACCTCAAAGGAGTTTCAACCATGGCTCAAAACAAACTGTCATTAGGCGAAACAACGCGCTACTGGCTGAAGCTCGGGTTCATCAGCTTCGGCGGACCCACCGGCCAGATCGCGATCATGCACAAAGATCTTGTGGAGAAAAAGAAGTGGATCGCCGAAGACCACTTTCTCCAGGCCTTGAATTTCTGCATGCTGCTGCCCGGCCCCGAGGCGCAGCAGCTTGCCACCTATATCGGCTGGCTTTTGAATGGAAAGTGGGGCGGTCTTATTGCCGGGGGATTGTTCGTTCTCCCGTCTATTGTCATTCTCTGGCTGCTCGCATGGATGTATGCTTCGTTCGGCACAGTGCCGGCGATGGCCGCTCTCTTCTACGGCTTAAAACCCGCAGTCGTAGCGATTGTACTTGAGGCGGTGCTGCGCATCGGGAGGAAGTCTCTTAAAACAACATTCCTGTATTTCCTTGCCGGAGCTGCATTCGTAGGAATCTATTTTTTCAATGTTCCCTTCCCGATCATCGTACTGTCGGCCGGGGTGATCGGCTATTTCGCGGGAACCAGGGCGCCAGGCCTGTTTCCTTCTCCATCTAACAACAGCGCAGCGCCTGCGCCGGCCACCACGGTTTCAGAAAAAGCCGCTGAGAACCATAGTCTTGGTTGGCGTCGCTTTGTTAAAGTGCTTGTCGTCTTCCTCGTTCTGTGGTCGCTGCCGATCGTGCTTCTCGGTTTCTGGAGAGGCTGGAACGATACGTTCATCGACATCGGCATCCTGTTCAGCAAGGCGGCAGTCGTCACCTTCGGCGGAGCGTATGCCGTGCTCGGATATATCAGCCAGCAGGCCGTGAGCCATTATCACTGGATCATGCCCGAGCAAATGATGGACGGCCTGGGTCTTGCGGAAACCACGCCTGGCCCGCTCATCATGGTGAACCAGTTCGTCGGCTATCTTGCGGGGTATTACCATGCCCAGGGGCTTTCTCCGGCCCTTGGCGGCGCGATCGGCGGGCTGCTCACCACCTGGGTGACCTTTATCCCGTCGTTCATGATGATCTTCCTTCTGGCGCCGTATATTGAAACGCTCAGAAAGAACAGAAAGCTGGGAACGGCATTGTCAGCCATCACCGCTTCAATTGTCGGTGTTGTACTGAACCTGTCGGTGTTTTTCACGCATCATACGCTGATGCCCGACACCGGGGGCTTTGACTGGTTTGCGCTCGCAGCCGCGATCATCGCCTTCATCGGCATGCAAAGATTCAAATGGGACATGATCCCGGTCATTATCGGTTCTGCAGCAGCAGGATATATTTGGACAATCGTTATCTGATACTTTCAAAGATTTTATGTATATCTGAAAGACAAGTTTGATACCACAGACGTGAAGCTGTGAAATACCTTCAAAATCAGAAGCGAGATAATTGCCGCAAAATGTCGCAAAAGACGCAAGAAAATCAAGTTCCTTTTTCGCATTTTGCGCATCTTCGCGGCATATATATTTCAGAGAGCACTCATGTGAAGGATCGGACAAGAAGGCACGTAGTTGAAGACCGGCTCTATTCGGTCAGCTCTGTTTTGAAGATATTGACAATCTCTGTTATCTAACAAGGAGAACAACCATGAAATGGATTACCCGCGAAAAGGTCAAGGTTGACCGCGTAGCCTGCCCCTGGCTCATTAAGAAGTTTGTGGACAAGAACGCGGAGTTTTACTTCGTTCCAGCCGAACAGGTGCAAACCGAAATCGCCCGTTTGGGTGCAACACCTTTTGATGTGCCGAATGTTGAATTGGGGCACCACGACAAAGAATGTTCCCTTGACGCGATCGTGCGCAAATACGGGCTCACCAGGGACCCGGCGCTCGTCCTGCTCGCGCGGATCGTGAACGGCGCCGACACGGACAACAGCCTGCATCATCAGCCGGAAGGTCCGGGGCTCGCCGCGATAGCCGAAGGGTTCCGGCATTTGGGATACAAGGACGACCACGCGATCAATGCGGCTGAATGGATCGTCTACGATGCGCTGTACGCCTACTGCCAGGCGATGATCGCCAAAGGACAACCCCATGGCGCCTTCGCAGCGTAACGTTTTCCTGCTTTTCATTGCCAGGAGCATTCGGCTTTTCGCATATGGCGCGCTGTCGGTTGTGCTCGCCCTCTATCTGCATGAGGCAGGGCTTTCGAGCGCGGACATCGGCCTTCTGTTCACGCTCACGCTGGCAGGCGATGCGGGTATTACACTTTGGATCACGACTACGGCGGACCGGTTCGGCAGGAAAAGAATGCTTCTTCTGGGCGCCGGGCTTATGGTCCTGGCCGGCGTCGTGTTCAGCATGACCGGGAACATCGTCCTGCTCATGCTTGCGGGTATCATCGGCGTCATCAGCCCGAGCGGGAACGAGATCGGGCCTTTTCTTTCATTGGAACAGGCGGCTCTTTCCCAGCTTCTGCCGTCAAAGGAGCGTACGCGCGCCTTTGCGTGGTACAATGTCGCCGGATCGCTTTCTGCGGCCTGCGGCGCGCTCGTTGGTGGATTCCTCTCCAAAAGCCTTATGCAGTCCGGCGTTTCAGAGGTTGCCTCATATCGCGTTGTTATTCTGCTCTATGCCGTGTGCGGTCTCACACTTATGTTCCTTTTCCTGTTTCTCACCTCGAACGTTGAAGCTGCGGCGGCCACATCGGTCAACCAGCGAGTGCTCGGCCTCCATAAATCAAAGAAGATCGTTTTCAAGCTCTCAGCGCTCTTTGCCCTCGATGCTTTTGCAGGCGGATTTGTGATACAGAGCATGGTCGCTTACTGGTTCCATATCAGGTTCGGTCTCGATGCGGGAGAACTTGGCGGAATTTTCTTCGGGGCGAATATTCTTGCGGGAGTGTCGGCGCTCCTTGCCGTACGGATATCGAACCGGATCGGGTTGATCAGCACCATGGTATATACCCATATTCCTTCGAACATTCTTCTCTGCCTTGTACCGTTCATGCCGAACCTCGGCCTTGCCGTTGCCGTGCTCCTGCTCCGCTTCAGCATTTCGCAGATGGACGTGCCCGCGCGCCAGTCCTATACCATGGCGGTCGTTGACCCCGATGAACGGTCTGCCGCATCAGGGGTCACCACCATCGCCCGTTCGATCGGAGCGGCAGCATCACCTTACCTTGCCGGCATATTACTGGCTTCCCCTGCCCTGCTCGCCGCACCTTTCGTCGTAGCCAGCGGCCTTAAGATCGTTTACGACCTTTTGCTCTATCGGAGCTTCAAAAATACAGATGTGCGATAAGTTTATGAGAACGCGCTGCAGGTTGACAGACTGAAGGTGGAAGACTGAAGGTAAACGATATCCATTTTGGTTGAACACCTCTGAATCGGAACGGTCATAGCTCCCGTTTTTCCACCGTCAGCCTTCAGACGTACCACCTTCATCCTGATTAGTTTCTGGTAGATCAATGGCGGGTATGCTGGCGGTCGATCTCTTGGTACACTTCATGGGAGATTTCCACGATTGCGTCGTCAAGCTTGTCAAAAGATGTCCCGGCGGTCATGATGCACATAATATAGGGATGTCCCGGGTAATAGACAATACCGCAGTCATGCAGTTGTTTTATCTCCAGGTTGTCCCCGGATTCATGGGTGCCGTACTTATGCGCTACTTTAATGTTCGGGGGAACGCTGGAAACGAGACCGGCTTTGAAGTCGCTGTCCGCCAGGAGCGCAAGCGCCTTTTCGGACATTTGCTTTGAGAGATACGTGGCATTGAACAGAACCCGGAAAAACGACGCATACGTTTCCACAGAAATCTTGTAGCTTTGCGATGCGAAGACCGGGAACGAGCGGTTCGCGCCATGGTAGGGGTCATATATTCCCAGATCGATATAGGTCCGGTGAAGGACATCGAGATCAACGAAGTTGTCAAGCAGATAGGTCGGAACATTGTCTGAATAGACGATCATCTGGCGGAGCAGTTCGTCGACCGTATATGACTTGCCGAACTCAAGCGTTTTCGTCACACCGTTCTGAAAGGCCTTCACCTTTTCATCCGTATACCTGATCTTTTTTTTCAGGATCTCCGGATGAGATTCGGCCTGCTTGAGAACAGCGATCATAACAGGCGTCTTAAGAAGGCTTGCGGGATAGAAATCCTCCGTGTTGCCGATGGAAAACCACGGTCCATTGTTCAGATCGCGGAAATACACTGCTACGCGGTCGGCCCATTTCTTATTCAAATCGTTGGAAATGAAGTCCTGAATGTGCTGCTTGAACGGTTGCAGTTCTTTGTTGTCCGAAGAGTCCGCGGCTTGTTCGCAATCCAGCAGCGGATCGATGTATTCATAGCCTTTCTCCCGCAGCTCAAGATACCTGCGCACGGATTTATCCGTGGTCAGACTTTTGAGTGAAAAGCCGATGAGAACTCCCACCGCGAGTGCGATCAGCGTTATCAGAATCTCACGAACAGATATTTTGGATGTTCTCGTATCGTTCATAGTGCTCTGGGCCCGTGATGATTACCAGATGCGGGCTTGAGCATAATAATTGACCTTGTCCGGCTCGTCAAGTGGAATAAGTTTCAAGCCAGATCGGCGGTCAGCCGTCAGCGATCAGTCGGAAATGCACGCTGATGGCTGAACGCTTAGCGCTCATGGAAATAACAGCTCCTCAGCTCTATTTGGTCTGCTCCCCTCTCCGGGCTTCACACGCTGTATGACGAATGACCTTCCCCTGAACCATGTACACAACCATTTCCGCGATGTTCGTGGCATGGTCCGCTATGCGCTCCAGGTATTTCGTAATATAGGTAAGTCGCACGGCCCGCGAAATGTTCTTCGGGTCCTGCAGCATATAGATCAGAAGTTCGTTGAAGATCTGCTGGTTCAGATTATCCACAAAATCATCCGCAGCACAAACGCCCAGCGCGAGCTCCGGATCTTTCGCCACAAATGCGTCAAGGCTGTCCTTCAGCATTTTCTGGGCCGCCTCCGCCATACGCGGGATGTCGATGTAGGGTTTGAGCGGCGGCTCATCGTTCAGTTCGATGGCGCGCTCGCAGATGTCAACCGCCAGATCGCCCATGCGTTCGAGGTCCGTGATGATCTTGATCGCGGTGGTGATGAAGCGAAGATTGCTGCCCGTTGGCTGCCAGATGGCGAGGAACCGGATGCACTCCTCCTCGATCTCGACGTCGAAATTATTAACGATGGCGTCACCGTCAATGACCTCGATGGCCAGATTCCGGTCCCGATCCACGAGCGCCTTAACTGACTTCCGTATCGATTCTTCGACAAAGCCCCCCATTTTGAGCACCCGTTCCTTAAGGGCTTCGAGGTCTTGTTCTTTCTGTCTGGCCATGGATTCTCCTTGATTCAATTCAACATTCAAAACTCAACATTCAAGATTGCATTCCCTTACCCGAATCTTCCCGTAATATAATCGTCGGTTTGCTTCTTATCAGGATTCGTGAAAATCTTCTCAGTCGTATCATATTCGATCAGTTCGCCCATATAAAGAAACCCGGTCATATCCGATACGCGGGCAGCCTGCTGCATGTTATGGGTAACAATGATGATCGTAACATCCTTTTTCAGAGACACGACAAGCTCTTCAATCTTAGCTGTTGAAATCGGGTCCAAGGCGGAGGTCGGCTCATCAAAAAGAAGGACCTCCGGCTCAACCGCCAGCGCCCGCGCGATAACCAGACGCTGCTGCTGTCCTCCGGACAGATCATACGCGCTTGCGTTCAGTTTGTCGCGGACTTCCGGCCAGAGCGCGGCATGTTTGAGCGCATCTTCGATCCGTCCTACGAGCTCGGACTTGTTCTTAATGCCTTTTAATCTGAGTCCGTACGCGATATTCTCGGCAATGCTCATGGGAAAAGGAGTCGGCTTCTGGAACACCATGCCGATCCGGCTCCTGAGATTGATCAGGTCAATGTCGTTCGCCAAAATATTCTTGTCCTGGAAAAGAATCTCCCCTTCATACCGGTGCCTGGGATAGAGATCGTGCATTCGGTTGAAACACCGGAGCAGCGTGGTCTTGCCGCAGCCCGATGGACCGATAAGCGCGGTAACTTTGTTCCCATAGATCTGCAGAGATATGTTCTGCAGCGCCCGAACATCGCCGTTGTAGAAAAAATCAAGGCCTTTGACCTCGATCTCAGTTCTGGATGTCACTGCTTGTACCTCCACTTTAATATGAGCCGTCCGGCAATAGTAAGCAAGAGAATGAAGAGGGTTATGACCAGTGCCGCGCCCCATGCCTGGGAATGCCATGTTTTATACGGTCCCATGGCGTACTGAAAGATGGTGACGGTGAGCGATGCAAGCGGCCGGTTCATGTCTGTTGAGAAAAAGTTGTTATTGAACGAGGTGAACAGAAGCGGCGCTGTTTCACCCGCAACGCGGGCGATCGACAAGAGAACGCCGGTCAGAATACCGGTGGCGGCACCCCGGTAAACGATCTGGATGATCACCTTGTAATACGGAGCGCCCAGCGCAAACGCCGCTTCCCGCAAGGTCCAGGGCACCAGCGATAGCATATCCTCGGTCGTCCGGAGCACCACCGGGATCATAATGATCGAAAGCGCGATCGCCCCGGCCCAGCCGCTGAAATGATGGAGCGGCTTGACAAGGACCGCATACATGAAGGCGCCGATAACAATGGAAGGAACGCTGACCATAATGTCGGAAATAATGCTGATGATACGGGCAATGGGTTTTCCCCGCGCATACTCCGCCAAGAACGTTCCGCCTAATACACCGACCGGAACACCGATCAAGGTGGCGGCAAGAGTGATCATGAGTTGTCCGACAAAGGCGTTTCTGAGTCCGCCGTCTTCGACGCCCGCTGGAGCCGGATCGTTGAAGAACAGGCTGATATGCAGCGCGCCTAAACCATGAATGAAAACATCCGCCAGGATATATACCAGCCAGAAGAGACCTATAGCTGCGGCCAAACCGCTTAAACTGAGGGCGATGATGCTTTCGATTTTGCGTTTTTGTTCTGTGTTCATCTTGAATACTTCCTCTCTGCCTTCAGTAGAAAGAACTTCGCAATCGCCAGAATAATAAAGCTCATCACGAACAACACCAGCGCAAGGTAGTAGAGGGACGATAGATACAAGTCGCTGTCAGCTTCCGTGAATTCATTTGCCAGACTTACGGTGATGGTGGAAGCGGCATCCAGAAGAGATGTCGCGATCTTGTGATTGTTGCCGAGCACGAATGCGACTGCCATGGTCTCACCCAGCGCCCGGCCCAGGGACAACGCGACACCGCCGAACACACCCAGCTTGGAGTAGGGGAGCACGACGTTCTTGACCACTTCCCATTTCGTCGCACCGATGGCATAGGCCGATTCCTTGACCACGGCAGGGGTAAGGTTGAATGAGTCGCGCGCAATGCTCGCGGTGAACGGGATGATCATAATAGCGAGGATCACGCTTGCGGTCAGCAGATCGATGCCCATGGGAGTGCCCTTGAACAGGAACCCGATAAGTGGAAGTTTACCTATGGTGCTTTGGAGCGTGGGCTCGACGTACGTTGACATGATCGGCGCAAGCGTGAACAATCCCCACATGCCGTAAATGATGCTCGGGATCGCGGCCAGCAGTTCGATGGCGATGCCGATGGGGCCTTTCAGCATATTCGGCGCAATCTCCGTAACGAAGATCGCAATGCCGATTGCAGTTGGTATGGCGAAGAGCAGGGCAAGGCCGGTCGTGACGAATGTTCCATAAATGGTGGTAGCAGCGCCGAACATGCCGGTTACGGGGTTCCACGCTGTTGAGGTGAGAAAACCAACAAGCCCGAATTTATTGATCGCGAGAGAAGACTCCTTTACCAGCACGACGACGATGCCGATGATAAAAATAATAACCGTGAATGAAGCTAGTGCGGTAAGGGAATAGAATAGCAGTTCGGGGATGCTTTTTTTAGGAGAGATTGCCAATGAAGTGACCTTTTTGATCGACCTTGAATTACGCGCCAACCCTTTGGTAAGAAGGGGGATGGATTCATTGCCGCAATGCAAGCCCATCCCCTTCCCGACCCTCCCCTTGAAAGGGAGGGTTGTTTTTCTTAATTATAGCTTATTGAATTTTGTTCGCCTTCCAATATGCTTGCACTTTCGCCTTCAGCGATGCAGGAAGCGGAACATACACCAGTTCTTTCGCTTTCGCGTCCCCGTTCTTGAATGCCCAGTCAAAGAACTTGACGACCTTTCTATTGGAATCCTGTTTGTCTTTCCCCAGCAGGATGAACGTCGCACCGGCAATCGGCCAGGAAGCTTTACCCGGCGCATCCGTGAGCCAGAGGAAGAAGTCCTTGTTCTGATCGAAGCCGCCTGCCGCTGCCGCGGCTGCGAAGCTGTCAAAGCTCGGTTCAACAACAACACCTGCGCTGTTTTTAAGTGCGGTAAATGTCATATTGTTCTGCTTGGCATAGGCGAATTCGACATAGCCAATCGAGTTTGCCTGCTGTAGTACATAATTGGCAACCCCTTCATTCCCTTTCCCGCCGATGCCTGCGGGCCAGCTCACCGAGGTGCCGGTGCCGACCTTTTCTTTCCAAGCCGGGCAAGCCTTGCTCAGGTAGTCGGTAAAGATGGCGGTCGTGCCCGAACCGTCGGAGCGATGGACTACGGTGATCTCTTTGTTCGGCAGGTTCAACCCGGAATTCATGCCTTTTATCTTCGGATCGTTCCAGGTCTTGATCTCTCCCAGATAGATCTTGCACATGGCATCAGCGTCGAGCTTCAATTCACCGGACTTGACTCCCGCCAGATTGACCACGGGAACAACGCCGCCGATGACAGCCGGGAACTGGATCAGGTCGGCTTTGGCAAGTTCTTCCGGTTTGAGCGGTTTGTCAGAAGCGCCGAAGTCAACTGTCCGCTCCGTGATCTGCTTGATGCCGCCGCCCGAGCCGATGGACTGGTAGTTCAACTGCATTCCCGTTATTTTATTGTATTCATTGGCCCATGCGGAATATACGGGATAGGGGAATGTGGCGCCTGCGCCGTTCAGCATCTCTTCCGCGTGCGCCAGATTAATTGACAGCAAGCCTATGACAGCTAATGTAAATATTAAGTATCTTTTCATGTTCATTCTCCTTGAATATCATATTTTGCTGAGTATGTTATACCGTATTATTGTTACAAGATTGTGACGAGTTGATTAAGTTTGTGTTAACTTTATTATTAATCGTACACCTGATGTTGTAATTATACCGCAGAGGATAATGCTGGAAGGATGAGAGAAATCATATCAACGAGCCTGCGAAGTATGTTCAATGGCCGGCAACTGCTTCCAGCACACAATATCAATCTATCTCATTATAATATTTTCATTCAAACCTGAGCATTTTTAAATGTAAAATTACTATGATCAGCATATATCCCGCAAAAAGAAAAGAAACCGCCATGGGCCCGTAATTGATCGCCATTCCTGCCGACGGTTTGGCCAGCTCGTTCAATCCGAGCGGGAATATTACAAAAAACCCCAATAGCATGATCGCCGGCGCCAGGAGCGTGCCGAGCGGCATCCTGCGAAGGCTCATTACAGCGATGATAACAAACGCTGGCATGACGAAACAAAGATCAAGAATGTATATAGAATAAAGGTACTCGATCCTGTTGCGATCTCTCATCAGTGGAATGAGGGCCGTCGTCCAGAGACCCGTGAACAGAAAAGCAATGATGATGGATGAAAGCGCCGTGGTTCTCAGCATGCGGTCAGGTAATCGCATGCGTAAAAACGCTTCGGACCTGAAGCCCGAAAGGCTGTAAATGATGGACCAAAAAGACGATGCAAATACCAGAACGTATAGAAGGTAGCACCAATTGTAAACTCTCTCTATTGTAAATATGCCATAGAGGTAGAAGAACGAGCCGATCAAGCCAATGATGACGATCTGTTTTTTAACATCATGTTGTTTAGTAGAAGCGATAAGAATGTACAAAAACACACAAACGATCATCGTCAATACATCCTGGGGAAAAGCGCCGGGTAGAAAATCCTTTGGGAACAGATTAAGGTAGAGGCCCTTGACTACGACGCCGGAGAGAGCGGCAAAAAATGCGAACGTCGTTGTGATGCTCCAGAATATTTTATTGAGGAGAAGATTGCCGATCATTCGAGACCTCCTGATCCGTCACCACGTTGAATTGCAGGCTTCGCATGAGGCCCTGCATATTTTATGCATGCCCGGTAACGCACGCGTCCCCCCCTGTTCTGCACATACGGACGCTTGTTATTGCTGACAGCATCAGAAATCCGGGGGATTTGGGTCGCGCAAAATCACAATCGCCAGCACCATGATCCAGAGTAGGAACACGCCGATATCGATGCGCTCAGTAACGCCGACCCACGGCGTGGGTTGGTTTGCGCCGATCTTAGGACCGTCCAAGCCTACCAGAATGCCAAAGCCGATGAGGGTCACAAAGGTTGCGATGGAGTATACGCGAAACCGCTTGCCAAATGCCGCTGCCCCGAATCCCAGCGCGATCATATATATAAGCACGGTCACTCCTCCAAGAACGAGGTGCATGGTGTCGGCTAACGTTCCTCCGCCAGTTGCCAGAACCTCCCGCTGGTGCATTGGAGCAAATGGCCAGGCAAAGCCGCTGAGTCCGTAGGCGATCAGCAAGCCTCCCGAGATGCGAAGCTTGCGGTTTTTTCGGGCCGACATCCAGATGCCCCATCCGAAAGCAATCACCAGCAATGTATAGATGAAGCCGAGCACAAGCCAGAGCGGTCTTGTCGGGGCGTCTATCGCGGATAGTTCGCTGATGGTTTGCGACACAGCGTTGTAGCCCTTGTACTGCAGGGGCACAAATATGTTCATTGCAACATAAAGCAGCGACGAGAGGATCCCGCAGACGAGCAAGAGCTTGCGTACCATTATTCCTCCGATTGACCTTTAGATCGGACTTTTCACTTGAGGCGCGAGCAAACTCGACAGGCTATTTCTTTGCGCTTCTGGACATTGTGTAGTCGATCAGGCTGCCAACAGACTTTTTGAGCACAGGCAAATCAGTTGGATAAAAGTAGTCAGACTCAAACCAGCCTTGCTCAAGGTAGTACGTGTAGTCGCGATACGTATCGTCGAGCATCAACCGGATGCTTGTTCGTGACGCCCTGAAGATCCAGAGCTTGAAGAGCGGTGGAATGGGATACGAAGGCTCTGATAGTCTAGTGTGGAATTTCCTGCTATGCCCTGAAAGGATGCTGTCGATTTTTCGTTGCTCCTTCTCCGACATCGGTTCGAATGCGGTGACACAACTTCCTTTGACCACATTGAAGCCGAGACCCATGCCCACGAAGTCCAGGTACTTGACGATCTTCGACCCGCCATAGATACCCTGGGCCACGATGCTGGTAAACGACTTGCCGAAGAAACGGGGACGGTGAAACACAAAGCCGAGCCTGTCAAGGAACGTCTTCATGATCGCGGAGACCTGGTATGAATAGTTCGGGGATGCGAAGACCACGCCGTCCGACGACATCATTTTCTCGATGAGAACGTCCCGGTCATCCTTCAACGGGCAGAACTCCTCGCCCTTGAGAAAACAGGTTTTGCAGCCCCTGCATGTTTCGAGATGGTAGTCAGTGAGGTGGACGATCTCGTATTCGACATCACCGATCGACTGGAGGGAACTCAGGAACTGATGCACCGCGTAATAGGTGTGCTTTTTGCGAGCGGTGCCAATAAAGGCAACGACTTTCTTCATACGTTTCCTCCCGGCTCACTGAAAAGGCGGTTAATCAGACGGTAAACAGAACGAGATCAATAGTTGTGCGAAGTGCGCTTATTCGCATATACAGACGCTTCTTCGTTACGACAAACACTAGCGCATGGCAGTATTGTAACTAAATTATAGCAGGATTATCAGGCGAAACGTCAGGAGGGAACTATCGGAACCGGGAAGAAGATAACAAGCTTATCGCGTGTGGAAGATCTTGCTTTTTGTGATTGAAGCGGGTGTATAACTGGATTCCGCGGCACACCGCTAGCCGACGTTACCGGGATATTCGCGCCGAACCATCTGAATCACCTGGTCCAGCTTCTGCAAAAAGCTTGACCGGTCGCGTTTGGAGAAGGGTGGCGGCCCCCCGGTGATCTCGCCGTTCCCGCGCAGTTCTGCAAGCAGGTTGCGAGTTGCGACAGCGTCTCCGATGTTTTCCTCGGTGAAGGCTTTCCCTGTGTGGCCGATTGCGTACGCGCCTGCCTTGATGCATCGGCTCGCAAGAAGCACATCGGCCGTGATCACGATGTCGTGGGGAGCGACCTTGGCAACAATCCAGTTGTCGGCTTCGTCTACCCCATTACCGACAATTTGAAGTACGATCCCATCCTCTGTGGGCACGCGCATCCAGGAGTTGGCCACCAGGGTGACACCGATATGATACCTGGCTGCAACACGGTAGACCTCGTGCTTCACCGGGCATGCATCTGCATCTACGAAAATATTCAGCAATCGATATCCTTGGTCATAAGCTCAAAAGCAATCCCGTGAGGTTGTCTCTAACAGTGTGCAACATGCACATGAGGGGGATCCCGTAGGAATGTAACAGGAGTTGTAAGCGGAAGCCTACTTCGCTCGCTTTGGCTTCGCCTTTCCTGCGGCAGTATTGAGAGCGATTGCTGCGCGGATGAGCGCCTTGAACGCGGCCGCGACGACCACCTCACCCTGATGGATGTCAATTGCGCGCCTTGTGTTCCCGTCGAGGCTTGAATTGAAGAGCTTGGCCGGGTCTTCTAACGAAGCCCCCTTGGAGAAGGTCAACTTCACGATCGACTTGTAAGGCTCGCCCGTGCAGATGATCCCATTGTGCGACCATACTGGAGTGCCCATCCACTTCCACTCCTCGATAACGTCCGGGTCGGTCTCTTTGATGAGCGTGCGCATCCGGCTCAAGGTTTCCCCGCGCCAGTCCCCGAGCTCGGCGATTCTTTTGTCGATCAGAACAGATGCAGACTGGCCTTCGGTCGAACCTGTCTTTTTCATGTTCTCCTCCCATAACCTCTGGACTCGTTCAGAATGCTTTCGACGCGCGTGTCACGAGTCGACGTGGAGCGGAGGGTTGGAATCACAGAAATTCAACTCCTAATGATTCTCTTCTTCCAATACCCTGGTTTCTTTCGCAGATGTGCGATGGCGACAATAAGGATGTTATCCGGCTCAATCCTGTATAAAATACCGAAGGGAAATCTTTTGATAAGCCGTCTTCTCAAATTACCTTCAAGAATCGGCCATGTTCGGGGGGACAATGCTATGGATTGAACAGCGTGTTCGACCTCGGCAAGATACTCATCACCCAAGCCCGATGACAAAGATTGATAGTAGCGAGCAGCCTCGATCATTTCCTGATCAGCCGCCGGAAGAAAGTCGACTGGTGTCATTTTAATTTCATGCGGGCATTTTTAAAAACCTGTTCAGCCGATAGGGTTTTTACTTTTCCGGACTTGTAATCCTGATAGCGGCGCTCTGCTTCTTCTATCCAGGAACGTTCAGCTTCAGGATCTGTATCAGTTTCCAGGCTGCCAATAAGATGTTCGGCAAGAAGAGCGCGTTCATGAGATGAAAGTTGAAGCGCTTCTTTTTCAATTTCCTGAACTTTCATCGGCATTGGGAAACCTCCTTTATCATTATTATAAATAATTTTACAATTATTTTATTGCGTAATCAAGCGTAGATTTTATCTCAACAGTATGCTCCGCCCCCTTGTGAGGTCTTCATTTTGTCTTTGATATATTAGACACGGGAGGGACGAACATATTTCATCTATAATTCAAGAACACTTACTTGATCTTGACGATTTGCTTGCCTGGTATGCGCTGGCCAAGGCGCATCGATTCGAGTGCAGCAGGGACTTCGTCAAGCGTCAAGGTGCGGCTCAGCACAGGTCGTACTTTCCCCGCGCTAACGAGTTCAGCCAGCTTTTCGCCGTCAGCACCCAAGTACTTCACAATGATCATCACCAACCTCTGCCCGAGCAGGGGGGCCAGCAACATGCCGATAATTGCACTGGGCCCCGGAAGGGTTGTGAGATAGGCGCCGCCCTTGGCGAGCACGCTCCGCGCATTGAAGTACGAGGATGACCCCGCGCAATCGAGGATGACGTCGAAACGATCGGGCGTGGACGCATAATCGGTCGTTTTGTAATCGATGCACACATCGGCTCCCAATTGCCGCAACAGGTCCATATTGGCGGCGCTCGCTGTGGCCGTCACATGAGCGCCCAGGGCTTTGCCGATCTGGATCGCGAAGGATCCGACGCCCCCGCTTCCGCCCAGCACAAGCAGTCGCTGACCGGGCTTCAGAACGGTATGTTTGGTAAACGCCTGCCATGCTGTCACGCCGGTCATGGTGAGGGTCGCGGCTTGCTCATGCGACACGTTGCCGGGTTTGCGGCTTAAGGCAGTTGCCGGCACCACGCAATACTCCGCATGACTTCCGCGGGCGTTCGTGAACTCGTCAACACAGCCGAATACTTCGTCACCTATCGCAAACCCCGTCACTTCCGCGCCGAGCGCCGAAACCGTTCCGCTAAAGTCGCCGCCGAGGACCTTGGGAAGTTTCGCCCGCATCATAAGTCGCAATTCGCCCGTGCGAGCCTTGTAGTCGAGTGGATTCAAACTGCTCGCCACGACAGAGACCTGCACTTCTTTGGGACCAGGCTCCGGGATCGGTCGGTTTATAATGCGTGCGGCATCAGCGCCGCCGTAGGCATTGACGGTGACGGCTCGCATGCTGGTATTCGATTCGTTCATAGTCATATCCTTTCCAGTTCTTTATTAGAATGATAAGCCGGTGGAAGCAGGAGCCTGTAATCGTCTGTTTATCGCAAACAACGAAAAAGCGCGCTAACTTTATTTCAATACTTAATATTACTTGTAGCTTGGTATATGAACGACGAGTTGGTCACCACGCTCCAAAGCGCAGGACTCGAACGAGGTGTCAGGCACTCTTTTGATGATGAGATGTGTACCAATCTACAAGTTGTCGGATCATTTTTTGATAGGACGTGTGATGCTTTTTGGCTTCTTTCTTGAAGAATTCAATGCTTGATTTTTTAAGGGCGAGCGTCACCTTGACATTGTCCTCCTTGAGGACCAGTTGTTCCGGAGGCGGCAGAAAGTCACTCACGACTTTCAGCTTTCCCATCGGTTCATCGGTGTACTTAACTTTGCTCTTCATATAACTTCCTTCCTTTCCGCCAATATCCGGCTCCGGATATCCGGATAATATTTCCTCTGTACGTGAATCGAACGGTCATTATCCTTCTCCGACGCGTCCGATGCAATAATAACGATCTTCCGTCGTGCTATGCTCTACATCTTCGGCAATGATACGATGCGGATCAAGAAACGCCTGCTGAGCACGTGAAAAGGGAACTTCGTGCTTAGCCTGGTTTTCGCGGTCTTTCTCATCGTCCCATTCAAAGTGAGCTTTTTTCATTGGGGACACCTTACCATAGACTAAATTGCATGGCAATACTAAAATATGGCTATTTGTATGGCGATATGTCGGGGGAGGTATGCTGTGGGCGACCTTGTTTTTAACTGTGCTTTGCTCTGTATCAGCACCTATGATGTGTCTCGCCCGTTAAAAGCATAAATAGAAACAACGTCCCCGACTTCCACACGGGACTCGAACGACTTGTTAGACTATCATTGCTTCTTGTACCAGTCCTGAACTTTTCTTAACGTCTTTTCAGACAACTTCTCCTGCGGATCAAAGGAAGTAACTCCTTCAACTCCTTCAACGCCTTCATCATACCGAGAAAATGCAATCTTGATTTTATGGTCGCTAACTAATCGCAGCAGGATGCAACTGACGACAGCGATATCGTCACCATTACAATCATGTTTCTGGCGAAATATTATTTCTTTCGCTTTATCTTTGTTCTTCTGTCGGTAGGTTGTTTTCCCGTCGAATGATTTGTCTAAATAGATATATCCCGAGGCATAAGAAAAGTAGAGAACGGCAAAATCTTCGAATGCAGCTCTATCGATAGAGACTGGTGCTTCGATTATGTCGCATGTATTGTCCGGGCAGTATTTTATCGTCGTCTTGTTTTCATCTTGCTTGACTGTGGTATCTGTCGGCAACAAAGAGGCATTTGGCAACATTGCACCAGAGTGTGCGATGGCAGGGTCGATGATAAAACTAATGAAAAGAATGAACGCTAAGACCAAATTTATCATCATGACTCCTTAGGTCTAACACGCGGCTGACCCGCCGACCTCGGCGGGTCGGTGTCGAGCCGCAGGTTGTAGATTTGTTTATTGGATTTCGCGAGGAACTCGTGCTTCCATCCTATTTACTCAAGGTTTTTTTCTGTTTAAGAGCGCTCGTATACTTTGGATCATCTGAAACATAGAAGATAGCTTCCGGACGTCTCTGTTCAAAAACTTCTTCGACCTCATCGACTGCAATGATGGCATAATGTGGATATTCGTTGTAATTCTGTTTCTCTGATAGTGGATGTTGTCGTTTATGGCCAATCTTCTCCGATAGAACCTTGTATTCTGGTCCAGGCCCGCGTAGGACCATCTTCGCTATTATTCCCTCATAAGGTGTAACGTAAATCGTAATGTCCACGGTCAAATCTTGACGAGATAGACCTGAAGGAATATTAAACCACTTGGGCAGACGAGACTCTTGCGCTATTTTGAAATTCGAATCAACCATGCCGTAGCGTGGATCGCAGCCCCATAACGCTATCGCACTTATTATGATGACTATGACCTTCCGCGACATATTTTCTCCAATACAACGAGCGGCTGAGGGGCGCGGTTTTCAGCGACCCGCTCGAGCCGGATTGTTAGAACTGTCGGTTTTATTTAAAGGACCAATAGCCAAATAAAGATCGCATAACAAGATACTGAGATAACTGAAAAGGACTCGTTAAAATATCAAGGGGAACAGTGACAATATACATAGCGTAACGAGGACCATTTTTCACATAATAGATTGATGGCTCATCATAGCTAACTTCGAAAATATCGGACGCATACCACAAGCTACAATATTTATATTTAGAATAATACTCGACATCATTAATAATAATGTCGACTGGTAGACCAGGTCGGTTTTTTATATCACAAACCAAATACGATTGAGAATAAATTGCAGAGTTTGAATCTGCACTCTGGTCCGGTTGTTTTTTGTTTATGATACGAACGCTCGCTTTTGATCCGCCATTCAATAGTTCAAATAATACAACACCTGAATTGCCATTCAACACATTCCTGATCGCTGAACTCAACTCGGGGCTCAAAGTATTTATAGCCGCTAAATTACTTAAAAATTCGTGCGCACAGTTAAGATTGAGACAGCCTATGCGCTCATATCCATTGAGACTGGTTATTTCACTTGAATAAATAACGATAACTGGTTTTTCATTGATCTTCATCATAGGAAGATGCACGAGACTTGCGGTTCCACTATTCTTATAAATTGGCAGCGAAATTATCAATCCAGTAGCGGAAGTATTTGTAAACACGTCAGGCATCACATAATCATTATACTGGGCTTTTTTTAGCTCGCGTGTACCCATATAGTATCCTATTCCAGCACTTGCATACATATTAGATCTATCGCTGGGTAATTTATATGGTTTTTGATTATCTTCCTTAAATTCAGCCGCTAATCTGCGATCAATTGTGTCATTCCAAGTCTTCGTAATGCAACCATATGGCTCGCTTGGACACATGCAAGCTGAAGAAGGAGCAATAATGACGAACAAAAGAATGATTCTAGAATATTTAATCAAGCTCGATATATTCACCTGTTGTTCCATTTGTAGATCGTAATGAAATTGAATATCCAATATTACTTGCGGATTAACACACGCGTCACGCGCCGCCTTTGGCGCGACGCTGTGGACGCGTGGGTTGGATCTTTCGTTACTCCGCAAGCAAACCCAGCGCACTATGGACAGGTTTAGACTTCTTAGTTTCAAATCGGATCAAATCATTTGCACCCGAACTCTTTGTCTGAAGCCCGCAGAAGGGTTCTAGTGTAGGTGCACTTTGGATAGCCTTTGCACCCGAAAAAAAGTCCGAATTTTCCAGAGCGTTTAATAAGCGGTTTACCACAGCTGGGACATGTTTCCCGTTGCTCCGAGCACTGTACATTGTTGACCGGAGTTAATGATGATTGATGAGTTTCTGTGATTGTCGGCAGGGGCACAGTGGGAGCTCGCCGCTTGTTCCTTTCAACTAACCACATAAAACAAATTGGGAGTCCGACGAAGAACGCTAGAAAGATAGCAAGCGCACCCAATGTACCGAAAACTTTGTGATATGACCCTGTTCCGATCCCCTGAAACAGTTCGATTGTGACTAAGACTAACAAGTACAATACACAACCACCAAACCACAGCGAACTGATGACAGCCCTTTTTCTGTGCCAGGGTCGAATGTTCCATGACGCGTAGGCAACGAAAAGGCTGTATCCAAGTACCAGTATTAGGTTTGCGGTGCTCATGTGTTAACCAATTGCCATAGTTTCGGTACCAACGCCGCGGTCACGCGCCGCCTTTGGGCGCGTCGCTGTGGACCGCGTCGTTAGGTTTGTCCTTTATCTGTTCGGCGCTATCTTTGATAGTTCTTCATAACGGTCATTGTAGGCATTGCTTGATGACCTCTCTGGGGTACACCACCCGCTAGTTAAGGCACCTTCATTCAGAGGAGAATAGATGGGCCGGTTATGAACTTCTTCATTTCGGGGTCATTCATCATCGATAAACTGGCATGCCAAATATAGGCTCCCGCTGGGCTGTTATTGTTTGTCGATGAAAGAATATAAACAACTCTATCCATATCTCCCATGAGGAGTCTTCTTAGATAGTCCGGTGTTTCGGGGGAGCACTTCATGCCTTCAAGTCGAATCCGCTGTCCATTTTCAAGAGTTATGCTTCCGTTATTATCAACCGTAGTGACTCGAAATAATTTTGCATTCTTTGGAATCTGAGGGCCGGGATATTTTCGATCTACTTCTTTGAAACGCTTCCAAGATTGTTCAAGGTCTTCAATTTCTGCTGTGGTCGCTGGCCGAGAACTTATTGTGCCATCAGAACTTCTTTCTGCTGTAGCCGAGGCTGAAATTTCTTTTTTGTCAGCAGCTGCGACTAGGCCCGTGCCGAATAAGATAAACACGAAAACTAAAATGAATATTTCGCATACTCGTCTTTTCATCATTTTTCTCCGGACTAACGACGAGTTCACACGCCGCGAAGCGGTCGGCGTGGAACGATTTGTTATTCTATTATTTTGGTGTGTCCTTGCATTCATCCGGGAATTCAGCTTCGATGGCCTTTGCATCGCCACCATTAGCTTTCATCATGGCCTTAAACATTTCCTTATTCGGAAGAAAGTGTATATACATGACGCGAAATATGCCTTCCTCTTCTTGATATAGCGATATCGCGAAACGCTTATCTTCGACACGCCAGAGTGCTTGAACAGGTTCTTTGAGCAAAGATAAGTTCTCATTGTTCTTGTATAGCTTGTTAAGTGACGCTCTAATTTCTCCAAACGTTACCTGGCCCCGATAGAATATTGAGGCGGCATAGTACTTACCGCACTTGATGTCTGTAGTTACCATGTACGGTTCAATCTCGTCTGATTTCTTATCGAACAGAAGTTTAATGGCGGTTGACGTAGGTTGACCGAAAAAGTCTGGATTGAAAAGCTGTGCATCCTTTGCTTGTACTCTCGAAGATAAAAGAAGGAAGGCAAGAAGTAAAATCGATATTCTCATTTTCACCTCGTATAACGACGAGTTGAGCCCCGCGCTACGAAGCGCGGGACTCGAACGACTTGTTAGGTTTTTTATAAATCAGAACCTTTACGGATAACGAGCTGTGTAGGACCGTATTTCTTAATGAGAGCAGCAATATCGCCATGAACTGTGACGACTGCGGATAAGTTCTTGCCTACAGGTAAGTCCTGAGGAACATTGTAAGATATGAACATAAGACCGCTATTCTTCATACCCCAATATGGCCAACCTTTCTGAGATGTTTGCGAAAAAACAGTCTTGCCCTCGATTGAAACAGCATATTGGATTTCTAAATTGGTGTTAGCGCTTTCCATCGATTCTAGCTTTCTGAATGACAAATTAACATCGTGATTTCCGACATATTTATGCTGAAACTCAAAACGATATTCTCTTTTATTTGGGTCAAGATTTTGAATTCCCAAAGGCTCGTGTAAATCTTGAGGGGGTGCGATTAAGATTAGAATGGGGCCTAATCCGGACAGGAATTTTCCTTGTTGTATTGAAGATCTGAAGACGGCAACAAAAAGAATGAAGCATAGGGGCAATATTACCAAAACTACGGTTAAAGACAAAACTATCTTCTTGAGCGAACCTTTTAGAAATATGGCTCCGCTTATTAGGCTCAGCGCAATGATGACATATATGGATAGCAGTAATATCATTTTCTATTCAAACCTAACGCCGCCGTGAGGGGCGCGTTTCTCAGCGTCCCTCTCGACGGCGTGGTTGGGATCATTGTGTCGGGTTTCGTTCTGCTCTACCCGACCTACGACTGTTGTGGGTCCGGCAGGCAGACCGGGCAATAGGTTTCGCCCTCGTCCCGAGGGCAGACATGGCCTCACTCGGGACAGCAGATGCAGTCCTTGATCGGCAGTGTGCAGACCGGGCATTTATCAGACTTCTCTTCCATTTAAGCCCACCCTCTAATTCCGGTATTTGCTAAAAGTGAAATCAGTCGCTTTTTGCGGTTCATGGCAGGAGAAACAGGCATTCTTCGGGTCTGTGACAGCCCGTTCTTTTGTATCGCCCTTAAATCCCTCGAAGCCCCATCCGCCAGTTGCTGCAAATTTCTTAGTATTTTTTTCCATCACACCTACAATCTTGCGCTGTCCCTCAACGGTTGCATTGTTGTCGCTTTTAGCCTCCAAGAGGTCAAAAACCAACACAGCACCGTCAGGATAAAGCTTACCGCTCTTCATTGCTTTTAGAGCTTTCTCATTGGCGTAAATATGGTGAATGCCGCCGAAGGACTCATAGAGAGAATGTCCCTGCTGAATCACCATGGATTTGACATGGACCCAATTGCGGTAGCCTTCAGGATATTTAACCATTGCTTTTTTCACCTCTCCCGAGGATGCATTGGCGAGAAACAGAATAGCCAAACTTAACACGGTAACACTGATAATCAGCTTTTTCATGTTCTTCATGATAATTTTCTCCTTTTTTGTTTTTGCC
>Ga0334722_10000797_pt1 | contig 43408 bp, 34 predicted proteins | sample C3_bottom_MG_FD_207210 | JGI IMG/M metagenome (GOLD analysis project Ga0334722, IMG submission 207210) | Sediment microbial communities from Yellowstone Lake, YNP, Wyoming, USA - C3_bottom | ecosystem: Environmental > Aquatic > Freshwater > Lake > Sediment | place: USA: Wyoming | collected...
CCACGTGCGGACGACGAGCGTGCCGCGCCCGTTGGCGGCAAGCATGGCCTGCTCGGCATTGATCACGAGATTGAGGAGAACCTGCTGAATCTGATGCGGGTCCGCAAACACCTGAGGGACCCCGGCGGCGAGGCCATCGATCACGGTGATGTTGGTTACGCGCTGTTCGTAGGAGCGCAGCGCGAGCGTTTCTCGCACCACCTGATTCATATCAACCATGGTGCGCGTGGTATGGCGCTTGCGAGCGAAGGTTAGCAGGTTACGAACGATGCGTGCGGCACGCTCGGCCTCACCGAGGATGGTTTCGAGGCCGCGCCGTGTCTGAGCATCCGTATCGCGCTGCGTGAGGCGTTCGGCCCAAGTCAGGATGGTCGCCAGCGGGTTGTTCAGTTCGTGCGCGACACCGGAAATGGTCGTGCCCAGCGCCGCCATCTTCTCGGCCTGCAACAGTTGGTTGTACAGGTCGCGCGATTGATCTTCACGCTTCTTGCGATCGGAGACATCGCGGATGAGCGCCTCCACTCGGAGTTCATCTCCTGAGCCCCAGGCGGCGGCGTGCGCGGTGACCTCCACCCAGATTGGCGTGCCGTCAGCGCGCAGCAAGCGCAAGAGATAGTCGGTGACGGCGCCTTCGCGCGTCAGGCTTTCCAGGAACACCGCGCGGGCGCCCTCGTCGGTGAAACGACTGAGGTCGAACGGACGGACGGAGGCCTCGGGCGTTTCAGCGGGGTAGCCGAAGATGAGGCGGAGATACGGATTGGCGGCCACCGTTGTCGCGCCGCGAGCATCAATCTGGCCGATGTAGACGCCCTCGTGGACGGACTCGAAGAGCCGGGCGAATGGGTCGGAACGAGCCTGATCGGCGCTGGTGCGAGGGGTGGGCACCCGCAGATTATAGTTTCTCTTGAGCTTCAGGGGGACGGGCCGTCTGGATGCGCCGTCTGGATGCGAATCGACGGAAAGATGGCAGTTGCCATTGAAGGCATTTCAGGCATGCTGTATAGTAAGGATGTAAGGCGTTTATCGCTGGGGTGAATGATGCCGAGAATTGCCAAAATGACGGCCAAGGGCCAAACTACGATTCCGAAGGAGATCCGGCTCGCGCTGCAGATCAAGCCTGGCGATTTGCTGTTGTGGGATAACGCCGGCAACGGAGTGGCAAGGATCCGAAGGGTGCAACCCGCGGACAACGATTATCTGAGCGCCCTCGAAGGCACCCTGGGCGAATGGTCCACCCAAGAAGACGACGAGGCGTACCGTGGGTTTTGAACGATTCGATGTCGTCAGGGTGCCGTTTCCCTTCGCCGACCGCGACGCGGTGAAGAATCGACCGGCGCTGGTCTTGTCTGACAGCGCCATGTTCAATGCCCCCGCGGGACACTCCGTAATGGCGATGATCACCTCCGCTGTTCACGCTTCCTGGCCGCTGGACTGCGCTATCAGCGATCTGGCGGCGGCGGGCTTGCCCGCACCGTCGGTGATTCGTTGGAAGGTGTTTACTCTGGACCACCGGTTGGTTCGGGCCACGGTCGGTCGACTGAGTGATACGGACGCGGCGGCAGCCAGAATCGCGATTGAGCGACTGCTCGGTCTATGAAAAGTCGGCCCATCACGTAAGCATCACGTCAGCGCAATCACTCCCGGAGTGATAAGTCCTTACATTGAGATGCCGCGGTCGAGCCGCTTCAACTTCTCGACGAGCGTGGTGCGCTTGAGATTGAGGAGCTTCGCTGCGGCGCCTTTGTTGCCACCGGTCTTGTCGAGGGCGCGAGCAATCACCTCGCGCTCGAGCTTGTCGATATAGCCTGGAAGGTCGAACCCTTCTTCCGGGAGGGTAACATCGATCGGGGCGATTGATGCACCAGCCGCTTGGATGCCCGGCGGAAGATCGCGGACCTCGATGGTTCGGCGCCCGCCGGTTAGCGCGACTGCCCGTTCGAGAGCGTTTTCGAGCTCCCTCACGTTACCAGGCCACGAATGCGACATCAGGTGGCGCAAGGCATCCTGGGAAATTGAAATGGACTCGGGCTTCGACGAGCCACCATCCGTTCGGGGAGGGAGCGTCTCTTCGAATCGTCGCAGAAAGTGCTGCACGAGCAGCGGGATATCGTCCTTCCGCTCCCTGAGGGCCGGCATCTGCACGGGAATGACGTTCAGGCGATAGTACAGATCCTCGCGAAATGTGCCTTCCGCGACCATCTTGGCAAGATCGTTGTTGGTGGCAGCGATGATGCGCACATCGACCTTGACGGTGCCGGTGTCACCGAGGCGCTGTACCTCTCGACCCTGGATGACGCGCAACAGCTTCATCTGAAGCGAGGGCGTCATCGTGCCAACTTCATCCAGGAACAGCGTGCCGCGGTTGGCCTCTTCAAACCGGCCCGCGCGAGTGGCTACGGCGCCAGTGAATGCGCCTCGGACATGGCCAAACAACTCCGCTTCGAGAAGTGTTTCCGGAATGGCACCGCAGTTGATGGCCACAAACCGCTGCGCTCTACGCGGGCTGTTATGGTGGATGGCGCGAGCGACGAGTTCCTTGCCAGTGCCGGTCTCGCCGGTGACGAGAATCGTGCTGGCTGTTTGCGCGACGGTTTCGAGTAGTTCGAACAGTTCGCGCATGATGGCGCTCTTGCCAATGATGCCGTCGAACCGATAGCGATCCTCCAATTGCTTGCGCAGGTAGGCATTCTCCGCTTTCAACCGCCGCTGCTCGAGCGCCGCGTTGATGATCTTCATCAACTCGTCGAACTGAAACGGCTTCTGGATGAAGTCGCTGGCGCCGCGCTTGATGGCCTCCACCGCGTCCTTCACGGTGCCGAAACCGGTGACGATGATGCCGATGATGTCCGGGTAGAGGGCCCGGGCCTCTTCCAGAACCTGGGAGCCGTTGGCGCCGTCACCCAGGCGCATGTCGGTGATGACGATGTCGAATGCGAATTCGCCTAGCCTGGTGATGGCCTGCTCGCCTGACGCGGCTTGCTCAACGTGAAAGCCCTGATCTGCGAGCCTTTCGGAGATCGCTTCACGGAGCGGGGCCTCGTCTTCGACGAATAGGATGTGTTTCTCTGGCATGCCGTCAGAATATTGACGCATCGCCACGTTTCGGTCAATCGCTCTGTCTAGCCGCGGCTAAAGCCACGGCCTGCATCTCAGACACACGGCTGAAGCCGTGTGCCACGTACAGACACTTCAGATTTCGCGAAACCACGGCAAGTGAATACAATTCCGACACGAATATGGCGATGAGTCCTGGGGCGGGATTGCAGCGGGCGGACCATCGGGTACTGCTGCTGGCGGGAGACGCGACAGCAGCCCTTGTCGCCGTCCTGATCGCCCTCTGGATTTGGAGCCTGACAACGGGCTTTCAGTTCGACGCCGCGTTCGTGGTTCGGTGGTCGGTCTTCCTTTCGCTGGCGCCCGTCTGGGCCCTGCTGACCGCTCCCAGCCGGCAGTGGCGCGTCGGGCTGTCGCTTGAGCTGACATGGCGCACCCTATTGATGGCGGGCGCGTCGGTGGGCGTCGCCTATCTCGCCGTTTACTTCTACGCGTCGCGAACGCTGCTGCCGCGGCTGCCGGTTCTCTACTTCCTGTGGGAAGCGGTGCTGCTGACGCTGGCGTGGCGGCTGTGCTACCTCTACGCGCTCTCGCGAGGGGTGTTCAGCCGGCGGGCCCTGGTGATTGGCGATGAGGGCACGACGGCACGGCTGGCATTACTGCTGCGGAAGCACTCACCCGACATCGACGTCGTGGCCGTGGTCGATCCGTCACAGTCGCCGGAGATCACCCCGAGTCTGCCAGACGGCGGGGTGTCCGAAGTCTACCTGGCGCATAAGTCGCCGTTACCCCCAGCCACGGTCCAGGCCCTGATTCGATGGCAGGAACAAGGCATCGAAGTGGTGCCGATGGCAGTGGAATACGAACAATCGCTGCTGCGGGTCCCGATCGCGGACCTGCCGCCAGATTGGATGTTTGCGTCGTTGCCAGAGTGGGTTCGCGCGCGGGCGACTTCGCGCGCCTTCAAACGAGCCATGGATGTTGGGGCGGCCGCGGCAGGTTGTGTTGCGCTCGCGGTACTCTCGCCGTTCATCGCTTTCACGATTAAGATGGACTCGACGGGACCAGTCACCTTCCGCCAGCGGCGGATCGGAGCGGGTGGCCGCGTGTTCAGCGTCATCAAGTTCAGAACGATGGTGCAAGACGCCGAAGTGGATGGACCGCGGTGGGCGTCGAAGGATGATCCGCGGGTGACGCGGGTGGGACGCTGGCTCCGCCGATCGCGGCTCGACGAACTGCCGCAGGTCCTCAACGTCCTTCGGGGAGACATGGCCATCGTCGGCCCTCGTCCGGAGCGGCCTGAGTTTGCCGAACAACTCGAGAAGCAGATTCCCTTCTACCGCACGCGGCTGCTCCTGCGGCCGGGACTGACGGGGTGGGCCCAGGTCAACGCGGAATACGGGGACTCGGTTGCAGATGCCGCGCTGAAGCTCGAGTACGACCTCTACTACATCAAACACAGATCAGTCGCGTTCGACTTGTGGATCATGCTGCGGACAGTCGGCACCGTTCTACGGATGGGAGGGCAATAGGTGAGCGGACGAAAGCTGGCTGCCGCCCTTGTCGCCATCCTGTTGCTGGCGATTGTGTTGCCCGTGGTGGTGGCGACGCAGGTGAATGCGAGGCGTGTGGCTCAGGCCCAAGATGATGTCCGACGGATCGCGCAAGAGACAAGATTGCAGGGTCCCGCGGTGCTCGCTGGCGAGGGGGCCGCGCCGAAGTCTGCTTTGGCTATGGGATGGTTGGACGCCAAGGCGGGGAGCGCGAGGGTGCCGCCGGACCCGTGGGGGAATCAGTATCTGATCGTCGTATCGGCCAATCCGCCTGCGGTCACGGTGCTTTCGGCAGGGCCGAATGGGATTGTGGAAACGGGGTTTTCGGAAGTCGGTACGCCCACGGGCGATGATATCTGCTACCAGTCGCGCCGCTAGTCAGCCGGGGCTGAAGCCCCGGCCCACACTAATACCCGAGGATAAAGCCTTGGGCCACGCACTAACTACAGTGCAGTAGCGGCGGCGTCCTCGCCCTTCTTGCCCAACGCGAATGTCATCGTGCCTTCGGCGCAGACCTTGCCGTTGACGCGGGCTATGCCGTGAAGCGAACCGATGCGGCTGCGGAGGCGGACGACGGTGGCCTCTATCTCGACCTGATCGCCGGCGTAGACAGGGTGGCGGAAGCGGACGTGATCGATGCCCATGAAGAAGATCAGCTTGTCCTTGTTCTCGGGCTTGGCGAGGATCATGATCGCTCCCACCTGAGCCACGGCCTCCGTGAGGATCGTGGGCGGCAGGGTAGGCGTCTTGCCGGGTTCGACCGCCAGCACCAGTTCGTTGCGCGAGACGTTCTTGATGCCGACGATCCGCTTGTCGGGCTCGATGGCCGTAATCCGGTCCACAAGGAGGAACGGATAGCGGTGCGGCAGGATGCGCTGGATGATGGTCTGATCGAACGGCAACTGGTAGTCCACGAGTAGAAGTATAACCAGTCCGGGAGTGGTTACGACTTTGTAACCACTCCCGGACTGATTTCGCGGGCCCTCGCGCAGCACCGGCGAAATCACTCCGGGAGTTGTCCCGAGCGGCAAACACTCCGGGAGTGGTTATAATTCTGGACACGTGACAGAACCCCTTGATCTCGACCTCTTTGGCGCCGGCGCCGGGCATCCATCCAACAAGAGCGACCGCCAACTCCTGACCACGCTCTTTGCGCTGGGCCGCGAAGTTGCGTCCGTGCTGGAACTGGATGAACTCCTCAGGAAGCTGCCTGGCCTCATCGCGCGCGTGACGGACTTCCACGCCTTTGCCATCTACCTGCTTGATGAGGACGCGGGCGACCTGCGCATCGCGTACGCCACGGGTTATCCCAAAGGGAAGGACGACCTCCGGCTGAAGCTGGGCGAGGGCCTGGTTGGGGCCGCCGTGGCCGCGGCCAGGCCCCTTCTGGCCAACGACGTCTCTGAAGACCCGCGATACATAGAGGCCGTGCCCGGCACGCGAGCGGAATTGGTGCTGCCGCTCCGGCGCAAGGGCCGCGCGATTGGCGCGCTCAACTTGCTGAGCCGAAACCTGGGCGAGTTCACGCCAGCCGAGGTCGAGACGCTTCGAAACTTTGCGGGAGCGGTGGCCGTTGCCATCGAGAATGCCCGGCTGTTCGCCACGGAGCGCCGCTACTCGGACACGCTCGAAACCCTCGAAGAAATCGGCCGCGACATCGCCTCCACGCTGGACCTGAATGAGCTGTTGAGGCGCGTCGCATCCCACATGAAGCGCGTCATCGACTACCGCACGTTCGGCATCCTGCTGGTGAACGAGGAAGCCAACGAGGTGGAGTTGCGGCTGGCAGTGAAGTACGACGAGCAGGTGCTGCACAAGCGCATTCCGCTCGGCGAGGGCCTGGTCGGCTTCTCCGCGCTTTACAAGGTGCCGGTCCTGGTGGGCGACGTGCGGCAGGATCCTCGATACATCAAGGTTGTCGAGGATGTCCGGTCCGAGATGGTCATCCCGCTGCTGGTGAAGGACAAGTGCGTGGGCTTGTTCGACCTGGAAAGCCCGGAACTGAACGCGTTCAATCGGCACCACGTCGAGCTCCTGACGCCACTCGCGGCGAGCGCTGCAGTGGCCATCGAGAATGCGAGGCTCTACGACGAGGTTCGACGGAACGAAGTCCGGCTCGACAAGGAAATGCGATTCGCGCAGCGAGTGCAGCAGGCCTTGCTGCCGACCGAGCTGCCGAAGCGCCTCAAGGGCGTGGACGTGGGCTGGCGGTTCGAGCCAGCGCGCGAACTGGGCGGCGACTTCTACGAATTCCTGTCCGTGGAGCCGCACACGCTAACGGTTGCGGTTGGTGACGTGTCCGGCAAGGGCGCGCCGGCCGCTCTCTACAGTGCGTTTGCAGGCGAACTGGTTCGATCGCGCACGTTCAGGCGGCGACACACGACATCTCCCGAGACGCCGGCGGAGACGCTCGCGTCGATGAATCGCATCCTGAACGAGAGAAACCTCGAGGAGTACTACTGCACGCTGCTCTACACGATCTTCGATCTCAAGCGCCGCCGCCTCACGCTGGCGAATAGCGGACTGCCGTTCCCGATCCACAGCAGCACCGACGGCTGCGTCCAGATCCAGTGCCCGGGCGTGCCGCTCGGTTCGTTTGCGGAGACGACGTACGACGAGTTCACGCTCGCACTCGGCAACGGCGACGTGTTCGCGTTCTGCTCTGACGGTGTCTACGAGGCGATGAACGAGAACGGCGACGAGTTCGGCGTGGATAGGACGATGGAAGTGGTGCAGCGAATGCGAGGCGAGCCGGCAAAGAAGATAGTGGATGCGATCTTCGAAGCAGCCATCGCGTTTCGGGGAAGTGCCGAGCAGAACGACGACATGACCGCTGTCGTCGTCAAAATTACGAGCTAACCCTCAGACTCACCAGAACCTGAGTTCGCTCAGGGTCGCTCGCAGACTCGGTCGACGAACGAGAGGACCGCGCCCTTCGACATGCTCAGGACGCGGCTCGCGAGTTCACGAGGGCCGCACAGAATCGCCCTGCCATACGGGGCAGTGATGCCAGCGCCTGCCTGTAGTTGACCCACCCCGTTGATTCTGCGCGGCCTGTTCCACCTTCTTACAAGAGTCGTACCGCCCAAGAACAGGCCAAATCCCCGTGTCTCTGGCATCCCCCGTCCTCAACAATAGACGGGTGTGACCTCTTGCGGGGACTCCCCCTCGAACACGGGGCTGAAGCCCCGTGGCTACAAATGACCAGAACCCATGGCTGAAGCCATGGGCCACATACAGACGAGAGCCACGGGCCACGTACTGCTCGCCGTGCCTCCGGATATACTTCTTCCGACATGTCGAGACAGCTCGAAAGCCTGCTGCGCCAGACGGGATTGCTGAGCGATGCCCAGCTGGCGCGGAGCCTGGAACAGGCCCGAAAGCAGGGCGTGAGCCTGCTCGAGGTGGTCCTGAAGGACGAGCACGTCTCAGAGGACCAGGTTGCCGATGGCTTCGCCACCCGGCTGAAGCTGTCGCGGGTGCGCGTGGCCGCAACGGTGTCGGACCCGGAGGCGCTGAAGAAGGTCCCGGACAAGATCGCCCGCAAGTACTGGTGCCTGCCGCTGTCTATCGAGGGCCGCGTGCTGACGCTGGCGATGGCGGATCCGGGCGATTATCAGGCGATTCAGGACGTGGAGTTCGCCTCCGCGCTGTCGATCAGGCCCGTGGTGGCCACGCGGACCGAGATCGCCGACGGCATCGACGAGCGCTACGACGCCGAAGATCGCATTGGCGCGTTTCTGGCCAACGTCCCCGAAGTCACGGACCTCCACATCGTCGCGGAAGAGAACGCCCAAGACCTCGTGGTGGAAGTTGCGGATTCGCGATCGGCCGCTGAGGTGGCGCCGGTCGTGAAGATGTGCAACCTCATCATCCACGATTCCATCAAGGCGGGCGCCAGCGACATGCACATCGAGCCGACGGTGCACGACGTGCAAGTGCGCCAGCGCGTGGATGGCGTGCTGCGTGATTACACGCACGTGCCGAAGTGGCTGCACAGCCCGCTCATTTCGCGTCTGAAGATCCTGGCCCGACTCGACATCGCCGAGCGCCGCCTGCCGCAGGACGGCCGCATCAACGTCCAGTATCAGGGCCGCAGCATCGACATCCGCGTATCGACGCTGCCGACGCACTTCGGCGAGAAGGCCGTGCTCCGATTCCTCGGCGGCGGCACGCTGCCCCGAATCGATCGGATGGGCCTGAACGAAACGCAGTCGGCCATCCTCGAAGGCGCAATCCGCCAACCCCAGGGCATGATCCTGGTGACGGGCCCCACGGGATCCGGGAAGACGACGACGCTGTATGCGCTGCTGGCGAAACGCAAGTCGCCCGAAGTGAACATCGTCACGGTCGAGGACCCGATCGAGTACCAGTTGCCAGGCATCAACCAGGTGCAGATCAACCCGAAAGCTGGTTTGAGTTTTGCGGGCGTGCTTCGCTCGATTCTGCGACAGGACCCGGACGTCATCCTTGTTGGCGAAACGCGAGACCAGGAGACGGCCGAGGTCGGCTTCCAGGCCGCCATGACGGGCCACCTGGTGCTGAGCACGCTGCACACGAACAGCGCCGTGGCCGCGGTTCCGCGACTCTACGACCTCGACGTCGATCCGAGCATCCTGGCGAATTCGCTGACCTTGGTCATAGCGCAACGGCTGGTACGACGCATCTGCGAGCAGTGCAAGGAGCCATACGCGCCCGATCCCGCGACGGCCATGAAGGTCGGCTTGGCGCCGACCGACGGCCCGGTCTATCTCGGCAAGGGATGCCCCGCGTGCGGGGGAACGGGCTTCAACGGGCGCGTGGGCATCTACGAGTTCTTCCGGCCGACGAACCAGGTCAGAAAGCTCATCACGTCGAAAGCGTCGGAGAGCGATCTGCGAGCTGCGGCCCGACAGGGCGGAATGAAGTCGTTGCGCGAAGACGCGCTCGACAAGGTGCGCGCCGGCATCACGTCGCCTGAAGAAGTGCTGCGGGTCGTTCAAATTGACGAGGCCGAAGCACCGTGCCCCCAGTGCGGGGCTCTGATCGAATCGGACTTCTCGACGTGCCCGTATTGCTTGAGCAGCCTGAAGAAGTCGTGCGCGGGGTGCGGCCAGGAACTCAAGCTCGAGTGGAAGGCGTGCCCGTATTGCAATGCGTCGGCGGTGCCGATTGGGGGATCCGAAGCGGGTGAGCATGGTGCGACGGCTGGCCCGCCTGCCGCGCCGCACGTAATTGTGGTGCAGGCGCCGGCTCCCGCACCCATAGCGCCTCCTCCGCAAGTCACGCCGCCGCCGGGCGTCCCACTCCCCTCCGCGCCCCCGAACGCGCCGCGGTTTATTCCGCCCGTCGCCGAACCGGTCCGCGAAGTGCTCGACGACCTGGTTCTCACGCGCTACACGGAAGACCCTCGCGTGAAGCCGACCGTGCCCGTCTTGTCGTCGATCACCCCGCCGGTTCCAGCGCCCCCAATTCCAGCACCCGCGAGCGGACCCGGACATCAGGAATGGCCCGGCGTCCGAGTCTTCGACTTCGACTCCGTGCCGACGCCCACTCCCGATCAGATGGCGGCGGTGTCGCAGGGCATTGGGGTGGACGTTGGTTCGGTTGAACGAGCGCAGCTTCGCGGCGAACGCGAGAAGACGGGCACAAAGGCGTCGGAATTGGCCGAGGCGATGTCGCCTGGGCGCGCGGCGCCTCCCATCGAATCGGTGGCCGCGGCAAAGCCTACAGCCATCGAGCCGGCAACTATCGAGCCCCCGCCCGAGCCGATTCCCACGGCCGTGGTCACGGCCGCTCCCGCGCCTGCGCATGCAGCTCCGTTGGTGATCGCGCAGCACGCGAAGCCCGAGCGACCAGCCGTCGCCGCCCTTGCGCCCCCGTCAGAGTCTGTGGCGGCCGAGGCTCTCGGCCGGAGACTGCGGATCATGGTGGTGGATGACGATGAAGATATCCGGCAGGTGGTGGCGTTCACGCTGAAGAAGCTGCCGGTGCCGGTTGACATTGTCCAGGCGGTAGACGGGCAGGACGGCGTGGAGAAGGCAGAGAGCCAGCCGCCGGACCTTGTGATTCTGGACGTCATGATGCCGCGCCTGAATGGCTTCGAGACATGCGACAAGCTCCGTCAGAGCGTCCGCACGGCCTTTGTGCCGATCTTGATGCTCACCGCAAGCGCAGACGAAATCAGCCGTTCGCAGGGCTACATGGTGGGTACGGACGACTACATGGGCAAACCCTTCCAGCCCATCGAACTCCGCCTGCGCGTGACCCGGCTCCTCCGCCGCACCTACGGCATCTGATCCCGCAACCCAGTCCGGGAGTGGTTACAGGCCTGTAACCACTCCCGCACTGGGTGTCTGCCACACACGGCGCTCTTACTTCCGCCGCGGTGAGCATCCGCCACCGCCGACGCAATTGCCCACCTGAGCGCATTACAGCGACGCTCAGCGCATTGCCCGTCGCGAACAATGTTTCGCTATTACTTCGCTGTCTTGTGGGCACCTGGAGCCAGCCAGGGGCCCTCCGAGACCGATCGCTTCGCGACGCAAGATCCTGCCGCCGCCGCGCGGGCCGCGATGGCGAAGTTGTTCGGACGCTGAAGCCAGACGTTCCGGGAGCAAGCTGCGACTGATTCCCGGCCGGCGCAGAATAGCGCCGTGGCTGACGACCAGATTCGCCTCGTGACCAACGTCGTGCAGCAGAGTCCTGCGATGGACGGACTCCGTTTGCTCGCGCTGTTTGGTTCCCGCGCCTCAGGCCGCGCACACCCGGAGTCCGATTGGGATTTCGGCTATCTGGCTTCACCAGGATTCGATCCAGACGCCCTGATTGCGATGCTTGTCGAACATCTTCACGCCGATCGCGTCGATCTGGTTGACCTGGCCACGGCTTCGAGTCAGCTTCGGTACCATGTCGCGAGAGACGGTCGAGTCGTGCTCGATCGCTCCGGTACGGAGTGGGAGACCTTCTGGCTGGCTGCTGTAGGTTTCTGGTGTGACGCCGGACCGATCATTACCGCGGCACACGCCGCCGTACTTGAGAGGCTTGGAAAGTCAGCGGACTAGACACGACGGTCCTCGCCGAGAAGACCCAGGTGGTGATTCGGCATCTCGCGCGGGTCGCCGATCGTCTGCCGGCCGATTCGTCAGCATTCCTGGCGACGTCGGATGCGACTGACGCGGTCATCCTGCATCTCTGGCAGGCAACTCAAGTTGTGATCGACCTGGCGTTGGCAACGTGTTCGCACCTGAATCTCGGCGCGCCGACGGACTATGCAGACGGCTTCCGGCGCCTCGAGACCGCTGGTCTGATCCCTGCCGATCTCGCAAGCCGGTGGGTACGAGCGGCGGGCTTTCGCAACATGGTGGCCGATGCTTACAGCAACCTCGACATGGCCCGTGTCTATCATGCTGCGCAAAACGGCCCGGTTGACCTCAAAGCCTTCCTCGTCTGTGTTCGAGACCTGCTCCAGCAGCAGACCTAGATCCCAGTCCGGGAGTGGTTACGGTCCCGTAACCACTCCCGGACTGGGAGACTGGCTCTCCGCCCGCGCTGCTGGGTGCCCTTCGGGCCGTATCCCGGATGTCCACCCCAGTTGCGCCGCTGTCTCCTCGCGCCACTCTTTCGCACCAAACGGCGAACCACCGGCGACGCATTTCCGAATTGCCGCCAGCGCAACTTCCGTTTCCGGCTCGTTCACCAAGCGGCCCCAATTCGCCGGTTTGTCCATCGGCCAGGGATGCAGTTCCGGCTTCAGCGATCCGGCCAACATCGAAGCGCTGCACCAAGGCCAGTCCTCTGCGCGTGACACCAACCCGGCTCGCACGGCATTGCGCTCGACGTAGCGCATGACCGTGACGAAGTGCGTTCCGATCTGGACCGGAATTGCCTTAAACCGACCCTGATAGACCGGACCCGTGCCGCGCGTCTCGTGAACACGCTGCCAGCGGCAAGCGTGTGTCAGCGACAGCCATCCAACGTACCTGGTCAGATCACCGTCGTCGTGGGGCGAGAGCACGAGGTGCCAATGGTTCGGCATCAACGCCACGGCGTGCACCCGCATCGGAACCCGCGCCTGCGCGAGCACCATGAGTTTGAAGAAACCGGCGTAGTCCTCAGGCGTGTAGAAGATCACGCCCTTGCGGACGCCGCGGTTAATGACGTGGAATATCAAACCACCCGTGTTGCGTTGTCGTCGACGAGGCATGCGTGACCAGACAGCAAGCCAGCTGCCATTGAGGCCGAACTGAATCCGCACGCGCAAATCAGTGACTGGACGGATACTTGCGTCGACCGCGTCCACGCGTCCTGCTCAACGCGCCCGCAGAACGACAACTCCGGGAGTGGTTACACGCCTGTAACCACTCCCGGACTGGTTGGCGGGCTGGCTGCGCGGGCGCAGTGCTACAATTTGCCGGATGGCTCCCGATGCGGACACGTCTCTCCGACTCCCAGCCGTTGTCAAGACGACGCTGGAGGCGTTTGTTTCGGGAGTCCGCGCCCAACTCGGAGGTCGCGTGAAGGAGATTCGGCTGTTCGGCTCCCATGCGCGCGGCGAGGCCACCGATGAATCGGACGTCGACGTGCTCGTGCTGCTGGATTCGGCGGACCGCAGGGACGACATAGCGATCACAAACCTCGCAGCGGACCTCATCTGGCAACTCGACGGCGTGGTGATTTCACCGATGGTGATGTCCGTCGGCGAGTTCGACGCCTGGAAGGCCTCTGAGCGACGGACGCCTCTGGAAATCGATCGAGACGGGATCCCGCTATGACCGATCCGAATCGACGGACGAACGTCGCCGCCGAGCTCGCCCGCTCCGAAGAGTCCATGCGGGCTGCTCGCGTCCTGGTGGAATCACAGCTCCTTCACGATGCTGAAAGCCGGCTGTACTACGGCATCTATCACGCTGCGGTGGCGCTTCTGCTGACGGAAGGCATCGAACCCCGGACACACGCGGGCACCGCGAACTTGCTGGGTTTGCACTTCGTCAAGACGGGCAGGATGGATGCCGAGGACGCCCGGTTGTTCGCGCGGATCCAGAAGTACAGAATCGAAGCCGACTACGGCAGGGATTTCGTGCTCACCGATGAAGCGCTCCGGCAGGACTTGGCTGCGTGCGAGGCGTTTGTAGGACGCGTGCGTGATATCACGTCCGCGTTCTTGGCTTCGAATTCAAACGACCACTGACCAATTGCAGGCACCCATGAACCAGTCCGGGAGTGGTTACAGGCCTGTAACCACTCCCGGACTGGAGGACGGGCGTGGGCTGGCACCTCGACCCGAACGATTCGGACAGTTGTTTGAGTGGGCGGCCTAGAACCCGCTGTGATCCACATGACTCTGCCCCCTGTGTCACCTCCGCAGTTTGTCGAACCAGTCCTGACGCCGCGCGGGCATCTGTTATTGATGGAGACGGCGGAGCCGAATGGTCTGGAGCCAGCCGTCCGCGAGCGCCTCGTTGAGGCGTTTGCCAGTGGCGCCGGCGCCGGCCTGCTGCATCTGGGCGCCGGCGAGGTGTCGACCACGCTTCCGCCGGCGCTGGGTTTCTGGCGAGACTTTGCCGTTCGGTACGTCACGGCCCTGTGCGCGCAGCCAGACCTGGACCAGTCCGGGAGTGGTTACAAGTCCGCAACCACTCCCGGACTGGTCTTTGCGCTGCCGCCAGACGCCGAGCTCGCCGCCATCGCCGCCACCGCTCCGCCGATGACCGGGGCCGAGTACCTAGACTCCGGCGTCCTCCGCGAGTTGTGGCTCGCGCTCGACGCGGCCTTCACGGCCCGCGTTGCGAAAGCCCGCACGTCTGTGCAGGACGTCCTCCACGCGTTCAACCCCGCGTGGCACACGGTGGGGCGCGTGCACTTCCACCTGGCCGAGAACCGGAACGACCCGGACGCACCCTTCGCGTTCCTCGCCACCTTCACCCACGGACTCTCGGCGCACGGGACACCGCAGCACCTCCCGCTGGGCCAGGCGCTACGTGATTACGCAGGGGCCGCCAACAAGAATCGTCTGCTCTCGCTGCTTCTGCCCGTCCAGCGCGCGGCCGAGCAATGCCCGTGGCTCAAGTCCATGGTGGATGAGGGCGAGATCTTCCATCCCCTCCGGTGGACGCCGCGCGAGGCACTGGCCCTTCTCCGAGACCTTCCAGCCCTCGAACAATCCGGGGTCGTCGTTCGCGTGCCGGCGCAGTGGAGGAACGGCCGGCCGCCCCGGCCCACCGTCACGGCCACCGTCGGCGGCAAGACGACCGGGGGAATCGGCTTGGACGCACTGCTCGACTTTCGCGTGGATGTGACACTGGACGGCGAGACGCTGACGCCCGCCGAGATTGCGTCGCTGCTGGACAGCATGGACGGCCTGGCACTCTTGCGCGGCCGGTGGGTGGAGGTGGACCGCGAGCGACTGCGCGGAATGATGGACCAGTTCAGGCAAATCGACCGCACGGCAGCGAAGAACGGCGTCTCCTTTGCGGAAGCGATGCGAATGCTGGCAGGCGCCGATCCAAGGCCAGACGCCGCGAGTGACGCCGAATCACGCGAGTGGTCAACGGTGGTGGCGGGTCCGTGGCTCGCCCAGACGCTACACGCGCTCCGCGGCCCGGAAGCGCTGGCGCGCGTCGACCCTGGCCGGTCGCTGCACGGTTCCCTTCGCCCTTACCAGACCGTCGGCGTCAACTGGCTTCACTTCCTATCGTCGCTCGGACTTGGCGCCTGCCTGGCCGACGACATGGGGCTCGGCAAGACCATCCAGGTGCTGGCATTGCTGCTGGTGCTCAAGAACCAACATCGTCCGACCCAGCGTCGTGCGTTACGACCGAGCCTGTTAGTGGTCCCGGCGTCACTCATTGGCAACTGGGCATCCGAACTCGCACGATTCGCGCCCGGACTGTCCGTAATGGTGGCTCACCCGTCGTCCACACCAATGGAGACACTGAAGTCGATCGATGCCGATCGGCTTGGCACGACGGATCTCGTCATCACCACCTACCAGTCAGTCCGGACGATTCCATGGATGGCGGACCTTGACTGGGACCTGGTTGTCCTAGACGAGGCGCAGGCGATCAAGAACCCCGGGGCGCAGCAAACGCGAGCCGTCAAGGCGCTTCGGGCGCGGGCTCGAATCGCGATGACCGGCACGCCGGTCGAGAACCGGGTCGGCGATCTCTGGTCGATCTTCGACTTCATCAACCCGGGCCTGCTCGGATCGGCCAAGCAGTTCACGGCGCTCACCAAGCGACTCGCCGGGCGTCAGCACAACGCGTACGGTCCGTTGCGCGAACTGGTGCGGCCTTACATCCTCCGGCGCCTCAAGACCGATCGCGCGGTCATCACCGACTTGCCAGACAAGACCGAGGTCAATGCCTACTGCCTGCTGAGCCGCGCCCAGGCGGCCCTTTACGAGCAGGCCGTGCGCGATCTGCGCAAACGCCTTGAGCAGGCTGAGGGAATTGAGCGGCGTGGCGTGGTGCTGGCGTCGCTGATGCGCCTGAAGCAGATTTGCAACCACCCGTCGCAATGGCTTGGCGACGGCTCGTGGGCGGCGGCCGACAGCGGCAAATGGGCGCGGCTGACCGAGGTGGCCGAAGTGATCGCCGCCCGCCAGGAGAAGGTGCTGGTCTTCACGCAATTTCGCGAGATCACCGAGCCGCTGAGAGCTCATCTCGGGGCGCTGTTTGGCCGGCCCGGGTTGGTGCTCCACGGAGGGACGGCGGTCAAAGCGCGGCGCGAACTGGTCCGGCGTTTTCAAGACGATGAACGCGTGCCGTTCTTCGTGTTGTCGCTCAAGGCCGGAGGCAGCGGCCTGAACCTGACGGCTGCGAGTCATGTGGTACATTTCGACCGCTGGTGGAACCCGGCGGTGGAAGATCAGGCGACCGACCGCGCGTTCCGGATCGGTCAGACGCGAAACGTGCTGGTGCACAAGTTCGTGTGCCGGGGAACCGTGGAAGAACGGATCGACGAACTGATCGCGTCGAAGCGCGGTCTCGCCCGAGACCTGCTCGAGGGCGGCGCAGACTTGATGCTCACCGAGATGAAGGACGAAGACCTGCTGCAATTGGTCGCGCTCGACGTCAACGCGGCGCTCAGGGAGGGATGATGGCGCGACGGCGAAGTCGGACGCGCAGCCGGTTCCGTGACTACTCCGGTTACGAGCCGTACGGCGGCTATGGCGGCTGGGGAGGATTCGCTCCATACGTGTCGGTGGCCGCCCGGCGGGCACAGGCCCAGGGCACACTTGCGAGCCTTCGCCAGTCTGGCAAGACTGTGTCGCCCGTTGAGGTTGCCGGCCGGAAGATCGCCACCACCTTCTGGGGAAGCGCGTGGTGCGACAATCTCGAGAGTTACTCCGACTTCGCCAACCGCATTCCACGCGGCCGATCATACGTTCGCAACGGGTCGGTCCTCGACCTTCAGATCGGGGCGGGCCAGGTCGAGGCGCTCGTAAGCGGGTCGTCGATCTACACAGTGAAGATCGGCGTCACGGCTGTGGCGGCGGCGCGCTGGAAGGGCATCTGCACTCAGTGCGCGGGCGGAATCGACACCCTGGTGGAGTTGCTGCAGGGGCGGTTCTCGAAAGCGGTGATGGCGCATTTGTGCCAGCAGGGGACGGGCCTGTTTCCGACGCCCGGCGAGGTTTCATTCTCGTGCAGCTGCCCCGACTGGGCGTCGATGTGCAAGCATGTGGCCGCCGCGCTCTACGGCGTCGGTGCCAGGCTCGACCGGCAACCCGATCTGCTGTTCCGGCTTCGGCAAGTGGACGAACTGGAGTTGATCACGCACGCCGGCTCGGCCGCGCCACTTGCCAGGAAGGCGCCCGCGAAGTCGAAGGTGCTGGCCGACAAGGACCTGGCGGGAGTGTTCGGTGTCGAATTAGCTGCTCTGGCTCAGCGCGTCGTGGAGCCAAAGCTGAGCACTGTGGCGCCAGGCGCGAGTCGGAAGGCTGGAAAGCCTGAAAGAAGAGCCGCGCGGCCGGCCGAGGCGCGGACAACCGCGAAGAAGAAGGTGAGCGTGAAGAAAGCTGCGGGAACGAAGACGAGAAAGCCCGCGAAGAAGCAGGCCGGTGCGAAGCTGTTGGCCGCGGCGAGGCGCAGGAAGACGTAGTCCGCACCGCCGCCCAGTCCGGGAGTGGTTACGGTCCCGTAACCACTCCCGGACTGCGTGGCACGAAACAGCCGACGAATCTCGACGGGCGAACGCGCAGACATACGACGGAAAGCGTGGAATCCAGGACCATTGTGGGCGAAACCGATCAAGCTACCGGTGTGACGGAACCGCCAGGACTGTCAGTGAACAACATGTCCCGGCAGCAGCGGACGATCCTGTTCGCTGCGTGGGCCGCCATGACCGGCCTTGCCCTCTTCGTGCCGGCCGCAAACGATGACTGGCCGCTGCTGACGCCGATACTCGACTTCACGTGGGCGAAGCTGTTGCCGGTTGGTCTCTTCTGGCGGCCGCTTGAAGTTCTCTTCCGAGGGGTTCTAGGGTTCGTACCTGATATCTTCCCGGTCGCGAATCACCTCATGGTTGGGGTCGGACACGGTCTCTCGGCATGGGCGGTCTCGACGATTCTGCGGCGGTTCAGCGTGGCCGCGCCCGTGCGGTTCGGCGTGACGCTCGTCTTCCTTGTCTCCCAGGCTGGTGCTGCGACGGTTTTCTCTGTCGATGGCATCAATCAGGCCTGGGCGTTGGCATTTGGACTCTGTGGGGCGCTGGCTCTCATGCCGCGATGCGGGCGTGTGCCATGGGAATTGTGGTTTGTCTGTGCCGCGTTGTCGGCACTCACGCGAGAGTCCGGGTTGGCATTCTTTGCCGTCGGGCCGGTCCTTGCTGCAGCCAGAGAAGCACATCTCCGGAGCGGTCGCGAGAAGAGCAGCCGACCCTGGATGCGTCTGGCGGTCGGAGCCGCCCTCGGCGCAGTTGGCGTTGCGGGCTACATAGGACTCCGGGCCTGGCTCCTGGACTCGCCAAACGTATTCGTCGGCGGCGGACGGTACGCCATCCAGTTCGCCCCGCTCGTCGTGGTTCGGAACCTCGGAATGCTCGCAGGTGCTTCTGTCACGACGCTCGATACTGTTGCGGCGTTTCTCCGGCCGACTAACTGGTGGGGGACAATTCTCTCCGCTGCCTGCGGCTTGCCCCTCCTGGTGTGGTTGGCGGGCCAATCGAAACGGGCGGCAGCGAGTCCATCGACGTGGCTTGTCGCCGGTGCCGTCGTGCTCGCCTCAATTCCGCACGCCCTGAGTCCGCGGCCGGCGGAAATGTACGCGTACCCGACGCTTGGGCTGGTCTGCATCCTGGCGGGACTGTTAGCCGCAAACGCGCGGCTGACGTCTCGTTGGATGTCCATTGGTGCCGCAATGGTCTGCTTCCTAGTGGCATCGACATCCGTGGACATCCACAAGTGGTGGGCCATGGTCTCCTACGGACGGTCGGCTGATGTGATCGCCGCCTCCATCGACGCGCAGACAACCGGCGAACGACCATCAACGGTCTGTGTTGTGTGCCGAGCTCAGTTCTGGGAGGGATCCGAGTCGGGATACTCCATTTACTACCAGCCACCGGAATGGGCGTCGTTCTGGGGAATGTCAGTGCTTCCGCGCTGGAAATGGAAGAATCCCAAACGCTTCGTCTACTGCACGGCAGGCGCCGCGTGCGATCCATCCTGCGATGCGACATGGGTCTTTCCCGAGAAGGGCCTGGTGATCGTCAGCGCCGGACCCCCAAAGGTCCCGCGGTGACGATTGGCCACGACAGCGCGAGTGGCAGCAGTGACGCCGATAACTTTCGAACCGCCGACTGACCGCCCGCCACGCTTCCCGCCTTGAAATGAGGCAGTTCCCTCCCCAGACGGAGCCGCGTTTCTCTGTGCAATCCCCGCTGTAACCCCGACGCTTCGCGCCGGTCTAACCGATACAGTGGTGGTGGATCTTACGAGCGAACACCCCATGGTCGGACGGCGTTGAAAGTGTTGAAAATGATACACCTCATGCGTTGGGCGTTCATTGTGTTTCGACGGTCGGCTCCCGCCGTGGCGCTTGGCCTCTCAGTCGTCCTGGCGCTCATCTGGTCGGCGGGAACGGGCGCAGCACCACCAACCCGCGCTCGCCAGTCAGGCCGAAGCTCACGCGCTGACCAATCGCGACCGAACCTCATTCTGATTACCGTCGATTCGCTTCGGGCCGATCATCTCGGTGTCTACGGTTACGCGCGCCCGACCTCCCCGCAAATAGACCGCTTTGCCCTGGGCGCCGTCATAGTCACGGACGGTATCTCCCAGGCGCCCTACACGAAGGCATCGATCGCGTCATTGCTGACCGGCCTCTTTCCCACGGCTCACCAGACGTACTCAACGGGTGTGCTCTTCGGAGTCGTCCACGAGATGGGGTCGGTTGGCGGCCAGGAAACAGGAAGCACCGACTCGCTCAACCCGGCGCTCGCGTCACTACCGCAGCAACTGCTGGCAGCCGGCTACCGCACCGTCGGTCTCAGCTCGAATCCGTACCTGATCAGAGACTTTGGCTTTGCAAACGGATTCACGGAGTTCCGATATATCCGCGGCACGAACGCCGTCTTCGCGCGTGCGGACGAGATGATGGCGGCTGCGAAGGACGCCATTGCGCGTGCGGAGGAGCCGTACTTCTTGTGGGTCCACCTGATGGACACCCACTATCCGTACGATCCGCCGGAAGCATTCCGCTCGATGTTCGGACCCACCGGTCCCTCCCATCCTCTCACCACGGACCAGCTTCCCGATGGAATGTCGATCGGGCATTCAACGGACTTGAACCTGTACCGTTCGCGATATGACGCTGCAATCCGCGCAGCCGATACCGCCATTGGACGATTCCTGCAGTGGCTCGAGACGAGCGGTCAGTGGTCTCGAACGGGCGTGGTGTTGACAGCGGACCATGGCGAAGGGTTCATGGAGCATGGGTTGATGGGGCACAACAACTCGTTGTATGACGAACTGCTCCATGTGCCATTGATTGTGAAGCTGCCGACGCTACAGCCGGGCCGCCGACCGGCCCAGGTGCAGCTTGTCGACCTCTTTCCCACCCTGTGCGCCGCCGTAAACATTCGGCCGCCCACTGGTTTACACGGGCAAAATGTCCTGCCAGTCTTGGCAGGCCGCGATTCGGGCGAGCCCTACGCATACTCCGAAATTGTCGGCCGGCGGTACGCACTACGATCGAAGGAATGGAAGTTCATCGCGTCGTTCCAGGGCGGCCGCCAACTGTTCAACCTTGCGGATGATCCCGGAGAGACGGCCAACCTGGTTAATTCAGCACCAGGCACCGCGGACAAATTGGAGCGCATCCTTGCCCGAGCCCTCGCTACTGCCATAATCGACAGCCAGCGCATCACCAAGTGCTTGGCCCCGGTCTCGCCAGAAGTCCTTGGACGTCTGCAAGCGCTTGGGTACGTGACGCGGTGAAGCCAGTCCGCACGAGTCTGAAGACTCGTGGCTACGTACCCATCAAACACGGGGCTGCCTTTGACTTCGCTCAGGCCGGGGAAGGCCCGTTGCGACTCCTGACAAGACAAGCGCGAGTGGCTACGGACCGCTGAGGGCTTCGCGAATCTTCGCGACAAGGTCGCGAGGGGCGAAGGGTTTGCCAATGAAGCCGATGACGCCCTTGGCGCGAAGGGACTCCTCAGACGGGCCAAGGTTCTTCGCAGTGAGCATCAGCACCGGAACCTTCGACGTGGACGGTTCGGCGCGCAAGCTATCGAGGGTGGCGTAGCCGTCCATCTCGGGCATCATCACGTCGAGGACGACGAGATCGGGCACGTGCTTGCGGGCCTCATCCAGGCCCTCGCGGCCGCTCGATGCCGACACCACGGTCATGCCAGAGGCCCTGAGGGCCATCTCGACAATCAGCCGGATGTCGGGTTCGTCGTCGATTATCAGGACAGTCATATAAATAGGCGCTAGGCGCTCGGGCAAAGGCGAAAAGCGTTAGGGACAATGCCCGTCACGCTGCATTCATCGTCACACGTGGCTGAAGCCACGTGGCTACAACCGACACGGCACGGGCCTGAAGACCCTCGGCTACACCAAACAAGCACGCAAGGCCCAAATCCGTGTGCCACATCGCGACTCACACAGGGCTGAAGCCCTGTGCCACATACCGACTCTCCCACAGGACAGAAGGCCTGTACCACGGACCGACCTTCCCACAAAACAGAAGCCCTGTGCCACGTGGCTACCCCTGCCTTGCCACGGGCACTGTAATCGCGAACGTTGAGCCCTTGCCGAGTTCGCTTGTGACCGACACCGAGCCGCCCTGCATTTCCACCAGGGCCTTCGTAATCGCCAAGCCCAATCCCGTGCCGCGGAACCTGCGCGTGTCGGCCCCATCGATCTGCTGGAACTTATGGAACAGCAAGCCCAGCTTGTCGGCGGCAATACCGCGCCCGTGGTCGGTGACAGCAATGCGGACCAGGCCCTTCGGCTCCGATGTCGCGGCCAGCGTCACCTCGGACCTTGCCGGCGCGTACTTCAACGCATTCGACAACAGGTTCACGATGGCCTGCACGGTGCGATCGGGGTCAGCCATCACCTTCGGCACCATGTCGGATATCACCGGCGTCAGAATCACGGACGAACCCTTCGCAATCTGCTGCACGCTCTGGATCGAATGGTCGATCAGTTCCCTGACGTCCAGCGGTCGCGGATTCAATTCGAGTTTGCCCGCCTCGATCTTCGAGATGTCGAGAATGTCGTTGATGATACGCACGAGCCGGTCGACGTTCGCCAGCGCGACATCCATCAGCACCTTGTGATCCGGATCGGCCAGCGGCAGGTCCTCCAGCAAGAGCTGCAGCGACCCCTTGATCGACGTCAGCGGCGTGCGCAGTTCGTGCGAGACGATCGACACGAACTCGCTCTTCAGGCGATCGACCTCGTACAGGTTCGTGATGTCCTGGAACGCCGAGACGGCGCCCACGATTTCGCCAGTATCGTTGCGGAGCGGCGCCGCGCTCACCAGGATAGGAACAGTCCGGCCGTCCGGCGGCCGGACGATCATTTCATGGCCCACCACCACTTCGCCGCGCAGGGCGCGCTGTGTGCCCCATTCCTCGAACGGGCAGTGCCGGCCATCACGATACGTGGCGTGGAAGTCTTCCCAGTAATCCCGCCGCTCGGCCTCGTCATCGGGCTCCCGCCCAATCAACGTGTCGGCCGCCGCATTCTGCATCACCACGCGTCCGCTCGGCGCCTCCACGATCACGAGCGCCGCAGGCACGGTGGCAATCGTCGCCTGCAGGCGCGCGGACTCCCGCTCGGCATTGGCACGCAGCGACGCGTACATCTGCGAGATCTCGCGCTCACGCGTCAGCGCTTCGGTCAGATCGCGCTGACGCCGCTGAACGGCGTTACTCATGTCACGGAAGGCCTTCACCAGCGCGCCGATCTCGTCGCGCTTGGCGAGCGGCAGCTTCACATCGAAGTTGCCGTCGGAGATCTTGCGCGCGGATTCGGCGATGGTGCCCAGCGGATCGAGCAGGATGCGCGCCAGCACGGTAACCAGCACCAGCAGCATCAGGATGTCGACAGCAGGGAGCGCCAACGTCAGGATGGCGCTGCTGAAGTCAATCTCCTGCGAGCGCTCAATCATGCGGTTCCGCAGGTCCGTCTCATGCCGCTGCCGGCCGTCCAGGGTGCTTCGCACGGCCCGCATCGGGGGAATCGTCTGCTCCTCGAGCACCCTCGTCAGGTTATCGAGTTTGTCGCGGCGCGCGATCAGGTCCTGCGTCAGTTGGTGCCACCGCTGGATCTGCTCGTCGACAGACTTCAGCGAGGTGACATCGTCCGGAATGTCGATGAACTGTTCAATGGCCGTCGGCACGGTGGAGTACTCGTTCCACTTCTGCTCGAACTCCGCTTTGAACCGATCGTCACCAGTGAGGAAGTAGGAACGCTGCGCATTCTCCAACTCGACCACCACCTGGTTCATGCGCAATTGTTGCGCGAACCGCTGGTTGGCCCTGTCGGTCGCCGCGGCGATCGTGTTTCGCTGTCCCTGGAGCCACACGATGACCCCCACCTGCGCAAAGGTGGCGATCACCATGATTCCCACGACGGCGAAGATACGACCTCGAAGGCTCACGTTCCTACTTTCCCAGGAGCGCTCTGATCTGGTCGCCGAGCGTGAGCGCGTCGAACGGCTTGCCGATACAGCCCACCGCCCCGAGCGCCAGCGCCTTGGCGACCTCCGATTCCTGCACCTTGGCCGTCAGGAAGATCACGGGGATCGCCTGCGTGGCCGGATCGGCCTTCAGCCGCTTGCACGTTTCGAAGCCGTCCATGTCCGGCATCATCCAGTCGAGGAGGATGGCGTCCGGCTGCTCCGCGCCGACGCGCTCGAGCACCTCGACACCGTTGCTCGCGGTGACCACCTGGAACCCGCCCCGCTTCAGCGCCAGGCGCGCAATCAACTGCACGTCCGGTTCGTCTTCAGCCAACAGCAGTTTCATACCTTCTCGAATCCCTTCCGCGTCATGGTGCCCCAGTCCTGGGCGCCCTTCAGATAGCGAAACACGCCGCGCACGCGCCACCACGTGGCCATCTGGCGATACCCGAAGTTCTCGAAGATGCCATACAGGCCCAACACGATCAGGTCGCCCAGGCGGGGATACCGCCGGAACGACACTTCTTCGAGAATCACCGCCGCCAGCGACAACATGGCGCCGTAAATGACGGCCGCCAGGAACAGCAGTTCGGCGAACCGCCACTGGATCAGGCCCAGGGCCACGCCAACGATCGTGAGCACGTAGCCCAGCAACTCGATGAACGGGCCGAAGCCTTCGAACACCACGAAGTAGGGCATGATCAGCATCCCCACCACGCCGTACCGGGGATTGAACAGCATCTTCCGGTGGCGGCTGAGGACCTGCAGCGTACCCCGTTGCCAGCGATCGCGCTGGCGCGCCAATACTCGTATCGACTCCGGAGCTTCGGTCCAACAGACCGGATCCGGTTGAAAAACAATCCGATAGGGCTTTCCGGCCTCCCGATAGTGCCGGTGGAGATTGGCCACCAGCTCCATGTCCTCGCCCACGGTATCGTGCTGGAAGCCCCCGACGGCGACTACCGATTCGCGCCTGAACACGCCAAACGCACCTGAGATGATCATCAGGCCGTTGATGGCCGACATGGCCACGCGGCCAGCCAGGAACGCTCGAAGGTATTCCACCACCTGGAAGCGCCCGAGTTCGCTGTTCGGCAGACCCACTTCAACAACTCGCCCATGGTCGATCTTGCACCCGTTCGCCAACCGGACCACGCCACCGACGGCGATCGTCTCCGGCTGTTCGATGAACGGCAGGACTGCGCGCGTGAGGGCATGCTCTTCGAGCAGCGAGTCCGCGTCGATGACGCACACGAGGGGAAAGCGCGCCGCGTTCAAGGCGGCATTGATGGCGTCCGCCTTCCCGCCGTTCTCCTTGTCGATAGCGGTCAGATCCTCGTTCGCGATCGACCGATAGACGCCCCGAACGGTCCGGGTGTTGACCAGATCCTGATAACTGATCGGCGCCCGGACCAACTCGAACGACCGCACGACGGTCTCCAGCGTCTTGTCCGTGGATCCGTCGTTGACGATGATGATTTCGTACAGGGGGTAGTTGAGGAACAGCAAGGAACGGATGCTGTCCGCAATGTTCATCGCCTCGTTATACGCGGGTACGAGAATCGAGATGCCGGGCGTCGCCGGCGAGCGCATCACCGCGCCAAGCTCGCGCGACGTCCAACGCAGGCGATGCTGCCGCAGGCGCCAGTACGAGACCAGCGAGAAGACAAGATAGATCGTGTTGGCGACGAGGAAGTACGACAGCAACAGCAGGTCGAATGCCTCGAGCGCCGTGGTGACGAGACCCCGCACCACGTCTAGACTCCCGCCTCGGCTGCCGTGAACTCCCACAGCATCTGGCGCGCCAGATCGCCCACGTATGTCTCGTCGTCTGCGCGATCCCGGAGCCTGTCGAGGCCCGCGTCGCCCAGCCGCCTCAGCGCGTTGGCGCAGTTCGCCGCCACGGTCCACTCATCGTCCAGGTGCGTGGCCAGGAACTCCACGCTATCTTCCCGGCGCGACCGCCCAAGCGCCCGGGCTGCCATGGCCCGCACTCCCGGCTTCGGATCCTCGAGCGCCTGCAGCGCCATCGCGAAACCGGTGTCGTCGAGGCCAATGCTCCCGAGCGCGCGCATGGAGGCCAGACGCACGTCGGCGCGCGGGGACGCCATCCACCTGTTGAGTTCCGCACCAGCCACGGATCCGCCGATCAGCCCGAGCACGTCAGCCACCGCCGCGGCGTCGTCCGCCCGGCGGTAGGCGTGGGCGATGAGGGCGGGTGTGGCGGCGTCGCCAAACTGGCGAAGCGCCTCGATGACGCGTGCGCGCTGGTTGCGGGACTGGTCGGCCAACTTGGAGAGCAGCACCGGTATGGTATTCGGGTCGCCGATCAGGCCCAGCGCCTCGACGGCTGCCGCCCGCACCTCCTCGTGCTCGTCATCGAGCGCCCGGACGATCAACGACAACGAACGGCTCTCGCGAACGAGGCCGAGCGCGCGGACCGACTCGGCGCGAACCCACCATCGACGGCTCGTCAGCCGTTGAACCCACGCGTCGATGAGACCGGTCGCGCGGGCCGCCTCGCGCAGGCGTTCGACGACGGAGCCGGTCGAGACGGCGAGCGGCTTCAGCAGCATCGTCTCGATCACGTAGTGATGACGTTTCGGCACGCGCGAGAGACCGGCGAGCGCGCCCGTGTCGGCGCCTGGTTGCAGGAGGGAATCAATGAGCTCCCGATAGCGCGCAGTGAGACGGCGCTTCCTCTGGAAGCGGAACTCGTCCAGGCCGCGCTGGCTGATCAGGAACACCAGCATCAGCGCCAGGGCCGTCGCGCTGAAGATCAGGAACGGTATCAGGACGGCGAGCACGACGTCTGCGGTACCCGTCACATCAAGACCCTACCGCAACAAGCGTTCGATGCGGGCCAGCAGTTCCTGCGGGCTGAACGGCTTGGTCATGTAGTCGTCGGCGCCGAGCGCGAAGGCGCGGGTCACATCCTGCTCGCGGCCTCGCGACGAGAGGACGATGGCGCGCGGCCGTGCGGCCATGGCGCGCATCTTGGCGAGGACGTCGAACCCGGTCATGCGCGGCATCATCAGGTCGACGATGACGAGGTCGGGATGGTGCTTCTCGATGGCGGCCAGTCCCAGGCTGCCGTCGGCGGCCGTGAAGATCTCGTAGTTGGCAGAGCGCAGCTGCGCGGCCACTAGGCGCGTGACCTCTTCGTCGTCGTCGGCCATGACGATCGTGCCCTTGCGGCGCGGTTCGTCGGAGACGGCCATGTCCTGACCGGCGACCGCAACAAGAATGCCGTGGTGGCGGGCGGCGACGACGGCTTCGTCTGCCTCGGTCAGGAGCGTTTCAAACATCTTCTGGCCGGGCTCGGCGGAGATCGCGACGCCGACGTGGAACTTCGGCGGCGTGCCCGGGCCAAGCCGCTTCACCATGAACGTGACGCGCTCGGCGGCCTTGTCGGCAGGCATGCCGACGAGCATCAGGATGATGTGGCCGGGGCCGTAGCAGGCTACGAGATCGCGGCGGCGCGACTCCATGCGCAACGTCGTGTAGGACTCGTTGAGACGCGACTCGGGCAGGCGGATGAGCGCGAGCACCGCCGGATGCTCGGAAAGAAGCTGGCGCGCGAGCGCGGTGAAGCTCTCGAAATCGAGTTCCTTGCCTTCGTCAGGCAGCGCGAACGTCTTCGACGAGCTCTTCTCGCTGGCCTTGCGATTCAGGAGGAGCTGCATACGCAGGGTGAGCTCGCCCATGTCGACGGGCTTCACCAGGTAGTCGTCGGCGCCGAGGATGAGACCGGCGATGCGATCGTCCGCGCTGGCGCGTACGGTCATGAAGATGACGGGGATGTCCGCGAGGTCCGGATCGAGTTTGAGGAGCCGGCAGACGTCGTAGCCGTCCAGCCCGGGGAGGTTTGCGTCGAGCAGGATGATGTCCGGGCGGTGCTCGCGGACGGAGGCGATAGCCAGGTCGCCCGTTTCGACGTTGACGATGTCGTATCCCGCGGAGCGCAGATGGATCCCCAGGACTTCCCGCTGATCCTCGTCGTCCTCTACGACGGTGACGCGGCGCGGGCGGTCGATCTTGTTGGCGGGTTCGGCCCAGACAGGCGGAGTTGCGAGGTCGTCGGTGAAGCCGTCTTCCATCGCTTCAAAGGTGCGATTGGCGAGGCTGACGTCGAGCGTGCCGGCCGGGAGGGCATCGAGCAGGTCTTCGAGTTCGCGCGCGTGCGTGGAGACGGTGGGGAAGCCGATGGTGCCGGCCAGGCCGGCGGTCTTGTGGACGATTTCGTGGAGCGCGGTGACGGGTCCTTGGGCGCCGAAGGTGGAGACGAGGGCGAGGAGGTAGCCGATGGAGTCGGAGCGCTTGGGGAAGCCGGCGACGAAGCGGTTGCGGGCCTCGTTCCAGGCCTGCTCGAGGGCAGCGTCGTCGTCGCCGAGTGGGGCGGATGTGGGGTCGCCGGGCTGTGTCATGAGGTGCTCCGGGTGGCCGGGGCGTGTTCGGGCCGCGGCCGTCTGTGCTTCGAGCGCTATAAAGCCAATATTATCAATATCTTGACAGCCCGTCCTAACCAACCAGTTAGTAAATCCAGGCACTGACGAACTACCGGCTGCGAACCGGTCCCCTGGCGGCCGTGCTTCGACCCTGGTTCTTAACCAACCGGTTAGTCGTGCAGGCGCCGTCCCAATCGCCGCCCGCAGACGGGCCCTCGGGCGGCGGTCTCTCGACCCTGCTTCCTAACCGACCAGTTAGTCCAGATCCACCCCTGCCAATCGCCGCCCGCAGACCAATCCTCGGTCATATCGGTCTATCAGGCCCTCCCGCGCAGCCTTGGGACGCCCGGCTCCCCGCCGACCAAATTATCAGCCCGCTCGTCTGAGTTGGTGTAGTTGATTTCACCTCAGTTTGGAGGTCAGTGATGCGCGTAGGAAAGGCCGTTGGCGTCGCAATCGTGGTTCTGGCCGTGGCGGGGGCCACGGTGGCGTGGGCGCCCGGGATGGCGGCCCAGCAGCAGTCTGGTTCTGAGCAGTCGAGTCCGGCCAAGCAGATCGAGAAGAAGACCGTCACGGTGACGGTTGACGACCGTAACGGCGGCGAACCCCAGGTGCGCGTGAGCAGCGAACCGGCGCTGGCGATGCTTGGCTTCGGCGGACCGCGGCTCGGCGTATCGATTCGCGACGTCACCAAGGACGACGTGACCAAGATGCAGCTCGCTGGAGCGGGCGGCACCATCATCGAGGAAGTGACCAAGGACTCGGCGGCCGCGAAGGCGGGCCTCAAGGCCGGCGATGTGATCCTGCAATTCGACGGCGAGAACGTGCGTAGCGCGAAGCAGTTCACGCGTCTGGTCGGCGAGTCGACAACCGCGCACGCCATCAAGATTGGCGTGATGCGGGAAGGCAAGCGCATGGATGTCGAGGCCACGCTGACTGAGGCGGAGCCGATGGATGTCGTCGCGCTGGCTCGCGGAGCGCGGGTGATGGCGGAGAGCAACCTGCAGAGCGCCCAACGCAGCCGGGCGGAAGTCGAACGTAGCCGGCAACAGCTTCAGGAGCAATTGTCCGAGCTCCGGCCGATGCTGCGCGAGTTCCGGATGGAGCGGCAGCCGGGCGGAACCTACATGTTCCGTGGTCCGAACGGCATGGGTGGGAACTTCTCGACGCAGGGCCCGTGGGCTCTGGACGGCGCCGAGAACCGCGGGCGCCTCGGCGTGACCATCCAGGATCTGACGCCTGAACTCGCCACGTACTTTGGCGTGAAGGATGGCGTGCTGGTGTCGGCGGTGCGGGCGGACAGCCCGGCGGCGAAGGCAGGAATCAAGGCGGGCGACGTCATCACCACGGTGAATGAGAAGCCGATTGGCGACGGCTCAGCACTGGTCGATCAGTTGGCCAACAAGGACGGCGAAGTCACGATTGGCGTGACGCGCGACAAGAAACCGATGAACCTGAAGGCCACGCTACCGAAGGCAGAGGAACAGCAACTCAAGCGCAAGGTCGTGATTCACGGGTAGACACAGGGCTAAAGCCCTGTGCCACGTACGGGATGTGGCACGGGGCTTCAGCCCCGTGTTGGCCATGTACAGGATGTGGCACGGGGCTTCAGCCCCGTGTTGGCGGCGCTACAACGTGTCTAGGGCAGCCAACACTCGCGGCAGTTCGGTTTCGAGCCGTGAGAACAGGTCGGCGGTGCCGTCGAAGTCGGCTGCGTCGCCCTTGTCCTCGAGAGCGTTGCAGACTGCGGCCATCCGCAGGGCGCCGAGCATCGAGCAGTTACTCTTGAGGGTGTGCGCGACGTGGGCCAACTTGGCGGCGTCGCGCGCCACAATCGCTTCGCCAATTTCCACGACCCGGCCGGGCGCATTCTTCTTGTAGATTCCCACCAATTGGGCGAGGAACTGCGGGTTGCCGTAGTCGGCCTGCGCCTGGCGGAGTTGCGCCACGGTGCTCGGGTCGAGGACGGGCTGGGGCTGGCTGCCAGCGTCCATGCTAGTTCTGGGCGGCGCCCTTGGTCGGCGTCGACGAGGCCGGCGCTGGCGCGGGCGTGATCAGGGTCGCCAACTGCGCCGCCACGATGCCCGCCACGGCGCGCAGGTAATCGCCCGGGGCGACGCCCTTCTTCAATTCAACCGCCATCACGCCCGTACAGCCATCCGCGATCACCAGGGGCGCGACGATCGCCGCGCACGACGACCCATCGGCGGGCGTGGTCTGCACATCCTTGGTGCGATACGCCTTTGCCGTCACGTTGTCGGCGTCCGGCTCGATGGATCCGAGCCGAGCGACGGTCGCCGGCGCGTACCCATGTTCGAGGACAGGCCTCAGCGTGCCTGGCATCCCCTCAGACATCCAGACGATGATCCCGGTGGCATCGAGCGCGCCAGCCACGCGTTCGAGGAGCAACGGCAGTTCTTCGGGGTTCCTGACGCGAGCCAGTTCGCCGCAGATCTGCGCCGCCGTGCCCAGCGCCTTGATGTTTGTGATCGCGCCTGATTCTCCCGAACCGGGCGAAGGTGCGGCGGGGGCCGGCCCGATCGGGGATCCACCGGTCCTCGTCATCGCACCGCCCGGCTGGGACAGGCCGAGTCCAGCACTCGATTCGGATGCCTGCGTGCCGCCAGACGCTGCGCTTGAGCCCGCGGTGGGCACGAGCGACAGCAGCACAACAATCGTGAACCCCAGCGCCCCACCGAGGTAATACAACTGCTTCTGCCTCAGCGCGGCCTCGGTTGTCTCGTGCTTCCCTCGTTCGCGGACGCGCGCATCTTCGATGGCAACCGTCGCCTTCGTCAGCAGTTCCGAGCCATCCGCGAACACCACGTCTGAAGCGGAAAGCCGCTGACCGGAGTTCAGGTAGTCGCGGGCCTTGGCGTCACTATGATCGAACGCGGTCATCGTCTCGATGGCCGATTCGAGGACACCCTGAGCCTCCGGCGTCGTGGCAGCCTGACGGAGATCCCTCAATAACGGCTCGGCGGTCCGGGCAAGGGCCGTGACCTGCGTCTGCCACCGCACGGAGTTCTGGCCTTCAGCCACGTAACCGCGTTGCGCGGAGCCGAGCGACGCGAGGGCCTGCGTGGCCTGGCGCGCCACGTTCTCCAGCGACATCATCGCGTCGTGACCCGCACGGATCTGCGCGTCGATCCGCGACGCCTGGTAGCCTGCCAGCGCCATCGCCGCGAAGGCCAGCACCACTGCCACGATCCGAACGGTCAGGTTCTTCATAGGCGTACGTTAGCACGGGTCTGGAGGGCGTGAGCTACGCCGGAACGCCGATACCCAACGCGGGTCTGAAGGCCCGCGGCTACACCTACTGCCGTTTCGGCTTCAAGATCACGTACGTCGGGAGGCCGACGGCGTTGAAGCGCTGCATCACACCCTTCGCGGGTTGCTCGTCCGGCGACTCGGCCTGGAACTTGATCTTCACGTAGCCGTCCAGTGCCGACTGCACCTTCTGATCCACCAGCGTCGTCTTGTCCATCGTCAGACAGTTCTTGCACCACGTGGCCCACATGTCGATGAGCACGGGCTTGTTCTCGCGCCGGGCCGTGTCGAGGCCTTCGCCGAGCGACGCGTGCCAGCCGGCCTTCACCTGCTCCTCGATACTCGCCTTCACCGCCGACGCATCAACCCAGCGACTCGAGAACAGCTCATAGGCCTGGTAGCCGTAGTAGACCGAGGTCAGCAGGATGAACACGCCAAACGCCTGCTTCACGCGGACCATCCACATGCCCGGCTTCGGCAGCGCCGCGAGTCCCGCGCCCGCAAAAGGCCACGGGAGGGCCATACCGAGACCCAGGAAGAACGGCAGCGCCAGCGCGATCGTCGTGCCGGTCGCGTAGAGGTTGCTCGAGAAAAGCACCACCTGGATCACGACGGGGGCCACGCAGGCGCCGGCAAGCAGGGCGGAGACGGCACCCATCGTAAACGCCAGCACCATCGTGCCGCGGTCCGCGCCCGTCTGCAGGTTGTTCGAGAAGCGCGAGAAGTCGATCGTGATGATGTCGAACATCGCGAGCGCGAGAAAGACGAACAGCACCGCGATACCCGCGTTGAACCACGGAGACGAGTTGATCGTGCCGAACGTGCCTGCGGTCAGAATCACCACGAGGCCGATGACGCCATAGACCAGCGCCATCGCCACCCCGTACGCGGAGCCCAGCATGAAGCCCCGGCCGCGCGATCCCGCCTGTGCGCCTGCACCGATGATCGCGAGATTGATGGGAATCATCGGCAGGACGCAGGGCGTCAGGTTCAACGCCAGGCCGCCGAGCAGAACCAGCAAAACGATGGCAATCGGGCCGCGGCCCTCGAACATGCCCTGTTCCTTGACGCCGGTTTCCGCGCTGCGGATGAACTTGAGAAACTCGTCCACGCCCAGGTAACCCCCGCTCGTGGCGAGCACTTCGAAGTCGTTGAGCTTCTCGAGCGGATCGCGCGTGTCTGCCGACTCGGCGGGCTTGCCAGGCTGCGGCGTTGCCGCTTCGCCAGGGCCCGGCTGTGCGGCCGCCTGAGCTTCAGGCTTGACGCCCTTGCCGAACGCGATTCCTTTGAGCAGCGGGTCGGTCGGGCCGGCCAGCGTCGTCGAGGCGGCCACGACCTTGATCGTCCACTGGACGTCTGCCGTCGCGGGCGGAAAGCACATTGTCGCGTCGCAGGCCTGGTAGCGGAGCTTCGCCGGCACCACCAGATCGCCGGTCGGAATCGACGAGGCCAACGTCACCTGGATGCCAATCACAAACTCGTGTTCGAACACCGCGAGTGGCTGCGGCAGTCCTTCCTGTTTCAGGTCTGTCGTTGGCGGGAAGACGAGTTCGTTCACCGTCACGCCAGCCGGCGCATTCAGTGTCAGCACCGTGGGAATCAGCGACGGATCGCGCGGGGCGTTCGACTGCGTGTGCAGGCCTTCGGGCAGCGAAACCTCCAGCGCCAGTCGCACCGGGCCGCCGGCGTGGACCGCGGCGCGCTCGACAGCGGGTGTCACGTCCGCCTTCGGCCGCTTGATCTGCGCGTGGCCGACGACGGAGGCAAGAAGGAGAGCGATGACGACGCAGATGAGTTTCTTCACGGGGATGATGGACCTCGATGCGCGGGTCTCAAGACCCGCGGCTACATCTGTACGTAGCCACGGGGCTTCAGCCCCGTGCCACACCGATACCGGAACCCACGACTACTTCTTGACGAGTTCCGCCCGGAACACCTGCGGGTCGCCTTTGACGGGCGGCAGGTCCTGGAACATGTGGTCCCACTTCCAGCGCTCGGACGGGTTCGACGCGTTCAGCCACGTGCGGGCCGACTGCGGTTTGCCAAACGCCACCTGCGTGATCGACGCGTAGTTGCCTGCGCCAGCCAGCGCGATGGCGATGGCCGCGCGAATCGCCGCGGCATCCGAGTGGCCCACCGACGCACCCAGCGCGTCTGCCAACTGCGTCAGCACCTGCCAGTCCACGCGCGCCTCGCCCGGGGGATTCATCACGCGCGCGGTGCCCTGCAAGCGGCCGCCGTCGTTGGTGTAGGTGGCTTCCTTCTCGGTCCAGGCGGCGCCGGGCAGCACCACATCCGCAGCCTGCGTCAGCGCGGTCCGCACCGGGCCCTGGACGATCAGGCACTTGATCCGGCCAGCCGTGCGGGCTTCGGCGATCCACGACACATCCCCGGAGCTGCCGTCGGGTCCCGGGTCCAGCACGAACAGGACCTTCACGCTGCCGGCGTCGACCGCGGACTTCAGGGCGGAGAGATCCGCCTGGCCGGTCGCGCCAGCGGCCGCGTTGAATCCGAAGTCTCTCGCGCCAGACACGTTCGGCGCGTCCACCGCCGGCACCTTGAACGCGGAGTTAGCGGGCTGCTTCTTTTCGGTGACCGCCCAGGTGACGGCAACCGTTCTTGCCGCGTCGGCCCCGGCAACCTTCTGTACCAGCTCGCGGACCAGGAACATCTCTTCGTGCGACGCGTGCGCAGACACCAGCGCGCGGAACGCGGCGGGCTCGGCTTTCACGCTGGGCCGCACGTGCTCGGCCACCCACCCAAACGCCCCGGTCCACGTGGACACCGCGTGCGCGCCCGACGACTGCCGCAGCAACGGATCGGTCAGCCGCACGTCACTCTCGACCCAGTGATAGTTGAAGCGGCCAATGTCGCACATCCAGTAGCCGTTCACATCGGGATTGAAGCGGGGCGTGAACCGGATCAGTTGTGAGCCCTTCGCCCATTCAGGCTTGGCCTTCAGCCACGCCGTGGTGCTGCAACCCTTCGAGCAGAGCGTGCACGTCGTGTCGACCGCGATCGGGTTATCCCATGGCCGCGACTTGAACCGGTAGTCGCGTGTCGTGATGGCGCCCACCGGGCACACGTCCATCAGGTTGCCCGAAATCAGTGAATGGACGCCCCGTTCCCGGAAGGTGGAAATCTGGCTGTTGCCGCCGCGATCGACGACACCGATCTGCGCATCACCATCGATCTGACGCATGAAGCGGGCGCAGCGGGTGCACATGATGCACCGGTTGCGGTTCAGCATCAGCGTCGGCCCGAAATCCACGTCGGCGCGCACACCCTCGCCATCGAACGTCCGGCGCGGGAATTCCATGCGGCTGCCCGTGTTGCCGAACGTGTACGAGAAGTCCTGCAGCGGACATTCGCCGCCCTTGTCGCACACCGGGCAATCCAGCGGGTGATTGATCAGGAGGAACTCGAAGACGCTGGCACGAGCGTCCATGACTTCGCGGCTGGACGTCTCGACCACCATGCCGTCCATGCAGACCGTGGAACACGACGTCTGCAGCTTCGGCATCTTCTCGACCTTGACGATGCAGACGCGGCAGGAGCCTTCGACACCGATGCCGGGGTGATAGCAGTAGTAGGGGATAGTAATGCCGTTATCGAGGGCCGCCTGGAGGATGGTCTTACCTTTTTGGGTGACGATATCGCGGCCGTCGATCTTCAGGGAAACGGTATCCATAGGAGGGGATCATAACCACTCCGGGAGTGTTTGTGCCACCCGACTTCACCAGGAGGCTTCGTCGGGCAAGGCGTTGGCCAGCAAGCGATTGTGCCTACAGGGCGATGGCGGGTTTCGCTACGCCACTTGACAGATCTCGGGCTGGGCATACCATCTGAACTCAACGAGTCTCGGGCGCGACCGATGTAACGGGAGCATCAGGCTCGGGGCTTGGTCTGACGATTCATCGGGTTTCGACCGATACGACAGGGGAATGGGGCCGGAGTGTCTCGGTCCGTCGTGTGACCGACGGGGCGGAGCTGTATGAGCAACCTCGACATTAGGGCTAATCGCCAGAACCGGAAACATAGCGTTTACACGCAGTTACGGCGTGTGGGCTGGGGGCTGTTCTCGCCGTTGTTCCGCTTCAGTCCGCGGGCGTGCTTCGGGTGGCGACGAATGATGCTGCGTCTGTTCGGCGCGCGAGTTGGTAGGTCAGTCCATGTGTATCCGTCGGCGCAAATCATGATGCCGTGGAATCTTGAGATCGGCGACGAGTCCGCGGTTGGCGAGGCCGCATTGCTCTACAGCTTGGGACCCATCCGAATCGGTTCGCGGGCCACCATCTCGCAACGAGCCCACCTGTGCGCGGCCACTCACGACTTCCGGAAGCGGGACCTGCCGCTCGTGCGCCTGCCCATCGAGATTGGCGACGAGGTCTGGGTGTGTGCCGATGCGTTTGTCGGCCCTGGAGTCACGATTGGCCATGGCGCCGTCGCTGGCGCGCGCGCGGTCGTCGTCAAGGACGTCGCCCCATGGACCGTCGTCGGGGGCAATCCCGCGAAGCAGATTGGGACGCGCACCATCGAGCCGTAATGGTTTCTGTTCTTATCTTGACGCTCAACGAGGAAGTCGACATCGAAGGCTGCCTGGCGTCTGTCGCCTGGTCAGACGAAGTGGTGGTGTTCGACTCGATCAGCACGGATCGGACACGCGAAATCGCCGAGTTGATGGGAGCGCGCGTGGTGACGCGCGCGTTCGACAACTACGCCGCCCAGCGGAACGCGGCTCTGAAAGACGTGGCGTACAAGAACCCGTGGGTGTTGATGGTCGATGCGGACGAGCGCGTGCCGGCGGACCTTCGCGAGGAAGTGTTGCTGGCCGCGGAATCGCTGCCAGACGACGTGTCCATGTGCCTGATCCGTCGGCGAGACTACTGGGACGGGAAGTGGATAGGACGGAGCAGCGGATATCCCACGTGGTTCGGTCGACTGATGCGACCGCAAGCGGTATGGGTCGATCGTGAAGTCAACGAGGAGTACCACACCGAGGGCCGCGTTCACCGGCTTGCGGCACACCTCGATCACTATCCGTTTTCCAAGGGCATGGAACGGTGGATCGAAAGGCACAATCGATACTCCGCGGTGGAGGCCAGGCAACGGTTGGCTGCAGGCAAGTGGACAACTGGCGACCTGCTGAGCCGGAACCCGCGTGCACGCCGCCGGGCCCTGAAGCAACTGTCGTTCAGGCTTCCCGGCCGACCCCTGATTGCGCTGGCGTATCTGCTTTTCATCCGCGGCGGAGTTTTTGGCGGCCGCGTAGGTATCCGCTACGCGTTTCTTCGCGCGTGGTACGAGTGGATGATTGACGTAAAGACCGCTGAATTGCCTAAGGCGCAGGCTTCGCACTCGTGAATCCGTGATGAAACTGCTCGTCATCAACCAGTACGGACCTCCCGATGGCGCGGCCACGGCGCAGATGCTGGGAGACCTGGTCGAGCGGGCCGCGCAGGATGGCGCGGAGGTCACCGTCATTTGTTCGGACCGGAGCTATGCCGATCCCGCAGTCCGGTATCCGAGGCAGGAACAATGGAAGGGCGTCGACGTCCGGCGCGTGGCCATCACCGGCTTTGGACGGAGCGGCACCCTTGGTCGGGCGGTGGACTACGTGACGTTTCTGATTCGCGCTGCCATCGCCGGAATGCGCGCGCCCAAGCCGGACGTGACCCTCGGGCTTTCAACGCCGCCGATCCTGGGTGCCCTTGCGGTCGTGCTGGCTCGCCTGAGGGGCGGACGTGCCGGGTACTGGGCAATGGATGTCTACCCCGACGTGGCGTTTGCGCTCGGGGCGCTCGAGAAGACAGCGCTGGCGGGCTGCGTGCTTGGAGCGATCTCGCGCTGGACACTTCGGTCAGCCGACGTGGCGATCGCGTTGGGCGAGTGCATGGCTGAACGGCTGACCGCCGGCGGAGCGCGTCGCGTCGCCACCGTTCACAACTGGGCCGACGAGCGAAGCATAACGCCGACACCAACCTCCGAGAGCCGGCTCCGCCGGGCACGAGGGTGGGGTAGGAAGTTCGTCGTATTGTATTCGGGCAACCTGGGGCTGGCCCACACGTTCGATGCCGTGCTCGATGCAGCCGCGCAGTTGTCTGACGCGAACGTGGTATTCGCCTTCGCAGGCACTGGCCCCCGGCTCGATGAGGTGAAGACCGGTGCAGCGCGACGATCACTTTCGAATGTCGAATTCCTTTCGGCTGTCCCGCGCGAGGATCTTGGTGACCTGCTTGCTGCGGGAGACCTCCACCTGATTACGTTGCGCGAGGGCATGCCGGGCCTTCTCGTGCCGTCGAAGGTGTACGGCATCCTGGCCGCCGGTCGGCCGATCCTCTACGTGGGGCCTGCGGAAGGGGAGATCCACGGTATCGTGAATCGGGGATGCGGGACTGCGCTGCGAACGGAAGATGCCGATGGCGTCGCACGGGCGGTGCGGTCCTACGCAGATGACGAGGCCAGGAGGAGCATGGAAGGGCATGCCGCGCGAGCGTTGTTCGACACGGCGTTTACGCGGGCCTCGCAAACGGCGACGCTGCTCGAGGCGTTGAGTGCGTGAAGCACTGACGCTCGTCGTCGCCTTCGCGGTGCTTAGCGGTACGACGGCCGTGGTGTACCTGCTGACGCCCCTGGCCGCCTGGTTGGCTGTCCGCATCGGTGCGATGGACCAGCCGGGCGCCCGCAAACTACACACTTCTCCGGTCCCACGGCTTGGCGGTCTCGCGATCGTGGCGTCCGTCTACCTTGCGCTTGGCCTGGTATGGGTATCCGAGCGGCCAATTTCGCTGCACGCGATAGACTCGTTCCTGGCAGGCTTGGCGCTCGGTCTTCTGCCCATCCTGTCTGTTTCGCTCATCGACGACATCCGGCCGTTGCCGGCGTTGGTCAAACTGGCGGGCCATGCGGCAGGGGCCGCCACCGGCATCTATTTCGGCATCAGTCTCTATCACGAGGTGCACCTGTTCGGGCTAGCGATTGAGCTCGGATTCATGGCAATTCCGTTGTCGCTGCTCTGGCTGGTGGGCGTCACCAACGCGTTCAACATCATCGACGGCCTGGATGGATTGGCGGCTGGACAGGCGATGATTTCCTGCTCCAGTCTGGCGGTGATCGCGTCCATGTCCGGGCACGCCGAAATGGCGTTTGTTGGCGCCGTGGTGTCGGCGGCGCTGCTTGGCTTCCTGCCTTTCAATCTGCATCCGGCGCGAGTGTTTCTCGGCGACTCCGGATCCACGGCAATCGGCTACGTCGTCGCATGCCTCGCGCTCAGCGGCGGCCTGATGCTTTCCTCTGGGTTCGCCATCCTCCTGCCCGTGCTGCTTGTCGGTATTCCGGTGGCAGATACCCTGCTGGCAATCCTCCGGCGGGCGGCTGGGCGTCTGCTTGGCAGCCGGGTCGCAGGTATCTTCGGACCGGACCGCGACCACATTCACCATCGCGTTCTGGCGGCAGGCGGCGGCCAGGGCGCGGCGGTGATCACGCTGCTGGCGGGCGCCGTTGTTTTGGTGGCCGTCGGGTTCAGTTCGCTGATTCTCTCGAACCGCGCATCCGAAATCCTCCTAATTGCCGTGGTGTGGGCCGGAATCATGGGGATCATCCGCCTCGACTACCAGGAGTTCGCGCTCATCCGCCGCGGAAGCCTGTTGAGGATGTTCGAGACCGCGCCCATCCGGCAAGGTGTCGCCGTCATCGTCGTCGACATGTTGCTGGTGGCCATCAGTGCGTGGGCGGCGATCGGCCTGAAGGTCAATGACTGGGGCCTCGAGACGAGCCTCGCCGTCTTCGGGGCGATGGCGTTCACGATGGCAGTCTCGACGGTCACCGTGTTCTGGTTCTTCGGGATCTACCGCTGGGTGTGGCGGTTGGCGGACATGAACGATCTGCGGCAGGCCGGGCTTGCCGTAATCATCAGCGGGCTGCTGGCGCTCTTCTTCCACGAGACGCTCCGGCTGCATCACGCGCCGCGGTCGCTCTACGGGATCGCGGTCATCATTCAGTTATGCGGGTCGGTCACGATTCGCGCGGCCTATCGGATGCTGAGTGACTGGCAGAGCCACGCCGCGACAACGGGTACGCCGACGTTGATCTACGGCGCTGGGTACCACGGCTCGACGCTAGCGCGGGAGTTGTTTGACAAGCCGACGTTTCGCCGAAAGGTGGTTGGGTATCTCGACGACAATCCGCTCAAGGTCGGGCGGGTATTGAATGGTGTCGATATTCTGGGCGGAGTCGAGAACCTGGCCAGTGTTGTGGAACAGACGAAGGCCACGTCGTTGATCATCTCGACAGATGCGATCCCGCAACGGCGGATCAAACAGGTTCGCCACCAATGCGAGGCCTTGGGCGTGGAGTGTCTGCAGTTCAACATCGTGCTGGCGAAGGCTGGCGAGCGAGAGAGTCCGTCGAACCGCGATACAACGAGCAACTGAGAATTCGATATGCGTCCTGATTCGCGCGTCTACGTTGCCGGCCACGAGGGACTCGTGGGATCGGCCATCCTTCGACGTCTGGAGCGCGAAGGGTTCAAGAGCATCCTCTGTGCCACTCGAGCGCAATTGGATCTGCGTGACCAGGCGGCGGTGAACTACTGGTTCAAGGCGAATCGGCCCGAACACGTGTTTCTCGTGGCGGGCACCGTCGGCGGTATCTTGGCGAACTCCACACGGCCGGCAGAGTTCATCTACGACAACATGATGATTCACGCCACCGTCGTGCATGCGGCCCATCTCTACAACGCGGAGAAACTCCTGTATCTGGGCAGTTCGTGTATCTACCCTCGCGCATGTCCACAACCGATCCGAGAGGAGTATCTGCTGACAGGCCCGCTCGAGCCGACCAACGAAGCATACGCCCTGGCCAAGATCGCCGGTATCAAGCTCTGTCAGTCGTATCGCCGCCAGTACGGCTGCAACTTCATCTCGGCGATGCCGACGAATCTGTACGGGCCGAACGACAACTTCGATCTCGAGAGTTCTCATGTCCTTCCGGCTCTCATTCGCAAGTTCCACGATTCGAAATTGAATGGCAGGCCAGAAGTCACAATCTGGGGAACCGGCTTGCCGCGCCGCGAGTTCCTTCACGTGGATGACCTTGCCGATGCCTGTCTGTTCCTGATGCGGCACTACGAAGATTCGCTTCACATCAACGTCGGGACGGGCGAGGACCAATCGATACGCGAACTGGCCGAGATGGTCCGGGACATCGTATATCCCTCGGCGAGGCTTGTATTCGACACCTCCAAGCCGGATGGTCCGCCCCGAAAGTTGCTCGATGTTACGCGGCTGCATGCGATCGGTTGGCGGCATACGATCGAACTGGGCGCCGGAACGTCGGGGGCATATCAGTGGTTCCTGGAGAACCACGACACCGCCAGAGGCGTCGGCGGAGCGGTTTCATAGGCGGCCAGTCACTTGGTTGGACAGCCCATCGTTCAGCGACCGAGGATTCTGTTCCTCTGCCATTACGTGGACGAGACGGTGTGGGTCGAACGGGCCTTGTCCTCGCCGAACTGGGCGGAATCCAACCGCGTCCGCCGCTTGGCGGCTGCCATGCGCGAAGCCGGCACACGCGTCACGATTGTGGCTCCAGCAACTTCGCTTCGCATGCGCTACACGGGCCGATGGTCGCACCGCGCTCGGGTTCATCGCGCTCGCCGGGCCAGCGCTGTGTTCGCGCAAGCGGTCGGTGTGCCATTTCTTGGCGTTCTCGCAGAGTCGATCTTTCTCCTGGGACTACTGCGTGAACTAATCAGACGAACGCGCCCTTCGACGATCGTGGTCTACAACTTCAGTCCGAGTTTCGTGGTGTGCTGCCTCGCCTTCCGGTGGCTCTGGAAAGTGAGACTGGTCATCGACCTCGAGGACGTTGCCAGTGTTCGCCTTGCCGACTGGATCTCGGATACGGGCGCGCGGCCGGTGCAGGAGTTCGTCAACGCCCTTTGCATGAGGGCAGAACTTCTCTTGTGCGACGCGGTCATTGCTCCCACGAGGCGTTTCCTCTCCGTCATCTCGCGCACGGTACCTTCGGCGGTCGTCACCGGATGTTTCGAGGACATTGCCCCGCTGCCGCTGCTCTCGGAACGGCCCGGGAAGCGCCCGCTGCGAGTCCTGATGGCAGGCGGCCTGGACGCGGAGAACGGGCTGGACCTGTTCTGTGAGGCGGCCCAGCGGTTCTCGGCGCAGAAAGGAACGCCGGAGGTCGAGTTCCACGCGTGCGGCCACCTTCCGGCGGGGGCGGTTCTGCCCGCCGCCGTGGTCTGCCACGGTGCACTGCCCGCCGCCGAGTATCGTGATCTGCTGACATCAGCGGACGTGTGCGTGTCGCTTCAAAACCCAGGCGGCCGCTGGGCCGGCAAGCGGACGCCGTCAAAGGTGTACGAGTTTCTGGCCGCCGGGAGGCTCGTGGTGGCCACCAATGCCGGTGACTTCGTCGACATCGCCGGCGAGTTTCTCCGGCTGTGCGAGCCCTACACCGTCGAGAAACTGGTGGAGATCCTGCAGGACATCTCTGGCCATCGTGACGAAATCCCACGCTGGCGTCGGGATGCCTGGAACTATGCGAACTCCACGTGCACGGCGAGTCATGTGGGCCAGACCCTGGTTCCCGTCCTTATGTCCCCCGCGCAGTCATGACGCAGGTACACGTCGTGCCCCATATCGAGGCGGAGGCCTCCGGCGTCCGATCGGTGCTCCTCCCGCTGTGCCAGCACCTGGCCGCGCGAGGACACGATGTCGAGATTTCCTGTCTGGCTGCCGAGGGCCAGATTCCGGGCGTCCGGCTGGACCTTCATCCGGAGTGGCCGGTGCTGCGCCGGTTCGCCATCTCGCCGAGCCACGCGCGGCGCCTGCGGTCGGTCGCGGGCCGCGTAGACATCATCCACAACCATGGCGCCTGGTCGATGGTCAACGTCGCCGCCGGATTGGTCGTTCCAGGACGTCGTGCCAAGCTAGTCACGTCTCCGCACGGCATGATGACTCCGTGGGCTCTGAGGCAGCACCGCACCTTCAAGCGGCTTGGGTGGCTGCTGCAGCAGCGCGCCTTCACTCGCGCAGATCTCCTGCATGCCAGCAGCGCCGAGGAACGCGACGAACTGCGCGGACTCGGGCTGAAGGCGCCAATCGCCGTCATTCCCCATGGCATCGACGTGCCGGCGCTTCCGGCTCATCAAGCCGCGAAGGCAGGTCGGACGCTGCTGTTCCTGAGCCGGATCCATCCCAAGAAGGGGATCGACAGGCTCCTGCATGCGTGGCGGCAGCTCGAAAGCACGCACCCCGACTGGCGACTCGTCATCGCTGGGGGTGGAGAGTCCGCACACGAGCGCGAGGCGCAAGAACTGGCGGTTGGCCTCGGCGTCCAAAGGGTGGAGTTTCCAGGGCCACTCTATGGCGAGGCCAAGACATCGGCCTATCTCAGTGCGGACCTGTTCGTGCTTCCCACACATTCGGAGAACTTCGGCGTGGTCGTGGCAGAGGCGTTGGCTCACGGTTGTCCGGCCATCGTCAGCCACGGGGCGCCGTGGTCTGGATTGGAACGCGAGGGCTGCGGGTGGTGGGTTGAGAATGATGCCGACGCACTCGACGCCACCCTGAGACAGGCCATGAGCAAGTCCACACGCGACCTGGCGGAGATGGGGCGTCTGGGCCGGGCGTGGATGCAGCGCGATTTCAGTTGGCCGTCGATCGCCGGGCGGGTGGAAACCGCGTACCGTTGGATCCTCAGCGACGGCGGCCGACCCGACTGGATTTTCGGGTGACCGCCGTGGATAGAATCCACGCCTAGGGAGATCTGCGTCGCACCGACCTTCGGTGGTTGAGGCGAAAGGGCCCGATCTTGAGTGCCTCGGTGGACAGGTGAAAAGCGGCCAGTTGTGGACGTCTGAAAACCGGCCACCACGGGCGTAGCGGCCGAGACGTGTAATGGTGTACCTCAGGTGTGATGTCGCACGCAAGACTCCGGCGTTCGT
>Ga0334722_10000799_pt1 | contig 43375 bp, 38 predicted proteins | sample C3_bottom_MG_FD_207210 | JGI IMG/M metagenome (GOLD analysis project Ga0334722, IMG submission 207210) | Sediment microbial communities from Yellowstone Lake, YNP, Wyoming, USA - C3_bottom | ecosystem: Environmental > Aquatic > Freshwater > Lake > Sediment | place: USA: Wyoming | collected...
GGCTGCAGGCGCAGTTCCGCCAGCCCGATGAGCCGCGTCTTCGCTGCGAATTTGACCTCGACGTTGACCCAGCGCGGATTATCCGGCGTGGACTTGGGGTCGTAATACTTGCTGTTCGGGTCAAACTGCGTTGCGTCCGGATAGGCGCTGGCGCAGACCTCCGCCAGTCCGGCGATGCCGGGCTCGGGGCAGCTTGAATGGTAGAACAGCACCTGGTCGCCGATCTGCATCTGGTCGCGCATGAAATTGCGCGCCTGATAATTGCGCACCCCAAACCACGCCACGCCCTTGCGCGGCGCGCGCGCGAGGTCGTCGATGCTGAATTCGTCGGGCTCGGATTTCATCAGCCAGTAGCGCATTGCGGGGCACCAAACAAAAATCGCAGACCTCGGTCTGCGATTGATGAGTCATTGGATTCCCCGCAAATGCCGTCAGACCCGCATCCTCTGAACCTGCAGTCCAGAGTGGTCGCATCCCGGCCGCCGTAGGTACGTCCACAGTCGCACGAGGCGAAGGGACGCGCACAAAAGCGGCGCTATGGTTTGCAACCCCAGCACATATATTGGTTCAAGGAATATATGGCCTAAACGAGCATCGCAGGGAAACTTGTTGCGGTCTGGCTCGCCGCGGCGCGAATTAGAACAGGGAATCCTGTTGCGACAACGCCTGATCGAGCTTTGACTGCACTAAATTCATTCTACGCTTTAATTCCGCGATGTCAAAGCCACCGCCGAGCTTCACCGAAAGCAGTTCGTTGGCGATATTCAAGGCGGCCATGACGGCGATGCGCTCGGTGCCGGCAACCTTGCTCGCCGCCTTGATCTCGGTCATTTTCCGGTCGACATAGGCGACCGCCGCGAGCAGCGCTTCGCGCTCGTCATCGGCACAGGTCACCCGATAATTGCGCCCCATGATGCTGACATCCAGCGCTTTGGCTTTATCGCTCATTCCGGAATCTGCTCGAGCAGCGCTTCGAGGCGGGACTTGGCGACATCGACTTTGTCTTCGAGGCGCTTGACCTCATGCTGCGCGGACGCCAGCTGCAGCCTCAATTCCTTGTTCTCGGTCTTCAGGCGCAGGCACAGTTGGATGAACTGGTCAATTTTGCCATCGAGCGTGTCGAATTCCGCATTCATCGCAACACTATAGTTTCAAAAATTGTGACAAGTCAAGTAATAACAGCCAATTGTCAATGCTCTTTCCATGATGAACTAAGGCCCCTATTTGATTGACTTTGAGCAGTATTCCAAAGAGAACTCCGGCTCGTCGCTGGATGCCTGCAGGTGCGCCAGTTCAAGCGCCGCGCGGCTGCGCCTGCGCGAGCGAATGTTTTCTGTTTGCCTGCGCTACTGTGTAAAATTGGCGCACTCGTTCTAGGTGTCCGCCAGCGCATCCTGCCGGCGGGTGAAACGGGAAACAGGTACGGCGTGCATGCATGCCCAAGCCTGTGCTGCCCCCGCAACGGTATGTGAGCGCGGGTTTGTCACGATGCCACTGCAAGCGTAGCGCTTGCGGGAAGGCGACAGACTCAATCCCACGAGCCCGGAGACCGGCCTTGCGCGACAGGTGGAAACACTGCGGGGACGCGGTGCGCCGATGTCGTTCTGTTCTTCCCCCCGCGTTTCCTGTTATCAGTTGTACAGCCTGCGGGGACGCTGGCTGTGGAGGGGAAATCATGCACTTCAAATCCTTTGTTTCCGTCATTACACTCGCTGTTGCGGCGCAGGCCTTTGCCCAGGATGACGCGGTGGTGGTCACCGCGACGCGCTTTCCGGAAAAGAAACTCGAACATCCGATCGGAGTCACGGTGGTCACGCGCGAGCAGATTGCCAACAGCAGCGCGGCGAACTTGCCGGAGCTGCTGTCGCGCTATGCCGGCATCAATATCCGCAACAACACCGGCAGCCCCGATGTTTCGATCGATCTGCGCGGCTTCGGCGCGAGCGGCGACCAGAACACGCTGGTGCTGCTGGATGGGCAGCGGCTGAACGATAACGAGCTGACGACCGTGCGCTGGTCCGCGATTCCGCTGGAGGCGATAGAGCGCGTCGAAATCCAGCGCGGCGGCGGCGCGGTGATGTACGGCGGCGGCGCCAGCGGCGGCACCATCAATATCATCACCCGTTCGTCCATCGCCGGAGACAAGAGCGCCAGCGTGGGCGCCGGTGTCGGCGCTTACAATGCGAACGAACTGCGCGCCACGCTCAATCTTGCCGGGACCAATACCGGCTTTGCGCTGACGGCCAGCCAGTACAATTCCGACAACTACCGCGCGAATAACCGCCTGGAGCAGGGCAATCTGCTGGGCGACTTGCGCTGGAGCGGGGACCGGGCCGGCCTGGTATTCAAGTTCGGACTGGACAACCAGAGCCTGGGCCTGCCGGGCGCGCGCACCGCCGTTCAGTTGGGCACGGACCCGCGCGGCACGGCTACGCCGAATGACTATAGCGCGCGCGACGGCAAGCAGGCCACGCTCTCCGGCCGCTATGAGTTCGACGCGGCCGAATTCGCGCTTGATCTGTCCTATCGGGATACCCGGCGCATCGGCTTCTTCGACGACTACTCCGGCTTTGGCTTCAGCACCTTCACCGACACCCGCGCACAGGTGTGGGCGCTCACGCCGCGCCTGAAGAAGCCCTATCAGTTCCTTGGACGCGACAACGTTCTAATCCTAGGCATGGACGCGGACATCTGGGACTACCGGGCGCTGCGCGCCGCCCGCTTCGAGCAGCTGGGCGCGCCGCAGGTCGACCTCGCGGCCACGCAAAAGGATCACGCTTACTATCTGCAGAATCACACCGCATTGGGCGACGCGACCAAGCTCACGCTGGGCGCGCGCCTGCAGCGCGTGGATATATCCGCGAACGACCGCGTCAACCCGGCAATCTATGCGAGCGCCGCTATGGGGCGCACGCCGCGCGCCTGGGAACTGGCGCTGCGGCACAATTTCGACCCGGCCTTGGCGCTGTTCGGCAAGCTCGGCGCCAGTTTTCGGGTGGCGAGCGTGGACGAGATATACAATCAGTTCGGCGGCCCGGTATTCGATTCCGTCGTGACGCCGCTGGAGCCGCAGACCTCGCGCGACCGCGAAATCGGCGCCGAGTACAAATCCGCTGCCGGGCGCGTGCAGGCGAGAATTTATCGCATGGATCTGCGCAACGAAATACACTTCAATGCGATCAATTTCACCAACATGAACTTGTCGCCGACCCGGCGCGAGGGATTCGAACTCGAAGCCAGCCGAAAACTCGGCGAGCGCATCGAACTGTTCGGCAGCTATACGCGCGCGCAGGCTCTGTTCCGCGAAGGCGTCTACAATGGATTCGACGCCACGTTTGCGCCCATCCGCGTCGATTTGAGCGGCAAGCACGTACCGCTGGTGCCGCGCAATTCGGCCAAGCTCGGGCTCAGCTGGCAGCTTGCCGCCAAAACCCGTCTGTCCGGGGCGCTTGGCTATGTCGGCAAGCAGTATTTCGACAACGACCAGTCCAATACCTTTCCCGGCCAGATGGCCTCCTTCGTCACTGCCGATGCGAAGTTGAGCCATGCTGCCGGGCCCTGGACCTTTACCCTGGCCGGGAACAACTTGACCGACAGAAAGTATTACACCTATGCCATACGCAACGCGGCGGGCAATAGTTTCAACGCCTACCCCATGGTGGGGCGCACTCTAATGCTTGCCGCGGCCTACCGCTTTCAACAATAGGGGAACGCTTGCGCCGAACACTGCTCATCTGGCTGGCCCTCGCGGGGGTGGCGCTGGCGGCATTCGCGCTCGCGCTTGCCACCGGCAGCACCCGGCTGCCGCTGGCGGATCTGCTGCAGGCGCTGGTTTCCTCCGGGGATAGCGTCGCCGGCGAGATCGTGCTTCAGTTGCGCCTGCCGCGCGCGCTCGCCGCGTTTTCCGTCGGCGGCCTGCTCGCGCTCGCGGGCGCGCTGATGCAGATTCTGCTGCGCAATCCGCTCGCCGATCCCTATGTGCTGGGACTGTCGGGCGGTGCTGCAGTCGGCGCGCTGGGCGCCATGCTGGCCGGGCTGGGCGCCTTCGCCGCGAACCTGGGTGCGATCGCCGGCGCGCTGCTTGCGATCGCCTTGGTGTTCGTGTTCGCACGGCGCGACTTCGCCCGCCAGCAAACCCTGGGCGTCCTGGACGCGTCGCCGCGCCTGCTGCTCACCGGCGTGATCATGGCCGCCGGATGGGGCGCGCTCATCACCCTGATCCTGACCCTGGCGCCTGAGGCCAAGCTGCGCAGCATGCTGTTCTGGCTGGTGGGTGATCTGAACGGCGCGGAATCCTGGGCGCCGGCGCTGTCGGTGCTCGCGGCGGCGCTGGCCTTGAGCTATCCGGCGGCGCGCGACCTCAATGTGCTGCTGCGCGGCGAGACGCTGGCGCACGCGCTGGGCGTGAGGGTGGCGCCGCTGCGCCGCCTGATCTATGTCGTCGCCTCGGTAGCGACGGCGCTTGCGGTGACTACCGCCGGCGCCGTCGGCTTCGTCGGCTTGGTGGTGCCGCACGCGCTGCGTTTGGCGCTGGGCAACGACCAGCGCATGTTGTTGCCGGCGAGTGCGCTCGCCGGAGGCAGCCTGCTGCTGCTGGCCGATACCGCGGCGCGCAGCCTGCTCGCGCCGCAGCAGTTGCCGGTAGGCGTGATCACGGCGCTCGTCGGGGTGCCGGCGTTCATGTTGCTGCTGCTGCGAAATCCGGGGAAGGCCTGATGAGCAGGGAGCAGGGGCCGCCGAAGGGCGGAGGAGGGGCCCCGGCGCGAGCCGGGGATCTGACCCCGGAGGCGGCAGCATGAACCTGAATCCGCCGCTGCTCGAAGCGGAGCGTCTGCTGCTGGGTGTGAATGGGCGCACGCTGGTGCGCGATTTGAGCTTTAGCCTTCACGCGGGCGAGGTGTGGTGCATGCTCGGCCCCAACGGGGTGGGGAAAAGCACTTTCTTGCATACCGCCGTCGGCCTGCGCGAGCCGCAGGGCGGCTCGCTGCGGCTCGGAGGCAAACGGCTGGGCGATTGGCCGGCGCAGGACGCGGCGCGGCAACGCGGCTTCTTGCCGCAGGCATTTCACGACGCGTTCAGCGCCAGCGTATTGGAGAGCGTGATGTTGGGACGGCATCCTTATCTCTCGCGCTGGCAATGGGAGGGCGAAGACGAACGTGCAATCGCATCGGCCGCACTGCAGGCGGTGGATCTCGCTGGTTTCGAGCGGCGCGACGTGTTGACTCTGTCCGGCGGCGAGCGCCAGCGCGTCGCCCTGGCGGCGCTGTTGGCGCAGGACTCGCCCCTGTTCCTGCTCGATGAGCCGGTGTCGCACCTGGACCTGCATCACCAGATCATGGTGCTCGCGCATCTGGGCGAACTCGCGCGCACCCGCGGCAAGGGCGTGTTGTTCACGGTGCACGACCTCAATCTGGCGGCGCGCTTTGCCACGCATGCGCTGCTGCTCACGCCGGAAGGGGCGGTGCGGCAAGGGCCGATAGACGCGGTGCTGGACGAGGGCGCGCTGTGGTGCGCCTTCGGCCATCGCGTCACGCGTATCGAAGCGGCCGGACGTACGCTGTTCGTACCGGAGTGATCAATGCGAATTCAGGGGCGATGAAGCGCTGCGTCTATCGTGGCGCCAAGGCTTTGTTGCCATGGGTGCTGGCCGCTGCGCTGACGACAAGCAGCGCAGCGGCAGTGGCCGCAATCACGGTTGCCGACGACAGCGGCCGCATGGTAAGCCTGGTGCAGCCGGCGCAGCGCATCATCAGCCTGACGCCGCATATGACCGAACTGCTGTTTGCGGCAGGTGCGGGAGAGCGTATTGTCGGCACGGTCGAATACAGCAATTACCCCGCCGCGGCGCAGCGCATCGCGCGCATCGGCGACAGCGCGCAGCTCGACCTGGAGCGCATCGTCGCGCTCAGACCCGACCTGATCATCGTGTGGAAGAACGGCAACGCGCAGCGCCAGCTCGACAAGTTGTTGCGCCTGGGCATCCCGGTGTTCTACAACGAGCCGCGCCGGCTCGCCGACATCGCGCGGGCCATCGAACAGCTCGGCCGCCTGGCGGGCACCGAATCCGTCGCGCTGCCGGCGTCGCGCGCGTTCACGGCGCGCGCGGATGAATTGCGGCGGCGCTATGCCGGGCGTGCGCCGGTGACGGTGTTGTTTCAAATATGGGAGCAGCCGCTGATGACAGTCAATGGCGATCATCTCATCAGCGACGTGATCCGCCTCTGCGGAGGGCAGAACGTCTTTGCCAGCCTGAAGCCCTTGACTCCGGAAATCGCGACCGAGGCGGTGCTCGCCGCGGATCCGGAAGCGATCGTCGGCGTGACTGCGGAAGCCGGCCAGTCGGACAATCTGGAGCGATGGAAGCGGTGGCCGCATCTGCAGGCGACGGCGCGCGGCAATCTGTTCGTCATCCATGCCGATCTCATCAGCCGCAATACGCCGCGCGTTCTGGATGGCGCGCAGCGTCTGTGCGAGCAACTGGACGCGGCGCGCGCGAGGCGCAAGTGAGTCGCAGGATCGCACATCGTCCACGCTTATTCACCGTCCTGAAATTCTCTGCTATCGTGCGGGCATGCTGAAGGACCGAGTCGATCTGCAGGGCGTGCGCCGCGTGCTGGTAACCAAGCTGCGCCACCACGGCGACGTGCTGCTCGCCTCGCCGGTGTTCTCGGTGCTCAAGAATCATGCACCGCATGCCGAGATCGACGCGCTGGTCTACGCCGATACCGCGCCCATGCTGAGTGGCCATCCGGCGATCTCGCAGCTGTTCGGCATCGACCGCGGCTGGAAAGGGCTGGGCCTGGCGGCGCAGGCGCGTGAGGAATGGGGTTTGCTGCAGCAATTGCGCCGCCGCGACTACGATCTGCTGCTGCACCTGTCCGAGCATCCGCGCGGCGCCTGGCTGGCGCGCGTCCTCGGCCCGCGCCACAGCGTGGCGGCCGACTATCCGAAAGTGCGCGCCTGGTGGAAAAAGAGTTTCAGCCATCTTTCGCCGCTGCCGAAGAACGGCCGGCGCCACATGGTGGAACTGAACCTGGACCTGCTGCGCCGCATCGGCGTGCAGCCGGCGGAATCAGAGCGCAAACTTTGCTTCGTGCCAGGCGCAGACGCGGAGCGTGAAGTGGGCCGCATGCTGGAAGGTCTGGGCCTGGCACCGGGCGGCTACATCCATTTGCATCCGGCCTCGCGCTGGCAGTTCAAGTGCTGGCCCGCTGCGAAGACCGCGGAGTTGATCGACAAGCTGCAGGCACTGGGGCAGCGCGTGCTCCTGACCGCGGCGCCGGATGCGGCGGAACTCGATCTGGTAGCGCGCATCCGCGAGTCGGCGACGACGCCGTTTGCCGAGCTGTGCGGCAAGCTCAGCTTGAAGCAGCTGGGCGCCGTGTCGCGTAAGGCGCGCCTGTTCATCGGCGTCGATTCTGCGCCCATGCATATCGCCAGTGCGATGCAGACCCCGGTGGTCGCTCTATTCGGACCGAGCGGCGAGTTCAACTGGGGACCCTGGCAGGTGCCGCACCGCGTCGTCTGCTCCTCCCACCCCTGCCGCCCCTGCGGCAACGATGGCTGCGGCGGCGGCAAGCTGAGCGAATGCTTGAGCACCCTGCCCGTGTCCGAGGTGCTGCAAGCGGTGCACGCTTTGCAGTCGCGCTGATGCGCCGCATGCTGGGCGCGGCACGCGCGATGACGGACACGCCGCGATGAAAATCGCCTTGGTGCGCCAGCGCTACAATCCCTACGGCGGCGCCGAGCGCTTCGTCGAGCGCGCCATGACCGCGCTTGCGGCGCAAGATGTGGAGCTGACCTTGCTCACGCGGGCGTGGTCGGAAGGACGAGGAGTGACAGAGGTCGCGCCCGGCAAGCGCGTGATCCGTTGCGATCCCTTCTATCTTGGCCGGGTGTGGCGCGACTGGAGCTTTGCCCGCGCGGTCTGCGCCACCCTGAAGACACACAGCTTCGACCTGGTGCAGTCGCACGAACGCATCGCCTGCTGCGACGTCTACCGCGCGGGCGACGGCGTGCATCGCCAGTGGCTGGCCAATCGCAGGCGTGCAGCCGGCGCGTGGGAGCGCATCGCGCTCGCGCTCAATCCCTATCACTGGTACACCCTGGCGGCGGAGCGGCGGCTGTTCGAAAGTTCCCGCTTGCGCGTGGTGATCTGCAACTCGAACATGGTGAAGGAGGAGCTGCGCAGGCATTTCGGACTGGCCGAAGCGAAGCTGCGCGTGATCTATAGCGGCGTCGACCTCGCGGCCTTCCATCCGGATCTGCGCGGCACCTGGCGCCGGCGCAAACGCGAGGCGCTCGGCATCGCCGACGCGGCCATGGTGTTCTTGTTCGTCGGCTCCGGTTTCAGGCGCAAGGGCTTGCCGCAACTGCTGCGCGCACTCGGCGGCATGCGCGACGCCCATCTGGTGGTGGTGGGCGCGGACAAGGAACTGGCCCGGCTGCGCGGCGCGGCAGAGCAGTTGAATATTGCAGGCCGGGTGCACTTTGCGGGCGGCCAGGAGGACGTAAAGCCCTGGTACGGCATGGCCGATTGCTTCGTCCTGCCCACACTGTACGACCCTTTTCCGAACGCCGCGCTGGAGGCGATGGCCTGCGGCCTGCCGCTGGTCACCAGCCTGCAATGCGGCGCGGCGGAGCTGATCGAAAGCGGAGTACAGGGCTACGTTTGCCGCGACCCGCTGGACGTGGTCGAATTGGCGCGCTGTCTCAATCTGGCCGCCGCTCCGGGACAGGCCGAGCGCATGGGCGCCGCCGCGCGGCGCAGGGTAGAGCCCTTCGGCCTGGAGCGCATGGCGCAAGAGTTGACCCGGCTGTACGCGGAACTGACGCAGGCGCTGCCTTCGCAGCAGCACGCACAGGGGCGCGGGCCCGGTTTCCGGGGCTGAGCTTATGGCTCTGATATAATTACAATTTTTACCACCAAGGCGCAGTCTCGAAAATGAGCCTTGCCGAAACCAAGAGCCGGGTCCTGTACCTGCGGCTGCTGCGCTATGTGGCACCGTACTGGCGCATGTTCGCCCTGGCTATCCTGACCATGGTGCTGGTGGCGGCGACCGAACCGCTGTTCCCGGCGATGATGAAGCCGCTCTTGGACGGCAGCTTCGTCAACAAGGACGCCACCACCATACGCTACATCCCGTTCGCCCTGGTCGGCTTGTTCCTGGTGCGCGGCGTGCTCGGCTTCGCCAGCGACTACGCGCTCAGCTGGGTCTCCAACCGCGTAGTCTTCGACCTGCGCGCCGAAATGTTCAGCCGGCTGGTCAACCTGCCCACGCGCTACTACGACGATGCGTCCTCGGGCGCGCTGATTTCCAAGCTCGCCTACGACGTGAGCGGCGTCACCGCGGCGGCGACCACGGTGCTGACGGTCCTGGTGCGCGACACGCTGACCGTGGTCGGATTGCTCGCCTGGATGTTCTACCTCGACTGGAAACTGTCGCTGATCACGCTGGTGATCGGCCCGGTCATCGCCCTGGTGATCCGCGCGTTCAGCAGCCGGCTGCGCGAGGTGAGCCGCAATGCGCAGCACGCGATGGGAGATATCACCCACGTGCTGGACGAAGCGATCGAGTGCCACAAGGTGGTGAAAGTGTTCGGCGGCCAGGAATACGAGCAGCGCCACTTCAGCGCGGCGATCAAGCGCATGCGCGATTTCGCCATGCGCCAGACCATCGCCGCGGGCGCCTCGGTGCCTTTGGTGCAGGTATGCGCAGCCATCGCTGTCGCGGTCATCGTCTACTATTCCACGCAGCAGACCGGGGCCGGCGGCGTGACCGTGGGCGGCTTCGTCTCGTTCATGACCGCCACGCTGATGCTGCTCACGCCGCTGAAGCACCTGACCGGGGTCAATTCCTCGCTGCAGCGCGGCCTGGCCGCGGCCGAGAGCGTATTTTCTATCATCGACGAGGCGCCGGAGGAAGATCGCGGCACGCAGCGCATAGGCCGCGCGCAAGGGCAGATCGAGTTCGATCGCCTGAGCTTTTCCTATCCCAAGGCAACCCGGCCGGCGCTGACCGATGTCAGTCTCAGGATCGCGCCGGGTGAAACGGTTGCCCTGGTGGGGGGCTCGGGTGGCGGAAAGACGACGCTGGCCAACCTGATCCCGCGCTTCTACCAACCGAGCGCCGGGCGCATCCTGCTCGATGGCGTCGATACCCAGACCCTGAGCCTGGCCAGCCTGCGCGCCAACCTCGCCCTGGTGAGCCAGGACGTGGTGCTGTTCAACGACACGGTCGCGGCCAATATCGCTTACGGCCCCTTGGCCGACGCGGGCGAGGCGGCGATCATCGCCGCTGCCGAGGCCGCGCACGCGATGGAGTTCATCCGCGAAATGCCCCAGGGCCTGCAGACCATGATAGGCGAGAACGGCGTGCGCCTCTCGGGCGGGCAGCGCCAGCGCCTGGCGATCGCACGCGCACTGCTGAAGAACGCGCCGGTGCTGATCCTGGACGAGGCGACATCGGCCCTGGATACCGAGTCGGAGCGGGTGGTGCAGGCCGCGCTGGAAACGCTGATGCAGGGCCGCACCACGCTGATCATCGCGCACCGCCTGTCCACCATCGAAAAGGCGGACCGCATCGTGGTGCTGCAAAAAGGCACGATCGCCGAGGTCGGTTCGCATGCCGAACTGCTGGCGCGCGACGGTCTGTATGCCTACCTGTACAAGATCCAGTTTGCCGTAGACGAGGGCGCCGGCAGTACGCCCGAGCAGCATCAGAGCGCGCGCGGCAGGTCTTCCGCGGCTGCCTGAGACGATCGCGCGACGATGCATATCGTGCACACCGAGTCCTCCTGCGGCTGGGGCGGGCAGGAAATCCGCGTGCTGGAGGAAGCGGCCGGCCTGCTCGCGCGCGGCCATCGCGTGACCCTGTTGTGTCCGCGCGAGGCGCGCATCCACGACGAAGCGGCCGGGCGCGGCGTACCGGTGGTCGCCTTGCCCATCGCACGCAAAGGCGTGGCTGGCTGGCGCGCGCTGCGCGCCTGGCTCGCGCACGCAAACTGCGAGGTGCTGAACAGCCACAGTTCCACCGACAGCTGGCTCGCGGCGCTGGCGCTCCTCGGCCTGCAGCCGCGGCCGGCGCTGGTGCGCACGCGCCATATCTCGGCGCCGATCCCGGACAATGTCGCGACGCGCTGGCTGTATCAATCGGCGACGCAGCATATCGTCACCACCGGCGAGCGCCTGCGCCAGCAGCTGATCCGCGACAACCGCTTTCGCGCCGAGCGCATCGTGTCGGTGCCGACCGGGATCGACCTGGCGCGCTACGTCCCGGCGGACAAGGCGCAGGCAAAGCGGCGCCTTGGCCTGGATTCGGGGCAAACCTGCATCGGCATCGTCGCCACCCTGCGCAGCTGGAAAGGGCATCGCTACCTGGTGCAGGCCTTCGCCGGCTTGAAGCAGCAGGATGCGCGCTTACTCCTGGTCGGCGACGGCCCGGGACGGGACAACCTGAAACAGCAGGTGGCGCAGCTGGGTTTGGAGAGCCGCGTACTCATGCCGGGCAATCAGGCCGACGTGCTGCCCTGGCTGCAGGCGCTGGACGTGTTCGCGTTGCCTTCGTACGCCAACGAGGGCGTACCGCAGGCGCTGATGCAGGCCATGGCCGTGGGCGTGCCCGTGATTTCCACGCCGGTGGGCAGCATAGACGAGCTGCTGCGGCCGGAGGAAACCGGGCTGATGGTGCCGCCGCAGGACGCGGTAGCGCTCGGCGCCGCCATAGACCGCCTGCTGCATGAGCCCGCTCTGGCGGCGCGCCTGGCGCAGGCGGCGCGCGCTTGGGTGACAGCGCGCTACTCGCGCGAGCGCATGCTCGACAGCATGGAAGCCGTGTTTCGCAGCGTGGCCGCATGATCAAGGCGGACGCGCAGCTGTTGGTGATCATCGTCGCGCGCATCGGCGATACGCTGCTGGTGACCCCGGCGCTGCGCGCGCTCAAAGCGGCGATCCCGCAAGGCAGCCTGACCGTATTGGCGCATCCCAAACGCCTGGAGGTACTGCGGCAGCTGCCCTTCATCGATGTGCTCGCAGGCATCACCAAGACCTCGGCGCAGGCGCGCGGCTGGTTAGGCAAGAGCCGCTACGATCTGGCGCTGGTCTATGGCCAAGACGCGGCGCTGCTGCGTTACGCGCTGCGCGCGAGCGACGCGGTCGTCGCATTTCCTCAGCACGATCAGGCGCTGAACCGCCGTCTCGCGCACTTGGTCGCCGAGCCGGTCGAGCCGCAGCACGCGGTGCGACACCGGCTGGCGCTGCTCGCGCCGCTGGGCCTGGCCACTGACGATCTGCGGCTCGCTTATTGCGTGGGCGCGGAGGAGCGCGTCGAGGCGCGTCGCTGGCTGGCCGCGCATGCGCCCTCGGCCGGACCGCTGATCGGCGTGCAGATCGCGAGTTTCCCGACCAAGGCGCACCGCGACTGGCCGGTCTCCAGCTTTCAGGAATTGATCGCGCGCATCCTCGCCGCGCGGGCCGGGGCGCGCTTTGTACTGCTGGGCGATCGGGCCGCGGCAGAAAAGGCAGGTCCTCTGCTCAGCACTTTCCCGGATCAGGTCGTGCTTGCGGCGGGCAGCTTGAGCCTGCGCCAGAGCGCTGCGCTGATGGCGGAACTGGATCTTTACGTTGGAGTAGATACCGGACCTACGCATATCGCCGGCGCGCTCGGCATACCTATGGTGGCGCTGTATCATCCGGCCTACCCGGGGCGCAATCTGGTTCCGCTGCAGCACCCGGCCTGCATCATGATCGAGCATCCGCTCACCGGAATAAGCACGGCGACCACGGCCTCCATGGCCGATATTCCGGTGGCGATGGTGTGGCAGGCGGCAATGGACCTGCTCGAAAAAACGAAGCCTAGGGAATAGCGATGCGGCCGCGTCTGCTGCCTTTCGCAGTACTCCTGTTCATCCTGCCGTTTCCGGGAACGGTGGCGCTGCGCCTCGCCGCACTGGCCACGGGCCTGGCGCTGTGCGCCTGGTCCTGGCGCAAGGACGGATTTCCGCAGGTGCCGGCCGGGTACGCACTGATCTTCTGGGCCGTCTGCGCGCTCGTTTCGCTCGCGGCCGCGATCGACCCCGCCTATTCGCTCGGCGAGATCAAGAACGAAATCGGCTACACCATGGCTGCTTATCTGGGTTTCATTACACTGACGCGAACCCGCGCGGATGCCCAGTTTCTTATCGCGGCGCTGATGCTGGGCAGCCTCGCGCTTGCGGCCATCGCCTTGTGGGAATACTGGTCTTCGGACTCGAGCTACTGGAACGAATTCGGGCGCGCCGGAGGCTCGGGCAGCTACAGCAGCTATCTGCTCGCGCTGTTGCCGGCATTGCTTTGGGGGGGCTACGTGCTGTCGCACAAACACAGGTGGAGCATGGTGACGGGCATGATCGGCCTGCAGCTCGCCGTCGCTGTGCTCGCCGGGCAGCGCGCGTTCTGGCTGGTGTTCGCGCTGCAGGCGCTGCTGGCCTTATATCTGCTGCGCGCACGCGGCTTCATCACGATCGCGGCGCCGCGCCTGCGCGCCATCAGCGTGGCGGCCCTCATCCTGTGCGCGCTGGCGCTTGCGGGCGCAACGGCCAGGCGCGACACCCTTGCGTGGTCGCAGGATCCGCGGCTCACAACCTGGCCTGCGGTCGCCGCGCGCATCCTGGAACATCCCCTGGCGGGCCAGGGATTTGGGCGCGAAATCATGAAAAAGGCCTACCCGGATCTGCTATCGGCAAAATACCCGGCGGTGTGGCACGCGCACAATCTGTTTCTGAATTACGGCATGTCGCTCGGCCTCCCCGGGATCATCGCCCTCATTTTGGTATTCTTCGCGCTGCTGCGAACATTCTGGGGGCTGAGCCGCGCCGAGGACCGCATCGTCGCCATGGCCGGCATCTGCGGCCTGCTGCTGGTCACGGGCGTGGTCGCGCGCAACCTGACGAATGATTTCTTCCAGCGCGATCTCGCCCTGCTGTTCTGGTCCATCGCCGGCATGCTGCTCGGCTACGCGCAGCATGCGGCCGACGCGGCGCGCGCAGCGAACACGCCGACGGCCAAAGCATGAAGATCTGTTTCTACAACGTGACGGCGAGCTTCATCCAGGGCGGACTCGAAACCTATTGCTGGGAAGCCGGGCGGGCGCTGGCGCGCCGCGGCCACCAGGTGAGCATCGTCGCCGGCGCGGGCGGAGAGCCGCGGCATCAGGAGGTGGAACTGCTGCGCTTTGCGTTCCGGCGCGAACAGGCGTGGCCGGATCTGGGAACGCGTTTTCGCCGGCTGATGGAACGCCTGTCGTTTGCGCGCCATTCGCTGCAGCATCTGGTCGGCGCTGGCTATGACGCAGTGATCGTGAACAAACCTTTCGATTTTCCCATCCTGTGGCAGGCGCGGCGCCAGGGTCTTACCGCGCAGACGATATTTCGCTCCGGCGGCACCGAGTTCTATTTTTCCGACCGCTATTTCGCCGGCAGCATCGATCACTGGCTGTCCACCAGCCGCTACAATGCGGCGCAGGTCAAGGCGCACTACTGGCGCGAGGTACAGGTGGTGCACAACGGCGTCGATGTGGATCAATTCAAACCGCTGCAGCGCGAGGCGCAGCTGCGCCAACAGCTGGGATTGCCGGAGGCTGCACGCGTGATCGCCAGCGTCGGCCGCCTGGTCGGCTGGAAGGGCTTGCGCGTGATCCTCGAACTCTTGCCCCAACTGCCGCAGGACCTGCACTTTCTGGTGATAGGCGAGGGTCCGGAAGAGGCCGGTCTGCGCGCGCAGGCGCAGGCGCTGGGCGTGGCGTCTCGGGTGCATTTCGCCGGGCGCGTCGCGCATGACCAGTTGGCGCAGGCTTTGGGGCAGGCGGATCTCTTGGTGCAGCCTTCGCTCGGCGAAGAGTCCTTCGGCATCACGCTGGTCGAGGCCATGGCCTGCGCCCTGCCGGTGCTGGCCTCGCGCCAGGGCGGCATGACCGAGATCGTGGTGCCGGGGGTGACCGGCGAATTGCTGCCGCCGGGCGCGGTCGATGCCTGGCGTGCAGCGATCGCGCAACTGCTGCAGCAGCCGGAGAGAATGCGCGCCATGGGCGCGGCAGGGCGGGAACGCGTAGTGGCCGAATTTACCTGGGCCGCGAATGCGGCCAAGCTGGAGCGGCTGTTGCAGGGAGGGCGCAAATCATGTGCGGCATCCTAGGTTTCGCCGGCCGCCCGGGCAGCGCGTTCCGGCCCGACCTGGACGCGGCGCTCGCGCGGCAGCGCCACCGCGGCCCGGACGACAGCGGCGTCTGGCGCGACGACTGTACGGCGCTCGGCTTCAATCGGCTGTCCATCATCGATCTGTCGCAGCTCGGGCATCAGCCGATGCAAAGCCCGGATGGCCGCTATGTGATCGTGTTCAACGGCGAGATCTACAATTTTCCTGAACTGCGGGCCGGCCTGGAAGCCCAGGGCGAAACCTTCGCCGGCCATTCGGACACCGAGGTGCTGTTGCGCGTGTTCCTGCGCGAGGGTTTCGACGCCTGTCTCGCGCGCCTGCGCGGCATGTTCGCCTTCGCCGTATGGGACAGGCAGACGCGCACCCTGTCGCTCGCGCGCGACCGCCTGGGCGTGAAGCCTCTGGTCTACGCCGAAACCGACGCCGGCTTTGCGTTCGCCTCGGAGATCGCCACGCTGTTCCGGATCAGACCGGATCTCTCTCGCGCGCCCGATTACGCCGCCATGGATCACTACCTCACGTTTCAGTACATCCCGGCGCCCTTGTCCGGTTTCCGTGCCGTGCGCAAGCTGCCGCCGGCGCACGCCATGCGCGTGCGCGAGGGCAAGGTGGAGCGGGTGTGGCGCTACTGGGACATCGATCATGCTGCGCGCTCGCGCCTGTCCTTCGACGAAGCCTGCGAAGCGTTGCGCGAGAAGGTCCTGGAGGCGACGCGCATCCGCCTGGTGAGCGATGTGCCGCTGGGGGCGTTTCTTTCGGGCGGCGTCGATTCCAGCATCACCGTCGCGGCGATGGCGCGGCTCGCGAGCGATCCGGTCAAGACCTACGCCATCGGCTTCGAGGACGAGCGCTTCAACGAGTTGCCCTACGCGCGCGAAGTCGCGCGCCACCTCGGCACCGAGCACCACGAGATGACCGTGCGCCCCGCCGCCGTCGATCTGTTGCCGCAACTGGTAGAGCACTTGGGCGAGCCCATGGCCGACAATTCGCTGATGCCGACCTATTACGTGTCCGAGTTCGCGAAGAAGAGCGTGACCGTGGCGCTGACCGGAGACGGCGGCGACGAAGTGTTCGCCGGCTATCGCCGTTTCTATCATATGCGCCGCGCCGAGACGCTCGCCAGATGGCGCCTGACGCCGCTGTGGCGCGGATCGCGCCGGCTCACCGTCGCAGTGGAAAACCTGAGCCATCCGGGCAAGGCGCGCCGGCGCTTCCCCGCGACCCGCGCCGACGAAATGCTCGCCATGACCGGAGCGGAGCGCTACCAGCATCTGCTCGCGTTCTATACCGACAGCGAAAAGCGCAATCTCGTCACGCCCGAATTCGCGCGCCATAGCGCCGGTTCGCGCACCAAGGACTATCTGGCGCAGACGCTCGCGCGCGCCGCCGGCGCCGATGCGGTCAACCGCTGGTTGTACGTGGACCAGTCCACCTATCTACCCGAAGACATCCTGTTCAAGGTGGATATCGCCAGCATGGCGAATTCGCTCGAATGCCGCTCGCCTTTTCTCGATCACCAGTTGATCGAATTCGCCTGCTCGCTGCCGGGCTCGTACAAGCTGACCCGCGGCGGCAGGCACAAGCACATTCTCAAGGAAGCGTTCAAGGACTGGCTGCCGCCGGGTTTCATGCAGCGCAAGAAACAGGGGTTTTCCGTGCCGCTCGCAAGCTGGATCAGGAACGATTTCGGCCCGATTCTGCGCGAGCGGCTGTTGGCGCAGAAGGCGCTCGCGCCCTGGTTCCGCCAGGACGCGATCGAGGGCATGGTGGAGGAACACCTCTCCGGCCGCGCCTCGCACAGCAACCGGCTGTGGTCGCTGCTGGTGCTGTCCCAGTGGATAGAGAGTTTCAAGGTGCCCTTGTGAGACTGGGCATAGCCTTGGACGCGGCGGAAAATTGAGTGCCATGCCTGCGCCCTGCGTGTATCAGGTCAATCTGCAGCAGCAGTTCGGCGGCGGCGAGGTTTACACTCGATTTTTCACCTTGGCGATGATCGAGCTCGGTTACAAGGTCGTCCTGTACGTCAGCCGCAGGGCGGACTACTGGGCCTCGCTCCTGCCTTCGGGCGTGGAGCTGATAGCGGTGGATGGTGCCGAGGACATCCTGCGCCGGCTGCCGCAGCAGCGGTCCCTGGTCGTCACCCAGACCGCGCTCGACGCGGGCGAGGCGCAATGGGTCGCCGCGCGCCACATGCTGTGCGGCTTCGTCCACATGCCGCTGTACGAGCGCAATCCATCTGGCTTCAAGCACTACCGCTTTCTGCTGCCGGTGTCGCGCTACGTGCTCGCCAGCATCCAGGGCCGCGGCTACGCCAGCGCCTATGCGGAACCGATGTACGGCGTCGCCGATCCGGCGCGCGATGCGCCGAACACCGCTGTGCTCAGGCATTCCGAGTACGACTGGGACCGGCGCAAACTGCGCGACCGCCTGCTCGGGCTCACCGAGCCCTGGTGGCGCATGAACCAGACGGCGCTGAGCTTCGACAAGCGACCCGGATTGACGCTGGGCCTGGTCTCGCGCCTGACGCCGATCAAGCAGTTTCCGCTGCTGTTCGGCATCCTGGCGCCGGTCATCGCGCGTTTCCCGCGGGTCAATCTGGAAATTTTCGGTAGCGGCGGCTACGCCTCGGTGCGCGATCTGCGCGCGAGCCTCGCGCCCATGGACGGGCAGGCGCGTTTCTGGGGACAGCAGAGCAATGTGGCGGCCGTGTACCCGCAACTCGACTACGTCATGAGCGGTCTGCCGGAAAAAGAAGCGCTGGGGCTGAACTTGATCGAAGCGCAGTACTGCGGCACGCCGGTGCTCGCGGTGCGCGCGCCGCCGTTCACCGAGACCGTGATCGACGGCGAGACCGGATTCTTCTTTGTCGATCCGCGCGAGGATGGCGGCGCCTCCTTCGCCGAGCTCCTGCAGCGGCTGCAGGACGGTGCGGCGCGCCCGGATCCGCGCGCTGCGATCGCCCACCTCGAGCGTTTTTCCTTCGCCGCGTTTCGTGTACGGGTCGCGCGCGCGCTGGCGGCCATCGCTGCGGCGCCCGCGATCGGGGTGCAGGCATGAAGATCGGCCTCGTCGCGCCCGGCATCTGGAATTCGATTCACCTGGACATGGCGCAGGCGCTAGGCGCGCTGGGCCATGAAGTCGCGATTTACACCGAAGATGGCCGCGCGCCCAGCGGCGCGCGCTTTCTGCGCTTTCGCGAGGGGCGCCTGGATTTTTTCGTGATTCACCATCTGCGGCGCAATCCCTGGACCTGGCTCATCGACCGCCTGGCGAAACCCTGGCTGGGCCGGCGCTTTTTCACCACGCTCTTCGCGATGGCGCGCTACTTCCGCGCCACGCGCGATTGCGACCTATATTTCGTCGAGGGCGACTGGATCGGCTTCTTTGTCGCCATCATCGCGCGCTTCATCCGCTTTCGCTGGGTGCTGTGCATCCACGACAGCGACTATCTGCGCATCCCGCTCAGCTTTCCCGGCAGGCCGGCGAGCCGCTGGAAGGAGGCGGTGAAGCTATGGGTGCTGGCCAGCGCCGACCTCGTGCGCGCGAACTCCTATGTCACGCGCGATGCGCTGATCGCGGGCGGCTGCGCGCCGGAGCGCATCCGCGTCGTCCCCTTGCATGTCACCAGCTGGATGCGCGTCGATGAAATCAAGGACATGGCTTCATTCAAGGCGCAGGCGCGCTCTGAGGTGTACGCGCAATGGGGCTTCGCCCCCGCAGTGCGGCTGATGGTCACCATGTGCCGGCTGGTTCCGGTGAAGGGACTGGACCTCGCCGTGCGCGGCTTTGCCCTCGCCGCGAGGCGCAACCAGGACCTGCGTCTGATGATCTGCGGCGGCGACCGGGTCGTGCCCGGCATCGGCAGCTATCGCGCGCATCTGGCGGGCATCGCCGCGGAAGCAGGCGTGGCGGCGCAAGTGCTATTTACCGGCAACGTCGAGATCCGCGAGGTCAAACGCTATTTTGCCGCTGCCGATCTGCAGCTCGCACCTTCGGTAATCGACACCTTCAACTACGGCGTGATCGAGGCGGCCATGGTCGAGACCTATACGCTGGCGAGCGACATGGTCGGTGCGGGCCCGTGGGTCAAGGAGGTCGGCGCCGCGGACATCGTGCCGGAGCGCGATCCTGCGGTCTGGGGACGCGCGATTGAAACTTTCGTCGCCAACGGGGTGCCGCCGTTCGCGGGTGGCGCGATCGCCGCGCAGCTGGAGCCGCAGCGCATCGCAGGGATGCTGCTCGCGCTGGCGCAGGAACTCGTAGTCCGGCCCGATTGATATGCGCATCTTGTTCCTGCACCCCCTGGGCTGGGGCGGCGAATATGCGATTCTGGCCGAGTTCCAGCGCCGCGGCTATGAGGTCTGCGTGCTGGAAGAACGCCGCGACGGCATGAGCGGAAAGCGGCTGGTCGCCGATCACTTTCGTGATCCCGGAGACGGCATGCGCACGCTCTGGTATCACCCCGGCCGCGGTGCGGAGCGCGCGCTCACCTTCCCGATCGACCGCTATTTCCGCAAGACCTTCGACGGCCGCAACCTCGGCCACCGCATGTGGGTGATCCGCGAGGCCGTGCGCAGCTTCGCACCCGACCTGGTGTATTGCACCGACGGCTTCTCCTATGCGGTGCCCGCCGCCTTGCTCAAGCGCTTCGGTTTTCTGGACACGCCGCTGGTCGCGAGCTACATCGGCGGCGACATCCTGGACTGCTCGCACATGGGCTACGGCCGCAGGCGCACGCCGCAATTGGACTGGCTGATGCGGACCTCGATCCGGCACGTGGACCAACTGCGCGCACTGTGCGATTCGCTGGCACGTGCGCTGCTCAAGGATGGCGCCGATCCTGCGCGCATCAGCTTGATCCCGATACAGATAGGTCAGGCGCGCGAGGTGTACCAGGGGGTGTATGCGCAGCGCGCGCAGGCGCGCGCCGAAGTGAGGGCGCGGCTCGGTATTCCGCTCGATGCGCCGGTGCTGGTGACGCTCTCGGACAATTATCTTTCGAAAGGCATACAGGATCTGGCCCGCGCCTGGCCCGGCGTGCTCGCCGCCTATCCCGATGCCTGGTGGATCCTCGCCGGGCCGGACAATCCGTGGATGGAGCAGGGCATCTTTCCGCCGCTCGACGCGAGCGTAGGACGGGCGCGGCTGCGGCTCACCGGGCGCCTGCGCGGGCGCGAGACCTATGCTCACCTAGCCGCGGCGGACCTGAACGTGAATCCGACCTTGTGCGAGGGCCTGAACATGGTGACGGTGGACGCGGCGGCCGTGGGCACGCCCACGGTGTGCAGCGACGCCGCCGGGGTCTCGGACTGGATCCTGCGCCACGATTGCGGCCTGGTGTATGCGGCAGGCGATGTGGCGGCGCTGGAGCGCGCCGTGATCGAGGCGCTGGCGCAGCCCGGCCGCCTCGCCGCCTGGGGTGAGTGCTGCCGGGAAATGATCGCGGATTTCACCGCGGAATCGGTGTTTCTGCGGCTGGCCGACTTGTTCGCCCGTACCCTGCACTCTGCTAGACTGCCCGATTCGAATGAGCGCAATGGATAAGCCTATGAACCACTGTTTTGGCCGCAGCGCGATCGCTAGGACTGCTGCATGAGCGCGCAGGAGAACTGGGCCGAACTCAAGGTGATGGCCACCGAGAGCCATTACCCGGCGGTGCTGGATCTGTTCCGCGGCTCGCCCCAGGGCCGCATGCTCGATGTGCCGGCGGGGCAGGGCGCGTTCGCGCAGGAGCTGGTCAAGGCCGGTTACGGCGACATCGATTGCCTGGACATCAACGAGGAAGCCTTCCTCTTGCGCAATCCTGCCGTGCGTTTCACCAAGCACGACGTGATCAATCCCTTGCCGTTTCCGGACGGGCATTTCGATTACGTGTTCAGCATCGAAGGCATAGAGCATTTCGACAATCCCTGGACCTTCACCAAGGAGCTGTGCCGCGTGCTCAAACCCGGCGGCAAGCTTTATATCAGCACGCCCAACACGTTTTCCGTGGACGCGCGGCTGAAATATCTGATCTCGGGCTATTTCCCGCGCTTCCGGCCGCTGATGCAGGAGCCGGACAAGGTGCTGGTGCATCCGATCGACGACGCGCACATCGCGCCGATCTATTTCTGGCAGCTGCATTACTTCCTCATGGGCGGCGGCGTCAGCATCAACCGGGTCTCCGCCAACGAGCTGCTGAGGAAGCCGCAGTGGATCAAACGCGTATTCGAGAACTGGATCGCGGGCCTGATCCGCAGGAACATCAAGAAGCGCCACTTTCCCGATCATGGCGTGACTTCGGACGCAGTGCTCTTCGGCGACTGCATCATCATCGAGGGCATTAAGAGTGCCGCTGCAAAATGAATTTTGCGGCGGCCGATATAGGGGAGTATGAGGGGACGTGTCCCCTCATATTGAACTCTAAGGCGGCGTAGTGAGGCTGCTCTACGCCTTCCCCGAACCTCTGCCGCTTGAGCGCGCACGCGGCGTGCAGCTCGCGCATACCGTCGCGGAACTGGCGCGGCTGGGCATGGAAGTCGAATTGGCCTATGTGCCGAATCCGCCGCAGCATCCGCTCGCGTATTACGGCGTCGAAGCGCCGGCCGGCCTGAGCTTGACGCCGCTGTCGCGCTCGCTGCCCTGGCCTTTGGCGCGCATCCATTCGAATCGCCTGTTCCTGTGGCGGCTGCTGACGCGCATTGCGGCTGCGCCGGATGCGCTCTTATTCGTGCGCCACCTCAAGCTCGCGGCGCTGCTGTGCCAGAGCCGGCCCGGACGCAAGCTGGTGTACGAGGCGCACGAAGTGTTCAGCGACACTGCGCCGCCGGCAAAGCGCTCGTTGCAATTCGAAATGGAAAGCCAGGTACTGCGCACGGCGACTCTGGTCATCGCCAATTCCCTGCCCACGGCCGAGCGGCTGCGCGAACTCTACGGCGAGCGCGAGATCGAGGTGCTGCCGAACGGCGTGGACTGGCCCGAGCAGGTGCCGGACAAGGATTGGGCGCACGCCGGCTTGCACATCGCTTATGCGGGCAGTTTCTTCGCATGGAAAGGCGTGGCGGACCTGGTGCAGGCCGCGTCCGAACTGCCCGGTTGCAGGATTACCCTGTACGGCGGCGACGCGGCTGCGCTCGCGCGCGAGCGCAGCCGCGCGCCGGCGGCAGGGGCGCAGCTCGAGTTTCGCGGCCATGTGCCGCAGCAGGAAGTAATGGGCGGCCTCGCGGACGCGTGCATCGCCGTGCTGCCCAATCGCGATGACCCGGACAGCCGGTTCACCTCGCCGATCAAGCTGTTCGAGTACATGGCCGCGGGCTGCGCCATCGTCGCGAGCGACCTGCCGCCGCTGCGCGCCGTACTCGCCGAGGACGAGGCGGCATGGGTGCGGCCCGGCGATCCCGCCAGCTTGGCCGAGGGCATACGCAGTTTGGTTGCCAATCCGGAGCGCGCGCGCCGCATGGGCGAGAGGGCGCGCGAGAAGGCGCGCGGATTTACCTGGCGTGCGCGGGCGGAGCGACTGGCTGGGTTGCTGCGCGCAACACTTTGAACGAAGAATTTCGTCGCTCGATTGACAGATGCAGGATGGACAAGAAATCCACGGGCGCCAGCCTGCTTCTTTGCAGGCCCCTATCGCCCGTTCCGAGTCCGCCCGTATTGTTTCGACAGACCCTCGATCTCGCCCGCATCCGCCGCATGCGTTTCAACCCAAAGCCGCAGCGCGGTGCGTTGGTCCGCCAGCGCTGCAGCCAACGTAGCGGGTTCCAGGCGACGGCCCAGGTCAGGGCAGGCGCCGTCGTCGGGGCGCCCGTAGACTCGATCGAGTACGCGGTTGCCGAGCACGCGCAGGAAATGCGAGGATTCACGGTACCAGCGCATGACAGACGCCGCGTCCGCCGGCATGCTCTCGGCAGTGCAGGCACTGACGCCGCTGAAGTCCCACAGCGAAACTACCTGCGGCGAGCGCTGCGCCGCGGCGACGAGGTCGCGCTTCCAGTTCTCGTACAGCGGCCATAGGCCGGCGGCATCGATCGCATAGGTCTGGCGCGCGTGGATGGGGTTGATGATCAGCTTCAGCTCTATACCGCGCTTGGCGCTGAGGTCGATGATTTCCTGCAGCGCTGCCAGGGTCGTGGCGTAACTCGCGCGGAAATCCGGCGATTCGACATCGCGCAGCGTGCCGGCGAGGAAGCCCGATTCGGCGCGCAAGGACGCGCGACCGGGCCCGCCTTCGCGCACGACCTGGGCGAGGTCGTAGGCTTCTTCGCGCAGGCCGGCGCGGCTGTAGATGGCTACCTGCTTCCTCTGGTGCGTGTATGACCACCAGCTGTCCGAGCTCGTAGTGCCGGAGAGCAGGATGAATGCGAGGCGCTGCCATTTCCGAGCAGCGCCGGTCGGATTGCCTCTCGCGTCGGTGAGCAGCAAGTCGTCCAGGCTGAGGTCGGCTGCGTTCGCGCCAGGATCGAACATAGTGAGGTCCAGCGCCAGGATGACCTGGCGCAGTCCGCCGGTCGCCAGGGCTTCGAGGAAGTAGCGATGCAGCCGGGCAAGGCCGGCGCCACCTATCGCCAGGTTGTAGGCCGGGCGCAGGCTGATCGCGGGGTGCTCGGGATCGTAGGCGGCTTCGGCGCGCGAGTTGCCGAGGATGATCGTAGCCGGGCGCTGCTCGCTCACGGCCAGCGCTTTGGCGAGCAGCGGCCGATGGTTGAATCCCAGGGGCAGTTCGTTGATGCCGGAAATTTTCGGCGGATCGAAATGGCCGTAGGGATCGATGAATACATTGAATCCGGCGAGGACGGCGCAGAGCAGTCCCACGAACACGGCCAGCAGGCGCAGGTAGCGGCTCATTGGCCTAAAACTGGTAGTAGAGGAATTCGCTGACATGGGTGAGGTTGACCGCCGCCGTGATCAGCAGGGCCGCGGTCAGCAAGGCCCAGGCGGCGCTGGGGCGCCAGACCAGGCGGCTCGGCGCCAGCAATTCGTCGGCGTAGGTGGCGATGACCGGGCGATAGCGGTGCAGCAGCTGCTGCGCATTGGGCAGGCCCCAGGCAACGACAAACATCAGCAGCAGCCCCTTCAATTGCGGCGCGCCGTAGTAATAGGGGTCGGCCTTGCTGATGCCGTGCATGCCCGCCATGCCCTCGAGCATGGCCTGCGCCCCAGGGAGCGATTCGGCACGAAAGAACACCCAGGCGATTACCACCGCGACAAAGGTCAGCAGTTGTCCCAAGGCACGAGCCAGCGCGGGGGGCAGGGGGAACCGTGCGAACCAGCGCTTGGCCACAGCGCGCCAGCCATGGTTCGCCACCAGATACAGGCCGTGCAGGCCGCCCCAGATCACGAAGGTCCAGCCGGCGCCGTGCCACAGGCCGCCCAAGAGCATGGTCGCCATCAGGTTGGCATGCCGGCGCAGCGAATGGCAGCGGCCGCCGCCCAGAGGTATATACAAGTAATCGCGCAGGAAGCGCGACAGCGTCATGTGCCAGCGGCGCCAGAAATCGATGATGGACGCGGCCTTGTAGGGTGAATTGAAATTGGCCGGAAACACGATGCCGAACAGCCGCGCGAGGCCGATCGCCATGTCCGAGTAGCCGGAGAAATCGAAGTACAGCTGGAAGGTGTAGGACAGCGCGCCGCCCCAGGCAGCAAGAAATGTAAGCGTCGCGCCGCGTCCTGCCGCATCGAACACCGGCGTCGCGAATTCGGCGATGCCGTCGGCCAGGACCACCTTCTTGAACAGGCCGATCGCGAATAGCGTCAGACCCACGGCGAAGTTTTCCGGGCTGAAGCGGAAGCTGCCGGCGTGCGCGAACTGCGGCATCACCTCGGCGTGGTGCAGCACCGGACCTGCGAGCAAATGCGGAAAGAAGGTCACGAACAGGCCGTAGTGGACGAAACGGTACTCGCGCACTTCCTTGCGATAGGCGTCGACCAGATAGGCGATCTGGGTAAATGTGAAAAACGAAATCCCGAGAGGCAGCACGATATGCGGGATAGTCAGTGAAACACCCATGAGCGCATTCGCATTGGCGGCGAAGAAGCCCGCGTACTTGAAGGCACCGAGCACGGCGAGGTTGCCGGCGATGCCCAGCCACAGCATGGCCCGATCGCCGCGCGCCCGCGCGGGACTCTGCGCCAGGCGCCGTCCGACCAGGTAGTTGAAACCCACCGAACCGCACAGCAGCAGCAGGTAACGCGGATTCCACCAGGCATAGAAGAAGAGCGATGCGGCGGCGAGAAAGGCGATCGCGGCCAGCGCCGAGCGCCTGCCGAGCAGAAAGTAAAGCAGCAGCGCGACGGGCAGGAAGCCGAACAGGAAAGCGTAAGAGTTAAACAGCATGTTTTAGAGCTTGTTACACAATGAGGGGATAAATCCCCTCATACTCCCCTAAGTCAGAGGCCATTTCGGTAGTTCTGAAATGGCCTCCTGCTTGATTGCTCTGCCGCCGACAATCGATGCGGATGGTCCGGAATCGTTGCGGACCAGGCAAGATGGCGGGCGAACTCGGGCTTTGCATCTTATCTCAAACCACCCGGATTCCATATAACATTGCCGTTTCCGAATCTGCAGAAACGCGGCCCGCCGGACTTCCATGGTCATCGATCCACATTCCAGCATACTGGTCATACGACGCGACAATATCGGCGATCTGGTCTGCACCACGCCTTTGATCAGCGCCTTGCGCCGCCGCTATCCGAGCGCGCATATCGCTGCGCTGGTCAACACCTACAACCGCCAGGTACTCGAGGGCCACCCGGATCTGGACGCGGTCTACGCCTATGCCAAGGCCAAGCATCGCATGCCGGGACAGAGCCGCATCGCGGTCTATTGGGACAAGTTCGCGTTGATGCGCAAATTGCGCGCACGGCGCTACGACTATGTGCTGCTGGCTGCGCCCGAGCCTGGCGCGAGCGCATTGCGCCTGGCACGCTGGATCGCACCCGCGCATGTCGCGGGCTATGCCGAGCGCAGCGGTCTGGTGGATCTGGCGCTGCCCCATGGAGAGGCTGAGGCGGTGCACGAAGTGGAACAGATATTCCGCCTCGCGCACTTGTTCGGCATAGAGGAGGCGCCGGGCAAACTCAGCATCGCCGTGGACCCTGCCGCTGCCAAGCGCGCGAGCGCGGCACTGGGTGGGCGCACTCCGTGGCGCAGGTTGATCGCGCTGCATATCAGCGCGCGCAAACCCAGCCAGCGCTGGCCGGTAGAGCGCTATGCCGAGCTGATGCGTGCCTTAGCCGGCGAAGCGGATTTTGTACTGCTATGGTCGCCCGGCGCGGTGGATCATCCGCAGCATCCGGGCGACGACGCCAAGGCGCGGTCCGTCGTCGACGCGGCCGGCGGACTGCCGCTCATCGCCTATCCGACGCGGGAACTCAGGGATCTCGCGGCGGCACTGTCGCTTGCGGACACTGTGATCTGCAGCGACGGCGGCGCGATGCACATCGCCGCCGCGCTCGGCAAACCCATCCTGTGTTTTTTCGGCGACTCCGATGCGCAGCGCTGGCGTCCCTGGGCTGTGCCCTACCGGCTGTTGCAGCCGGATAGCCGCAACGCGGCGGACATCAGCCTGGCTGATGCGCTGCAGGCGTTGCGGGAACTGCAGCGGTCGACGTGATCGCCGGGGCGTATTCCGGCACGCGTGCCGCGAGCTCCTTTCGCAGCTGTTCGGCCGCGATTCCGTCCCCTTGCAGCCAGTCGAACAAGGCCTGCATCCATGCGGCATCCGCTGCCGGCCGCGACTTGGCGATGCGAAGTTTCGGGTGCGGTGTGGCCAGCGTCAGTTCGTCGTCCGCGAGTAATTCTTCGTAGAGTTTTTCTCCCGGCCTGAGGCCGGTGAATTCGATGCCGATGTCCGCTTCGCCGTAGCCCGAGAGCCGGATGAGCTCGCGCGCGAGATCGACGATTTTGACCGGCTCCCCCATGTCGAGCACGAAGATTTCCCCGCCCGCGCCCATGAGGCCCGCCTGCAGCACGAGCTGCGCCGCTTCCGGGATCGACATGAAATAGCGTGTGATCTCCGGATGGGTCACGGTGACCGGACCGCCACGCGCAATTTGTTCGCGAAATTTCGGAATCACGCTGCCGGTGCTGCCGAGCACATTGCCGAAGCGCACGATGATGAAGCGGGTAGCGCCACTTGTTTGCAACCCCTGGCAGACGATTTCCGCCAGGCGCTTGCTCGCGCCCATCACATTGGTCGGATTCACCGCTTTGTCGGTGGACACCATGACGAACTTCTCCACCCCGTGCGCGATCGCCGCTTCGGCCACGCGCCAGGTGCCGAGCACGTTATTCTGGATCGCCTCCCAGGCGTTGCCCTGTTCCATCAGCGGCACATGCTTGTAGGCGGCGGCGTGGAACACGATCTGCGGGCGCTGCGCCGCGAGCACCTCGGCCACGCGCGCGGCGTTCTTGACGTCGCCGATGACGCAATTCAGCTCGATTCCCGGGTACTGCAGCGCGAATTCCTGCTCCATGCGGTAGAGCGCAAATTCGTTGTGCTCGAACAGCACCAGTCGCTCGGGTTCGAAGCGCGCGATCTGGCGGCACAGCTCCGAACCGATCGATCCGCCGGCGCCGGTGATCATGATGCTGCGCCCGCGGATCCATTGCTTCAGATGGCTTTCATCGAGCAGCACCGGATCGCGGCCCAGCAGGTCGTCGAGTTCGATATTGCGCAACTGGGATACGGTGACCTTGCCGCTGATGAGATCCTGATACGAAGGCACGGTCAGGGCTTGCACCTTGGCGCGGCGGCAGATCTCGAGCGCGCGTCGGCGCGACTGGTGCGAGGCCGAGGGCATGGCGATGATCGCCCGCTCCACACCCAGGCGCGGGGCCAGGTCGATCAGATCTTCCATCCGGCCGAGAACGTTCACGCCCTGAATCTCCCGCCCGTGCTTCGCCGTGTTGTCATCGAGCAGGCCCAGGACGCGCCAATCGCTGGTGCGCGCCAGATTTTTCAGCAAGTCGGCAGTCGCGTCGCCCGCCCCCAGGATCAGCACCGGGGTCCCGTATGCACCGAGCACGTTGCGTAGCCGTCGTTCTTTCCACACCCGGTAGGCGAGCCGGCTGCCGCCCAGGAACAAGAGCAACAGAAGCGGATTGAGCAGCATCACTGAGCGCGGTACCGGCGGTTGCTGCGGCGGCAGCATCACCAGCATCAGGGCGATCGCGAGCGTGGACGCGAGTACCGCTGCGGCGATCCGCTGCAGATCTGGCAGGCTGGCATAGCGCCACATGCCGCGGTACATGCCGGAGAGGAAGAATACGAGTGCCTGCAGCGGCACGACCCAGAGCATCGTTCCCAGCATATTGGGAAGGTTGTACTGTGGGATCTCCGTATTGAAGCGCAGCCAGTAGGCGAGATACCAGGCGAGCATCGCTGCCACGGCGTCGTGGACGATCGTAATCCAGATGCGGATATGCATTTCTAGGACGCGGCTGCGCGCATGACTTTCGCGAGCGCTGCGCAAGTATCGCGCATGTCCGTCTCGGTGAGGCCCGGATGCAGCATAAACATCAGGCTGGAGTCGGCGAGTCGACTCGCGATCGGCAGCGCTTGTTTGGGCCCTAGGCCGGCATCGACGAATGCCTTCTCCCGGTATATTTCGCTGCAAGCGCCGACGCCGCAGGGTATGCCTTCGGCCGCCAGGGTGTCGAGTAGACGCTGCATATTCCAATCCGGGCGCAACATTTCCGGCCGGACGAATACATAGTATTTGTAATAGGCATGTTCGCAATGCGCGGGCGGCAACGCCAGGCGCAGACCGGGGATTACAGCCAGGCCCTCATGCAGCAGCGCCGCATTGCGGCGCCGCTCCGCCAGCCACTGCGGCAGTTTCCTGAGTTGCAACCTGCCGATGACGGCCTGCATTTCAGTGATGCGCCAGTTGGTGCCGAAGCTCTCGTGCAGCCAGCGAAAGCCCAGCGGATGCTCGCGCTCGAACACCGCCGCATAGCTTTTGCCGTGATCCTTGTACGACCAGGCTCTTTCCCACAATTCACGCGAATCGGTGACCAGCATGCCGCCCTCGCCGCCAGTGGTAATGATCTTGTCCTGGCAAAACGAAAACGCGCCGATGTGACCCAAAGAGCCGGTCTGTCGGCCTTTGTAGCGCGCACCCACGCTTTGCGCGCAATCCTCGACCACAAACAGGTCGCGTTCCTTGGCCAGCGCGAGTATCGCATCCATTTCGCAGGGCCAGCCCGCGAGGTGCACCGCGATAATGGCTCGGGTGCGCGCGGTCAATACCGCAGCGACGCTGGCTGCCGTGATGTTCTGGCTGTCCGGGTCGATATCGGCGACCACCGGTATCGCGCCGACACGCACCACACAGCTGGCCGAGGCGATGAAGGTCTTGCTCGTCACCACCACTTCGTCCCCCGGACCTATGCCCAGGGAATATAGCGCGAGTTCCAGCGCGGCCGTGCCGTTGGCCAGGGCCACGGCGTACTTGACGCCGACGAACCGGGCGAACTCGCGCTCGAATTGCTGCGATTCCCCGCCGGTCCAGTAGTTGACCTTGCCGGAGCGCAGTACAGCGGCTGCGGCCTCGATCTCGTCTTCGGCGAAGACGGGCCAGGGTGCGAAGGGCTCTTTGCGCACGGGAACGCCACCGTCCAGCGCCAAGCGCTGCAGTTCATCGGCCGGCTTCTCTCTAGCCGTCAATTTTTCTTTCCATGTTGCGACCCGGTGAATTTGCTCATCGTGGCCTGTCCCGCTTGCGAGATGCCTTGCGGCCGCAGCACTCGCCAAGCTGTCATGGCGATGATCTTGAGGTCGAGCCAGAATGAGCGGTGTTCCACATACCAGACGTCATATTCGAAACGTTCATCCCAGCCTAGCGCGTTCCTGCCGTTGACCTGCGCCCATCCTGTAATTCCGGGCCGCACCTCGTGGCGCCACGCCTGGCGCTCGTTGTACAAGGGGAGATACTCCATCAATAGAGGCCGCGGCCCGACCAGGCTCATGTCGCCTTTGACCACGTTGACCAGCTGCGGCAACTCGTCCAGGCTCAATTTTCGCATCAATCCACCGAACGGTGTAAGCCTTGATGCGTCTGGCAGGAGTTCGCCCGCCGCGTTGCGCGCGTCGGTCATGGAGCGGAATTTGTAGAACGCGAAGGGCTTGCCATTCAACCCAGGCCGCGTCTGCGCGAACAACACGGGCCGGCCCAGCTTCCAGCGCACTGCCAGCGCGAGCAGCGCGAGCAGAGGCGCAATTGCGATCAGCAGGGCGAGAGCCACGGTAAAGTCAAAACAGCGCTTCAGCATCGAATAGAGATTCCTCAATCGGCGCGCCGCGCCAGCAGCGCGGCGTAATACTCGAGCAGGGCTGCGGTCACGACAGGGGCCGAAAAATCGCGCAGCGCCCGATCCCTTGCATTTTGCCCCATGCGCCGGCGCAGGCTGACGTCGCCGGCCAATGCGAGCATGCACTGCGCAAGTAGTTTCGCGTCGCCGGCCTCGAACAGCAGGCCGGTTTCACCTTCGACGATGGCGTCCGTAATGCCGTAGATCCTCGAGCCGATGGCCGGCACGCCGGCGGCGGCGGCCTCGATGACGGTGCTGCCGAAACCTTCGCGGTAGCTGGGCAGGCAGAACACATCGGCGGCGGCGAAATAGTCCTGCGGCCGGTCGGTGAAATCGACGCGGTGCAGCCTGGCGGAGCAGGTGCCGGCAGCGTCGGCCAGGACCGGACTCAAATTCTCTTCGTCCGGACCGACCAGGAGCAGATGCGCCTGCGGAGTCGAGCTTCCGAGCTCGGAGAAGGCCTGCGCCAGATCAAGCAGGCCTTTGTCGCGGTTGACGCGCCCGAGATAGAGAAAGACGATGGCCTCGAGCGGGATGACTAGGGCGCGCCGTACGCGTTCGCGTGCCGCCGCATCGGGATGAAAGCGCGCCGTATCCACGCCGCAGATCGAACCTTGGGCAAGCACCGTCGACGCCTGCGCTGCGACGATACCCTGGGAGACGAGAAAGTCGCGCTGCGACGCGCTGTCGGCCAGGACGTGGGTCGCGAGTTGCGCGATCAGCCGGTCGGCGCTTTTCAGCAGGGCGCGCATAGCGCCGGTGCGCGTGACCCAGACCTGCCCGGTGTAGGTGTGCAGGCGCAGCGGCACCCCGGCCAGCGCGGCGGCGAGCATCGCGAGCAGACCCGCTTTGGGCGTGATCGAATGCACCAGGTCGAAACGGCGCTGGCGAAATAGGCGGATTAGCGCCAGCAGCGCCAGCAGGTCGGCCCAGGGTGAAATCGGGCGCGCGATCCGAACCGCCACGCGGGATATTTCGGCAGGCCAGGCAGGCGTGGCCTCATCAAGGGTAAAGTCGGCCACGGCGGTGACCTCGGCAATCCTGCTCAGACCGATCAAATGGCTGAGCATGAATACGTTCAGCGTTGCGGGTGCCGCGGCGACGACGCAGACGCGCGGACGGCGCTGCGGCTCAGCGCGCATGCGCAAGCTCCCCGGCCGGGACCTCGGGTTCCAGCCCGCGCGGCAGATCGAGTTCGTTCAGGCGCCGGGTCAGGGAGGCGAGCAATTCGGTCCAGGCGCGATCGACCTCGGGCGAAATCTTGGCGCGGCGATGCGCCTGCCATGTGCGTCCGGGCGCCGTCGCGTACAACAGATCCAGCGGCAGCTTGAGTCCCGTGGCCAGCGCGGCGAGCAATAGATTGCCCCATTCCTTGCGCTGCCTGAAGCAGTCGATTTGCGCTGCGAGCAGGTAGCGCCGTGCCGACCAGACTTTGCCCAGCGCCATCGGTCCGGCACGATAGCCGAGCAGAACTTCGTCCAGCACGGCGAAGCGGCTGTGCACGTAGGCGCGCAGCAGCAGTTCCTGATCCTGCGCGCGCACCATGTCCGGCGTGCGGTAGCGATAGCGGCGGAACCAATCGGCGCGCCCCATCCAGCTCGGGTGCGCGAGGTAAAAGCCGCTCCAGGGCCGCGCGCACAGCGCCTCGTGTTCGAGCTGGCTCGGCCTGAGGCAGACGGCCGCTCCTCCGGCGTCGAAATCCAGGATCTTGCACGCGACCAAATCCAGCGCGCTGTCGGCGTCCAGGCGCGCCAGCTGGCGCGCAAAGCGCTGCGGGAAGCACACGTCGTCGGCGTCCATGCGCGCAATATAGCGCCCTGCCGCCGCGTCTATGCCCTGGTTGAGCCGGGCGGCGAGGCCGCGCTTCACGCCGTCGCGCATGAGGCGCACGCGCGGATCGCTGAAGCGCAACGCAATGTCCGGGCTGGCATCGACCGAACCGTCGTCCAGCACCAGCAATTCGAAATCGCGAAAGCTCTGCTCCAGCACCGACACCATGGCCAGGGCCAGGGTGCGCGCGCCGTCGCGCACCGGCAGGAGGACGGAGATTTCAGGCATGCCGGATTGTCGCAACACGATGCATTCAGAAGTGCTTCCAGTCAGACCCGGCTGATGTACTGCCAGCGCGGGACGGCGAGATCGCGCGCATCCAGTTTAGCGCTCGCATACCAGGGAGTGGGCGCGATGACTGTCTGCTCCGGACTGTAGCCCAGCCAGCCGGCCCACCAGCTGAAGCTGCTGTTGGCGATGATGTGGTGCTTGCATGCGCGCATCAACGCGAGATCCTGTTCCGGCCGTTGCTCGTTGCCCTCCACGAACATGGCAGATGCATCCAGCGGCAGCTCGGCGCGCGCCCACTGCGGATCGTCGGAGAACACCAGAAACCGGCATTCCGGATAGCGTTCCTTGAGCAGGCTGATGGCGCGCCGATAATAATCGATCGAACACAGGCCGTGCACCTGAGCCGCGTCGCTGAGGCTCAGGAAATCGCCGCGGCGCACGTGCAGGCCGACGCTGTGCCGGTGGCGCGCCAGCTCAAGCACGCTTGCATTGTCGCCACTCAAGGGTTCTAACAAGCTAAAGTCCGCTCGAATGCGGTCGGCGATATCTGCGAAATAGCGTTCTGATTGCCAGTATCCGACCAGACAAACCGGCTCGCGCAGTGCCAGCAGCCCCGGGTCGTAGCGTATGCCGGATTCGAAATGCCAGCGGCGAAACACGGGCCGCAGGAAGCGCAGCCGCATCCCGATTTCCACCGGCCACACCGGCCAATGTTTCAGATCCTGCGCAGTCGCCAGCCTCGCCCGCAGCTTGAACGCAGACAGCGCATAGGCGCGTCGGGTATAGGCCTGGAACGCGAGCGCATGCTCGAAGGCGCGCGTGTCGAGCAGCAAGTCCGCGCCCAGGCGGTCGGCCAAAGCCCTGCCGGCCGCGTACTGGAACATCTGGTTGCCCAGGCCGCCGGTCAGGCGAACGATGACCATATCACTCCTGACTGCAGGAAAGGCGCTTGCGATGCTCGCGCGCTTCATGGGTTTTTGATTGCGGTCACGTGGTAGCCGATGGTGAAACGCTGTTCCCTGTCATAGCGGTCCAGGATGCGGCAGGCCAGCGGAATGCACAGCGCCAGCAGCGGCGTGAGCAGCAGCCACAGCGGCAGCCACAGCAGTTCCAGTGGCAGCGGCATACCGAGCCTGAACGGGCGGGTCGTCTGTACGAAGCGCAGCGCTTCCTGCGCGAAAAAACTGAATGAACCGGCATTCGCCTCCACTTTGATCTGGGAAAACCCGGCTTCGCCCAGAAAATCCCGGAACCAGTAGGGCGTGTAGCCGCCGTAGTAGTGGTAGGGCTCCTGATGAATGCCGGATCCCAGCGGCGCGGTCAGCATCAGTCGTCCGCCAGGTTTGAGGATGCGCGCCATCTCGCGCACAACCTTGATCGGTTCACGCACATGTTCCAGCACTTCGGTGCAGAGCACGGCGTCGAACTCGCCGTCCGCCACCGGCACTTCGGCGATATCACAGCGATAGTCTATGCTGCCATAGCTGCCGTGGCGCAGCTGTTCGTCGTCCAGGCCGGCAAAATCCTGCGTCTGGTAGCGGCAATGCGCAAACAATGGCCGGTAGGGACAGGAACCCGCGCCCATGTCGAGCACGCGCGCGCCGGCTGGCAGGCGCGCCGCCTGCTCTGCGACCCAGCGGTCGCGGTTGACTAGGTTGAACGCGAACAAGGGGCTGGATTTCAGCCAGGACTTCAAGCTCACCGCGTTATCCTCTTCCACAGAAATCGCGACTCATGCCACAGCAACAGGCCGATGACGGTGAACATGAGCCGCAGGCGCAGCCACAGCCGCTCGCGCAAGTTCATGCTGGCACCGGCGATCAGCGCGGAGACCGAGCGGAAGAAACTCAGGTAATCCAGGCCGAGGACGCGCTGACTGCGCGCGGTCTTCACCTCGTAGCTGTGGGCATCAACCCCGGCGGTATAGAGCACAGGATCGATGATAGCAATGTTGCCGCAGGAGAGCAGGCGCAACACGAAATAGCAGTCGTAAAAGTCGAACCAATTGGTTTCGGTCACGAAGAACATCACGGACTCGCGCCGGTGCAGGCCGTAGAACAGGCTGGGCGTCAGGCAGCGCAAGAAGGCAGCCATGCGCTGCGCCGTGGACCGTGCCGGCGCAAATTGCGGGAAGCGTGCAGGGCGAAACACGCCCTGCACGCGATATAGCGTGCGCATATGCGGCATGACCGATACCACTTTGTCAGTGTCAAATGCGTCTACGCACTGGCACACGAAGTCCGGATCCCACTCGTCGTCGTCGGCAGCCCACATGAAGAACTCGCCTGCGGCCTGCTTCAGAACGAAACGGAAGTTTCCGCTCACGCCCAGCGCTTCCGCCTGGCGAAAAAAACGGATGCGCGCATCGCGTGCCATGAATTCCCGCGTTACCCGCTCGGTCTCGGCCGTAGGCGAGCAGTTGTCGGAAACGATGATCTCCAGCTTGCGATAGGTCTGCGCGCTGATGCATTCCAATGTCCGGCGCAGACCTTCGGGCCGGTTGTAGGTGGGTATGCCCACGCTCACCAGCGCTTGCGGCGCGCTCATTTTGAACGGCTTCCCAGGGTGCGCCAACTGCTCTCCGAAACGTAAATGGAATTGATATAGGTGTCGGCGTACAGCCGGTAGCCGTTTGCCAGCATCAGCGCGTGAATTTCCGGACTCTTGCTTCCGCCGCCATCCCCCGTGGCGTAGCTGATGGTCTCGACGCAAAACGCATGCGGGCGGTATTTCGAAAAATCGATGGACCGCAGGATGTCCAGATCCAGTCCTTCGACATCGAGCGATACCAGGTCCGGGGTGCGCCCCAGATGCGCGTCCACCGCCTGGGCGAAGGTTTCGACGCGTATGCGCCGCGTATCCACGATGCGCTGGCCGTGCTGTTCCACGCATTTGCGCGCTTCGCTCTCGGAAAAGGTGTTGAGCGTGCGGCTGGACATGACATAGAAATCCAGCTCCGCCTCGCGCGGCCCGATGCCGATGTTGAGATTGATGTCGCGCGGGCGCCCGCGGCGCAGGCCGGCATGCAGGGCGGGGTCGGGTTCGACGTTGACGCCGCGCGCGCCCTGGCGATAGAACAGATAGGTGTTGTTGTAGTACCAGGGATGATGCGCGCCGATGTCGATATAGCTCGGACGCGCGATGTGCAACAGGTCGAACAGGTAACGCAGGATCAGATCCTCGCCGCATTGCGACCAGGACTTGCGGTGGTAAATGCCTGCGCGCAGGCGCAGATAAGCGGTGATCCGGGGCCAACCGGATTCCCGGTCTCCCAGCGCCTGCAACAGCTTTTTCAATAGTTCCACCGCAACTCCACAAATTCGCCTAAACGCTGCGCTTGTCCTTCACGCAAATAGCGCCGGATATGTGCGCGCGCACCGCGGGGGCGACGAGCGCAGCGGCGCCGGCCGTGACCAAGCCCGCCGCCGCCAGGCAGGCGAGCACGCCCAGGCGCGGCAAGTCCTGCGCCTGCAGACGATCGAACAGCCATCTGCAGCCGCCAGCAGCCGCCAGTGCCGCGACCAAGGGCAGGCCGACGTCGATCCCGTACCAGCGCCATTGCTCGCCGCGCAGGATCCTGCGGTGCATCAGCGGCAGCGCCAACAGCACGTAAGCGCCGTTGAGCAGCATCCATGCCGCTGCGCCCCCTGCGGCGCCGAAACGGGAAGTCAGCACGAATATCAAAGGCACCAGCGCCGCGACCGCGACAAGATTAGTGGCGATACCCAGGCTTGTCCAGCCGTAGGCGAGCTGCACGGCCGTGGGCAGGCTCATCAGGCCGTTCAGGGCAGTGCCCAGGATCAGCAAGCTCAGCAACAGCTGGCTGTGTTCCGCGAGCACCGCGTCGCCGGTCCACAAACGCAGCAGTTCGGCGGAGAACAGGGCGATCACCGCCGCCACCGGCAGCAGAATCACCGACATCCATTGGCAGCCTTCGTGGTAGAGCCGCCGCAGGCCCGGCTCGTCCTGCTGCGCCACCAGTTGCGTAAAGCGCGGAAACAGCGCCGAGTACAAGGGGCCGATCAGAAAATACAGGCCGGTAGCGACGGTCCAGGCGAGGCTGTAGTACCCGAACTCGGCCAGGGGCAGGAGTTTGGACAGAATGAGCTTGTCCAGTTGCGACAGGACCACACCCAGCGCCGAAATCGCGGCCATGCCGGCCGCAAGGCGCCATACCTGCGACAAGATGCTGCGGCTAAAGCGCGGGGCTTTTCCACAGCGCGGAAGTCTGAGCCACAAGGCCGCGCCGGTGACGACCGTCTGCACCACGCTGGCCGCAGCCTGCCAGCAGAAGAAGGCTTCTATGGTGGCTGCGAAATTGGCGAGTACCAGGACCGCGCCTACCGCCCGCAAGGTCGCCACACCGGCATTGATGCCTCCAAGCAGCACCTGCCGCTGCAATCCCATCAGGCCGCCGGCATAGAGCGATGCCGGCCATTGCAGCGCGATCGTCAGCCCCATCAGCATGATGGCATGTTCTACCGACGCCGGTTCCAGGCGCTCCACTTTGACCCAATCGCTGGCGAGGAAAGGCGCCGCCAGCGCGACGACTATGCCGATGGCAAGCGCAAGCAGCCAGTAGAGCAGTTCCAGCGTGCGCACCAGGTCGCGCGCCCGAACGCTGGCGTCTGCGCCGGCATGGGCAGAGAACTTCGCCAGCTCCCGATTGAGCGTCGCGCTGAGCCCCAGATCGAGCAGGGCGAACAGCGCCAAGAGGGAGGAGAACACGCCGATCAGGCCATAGGCTTCGATGCCGAGATAGCGCACATACAGCGGCACGAACGCCAGATGCACCACGGCTGTCCACACCCGCGCAGACAGGTTGGCGGCGGTGTTCAGCTTGACCGAGGTCACGCGCTGATCCCGGGCCGGCTCAGCAATCGGATGGCCGCGCTGGAATTGGACTTGCGTCAATCTGAGCGCTTGAGATAGCCATCCGGCGCCACGGTGATCAACAGTTTGTGCTCTATCGTCTTGTCGACTTCGAACGCAAGCGGCAAGCCGTCGCTGGCCTTGCGGCCTTCGCTCGCTAAGCGTCGCAGGTATTCCCGCACGGCGGTTTTTGGATTGTCGCCCTGGCCCCAGGGGCGATCCGGGAACATGGCATCGGGCAGGTCCTCGACCACGGTGTCGAACGCAATGCAGTAGCTGCCGCGGCTGACCAGAGGCGCATAGGCTTCAAGTTCGGCCAGCACGTGTGCGTGGGTGTGATTCGAATCGAGGCAGACCAGGATGCGCGTGTAGTCCTTGGCGTAGGCATGCACCTGCGCGATGGTGTCGGGCGCGATCGAGGACCCCTGGATCATGCTGATGCGATGCGCCATCGGATGGTGCTCGATCGCGCTGCGATTGTGCGCTCGTATGTCGATGTCGATGCCGAGCACGCGCCGCCGCGTCGCGCGCGGATCCAGGGTTTGCCCGGATTCCACCGCTTCACAATAATCGAGCAGCGCCAGCATGGAGGCGGAGAGGATGAGCGAGCCGCCGTGGGCGATGCCGGTCTCGATGATCAGGTCCGGCTTCACCTGCCACACCAACTCCTGCAGCGCCACCATGTCCTGGGGGTACTGGATCACCGGCCGCGATAACCAGGTGAAATTGTAGGAATACTTCGCCGCTATCGAAGACAAGAGCAGCGCGCGGGCATCGGCCTGCAAGCCTGCGTCGCCGGCATTGGCATCGATGCGGGCCTTCATTTCTTGCGCAAAATTATTCATGATCCGCTTTGCAGTAGTGGTATTGATTGCCCGATTGAGCCACGATTTCGTCCAGATAATTGGAATTCATCACGAACACGTTGTCTCCCGGCTGCAGCAGCCGCAGCGCCTGTTCCGGCGGCAGCACCTGCAGGCCGCTGACGGCGAGATACTTGCCCTGCTTCACCGGATTGATGTCGATCACGAACGCGAGCTGCGCGCCCGCGCGCTGCATGTAGACCGCGAACACCACGCCCTTCGATGCCGCCCCCCAGACGGCGTTGCGCGCCCGCTTGCCCGCCATCGCGGCAAGCCGCTGAATGCTGCCGAGAAAATCCGCAGGAAAAATGGCCGCGCAGCCCGGGTCGAACCGCGGCCGGCGCAGGCTGGACAAGTCCGCGACGACGTAGAGATATTGCCCGCCGAACGCGCGCCCGCTCTCCAGTATCGTGCCGAACATGCGCTCGAAATCGCGCATGCGGAAATAATTGACGTGTTCGTAAAAAACATCGAACCAGGCCCGGCGGCTGCAGATCCAGTCCAGACAGGGGACCTCGATATAGATGCTGCCCTTGCCCCCGTTCGCATCGGCGATGCTCGCCAGAAAGGACAGCGGGTCGGGCATATGCTCCAGGACATGGCGCAGTATGACGGCGTCGGCGGACAATCCCAGACCGCGCTCGAAGCGCGCTTTGAGCACCTTCGGGTTGTCGCCTTCATAGGCCGGATCGATGCCTGTAACTGCATAACCTTGCGCCAGCAGATGGTCGAGAAAATAGCCCTTGCCGCAACCGACCTCGATCAGCTCGCGGCCATCGAAATGGCGGCGGATGATCGCCTCGACTTCGTTCAGGTGGGCTTGGAACACGCCGGAACAGGCCTGTTCATTCTGATAGTTCTGGTCGTATTCGAGCTTGCCCGAATCGAAGGCCGCATTGAATATCAGCCCCGTGTCGAGATCCTGGACCAGGACCACATCCCCAGTCGCGCTCGCGCGCGCCTCGGCGGAGGTGGCGAATACCCGGTTCTGCAGCACCGGCAGGCCTTCAGTCCTGAATAGCTCGCGCTGCGTCATGACTGTCGCAGTACTTCTGCCAGGCGGCCCGCATCGCCCCAGAACGCCATCGGCTCGTCGCTGGAATAGGGGTAGTGGCCCAGATTCAGCCGAATCGTGGCGCCGCGCCCGGCCAGATGGCGCTCGGCCAGGCGGCGCACGGACGTCGGCGTACCGCTGCAAATATTGACCACGCCCTTGCAGTCGGGGTGTTCGAGCAGGCTCACGCTGCGCGCGGCGACCTCCTCCACTGGTAGGTAGTCGCGCAGCTGTTCTCCGCCGGACATGTTGAAGCTCGCATCTCCCGTGTCGATGGCGCGATCGAGCTGCGCCAACAGGCTGTTCGGGCTTTGCCCTTCGCCATGCATATAGAACAGCCGCGCCCATTGCAGCGTAAAGGCGCGCTGCTGTTGCAGGGACTGCAATTGCTTGCGCAGCGTGTCCTTGGCCAGCGCGTAGGGGTTGGCCGGCGCAGTGGGTAGGTGTTCCGCCAGGGCGCCGCTTTGCATCCCGTATTCGAAGCAGGTCCCGGTCACCAGCAGCTGGCCAACGCTGCCCTGCACCAGCGCTTTGAGGAAACGGTAGTCGGCAGGCAGCGTATTCTCGTAATGAAACAAGGCGCCGTAATTGGGCAAGCCGGGCCAGGCAAGGTGCATGGCCGCGTCAAACTGCCCGAAGCGCTCGGCCGGATCGAGCTGCGGGTCGTGAATGTCGCAGGCGATGAAGCGCACGCGCTCGAACCAGGCGAGACTGCGCGCCTTGGCTTCGTCGCGGCCGACGGCGGTCACCGCATGCCCGCGCGCGAGAAGTCGCGCCACCACATGGCGGCCGACGAAACCGGTGGCGCCGGTGACCAGCACTTTCATGCGATGTACCGCAGTTCCGGCACCGCCACCACGAAACGACCGCCCCACTCGCGCACATAGCCGTGCTGCAACACCACTTCGTCGGCGATGTTCCAGGGCAGGATCAGCACCACGTCCGGCTGCTGCTCGCGCAGCGCGGCCGGAGGCAGGATGGGGATATGCACGCCGGGCAGGAATTTCCCCTGTTTGGACGGCGCGGCGTCGCACACGAAGGGGAGCAGGTCGGGTTTGACGCCGGCATAGTTGAGCAGGGTATTGCCTTTGGCTGCGGCGCCGTAGGCGGCAACGCGTTTGCCGGCGCGCTTCTGCTCGAGCAGGAAGGCGAGCAGTGCATTCTTCACCCGGTCGGCGCGCGGCTGGAACGCGCGATAAATCTCGACCCGGTCCAGGCCGCGCCGCGTCTCCTCGGCGAGCACGGCGGCGACCGCCGCGCCGGTCGCGCGCGCATCGCCGGCATGACAGCTATAGACGCGCAAGCTTCCGCCCTGGGTGGGGAGCTCTTCCACATCGAACACGCGCAGGCCGGCGCTCGCCAGAATGCGGCTGACGCTGTGCAGCGAGAAGTAGGAAAAGTGCTCGTGATACACGGTATCGAACAGCGTGTGCTCGATCAGGCGCATGAGGTGGGTGAATTCGAGCGTGATCGTGCCGCCGGGTTTCAATGCGGCCTTGAGGCCTGCGCTGAAATCATTGATGTCGGGCACGTGCGCGTAGACGTTGTTGCCGACGATGAGGTCCGCCTGCTTGCCGACGGCAGCGAGACGCTCGGCCAGCGCCTTGCCGAAGAACTCGCGCAAGATGGGAATGCCGATCGCCTCCGCCGCGGCCGCCGTGCTCGCGGTGGGTTCGATGCCCAGGCAAGGAATGCCGGCCGCAACGAAATTCTTGAGCAGGTAGCCATCGTTGGCCGCAACCTCGATGACGAAGCTCCCCTTGCCCAGTCCCAGGCGCGCGCTGATCATCTGCGCGTAGCGCTCGGCATGCGCCACCCAGCTCTGCGACACCGAGGAGAAGTAGGCGTAGTCCTGGCTGAAGAGTTCGCTTGCCTGGGCGTGGTCTTCGGTCTGCACCAACCAGCATTGGCCGCAGACGTAGAGCTTGAGCGGATAGTAACGCTCCGGCGCCCGCAGATCCGCCGCGCTCAAGTAGGCGTTTGACGGCGGCGCAAAGCCCAGATCGAGAAACACCTCGTCCAGCGGTGTGTAGCAGTGGCGGCAATTCATGCTGCGATCCCTGAAAAATTGAGCGCAATCGGCGCAAAGCCGCGATCGCGCCGCGACAGGCCTGCCACCGGCAAGGGCCAGCCGATGGCGAGGCGCGGGTCGGTGCAGCAGACCCCGCCTTCGGCCTCGGGCACGTAACGGGCGGTGTGAAGGTACAACAGTTCGCTCTCCGGCTCCAGTACCTGAAATCCGTGGGCGCAGCCTTCGGGAACGACCAGCATGCGCGCAGTGTCCGGCGCGAGTTCTTCCGCGTGCCAGCGCAAAAAACTGGGCGATCCGGCGCGCAGGTCGACCGCGACGTCCCACACCCGTCCCTTGAGGCAGCGCACCAGCTTCGTCTCGGCGTGGGGCGGATATTGAAAGTGCATGCCGCGCACGGTCCCGACCGCGCTGGTGCGCGAATGGTTGATCTGCACGATACGCCGCACGCCGATTACGGAGGCAAGCTCGCGTTCGTCGTACAGACAGGCAAACGCGCCGCGATGGTCGGCAAATGGCGTGGTTTCGGCGACGACGACGCCGGATAAGGCGGTTTGTGTGATTTTCATTGGCAGGTTTGCGACCGCAGGGTTCACAGATTAAGCGGCTTTGTGCGCTTGAGCAACACTCGTTTCCGCGGGCTCCCATCGGCGGCTAAGTGGCGCTCAACGCGCGGTGCGCATTGCAAGCGCAATGGAAATACTTGACCGGCGACCTTGCGCGGGAGTAAAAACGCCAGGCTTGCGCAGCCGCACCGCGGCTGCCATGGATATTTTGGGAAGATTGCACCATGCGTTTATATGGAATCATCGGCGCAGGGGGATTCGGCAGGGAAGTTATGCCGATCGCCGAGGACATGCTCGCCGCAGCGGACAGCGCGAGCTGCGAAATCGTGTTTGTCGACGAGAATCCGGAATTGACCCTGGTCAACGGCCACAGGGCGATACGCCCCGATGAATTCCTGGCGAGCGCTGCGGACAAGTTTTTCAATATCAGCATTGCCGATTATTCTGTTCGGCAACGCTTCGCGCGGGAGTTCGTGGCGGGCAATGCGCAGCCATTTTCCCTGCGCGCGCCGAACAGCGTTTGCATGCGCGAAAACCGCATCGGCGAGGGCGCGATCCTGTGCGCCTACACCACGATCACCTCCAACGCGACCATAGGGAAGTATTTCCACGCGAATATCTATTCCTACGTCGCGCATGACTGCGTGATCGGCGATTTCGTCACTTTTGCGCCGGATGTCCACTGCAATGGCGGCGTGATCGTCGAGGACTACGCCTACATTGGAACCGGGGCCGTACTCCGGCAAGGGACCAAGGAAAAGCCGCTGGTGATCGGTCGCGGCGCGGTCGTCGGCATGGGCGCGGTGGTCACCAAGAGCGTGGCGCCGTTCACGACGGTGGTCGGCAATCCGGCCTCGCTATTGAAGAAGTGAGGCCTGCCTGCCGTTCAAGGAAAACATCGCCGTTTCAACTCGGGGCGCGGGTGTCTAGCGATTGCGCTGCAATGCCATCAGCTTGGCATATTTGTGGAAGCTGTTGCAGCAGCCGATGGCGATATGCACCAGGCCCGCGCTGCCGTCGAGGAAGCCCAGGCGCAGGAAATAGAATTTGACGAAGCGCAGCAGCGGCGACAGCAACAGTTGCGCCAAACCAGTCCGTTGCCCCGCCTTGAACAGGGCCTCGGCCTGCATGCTGGTATAACGGTTCTGCTTGTCCAGATAGCCGACCAGGGTTTCGGCTGAATCGTGCAGCAGGTCGCCTTCGATGCGTGCGACTGGCGCGTCGGCGAGCACTTTCTCATGGACCAGATCGTCGCTCCAGCGCGCATGCCGGCGGTCGAACAGGCGCAGGCTCCAGTCCGGATAACCTTCGCCATGCCGCAACCAGCGTCCCATGAAACGATTGCAGCGCGGCATCGTATAGGCCGTTGCGGCAGGCGCGGCCAGTGCCGCAAGAATGCTCACTTGTAAGTGCTCGCTTACGCGCTCATCCGCATCCAGACATAG
>Ga0334722_10000800_pt1 | contig 43363 bp, 41 predicted proteins | sample C3_bottom_MG_FD_207210 | JGI IMG/M metagenome (GOLD analysis project Ga0334722, IMG submission 207210) | Sediment microbial communities from Yellowstone Lake, YNP, Wyoming, USA - C3_bottom | ecosystem: Environmental > Aquatic > Freshwater > Lake > Sediment | place: USA: Wyoming | collected...
CCAGCAGCAATGTCTCCCGCTCAAAATCGATGCAGTCCCACGTCAGAACAAAAACCTCCCCGGCACGGAGGCCACAATGCAACGAAATAAGCGCTATGTCGTGGAGCTGGCTGGACGTTCTTTTCAGTTCGATAAGCAGGCGCTCCGCCTCCGCTCGCGAAAGAAAGCGGGTTCGTTCGTTGTTCACCTTCAATTTTTTTACATCTCGCCCGGGCCAGTCGCCAGTAACAATCCCTTCCCGGCGAGCAAAATTCCAGATCTGCCGGATCACGGCCAAGGCGTGATTGATACTTGCTGGAGTGAGCGGGCGCGGTTTGCTTTTTTTAGGCGCGGTATTTTTGCGGTGACCAGCAAGCATATTGGTTTTAATTTTATCGAGGTGAAAGGGGACAATTTTTGGAAAAGGAAATTTCCCGATCACAGGGGCAATCCAGAGACGGAACAATCGTTCCTCGGAACCCCAGCTATCAGGCTTCTTATGGGCTTTGGCGTAGGGGAAATAGTCGCTTGCAAAGAATTCCGCAACGGTGACGGCCGCCCGGCGGTCAGCCTCTTGCTGTCGGGTTTCTTCGAGCCGACGCACCTCTTCAATCTCGCGGGATTCTCGGAGCCTTTGTGGACCCTCACCAATCCGGGCCGCCCGTTTCAGCCGGGCAAGCTCCTCGCTAGCCCGTTCGGCACTCCACCCTTCGGTTGCCCAGCCCAAGCCTTCTTCCTGGCGCTTGCCGTCCTTCTGGTAGCGAATAGCATAATATTGATCAAACTTAACGCCGTGCTTACGGGTTTTGTGCTTGTAGAAACGCACACCCGGAAAGGGTGTTTTGAACCACTCCACCGCCATAGCTATTTTCCTCTCCCCACTCTCTCCCCACATTTTAAGTGAATATGAGTGATGTTAAGTGATCTTCCGGGAAGCACTATCATCGGAAAAAGCTAGTAATGTCAAGAGATAAATGATTTTCTGTGACGATGGGTGAAGGTAAATTTAACGGGCTGTTAATCACCCTGTCGGGGGTTCGAATCCCTCCCCGGGAGCCATGGAAAATTCAAGGCCGCCTTCATAAACACAGGCGGCCTTTTTTTGTGCCTTTTTCCAGCATCCCGCCCATGGGACATCCGTCGATGTCTTCACCCACCCTAAAAAATACCGCAATAACATGAAGACGCGAAGAAATTTGACTTTCCCACGCTTCTCACTGTTTAATGATACCGAGTGACAGCCACAGCAATGACAGGTTCTTTTCAGCAGCACCATCGTCTCGGCACCCGGCATAAGGAGGACTCATGTTTGACTTCACTTTTCGCAACCCGACCAAGATCATCTTCGGCGGGGGTAAAGAGACCATAATCGGCGCGGAACTAAACGCTGCCGGAATCACCAAGGTGCTGCTGGTCTATGGCCGCAACTCGGTGGTCAAAAGCGGTCTGCTCGATCGGGTTATGGCCAGCCTCAAGGCCGCCGACATCGCCTGTACCCAGTTTGGCGGGGTGGACTCCAATCCGCTCCTTTCCCACACCAGGAACGGCGTGGCCCTGGCCAAGCGGGACAAGGTCGAGGCGATCCTGGCGGTGGGCGGCGGTTCGGTGCTGGACGAGGCCAAAGCCATCGCGGTGGGCGCCCTTGCCGATGAAGATGTCTGGCAATTCTTTGTTGGCAAGGAGGTGGAGCGCGCCCTGCCCATTTTCACCATCCTGACCCTGGCCGCCACCGGCAGCGAGATGAACGGCAACTCGGTTATCACCAATGCGGAAACCAAGCAGAAATACAATATCGCCTCAGCCCATGTCTACCCAAGGGTCTCCATCCTCAACCCGGAGCTGACCCATTCCGTACCCCTCAACTACACGGCCTACAGCGCGGTGGACGCCATCGCCCACGTAATTGAGGGGTACTTCACCAAGCAGCCCGGCACCCATCTCCAGGACCAATTGGTAGAAGGGATCGTCAAAACGGTAATCGAAACCACCGATCTGATCATGGCCGAGCCCAGCCACGCCAAGGCCCGCGCCTCCTTCATGTGGACCGCCACCCTGGCCCTCAACGGCCTGACCCCGGCTGGCATCGGCCCGTACAGCTTTCCCAACCACATGATCGAGCATGCCCTGAGCGCCATCTACAATATCCCGCACGGGGCAGGGCTTTCCATCGTCATGCCCGCCTGGATGAAGTGGTATTTGCCAAAAAATTCCAGCCAGTTTGCGCGGTTTGCCAAGGAGATTTTCGGGCTCGGTTCCGGCGAGGCAGGGATTGCTGCGCTGGAGCAGTGGTTTGTAGCGATCAAGTCGCCGGTGCGCTTGGGTGAGGCGGGGATTCCGGCGACAGACATTGACGCAATCGCAGAAAACGCCGAGGGCCTTGCCCGGCAATGGGGGATTGCCGGGCTCTACCCAAAGGAGGCCATTGCCGAGATTTTGCGGCTGGCGGTGTGAAAATAAGGAAATCGTAAAAACAGCCCTTCGACAGGGCTCGAAGGGCTCAGGACGAACGGCTGTTCTCATAACGTATCCGCTGTCGAAGCACCGATGCCTGCCCTGGCTGCTACCCTTCCACAAAAAACACCGCATGCCGCTGGCGTTGATGTCCGGCAATGTACTCCTGTTCCGGGAGAAAGCAGACATACCCGGATGACTCGCCTTCGGCCAAGCCCACGGCCTTGAGCAGCGCTGCGGAAAACCGGGCAAAGATCCCCCGCTTGAAAAATTCGTTTCTGGTCAACCGGGTATAATGCGGCGGCAGGCCCGCCGGTAAATGGCGCCAGAGATAATCCCTGCTCTCCTTGGCTGGCTCTGCGGCAAGGCAGGGCGGCAAAACCCTCTGTCCGCTCACCAGCCAGTCAAACCGCAGCATCTCGCAAAAAAGCTTCCCGTCCGGTCGCGTTTGGGCCAGCTCGACCAGCATTCTGTTCATAAAATCCTGGGTTTTCGCGTAGGCGAAAAAATCCGGCGCCTGGCAGATGGTGAGCAGTTTGGCAAAAAAGGCAAACGGCTCCTCTCCTGTTTTCCTGATGTACTCCAAGGTGTTACAAAAAAACCGGTTGTTGTAAAAAGCCTCCAGGCACTCGCCCAGCCAATACAGACGGCGCAGGTTCGCATGGTCCAGCCAGCGGGTGGCCAGCACCGAATAGGGCGGCGTGGCCGAGCTGACGAGGCCGAACCCATCTGCGGCCCGACTGATCGCGGTGCCGGGCAAAACCTTGAGCAATCCCATCTGGAGATGATGGGGCGCCATGGCAAATGCCTCGTTCAGCGAGGTGCGAAAGGTTGCCTCGGTTTCACAGGGAAGCCCGAGGATCAGGTCAAGATGCAGGTGGATGTTGCCAGCCGTCACCAACCGATGGATGTTCTCCCCGGCCCTGGCCAGATCCATCTTCCTGTTTACCGCCTCCAGGGTGGCCGGATTGGTGGACTGTAGACCTATTTCAAACTGGAAGCGGCCCTGGGGAATTTGGGCCAGGAAGGCCAGCATCTCTTCGCTGAACAGATCCGGGGCGATCTCGAAATGAAAGAGGGTCTCCCCCGGCTGGGCGAGGAGCCAGCGCCAGATGGCCAGGGAACGCTCGGGCAGGGCGTTGAAGGTCCGGTCCACGAAACGGATGATCTTCGGGCCATGGGCAAGGATTTGCGCCAGCTCCCGCTCCACCTCAAGCAAATCCCGGTAACGCACTCCCTGCCCCACCGAGGAGAGACAGTAACTGCACGAAAACGGACAGCCCCGGGATGACTCGTAGTAGATATTGCGGTTTTCAAGATGGGCCGCGAAATCGCTTTCCCGATACGGCATGACAAATGGAGGGGCACTGGCGGCCAGGTACTCGGCCTGCAGGGTCCCGGCAGCCAGATCGCGGAAAAAATCTTTCCCCACCAAGCCCTCCACCTCGCCCCGGACCACGGTGCAGCCTTCGGGCAGGCTGTCCAGCGCCATGAAGGTTGCCTCCGGCCCGCCCAGAATGATCGGGACCTCGGGCAGAATCCGCCGCAGGTCGGCAACCAGCCGCATGGTGTACTCGGCGTTCCAGATGTACACCGAAAAACAGATGGCCTGGGGCTGATCGCCGGTGATCCGCACCAGAGTCTGGTAATAGGGATCGTTGATGGTGAACTGGCGCAGCACCAGGCAGCTTTCCGGCATGGCCTGCGCCAGGGCGTTACGCACATGGAACAGGGCCGGGCAGGAATGGGAGTAACGGGCATTGAGGGTGATCAGGCTGATTTGCATTGTCTCACCTGCCGGGAACGGTTAGAGTATGGTAACTGTCCAGCACCACCACATCTGCTTTGTCATCGGCCTGTTCATGTGCAATAGCACACTTCGCAAGCCTCTTCCGCGCATCTGCGGCACTGCTGGACAGTTACCGGCATACTACCTTTTTTTTGCGTCTCCGTCACTTGCTCGATTTTAACCTTTAACCTTGAGCCTTTTAACTTCTAACGCCCTATGCTCCCCTATCCCCAGATCGACCCTGTCCTCCTCCACCTCGGCCCCCTGCAGGTCCGCTGGTACGGCCTCATGTATGTTCTGGGCTTTATCGCCTCCTATCAGCTGGTCCGCCATCAGATCAAACGATACAACCTCACCGTGCTGGCCAGGCATTTTGAAAACCTCAACCTGGTGCTGATCCTCAGCCTGGTGCTGGGCGCCCGGTTGGGCTATGTCCTGTTCTACAACCCAAGCTATTATCTGGCAAACCCCCAGGATATCCTGGCCACCTGGCAGGGCGGCATGTCCTTCCACGGGGCGCTTGCCGGCATGCTGGTCGGCGGTCTCATTTTCTGCCGGATCACTGGCCTGCCCTTTTGGCAGAGCGCGGATGTCTACATCATCACCACCCCCATCGGCCTGGGGCTGGGCCGCATCGGCAACTTCATCAACGGCGAGCTCTATGGCCGGATGAGCGATGTCCCCTGGGCCATGGTCTTTCCGGCGGGCGGGCCGATCCCGCGCCACCCATCCCAGCTCTATGAAGCGTTTCTCGAAGGGGTCGTACTCTTCTCCCTGCTCTGGCTCCTTAAAAACCAATACTGGCAACGACGCTGGCCAACCGGCTCGCTCTTGGCCCTGTTTCTCCTGTTCTACGGCATCTTTCGCACCGTGGTCGAGTTGTTCCGCCAGCCCGACGTCCAGCTCGGCTTTTTATTCAATGTGCTTACCATGGGCCAGCTGTTGAGCAGCCTGATGATTGCCACCGCCCTGCTCATTCTGCTCTTGAGACGAAAAAACGCTGGACCGGCCTGAGTTATTGCCGCAGAATCCGCAGACGTTTAGGAGCCGTTACGGCTCCTTGCGCCGCTAGAGCTGCTGCCGTCCTTGCCGTTTAAAATTAGGTGAAAATTTTACGGCAACGGCTTACAGTGCTCGGGAGACAAAAAACAACGGGTGGAGCGTTCACCATAAAAATACGCCTCCACCGCTTGTTATAGCCCCTCGGCCAAAGACCATGACCAGCACCACACATCAGCCAGACGCGCGGCGCACAACCGGGTTTTGCCACCGGTTGCACCGACTCTTTTTTTTCCTTTTCCTCCTGTGTATAACCATGACCCACACCTATGTTGAAGCCGTTGAACTCGCCCCCCATTTGCACAAAAACAAGCTCGATAACGGCCTGACCGTTCTGGTCAAGGAGACCCCCGGCACCAAAGTGGCCACGGTCCAGATCTGGGTCAAGGCGGGGAGCATCTACGAGGATAAGCATGAGGCGGGCATCACCCATCTCATCGAGCATATGATCTTCAAGGGCACCCCCACCCGCGCTCCCGGCGAGGTGGCCGGGTCCATCGAGGCAGTGGGCGGCCAGATCAACGCCTACACCTCATACGAGTACACGGTCTACCACGCCACCCTCTCTTCCCGGAACTGGGCGGAGGCCCTGGAGGTGCTCACCGACGCGGTGCTGCACTCTAATTTCGATGCCGGGGAACTGGAGCGGGAAAAAAAGGTCGTGCTGGAAGAAATCAGCATGCGCAAGGACCGGGCCAATGTCGCTCTGTTTGAGGCGCTCATGGCCCACGCCTACACGGTGCATCCCTACCGGCTGCCCGTCAGCGGCACGGCGGAGAGCGTCACCGCCATCAGCCGCGACGACATCCTCCGCTACATGAAAAAACATTATCACCCCGACAATTTCACCGTGGTGGTGGTTGGCGATGTCCGGGTGCAGCAGGTGATGGACTCGGTGAACAGCCTGATGGGCGGATTGCCCAGAAGCGACGCCCAGCCGCCCACCATTCCCAAGGAACCGGCCCAGACAGCCGCCCGCCTCTTCGCCCTGACCGAAGACGTCAATCAGACCCAGCTGGCCCTGGCCTTTCCCGGCTCCGCCTTCAAGGGTCAGGATGCAGCTGTTCTTGATGTGATGACCAGCATTCTCGGCAGCGGCGAGACCTCCCGCCTCTACACCCGGCTGCGCAACGACAAGGGGCTGGTCTACCGCATCGACGGCTCGGCCTTTACCCCCAAAGATCCTGGCCTGCTGGAGTTCACCGCCACCCTGGATGCGGACAAGGTCGTACCCGCCCTGGAAGAAACCCTCACCGAAATTTTCCGGATGAAATACAGCAAGGTCAGCGATGAGGAGCTTGACCGGGCCAAACACAACCTGGAGAGCGATTTCATCTTCAATCTGGAACGGGCCGAAGGCCAGGCCCGAGTCTTGGGCTCTTTCGAGTTTCTGACCGGAGATCCGCGCGAGGACAAATATCTTGCACGGGTCCGGGCGGTGAGCAAGGAGGATATCCAGCGGGTTGCCGCCTTCTATCTCAAGGGAGAGCATCTCACCGTGGGCACCATTGCCCCGACGGGCACTACCCTGCCCCTGAATCAGGCGCAGCAACTGACGCAGATTATCGCCAAGGCCGAGGCTACAGCCAAATTGGGCCAGCCCGCCTCGCAGGTGAGCGACGCCTTTCTCACCGGGGTGCATCGCTTTGTCCTGAAAAACGGCATCCGGCTCCTGGTCCGGGAAAATCATGATGTGCCCACCATTTCCATCCGGGCCGTCCTGCCCGGCGGGCTTCACAGCGAAACCGAGACCACCAACGGCGCTTTTGCCTTTATCAGCGAACTCCTGCCCAAGGGTACGGAACAACTGGGCGCGGAGGAACTGGCCAGAAAAGTTGCCAACATGGCCGGATCTCTCGGCGGCTTCAACGGCAAAAACACCTTCGGGGTCAAGGGAGACTTTTTATCCCGCTACACCAGCGAGGGCCTGGCCCTGGTCCGGGACGTGCTCCTCACCCCGGCCTTTGCTCCGGCAGAGGCCGAAAAAATCCGACCGGAACTGCTCTCCCAGCTCAAAAATCAGGAAGACTCCCTGCCCAGCCTGGCCTTCAAGGAATTCAACAAACGGCTGTTCATGGGCCATCCCTATGGCCTCAACCCCCAGGGAGATGAGACCGTCATCCGCAACTTCACCGTGGCCGATCTTAAACGCCTCTACCAAGAACACGCCCGACCCGAGGCCCTGGTTCTGGCCGTGGCAGGCGACGTTGACGCGGAAAAGGTCAGGGAGACAGTGGAGCAGCTTTTCGGCTCCTGGCACAATTCCCAGGCGGAAAAATCGCAGGCCGGGGAAAGTGTTCTGCCCCCCGATGTGCCTGCAGGCCCGGATATTGTCAGCATCCCCCGGGACAAGCAGCAGGTGCATATCATCATCGGCTTTGTCGGCACCACCCTGAACAGTGAAGACCGTTACGGCCTTGAGGTGCTGGACACCGCCCTTTCCGGCCAAAGCGGCCGGTTGTTCACCGAGCTGCGCGACAAGCAGAGCCTGGCCTACAGCCTGTCCTCCTTCTCCCTGCTCGGGCTGGACACCGGCTCCTTCGGCATCTACATCGGCACCAGCCCGGACAAGAAGGACGAGGCCATCAAGGCTGTCTGGCAGCAGCTCTACCGGGTGATGGAAGAGCCGCTCAGCGAGGAGGAACTGGCCAAGGCCAAAAATGTGCTGATCAGCAATTACGAGCTGAGCTTGCAAACCCGCGGCAATCAGGCCCTGGAGATGGCCCTGAACGAAACCTACGGCCTGGGTCAGGATTTCGGCAACCGCTACGTGCACGCCATCGAACAGGTCGATGCCCAAACCGTGCGGGCCATGGCCCGCAAATACATCCGGCCCGGCAACTATGTCCAGGTCACGGTGGGGGCCAACCCCCTCCTTGAGACCCCCGAGCCGGAGGCGCCACCGCAAGCCGCGCCCCAAACCGCCCCTGCCGCCATTCCTTCAGAACAGATCGGTGAATAAGATGCTCAAAACCATGATCGCGCCCTCCATCCTCTCCGCTGATTTCGCGCGGCTGGGGGAAGAAATAACCGCCGTGGCCAAGGGTGGGGCGGATGTGATTCACATCGACGTGATGGACGGCCATTTCGTGCCCAACATCACCATCGGCCCGCTGGTGGTCAAAGCGGTGCGCAAGGTCACCGACCTGCCGCTGGATGTCCATCTGATGATCGAAAACGCCGACGCCTACCTGGAAGACTTTGCCAAGGCCGGGGCGGACTGGATCACGGTGCATGTGGAAACCGGCTATCACCTGCACCGGACCATCCACCGCATCAAGGAGCTGGGCAAGAAAGCAGGGGCGGTGCTCAACCCGGCCACCTCCCTTGCAAGTCTGGAGGAAATTCTGCCCGACCTGGATCTGGTTATGCTGATGACCGTGAACCCCGGCTTCGGCGGGCAGTCGTTCATCGAAAGCTCGCTTGCCAAGATCAGGCAGCTTAAAAAAATGATCGACAACCGGGGGCTGCAGGTGGGCATCGAGGTGGACGGCGGGGTGAGCCCGAAAACCATCGGCCCCATTGCCGCAGCCGGGGCCAACATCTTTGTGGCCGGTTCCGCCGTGTTCGGTAAGGATGACTACAAAAAGGTCATCGCCGAACTCAAGGGCGCCTGCTGATCAGTTCACAGATTCTGTCCGTTCCCGCCTGGGTGCTTCCATGTCCTGCCGGTCAAAGAGGTAGGTGGTGTTGCAGTAATGGCAGCAGGCCTCCACGGGAAATGGCCCGCTGCGCAACTCATCCAAATCCGTTTCCGGAAGGGTGAGAAGGCGGGCGCCGATATCTTCCTTGGAGCAGGGGCAGGCAAAAAATACCGGCGTGGTGGTGAGGATTTCCGGCTGAAAAGCGCCGAATTGTTCCGCGAGCAAAGCCTCCGTTCCGCCGCCCTCGGCAAAATACCGGCCCAGGGAAGGCAGCCCCGCAAGACATTCCTCCAATTCCCCCATCAGCACAGGCTCAACTCCGGGCATGGCCTGCAACAACAGGCCGCCAGCCCCCACCGGCAACCCCTTGCTGTCGAACTGGATGCTCAACGCTATGGCGGTGGGGGTCTGCTCCGAGGTCTGGAAATACTGGCTGAGATCCAGGGCCAGGTTGCCATGCTCCAGCATGATGGTGCCGGTAAACGACTGGCTAGCGCCTTCCAGATGGGTGCTCACCGAAAGAAATCCCGCCCCGAAAAACGGGGCCAGATCAAAAGACTCCAAAGGCCTTTCCAGGGGAATCGGGTTCTGCCGCAGGTAGCCGCGCACCTCGCCCGCAGCGTTGGCCTCCGCCACCAGCCCCTTGATCGGGCCCGAACACTCAACCCGCAGAGCAAGCCGGTCCTTGTCCCCCTTCAGGGTCGTGGCCAGCAGAGTCGCGGCCAGGCAGGCATGGCCCAAGGCCAGAGTCTCCAGCAGGCCAAGCCCATGACGAACGCGCATCTCGTTGACCAAGGCAGTGCCCCGCACCAGCACCCCGCGCACGGCCTTGTCACCCAGAAGAAACCGGGTGCGCCCGTCAGCCGACTGTCTCACATGCTCCCCAGATACTGGCCGAATTCCGTCTTGACCTCCTGAAAAGGCACGGCAAAGCCGATTCCCTGGGCATCCCGGAGAACCATGGTGTTGATACCGATGAGGCCGCCCTGCTCGTCAATCAGCGGCCCGCCGCTGTTTCCGGGGTTGATCGGAGCATCGGTCTGGATAAACTTCCTCCCCTTGTGCTCACGGTAGCCGGAAATGATCCCGCTGGTCACGGTATGCCGCAAGCCCATGGGATTACCGATGGAATAGACCTTCTGGCCCTGGCCGAGATGCCGGCTGTCCGATACTGGCCGGATAAAGGGCGCGTTGTAGCAGTCCACCGAGAGCAGCGCCAGGTCGGTGTGGTCGCTCATCTTGAGGGTTTGCACGGGCAATTCGCTGCCGTCGATCAGGATTACCTTGATGTCGGCACTCCAGGAGGACTGCTCGATCCGCTGCAACTGCTCTATTTTCTGCTGACGAAGGGCGCTGTATTTCTCGCGCGCCTCCTGTCCCCTCTGTAGCGACTCTTCCACCTGCCGCCGCACTCCCGGGTCCCGGATGCTGGCAAGCTGTCTTTCCAGCACCTCCCTGTTCCGCTGATCCCGCTCCAACTCAGCGGCCATCTTATCCACGTCATCCTTCAGGGCCTTACGCTGGGCGGCGTCAACCTCCACCACATGCCGGTTGGTGACGATGTAGCCATTGGCCGACACAAAAAAACCGGATCCGCTCCCCCACGGAGTCTTGATAAAAACCGTGGCATTCCTGGCCTGTTCCACTGGGGTGCCAGCCGGAAAAGCAGCGGCCAGCTTTCCGGCAAGACCGTCCGCGCCTTGCGGCTGGCCCGGCATCCCTTGCTGCGACGGCGATGGCTGCGCGCTTCTCCCCTCCTGCTCCCGCGCCGGGGAAGTGACAACCGCAGATTGGCCGGCATCGGGCGTTATTTTTTGTTGCGGAGGAGCAAACACATACCAGCCAGCCAGCAGCCCCACCACCATGGCCCCCAACCAACCTCCTAAGCCCGAGGAAGCCTTCGGCGGCAGGACGGGGGGCTCTATTTCGGCTGCACTCGACAGGGCCGTGGCCTCTTCCCTTTTCTGGAGCCGGGCAAAGATCACCCCGCACCGTTCGCATTCCTTCTCGCCAGCTTGCGCATGGCCGCATTTTGGACAGTTCACAATCCCCCTCCCATGGTCAACTGCCGGGCAACAGAGTATTGCCCCGATGAAAATGTATACACCATTGGCCTGGGTCTTGACAAATTCTTGCCACAAAAAAAGCCCGCTTGCGTAAGCGGGCTTTTTTATAATCTGGATGCGTAAAAATTATTCGGGAATCCCCCACAGAGCTGTTTGCCGCTTGGAAACAGGGGTAATACCGATCTCTTTGCTTGTCCGCTGCCCGCCTGGATCCGTGGCTGTCACCCGGATGACGATCCTTGTTTTTTGCTCCGCTCGAAAGGAAGAGGGCACCACAAAGGACACCGTCGAATCTTCCCCGTGAAGCTTCTCCATATGCACCGGAGGGCCGGCCACCTGCTCCCAGCTATACCGCACGCCGCCTGGAGAATCATCCCTGGTAAGCCCTGCGTCAAGCACCACGCTTTCTCCCACCCTGTATGCATCAGACACCGGCCTCAGAACCAGCACGGGGGGCTTGTCGTTGGGTTTAACCGTGATTGTCAGTTTCGCGGCCTTGGAGAAAACCCCGGCTGCCTTGAACCGGTACCGCACCTCCTCCTTGCCGCCAAAATACCTGTTCGGCTCATAGAGATGCCGGCTGCGGTCGAGACGGTGCAGAGCGCCTCGCAGGGGCAGCCCGCCGAGAATTTCCACCGACACTTTGGCGTCAAAGGGCTCCGTGTTGGCGGCAGCCCAGATCTTTTTCCAGTTAATGGTGAGCGGTGCGGTGCTCAAGGTCTTGAGGTGCATATTCTTCGCCGCCACCACCGGTTTTTCCTCCGCCGGGGCGGCTGCTGCTTCCGCCACCACCGGCTTGATTTCCTCCGGCCCCATGACCACGGCCTTGGCCGGAGCGCTGGTCAACTGCCCGTCGGAAACACGGAATTCAAAGCTGTCTTCCCCTGGAAAATCCTTGTTGGGCAGATAAGTAATTTTGGGCAGATCGCCGGAGAGCCGGCCAAACTTGGGGGGGGTCACAATTTCAAATTTCAGGGGATCGTTGTTTTCATCCGTGCCGGAAAGCTCGATGGGCAGAGCCTCGTTGGGTTTTGTCATGCGCCAGCGGGACTCGCTGGCCACCGGGGCCACATTGGGCGGGCCAACGGGCGTAGCGACAACCGGCGGCCCTTCTGGTGCGGCGACGGGCTTCTCCTGGGCGATCGGCGGCACGGGAACCGGCATCACGCCCTTCTTGTTTTTCATATAAAAATACCCCCCGCCCCCCAGCAGCAGGATGAGACAAAAGACCGCGACAGCCACGCCTTTTTTCTTCCCGGCTTTAGGCGGCGGGGCAAAGGGGTGATCATCATGCCTGCCCGAAGCAGAGGGCTTTTCCCGGCTGTTATCCATAGTTGCCTCCGCAAGAAAATCCGGCATAGCGGCAGCTGGAGAGGCCGAAGCAAAAATATCTTCTTCGCCCATCCCTCCCTGCGGCGCTGTGCCACTGGCATTTGTTGCTTCATCGGGAATATCGGGCAGGTCGCCAAAATCAAACTCATCCTCATTAAACCCGCCATCATCCGGCAAACCGAAATTATCTTCTCCTGGGGCGGCACCCCCCGCTTTTTCGGCACCATCCTGGGCCACTTCGGAAAAACTCACCGTTTCCGGGTTTTCTGAGTCCTCGCCGCCGAGATCGGAAAAAAGACTGTCCAGATCATCCTTGCTGGGAGCGTCCATGCCATCGGTCAGAACAGGCTCGCCCGAGTCTTTTTTATCTCCCCCGCTGGCAAAAAGACCATCAATATCCGACTGGTCCAGATCAAAATCATCGCCTGCCGCAGGCGCAGCCGCTACCGCAGGCCCTTCCCCGCCGCCAAGCAGAGAGTCGATATCGGACTGGTCAAGCTCGGCAAAACCCTCGCCTCCTCCGCCCGCAACGGAAGCAGACGCGGCAGCGCCGCCACCTCCCAGAAGGTCGTCGATATCGGACTGGTCAAGCTCCCCGCCATCGTCAGGAGACGGGGAGCTTGCTGCCGCTCCTCCGCCAAGCAGGGAATCGATGTCGGACTGATCCAGTTCGCCCGGAGATTCTTCCGCCGGGGCGGGCTTGTCTTCCGTCAGATCGGTAAGCCAGTCGTCTATTTCAAGGCTTGATTTTTCTTCTGCCATAACGTCACCCGTGTCAGCGGCTCACACAATTGCTTACTGTAGATAGACATAACTATGGAGCGCCCGATAAATGGGTTCCGACATCTCGACATTCACCACATAGGAGCGGCGATCGCCCCTGGTATTGGCCGCGAGAATATGAATCCGCAGGTACCCGTCCACTTCTTGAAGAACCCCGGAAACCCGCTGTTCATTCTCTCCTGCCGCAGCAGGCCGCCACACGGCCAGCGACTCATTGCTGATCACCGCAGCCATTTGCTCGGCCAGGGTCGCGCCAAGCAGGGAAATCCTCTGCCTGGTGGAAAATTCACTGAGCACGATAAAAGGCTCTATCGCCACCGGCTCGGCCGCAAAAAAACCATGCAGGTGCTCCATGGCGTCACTGCCAACCATGGCCACCAGGCCGGTGAGCGAAGAGTAGTTTTTCGGGCCGATCACGCTCTCGGTTGCCAATCCCCGGCCCTCATCCTCTTTTTCCGTGGCCCAGGCCCCGGTTGCCCAAAAGGCGCAGAGCAGAACGAGCAATACGGCCTGCGTCGGGAAAACGCTTCTTTTCACGGCTCCAGATATCTTCATGCGCAGTGCTCCTCTTACCGGCCAATGCCCTTCACGGCAATTTTATAGGGTGCTTCCGCAGGCTGGAACAGGCCAAGCAGTTCCCGGTTGAGCGGCATTGAGTAACGCCAGGAGGTTTTGATCGCCCCATCGGCGAGCCGCACCAGACGGCCTTGGACGATCAAGGTCTTGCGGGTATTGGCAAAGGTGGTCACCACCACGTACTCGAGTTCTGGGGTTTTGTTGGCCAGCTCGCCGATGTTCTGGGAAAGGATGAATTCTCCGGTCTGGGGCAGGATGGTGATGTCCTTGCCCAGGCGCAGCTCCGTCACCTTGAGGCCGCGATCCGCCAGATCGGTAAGCAGGTATTCACCCATGACCCGGCCAAATTCTGTGTCCCGCTTGAGATCGGAAAGGGGCACGGCATTGACCACCGCGATCTTGGCGGTGAAATTCTTTTCGCCCTCCTCCTGCATCTCGTAGAACACCTTCCCGGCCACTTCCTTGGACATTTCCGACAGGAGAATCTCCGTGCCCAGGGTCTTCGAGGTGTCCGGCATGTACTGATAGACGTTATATTTGGTCGGCACCCTGCGCACTTCTGGCTGGGCAGCCACACACGCCGTGCTGACAAACAACACCAGCCCCAGGCAACAGACTATCGCTTCTCTTCTTCCCTTTTTCATCCTGTCCTCCCTGAACCGTTGTGCTCTCTTTCCATGAAAAGCCCCACTTTGCTGCACTTCTGGGGATATCGTATCACAATTGTTGAAATCGCAGAACGCCGCGATTTCAACGGTGGCCGCTTTGTGACCATTTAATTTCGGAGTCTCGCAGGCTCGCTTCCCTGTGTACGGACCTGTGGCCTTTTTCCCTTTTTGGCGCGTCCACTACAATTCCAGTTTTTTCAGATAGAGCGGCTCCGGTTTTGCCTCCCGGACCGAGGCGGTGTCCGCCAGCAGCTGCTCTACCAATTGATTTCTCGGGATGATGGCCGTGGCCGAAGAGAGCAGCTTGGCGCTCCGGTTGTCGATGATCCTGGCGTTGATGACAATGCTGTCCTTGCTGGTGGTGTAGGTGCCGGTGAGCATGGCCCCGGCCGCCACCGCCTGGCTGACCTCGGCAGGATTGCGGGAAAGGCCGAATTCGCCGCGCTTTTCCTGGAGCATGACCGCCTGGCTTTTCCGAATCTCCACCACCTCGTAATGCCGCTGCTGCATCTCGTTCATCAACTGCTCCGCCACATACCGCCCCAAAGACGAGGTGCGGGACAGTTTTTTCAGCTCGACAAAGGTGCAGACCAGCACCCCCTTGCCCAGATCACCGTTCTCCGGGTCGGCATCCGCCAGATTGCGAAACAGCTCGTTGGCCAGGCCCTGTACCTCGGTGCGCAGGGCAGCGGCTTCGTTCACCGTGAGCGCCGGGACAACGGTTTCCACGTTAGGTTTCTGGCTGAAGGGCCAGAAGGCTGCGGCCTGGACCGGCAAAACAAGCAGGGCCAGCACCGCTATTTTCGAAAGGGAAGAAGGGGTCGGCCAGCCAGGGCTTTGTTTCCTTGGGAATTGCATATGTCGCCGTTCTCCTTTATTATGTGACGCCGGTTCACCGCCTCCGCGCCGTCGGACGCCCTGGCGGAAAAGAGTTCCCGGTTTGTCCTTAATCATCGGTTGGAGAACGCTTTGTCTTTAACAAAAAATGCTTTGCAAATTGAGAGGATAGGGGCTTTGCGACTCTCCGGATCGTGCCACAGGAGCCCGATTCGCTTACTGGCAACAACATGTGGTATGCCGGTTGGCCAGAGAAGCTATATCTTGCGGAAAACCAAAACACCTCGTGGCATAATTTTTTTTCCGCCATTCGCCTGATAAAGGTAAGGCCATGACCGAGACAGAAAACTTGCTCGCAGAAGAGCTGCTCATTGTCCGCCATTCCGGGGAGATCCCTGAAATCGCCTTCCACGGCTCCCTGTATTACCTCTGCGAAGACCCGGCAGGGCCGCAACTCACCCTGAACCAACAGGAGCTGGACAGCTTGCGCCAACAGGCTGTGGCCCGTTACCGGGAAATCCTGCTACGGGATCTCAACCCGAAAAACCGGGACGCCCGCATCTTTCGGGGCCTGAAACGCTGTATCTTCAACTGGGAGCGACTGGGTAAGTTTTGCGTCCGACAGGAACTGACCGTTGAGGATGTGCGCCTGGAGATTGCCGAAGCCTTGCGCAACTTTCTCCATCAGGAGGCGGACGAGGTCCGGGCAGGGCTGCGGCAGTCCTGCCTCAACTGCACCAGGGAGGAACTCGACGCCTTTGCCGGGGAGATAGGGGTGGATGCGGAGCAGATGCCGGAAGGTATGGAGATGCTGTTCTGCCTGTAGGACGGGTCGGGGGTGTATGAAACCGAAACATCCTTTGCACAACCGAGCCTGTGAACTGCGCAATAATCTTACTGACGCGGAACACCGACTCTGGCAACATTTGCGAAACAGCCAGATGGAAGGCGTGAAATTCCGCCGTCAGCAACCGATTGAAAAGTATATCGTTGACTTCATCTCATTTGACAAACGGATTGTCATAGAACTTGACGGAGGGCAGCATGCGGAGAACGGACACAGGGATCAACAAAGGAATGCCTGTCTTGCCATGAATGGATTCAGCGTTTTGAGATTCTGGAATAATGAAATCTTTGAAAATTTGGATGGGGTGCTGGAGGCTATCAGATAGCGGTGTCTTTGAGAGAGTTCCCCCGCCCCCTGGCCCCCTCCCGCAAGGGCAAGGGGCGGGGGAAGCTTTTAACTTGTGCGGATTTTTTTAATAAGGGAGGTGGTGGAATAGTTTTCCACCAGGGGAATGGAAAGCACCCGACCGCCTGCGGCCAGCACCTCCGGCGCGCCGACGATTTTTTCCACCGGCCAGTCGCCGCCCTTGACCAGCACCTCCGGCATCAGGGTAGTGATGAGCGTTTGCGGCGTTTCCTCGGCAAAGATCACCACATGGTCCACGCAGCCCAGGGCGGCGAGAACCCTGGCCCGGCTCTGCTCATCGTTCACCGGCCTGTCATCGCCCTTGCCCAGAGCCCGCACCGAGGCGTCGCTGTTGACCCCGACCACCAAGCAATCGCCTTCCCTGCGGGCCTGCTCCAGATAGGTGACATGCCCCCGGTGCAGGATGTCGAAACAGCCGTTGGTGAACACCACCTTGCGGCCCACCGCCCGGTACCTGGCTGTCAGTGCGGCCAGCTCCTCCAGCTCCATGATCTTGTCCTGATCATAAAACCGGTGCGGGGTCGGACCCACGGTGTTGAAGCGTTGCCGCAGCTCCTGCATCCGGGTCGGGTCGATCCCGACCCAGGCCGCGTCCGCCTCGGCACCGGCCTCGGCCAGCACCGCGCCATCCGGCCCGATGACCAGAGAATGGCCGCCGAATTCGGTTTTTCCGGTAACGCCGCACCGGTTGCAGGCCACGACAAAAATCTGATTTTCGATGGCCCGCGCCATGGCCAGGGTCCGCCACTGCTCCCGCCGGGCCGCAGGCCACTGGCCGCTCACCACCAGCAGCCCCGCGCCTTGGGCGGCTTGACTCTTGGCCAGCTCCGGAAACCGGAGGTCGTAGCACACCAAACCCGCCACTACCCCAAGCCCGGTATCCATCGGCTGGGGATTGTCCCCGGCGCTGAAATGCCGGTCCTCGGCCATGGGCGCGAACAACTGCTGCTTGCGGATCGACCCGCAAACCCCGTCCGGCCCGACAATATACAGGGTATTATAGATGACGCCGCCCACCTCGGTGAGCACCTCCTCGGGCAGGGAACCGGCCAGATGGATGCCGTATTGCCCAGCCAGCCGTTGCATCTCCTCCAACACCTCCACCGTCTGCAAGGCGAAATGCGGGAGCCGCTCGTAGGCAAAGCCGCAGCTCCACAACTCGGGCAGCACGATGATGCCGGAACCCTTGGGAACCAGACGGGTCAGGCCCGCACGCACTGCGGCGAGATTCGCCGCAGGATCGGCCAGCTGCACGTCAAACTGGAGAAATCCGGCATGGTACCGGGCAGGGGTGGTTTCGCTGATATTTTTCATAAAATGAGAATGACCCGGTCTGCTGTTTTTGTCAATATGAGGTTGAAATGACGTCTGCTTGTGCTGCGGCCTGACATCGGAAGCCCGTATTTTTCTGCATTGACACCCTGTCAGGCCCATGAGAATATTAAATATTCGGTTAACAAAGGCGGGAAAAAAGCCCCTTAACCCTGCACCAACGATAATCACATGTGACGGGCACCCCAGAGGCGCCATCTACAGGAGGGCTGTGATGAATAAAATCTTATGGATATGTGGTTTCCTGTTGTTTGCCACCCCGCAACTGGCAGCCGCCGTCAATTGGCCGGGCGAATTGAGCCATACCGCGAGTGGGGCGCTCATTGCCGGCGGCATCACGGCCACTGTTGCCGACAAATACTGGCCGGAACACCGGGCCCTCATCGGGTTCACCGGGAGTACTGCCGTCACCCTGGTCGTGGAAGGGGTACAGATGGCCAACGGGGAAAAATTTTCGAGTTCCCTCCTGGATTTAGCGGTACAAACCTTTGGCGCAATGATAGGTGCAACAATCACCGACCGATACCTTCTGATGCCGGTTGTGGAACGTGATGATGCCGGTGCGACCAGGATCGGCTTGGTTATGCATCAGGGTTTCTGATTTCTCCGGAATTGCCGAGATGTTCCCGACATCCTCCTTAGTTCCACCTCTTCGCCCGCAAACCAAAGGAAACTGAGACCTCCTAGAAGAAGTACAATCGGGTTTAGCGAGAAGAAATTTGGACCGAATACACACTCCGGCACTCCGGGGTCAGGTCTTGAATTATAAATTTCCAAACATACTCTACTATTCCATTCCGTAAAACCCGCCCCACTTTCCCTCAAGTTTTCCACCCTCCCTCCCGAAAAGCACAGTAGCACGGCTGCGCCTTCCGCCCGCCGTGCCACACCGCAACCAACACCGGGAGCTTTGCCGATGAACATCCCAACCAATTCCGGCCAGGGACCAGCCGCCTCCACCGACTACCAATCTCTGTATTCCGCCCGCTCCGGCAAGAGCACCTTCGAGCAGACCCTTGCCCAGGTCCAGTCGACCTCTTTCTCCCTGACCACGGCTGAAGGCGATCAGGTCACCCTTTCGGGCCTGAGCCAGAATTATCAATACACCCAGGCAGTCGGCTGGTTTAACCCCGCATCCTCGGGGATGAATTATGCCAGCAGTTCCACAAGCGCAGAAGCCCTGGGCATCTCGGTGCAGGGCGACCTCAACGAGCAGGAGCTGGCCGACATCACTAAGCTGGTGGGCGAACTGACCTCCATTGCCTCCACCTTTTTTTCCGGCGATCAGCAGGGCGCCATAGCCAGGGCGATGGATTTCGGCCAAATGTCCATGGGCTCGGTCTCCTCGCTTTCCGCCTCATTCAGCAACCAAACCGTTACCCAGACCCGGCTCACCAGCCACTCGCCCCTGCCTGCCATAGCCGATCTCAAGGATCTCTACAATACATTGGGGACCGACACGAGCGGAGAGCCGGATTACGCCACCGTGCTTGAAGCGCGCTGGCAGCAGATCCTCAAGGCTCTGGATGAAATGAAAGCGAAAGAGACGGATGGGCTATTCGCCCGGAGGATGGAGCCCACACCGTTACCGGTCGCAGGGGTGAACGCGGAACCGTCGGCCCGGCAGATGGTGTCCCACCTGGAACAGCTCCTCACCGACCACCCGCAACTGACCCCCTTTGCCAAAACTCTGGGCACCGCCGCCATGGATACAGCCGCACGGCAAACCGAACAGGGTCTGCCGGACACCGCCAGGGCGCTGGGCGATCTGAAAACCGCCTTTCTCAATCAACTGCACAAGTGGTTTCTGCCGTCGGCACCACCGACAACCAGCGGACAGGGCACGGCAGTATAGCCTATCCCCGCCCCACTCCGCTGCTTACCACTTGACCACATTCACCAGTGCCGGGCCCCGCTGCACAGTCCGCTGGTATTCCACCGCCGGGTCGCCAAAGGCGATGGCATAGCCAAGGGTGTGATTTTTGGGGATGCCGAGCTTGCCGACCACCTCGGGGCAGACAGCCAAGGCCATCATGCAGATGCCGTCCCAGACCGTGCCGACCCCGTGGGCATGGGCGATCAACTGGAAGGTGGTCAGGGCGATGTGGGTGTCCTGCACCGGAGAGGGCGCCTCTACCGGGGCGCTGGTGATGAGCAAGTGCGGCGCGCCCCGAAACAGAATATCCTTGCCCTCTTCCTGCCAGGCCTTGGCTGTCCAGCCGAGGTACTGGCCTGCCAACCCCTCCGGCAACCCGCCGATATCCTTCAGCTTGGCAAGACAGCCCATGAGATGCTCCCGCAATCGGTTCATTACGGCCCGCTCCCGAACCACGGTGAAGAGCACCGACCGGGCGTTGACCCCGGTGGGCGCATGGCAGGAAACCTCCAGCAGGTGGTCGATCAGCTCCGGGGCCAGATCATGATCGCGGTAGCGGCGCACCGCCCTTCTGCCCTTGATCAGGGTCGCAAGGTGTGCTGGGTCCGGCAGGTTGCCTTTCAGCTCCGTGCTCGCGTCGGGGTTCTTGCCGAGGATGGAAACCGCTGCGGTCGGGCAGACGGCAAGGCAGTGCTGGCACTGGTAGCACCCTGCTTCATTGGTCATTTCCGGATACGTATCCATGGCGATCACGCCCGCCGGGCACTCAAGCACACATTCGCCGCACTGGATGCAGCGCTCCTCATCGATGCGAAATTGAAGCATGGTGGGCCTCCTCTCGTATTCAGGATTTTTTCGGCACGGTCTTGGACAAGTTCAGGAACATAACAACTTATTAGCGCATTTTCCCACGGACTGCCACGACAATTCACTCGGACTATCGGGAGGTTATTCCCACATCTCCGCCCGCAAGCCAAAGCAAACCGAAATCCCTGCGGATGTGAAGCAGGCTTCCAAGGCTTCTCCTGAAAAGTCGTGGAAAGGATGCTTGACAAGCCCCGCCTTCCTGCTATCTTTGAGGCAATCACATCCATTGCAATATTTCCCCGGAGACCGGAGATCCATGAAAAAAACCGTAACCTTCCTGCCCGACAACGTCACCATTGAGGTGGATGACGGCGAAAACCTGCTGAACGCCGCGGCCAAGGCCGGGGTTTATATCCAGGCTTCCTGCGGCGGCGACGGGGTCTGCGGCAAATGCAAGGTCAAGATCGAACAGGGCGAGGTTGCGGCGAACAAGGCCATGCAGCTCAACGACGAGGAGCACGCGGCAGGCTTCCGTCTGGCCTGCCAGTCTTCGGTCATTCAGGACCTGGTGGTCTTCATCCCCGCCGCGACCAGCAAGGACGGCAAGGCCCTCAAGGCAAAGCCCAAGACCACCCGCGCCATCTCCGCCCGTTCGCTGGACCATCTGATCGGCACCTGGCAGGTGGCGCCGCCGGTGGAAAAACGCTTTTTGACCTTGGAGCCGCCGACGCTCGAAGACAACATTCCCGATCTCCAGCGGCTGATGCGGGCCATCAAGAAAAAATGCCACGACTGCGCCGAGCCCACCTACGACCACCCCGAGCTGCTGATGGAGCTGCCCGTTATTCTGCGGGAAGCCAACTGGCAGGTGACGGCGATCATGCTCCGCGGCAAGCGGGCCGAGGAACCGGACCGCATCATCGCCGTGGAATCGGGCGACACCACGGGCAACCTCTACGGCCTGGCCGTGGATATCGGCACCACCACGGTGTGCGGGGTGCTGATCGACCTCAACTCCGGCGAGGTGATCGCCGAAGCCTCGGCCTACAACGACCAGATCAGCTGCGGCGAGGATGTCATCTCCCGGATCATTTACTCCCAGCGGCCCGGCGGCCTCAAGGCCTTGCAGGAGAAGGTGGTCCGCACCATCAACGCGGTGATCGAAACGGTTTGCAAAAAGGTGCTGATCAGCCCCAGCAACATCAGCTACATCATGGCTGCGGGCAACACCATCATGAGCCACCTGCTCCTGGGCCTGAACCCAAAGTATCTGCGCGAATCACCCTATGTGCCGACCTGCAGCCATTTCCCCCTGACCCGCGCCGCAGTCTTAGGCATCCACGCCCACCCCTCGGTGCGCCTTTTCCTCTACCCCTCGGTGGCGAGCTACGTGGGCGGGGACATCATCTCCGGGGTGCACGCCTGCCAGATGTACAAGAGCCCGGAACTCACCCTGTTCATCGACATCGGCACCAACGGCGAGATCGTGGTGGGCAACGAGGAGTGGATGGTCTGCGCCGCCTGTTCCGCAGGCCCGGCCTTCGAGGGCGGCGGCATCCGCCACGGAATGCGGGCTAATGCCGGGGCCATCGATAACTTCCACATCCACCCCGAGACGTTCGAGCCGATGATCATCACCATCGACCGCATCAAGCCCTGCGGCATCTGCGGCTCCGGGCTGATCGCCATCGTGGCCGAGCTGCTGGAGGCCGGGGTCATCGACCAGCAGGGCAAGTTCAACCGCGGCCTGGATCATCCCCGCATCCGCCAGGGTATAGACGGCTACGAGTATGTCCTGGCCTGGGGCACGGACACCCTCATGGGCGAAGACATCGCCATCACCGAGGTGGATCTCGACAACCTGACCCGGGCCAAGGGCGCCATGTACGCGGGCTATGTCACCCTGCTGGAATCCGTGGGCATGACCTTCGCCGATCTCGACCGGGTGATCATGGCGGGCAACTTCGGGGCCTACATCGACCTGGAGCAGGCGATCTGCATCGGCCTGCTGCCGGATATCGACCGCGACAAGTTCTATTATCTGGGCAACGCCTCCATGCTCGGTTGCCAGATCAGCCTCACCGACCATGTCCGCTTTAGGGAACGGATGATGGTCAGCTCGCTGATGACCAACCTGGAACTTTCGGAGAGCGCCCAGTTCATGAACCACTACATGGCCTCGCTCTTTTTGCCCCACACCGACATGTCTCTCTTTCCCACGGTGCGGGACAAGCTGCCGCGGTAAATTCGGCAGCACTGCATCTGCGTTGTCATCGGTCTGCTCGTGTGCACCAGCACACTTCGCAGGCCTCTTCCTAGCATCTGCGGCACTGCTGGATTTACCGCCAAATGTCACAATCCCAGGCGGGACTTTTTGCGAGTTCATCAATAATCATGGAAGACATCGAACCCGATCTGGCAGTCTGCCTGATCCACAACCCTGGGAACCCCGAGGGGCTTTTCCCCTTTCTGGACACGCTCCTGGCCCAGGCCGACCCGGTGGCCCTGGAGATCATCGTAGTGGCCAGCCAGCCGGAGCATCCCGCCCTTGCCCGGCTGGAACGGGCTTTCCCGGAGATCACCATTCTGGAAAACAGCGGGGCCGACCACCCGGCCAAGGCCCGCAACCACGCCTGCCGTCTGGCTGCGGCCCGCTATCTCTCCTTCTGGGATGAAAGCCTCCGTCCGCAGCCCGGCTGCCTGGCCACCCTGGTCCGCTTTCTCGATGAAAACCCGGAAGCGGGCATTGCCGCACCCCGGATCGTCGATGCCCAGGGCATGGTCCAGCCTTCGGTGCGCTCCGCCCCTTCGCTGGCCACGCTCCTTTGCCTGCACACTCCACTGGAAGGGCTGCTCGCGGCCGCGCCGCTGATCCTCAAGCAGCATCTGCTTCTGGAGCAGGACCATCTGCGCTCCTTCGAGGCCCAATGGCTTCTGGACACCTGCCAGGTGATCCGCCGGGAGGTGGTGGAAGACATCGGCCTGTTGGACGAGGGCTTTGCCGCGCACTACGCCGATGCCGATTATTGCCTGAGGGCGCGGCAGGCCGGCTGGCATCTCCACTATCTGGCCGAGGCCGTAGCAATCCAGAGCGGACCGGAAACATCCCCTGCACCGCCCCACAACACCCCACTCCTGGTGGGCGACTGCACCCGGCTGCTTTTGAAAAAATGGCTGCGCCCCGCGCAGTTGCCCGGTTGATTCGCCTCCGAAGAGCTGTTGAAAACATGTTCACTCTTTGTTGATTGCCTGTTGGAATTCTGTTGATTCCCTCCTTGCTCTTCCCTCAAATCCTTGGCAGACACGGGATTCTGTCTCCTTGTCGCCCTGTTGACAGCTTGCCTGCTCCCCCTGTTGATTTCTTGCACGTTTCACGTGAAACCATCCGGAATAATCCGCGACAAACTGCCACGCTGCGCAAAAACTATCCGTATGCTACTGTGCATCTGGATACATGTTACCCAGACTCCCCCATGCCTCTACTGGCCGACCATGAAATTATTCGCGTCAATTCAAAGGAATAATTCCCCTGCGGCAGACAATGGCATGATTTGTGATATGCTGACTACTACATCACGTTTTGCTTGCCCGTTTTCCCCCATGCTACGATATTTTCTAATCAAAGGAGGATTGGCCCCATGAAAAAAACCACGATGTTACGGATCAGCACCATCCTGGCAGGCTCCCTGCTCAGCGCCACCCTTGCCTGGGCAGTCACCGACTACAGCGCCATGACCAACGAGGAGCTGGCGGCAAAGCGCGGCACCCTGCAACAGGCAACGATGGAAGAACGAAACGCCTTCCAGAACGAATGGCAGAAACGGGTGCAGCAGATGAGCCCGGAAGAAAAACAGAAAGTCATGAGCCAACCGGAGAATGCGCCGCGTGATGGATCGGGCCAAAAAAATGGCCAGGGACAGGGCATGGGTTCCGGCGGCGGTATGGGTTCCGGCGGCGGCATGGGCCGGGGGGGCGGTGGACGGCGTTAATCCCCTTTTTCCCCAAGACATTTTTCAGCACCCCACGGCCAGGCAGCCATCACGGCGCCTGGCCGTGTGCATTGTATTCAACCCGAAGACATGTGGCGGCGAAAAATCAAGCTTGACCTGCCTCGCGCTTAGGTATATCCACCGATTTCCGCGCCAATCCGGCACTTTTTTACACCGTTTTTCCCTGTTGTCTGTTGACATCCGTTTTGTAAAACGCTATTTTCCCACGTTACCATGCACTCTTACATTCGGGAAAACCGCCGTTTCCGCCGGGAACGGTAAAAATAGTTACGATTGAAACCACAGCACGGGAGAAAACAATGAAGGTAGCAGCCATCGCGGAAAGCATCAATATCATGGGTAAAAGAAGCGGCACCGCCATGAAGGAACGGAACCAGGCCCCGGTTCAGGAGATGGCCAAGGAAGAGTCCGCCGCCGGCGCCTCCTACCTGGATCTCAACATCGGCCCGGCACGTAAGGACGGAATCGAGCTGATGCCTTGGGTTGTGCAGACCGTGGAAGCGGCAAGCTCTGTGCCTCTCTGTCTGGACACCACCAACACCGACGCCATGGCCGCCGGATTCAAGGTGGTGAAAAACCGCGAAGCCGCGATCATGAATTCCATCTCCGCCCAGCCCGAACGAATGGAAAAACTGATCCCCGTTGCCGCCGAAGCAGGCTGCAATGTTATCGCCCTGCTCTGGGGCCCGGACGGCATGCCCCGCGACTCCAACGAGCGCTGCGCCATGGCCGTTGACCTGATGATGGCCCTGGCCGAGGCCGGTATCCCCAACGAAAAGATGCTCTTCGACCCGATCGGTACCCCCATCACCCTGGGCGCCGACCAGCTCGCCTCGGGTCTCGAGTTCATGAGCATGCTACAGGAGATCGCCCCGGGCGCCGGTTCCACCGTGGGTCTGTCCAACGTCAGTAACGGCGTGGCCGAGCACCTGCGCAAGTACCTCGACCGCACCTACCTCATCATGCTGATGAAGCACGGGATCACCACCGCCATCGTCAACTCCTACGACAGCGAGCTCATGGCCATCTGCAAGGGTGAGCGCCAAAATCTGGTGGACATGGTCCACGGCATGATGGACGGCAACGATCCCGATCCCGCAAGCCTCACCGGCACCGCCATGGAGCATTATAAAACCTATAAGGTTTTGTCCGGCCAGAACGTGTTCAGCGAGTCCTGGCTGACTCTGTAAAAAAGCGGTATCATATAGAGGCCGCTTTCTCGAATCCGGGACGGCCTTTCTCAAAGAGGGGGCCGCGGCCCCCTCTTTTTTTGTTTGGAGGTTTGGCAGTTACAATCCCATTGGCACGCCGCCGAGCACCGGAGAGGCTGCCTAAAAAATGAACAGAAAAATAAAGCCTCTTGCTTGGTAAGTAGGTTTTTATTTGAGGCCTAGAAATTATGGCGGACATACCCACGCACCACATGATCTACGGCAACCTGGTCGATTTCGTCACCGGCGAACCGCTGGTGGACACCGATGACGAGCGCTACCGCCAGAAGCTGGCCCGGCTGCTCGTGGAAGAACGGGGCTTTGCCAAAAACGAATTGGAGATGCGGCGCCGGATTGAAACCCTGTTCGCCCACCAGTTCGTGGCCTCAAAGATCGACATCGTGGTCAGCATCGCGGAACAACGGGTGATGGTGGTGCGCTACGGACCCGGTTCGCTGGTAACCCGCGAACGTCCGGCCATCGCCGCAGCCAGGGTGCTGGAAGAGAGCCAGATGATCCCCCTTGTCGTGGTGACCAATGGCGAAGATGCCGAACTGCTGAATGCCCGAACCGGCAAGGTGCTGGCCACCGGACTTGATGCCATTCCGACCAGGGAGAAGGTTTTAGCCATGCTGCCCACCCTGGATTTCAGCCCGGTACCGCCCCAGCGACGGGAACCGGAGCTGCGGATTCTGAATGCCTTTGACGTGGAGTCCTGCTGCGCGGGCGGCCCCTGCGCGTTGCCCAATGCGAAAGAAGGCTAAAATTTGCCGCATGTTATCACACGGAGAAAGCACCATGACACAGTGGAGCAAGACAAGCTGGCAGCAGTTCACAGCCCTGCAGCAGCCCAACTGGCCCGACAAAAAAGAGTTTGCCGAGACGGTGCAGACCATCTCCAAGCTGCCCCCCCTGGTCTTTGCCGGGGAGATCCGCACCCTGAAGAAGCAACTGGCCATGGCCGCAGAGGGCAATGCCTTTCTGCTCCAGGGCGGCGACTGCGCCGAGGAATTTTCCATGTGCACCGCCCCGGCTATCCGGGAGCTCCTGAAGGTCATCCTACAGATGGCGGTGATCATGAGCTATGCGGGCGGCAAGCCGGTGATCAAGGTGGGCCGCATGGCCGGGCAGTACGCCAAGCCCCGCTCCGCCGACACCGAAATGGTAAACGGCGTGGAGCTCTCCAGCTACCGGGGCGACATGGTCAACGCCATCGATCCGACCCCGGCGGCCCGACGGCCCGACCCGCAGCGGATGCTCAAGGGCTACCATCTGGCCTGCGCCACCATGAACATCCTGCGCGCCTTCACCATGGGCGGCTATGCGTCCCTTGAGCGGGTGCACTCCTGGAACAACGAGTTCGTGGGCCGCTCTCCCCAAGGACAGCTCTACGAAAAACTGGCCCGCCAGATCGACCAGGCCATCGGCTTCATGCGCGTCGTGGGCATCTCCACCGATATTCCCCAGCTCAATCAAGCCAGCTTCTACACCTCCCATGAGGCGCTGCTCTTGGGCTACGAGCAGGCCCTGACCCGCCAGGATTCAACCACCGGCGACTGGTACGACTGCTCGGCCCACATGCTCTGGATCGGCGAACGCACCCGCCAGATCGACGGGGCGCATGTGGAATTCTTCCGGGGGGTGCATAACCCCATCGGAGTCAAAATCGGGCCCAACCACAAGCTGGATGATGTGAAAAAGCTGGTCAGCGTACTCAACCCGGACAACGAGCCAGGCCGCCTGACCCTGATCACCCGCTTCGGCGCGAAAAAAATCGCTGACAGCCTGCCTGGCCTGGCCCGCGCCATGAAGCAGGAAGGCTTCAAGCTGGTCTGGAGCTGCGACCCCATGCACGGCAACACCTACACTGCGGAAACCGGACACAAGACCAGAAATTTTGATGAGATCATGAGCGAGATCCGCTCGTTTTTCGAAATCCACTGGGCCGAGGGCACCGTGCCCGGCGGCATCCATTTTGAAATGACCGGGGAAAACGTCACCGAATGCACCGGCGGCTCCAGAAAAATCCTCGACCACCATCTGGCCGAGAACTATCTGACCAACTGCGACCCGCGCCTCAACGCGGAGCAGAGCCTGGAGCTTGCCTTCCAGATTGCCGAGTTGATGCGGGAGAAATAAACTCTTCTTGCCGTAAACAAAAAAAGCCCGGCGCATTCTCCATGCGCCGGGCTTTTTTGTGCTCACCTTCCTAAAAAAAATTACAGTCTGGGCGGCCCCGACAGGATCATCTCGGCAATGGTCTGCTTGACCTTGGGCAGTTGGCCCTGCTGACCCCCGAGCAACGCCTGCTCCAGAGCCGCCAGCTCCCGGAACAGGGGCGCCCGTTCCACGGTGGGCACAACCTGCCGATCCCCCACGATCTCCTGGCAACGGAAACAGCCAGGGAATTTTTGCATCTTGCCGTTGGGAAAGGTGAGGCTGGACGGCACCCCGTGCATCCGGCAGATCATCAGCCGGTGCCGGTAGATTCCGCAACGCCCCTCTTCGTTGAGCGGACACATGCGCTGGGGCCGTTCCTCCCTGGCCAGCGCCTTCTCGCAGGCGGCGGCATACTCGGCGGCTCGGTTTTCCATGGCCTTGCGCCGCGCCGGATCAAGCTCCATCAGCCCCACCCAGAGATAGGCCCATTCCACATAGGTATGGTGCTGAAAATAGGAGTCGCAGCAGTTGTCCGGGCAGCCGCCGCAGGTAAAGTCAAGCTGCCGGGCGACAATGTCGTAGGCCTTTTCCATGCGGTCGTACAGATCGGCAATTTTCGCGGCAAGTTCCGGTTGCAGAATCGAGGCTTCCATGCTTAGTTGTCCTTGTTTTATTGAAAAAAACAATCTACTCGAAAACAATCATTTCTTCAAAGACATCCGACCATGACCTCTCTTCTTCCCTGCTTCAAGGCCTATGACATCCGGGGCCGAGTGCCCGATGAACTGAACGTTGCCCTGGCCTTTAACATCGGCCAGGCGTACAGCGCTCAATTTTCCCCGAAAAAAGTGGCCGTCGGCCACGACATCCGCCTCTCCAGCCCAGCGCTGGCCAAGGCGCTGACCGAGGGCTTTCTCGCAGCCGGGGTGGACGTGGTGGATCTGGGTCTCTGTGGCACCGAAGAGATCTACTTTGCCGCCTTTCATCTCGAGGTGGACGGCGGGGTCATTGTCACCGCCAGCCATAACCCGGCGGATTACAACGGCATGAAGCTGGTCCGCCAGGGAGCCAGGCCCATCTCCGGGGACACCGGCCTGCGGGAGATCGAGCGACTGGCTGCCAAAAGCCATCGCCTCACCGCAGACAAGCCCGGCGTCCTGACCCACCTGGACAACAAACCCGCCTACCTGGAACACCTGCTGGGCTATATCGACCACAACGCCTTAAAGCCGCTCAAAATCGTGGCCAACCCCGGCAACGGCTGTGCCGGAGCGGTGATCGACCGGCTGGCCGCGCAGCTGCCCTTTGACTTCATCCGCTTGCAGTGGGAGCCGGACGGCTCCTTCCCCAACGGAGTGCCCAACCCGCTGCTCCCGGAAAACCGGGAGGTCACGGCCCAAGCGGTGCGAGAACACGGGGCGGATTTCGGCCTTGCCTGGGACGGCGATTTCGACCGCTGCTTTTTCTTTGACGAACAGGGGGGATTCATTGAGGGCTACTATCTGGTCGGCCTGCTGGCCCAGGCCATGCTGGCCAAACATCCCGGGGCGAAGATCATCCACGACCCGCGCCTGGTGTGGAACACCCAGGAGATTGTCAAACAGGCGGGCGGCATCCCGGTGCTGAGCAAGACCGGCCACGCCTTTATCAAGGAGCGCATGCGGGCCGAGGATGCAGTGTACGGCGGCGAGATGAGCGCCCACCATTACTTCCGCGATTTTGCCTACTGCGACTCGGGGATGATCCCCTGGCTGCTGGTGGCCGAGATCTTGAGCAAGTCCGGCCAGCCGCTCTCCCATCTGGTGCGGGAACGCCAAGCGGCTTTTCCGGTGAGCGGCGAGATCAACAACCGGGTGGCGGACCCTGCGGCGGTGATTACCAGAGTGGAGGAGTGTTATGCCGAAACGCCGGGGGAGAGGGATTACACCGATGGGCTGAGCTTTACTGCGGAGAATTTCCGCTTCAACATCCGCAGCTCAAATACCGAGCCGGTGCTGCGCTTAAACGTGGAAAGCAAAGGCGATCCGGCTCTGCTGGCCGCCAAGACAGAGGAGCTGCTCTCTTTGATCCGGGCATAGAAGCGGCTGTCCCTGTCTGTCTTTTCAATTGGCAGTCACAATCGCCAAAAATCCATGCAGGCTTGCCGTGGCAACAAGCGCCAGGCCGACCTTACGGTGGATGCCGATTTTCACCTGGATCCAATGTTGGCCGGAAAACAGCTGAAACATGAGCAGCATAAAATTGATGACCCCGAGAATCTGCACCAGGGACATTCCGCCAGTCTCCATACCATGCCCCCCTCAGAATGCTGAAAACACCAGCCGAAACTATTGCAGGCTCACAGTCGTTGTTGCCGTATTGCCGCTGCCGTGCATATTGCAAAATGCCGCCGATTCAAGGGTAATTGGCCCGGTCAGCACGTACTCAAAAGTGCGGCTGAACTCGGCTGCCTCCGGAAGATTCATCCCGCTGAACTCCCAGCGGGTCGCCTCCTGGCCATTGATGATGAGATTCACCATTTTTGTGTGATGGAAAAAATTGTTGGCGCTGTGCGTAACAAAAAGGGTGATTGTGATCTTCTCCCCTTGCGCGGCATTCGCCGGGGCTTCCAGACGGACAGTCGCCTTATTGGCCAAGGCCGACCCCGCGCCCAAAAAAAGCAGCGCGATTACCATCAGCAGCACGATCTTTTTCATGGTGCTTCCTCCTGTCTACTTTGTTGAGAAAAGCCTTACCGTTTCATTATACTTCAGATGGCGTCCACAATGGCATTAAAGGTTGCACTGGGGCGCATGACCTGGGTGGCCTTTGATAATAGCCGCCGATATCCATCGGGCGGCCCTGAGCGGCATTCAGCTCGGCGACAATATTTTCACCTCTATCCAATGCTGGCCGGAAAAAAGCTGAAACATGAGCAGCATAAAATTGATGACCCCGAGAATCTGCACCACGGAACTTCCCTCGCTTTCCATACCATGATCCCTCCCAGAATGCTGAAGACATCCACCCGGAATTGTTGGTCACCGGGTGGCATGGGGCGGGTTTATCTTCTTGCCTTACAATTATTTGCTGTACAAAATCCTTTTTTTTAATATATCCTTCTTTGGTTAGGAAGGCGTAGCGGGTTTCCAGTATTTATCATACAGATTCACCCGATCGAGGTAAAGGCGGGCGTCTTCGTTTTTCAGCCAAATCGCCTTTTCTTCACGGAACAAAGATTCTGGAGGGTTGCTTGCATTATGGGCAAGAATATCAAGCTACGCTTTAAAATTCTCTTGTACACCTTTAGCGTCATCCTGTCGGTGACCGTATTGACCACCATAGCTACGGTGGTCACCATCAAGCATAACGCCAACCAGGAGATCGAAGCCTTCCGGCGTGCCGAAGTGGAACAGGCCAAGGAAGCGCTCAAGGGATATGTGGACGTGGCCTATGCCACCGTGGATTCCAACTACAAAAGTGCCCTGAACAAGGATTATCTACAGAAACGCTATGGCCAGCAGCTCAAAAACATCGTCGATCTGGGGGTGAAAATCGTCGCCGATGCCAATGCGGCCGTGGCCCGCGGCGAAATGTCGACGGATCGCGCCAAGGCCCTGGCCGCGGCCAATATCAAAAAGCTGCGTTACGACCAAGGCAAGGGCTATCTCTGGATCAACGATACCGCCAAGCCCTTACCGCGCATGGTCATGCACCCGACCTTGCCCGACCTCGACGGCAAGGTGCTCGACGACCCCAAGTTCAGTTGCGCCCTGGGCAAGAAAGAAAACCTCTTCAAGGCCTTTGTCGAGGTCTGCGAGGCCGGCAGCGGCGACGGCTTCGTCGATTATCTCTGGCCCAAGCCCACCAAGGACGGCCTGACCAAGGAGCAACCGAAGCTCTCCTATGTCCGGCTGATCCCGGAATGGCAATGGATCATCGGCACCGGCATCTATGTGGACGACGCCATCCCTGACGCCATAGAAAAAACCAAGCAGGACCTGGCCAAGATGCGCTATGCCGATGGCACCGGCTACTTCTGGATCAACGACACCGCCAAGCCCTTCCCGCGTATGATCATGCACCCGACCGTGCCCGCCCTCGACGGCAAGGTCCTCGATGACCCCAAGTTCAACTGCGCCCTGGGCAAGAAGGAAAATCTCTTCAAGGCCTTTGTCGAGGTCTGCGAGACCAACGGCGGCGAAGGCTTCGTCGACTATCTCTGGCCCAAACCCACCAAGGAAGGACTGACCAGCGAGCAACCGAAGATCTCCTACGTCCGCACCTACGAGCCCTTGGGGTGGGTCATCGGCACCGGCGCCTATATCGACAACATCGACGAGGCGGTCGCCCGCAAGACCGCGGCATTGAACGCGCAAATCCGCTCCTTGCTCTTCCGGATCATTCTCGCCACCCTGATGGTACTCAGCCTAGCCATGGCGGGGCTCTACACCCTGACCAAGAAATTCTGCAACCCCATCGAAGAATGCGCGATCTTCGCCGATGAGCTGGGCAGCGGCAACCTCGATGCCCAGGTGACCGTCACCAGCAACGACGAGGTGGGGTTGTTGGCCTCTTCACTCCAGAGCATGGGTAATCGCATCGTCAGGACCATCCAGGCGGTCTCCACCACGGCCAACCAGCTGTCCGAGGGGGCCTCCCAACAGGCTTCAGCCCTGGAAGAGACCTCCGCCTCCCTGGAAGAAATGGCGGCCATGACCAGGCAGAACGCGGACAACGCCGAAGCCGCCAACCGCTTGATCAGCGAGACCAACGCGACCGTCACCCTGGCAGACGAGGCCATGAAGGAACTGACCTCCTCCATGGGGGAAATCTCGGCGGCCAGTTCCGACACCCAGAAAATCGTGAAGACCATCGATGAGATCGCCTTTCAAACCAACCTGCTGGCACTAAACGCCGCCGTAGAGGCGGCGCGGGCCGGTGAGGCCGGTGCCGGCTTTGCCATCGTCGCCGACGAGGTCCGTAATCTGGCGCAACGGGCCGCCCGAGCCGCACGGGAAACCGCAGCCATGCTCGACGGCACCATGAAACAGGTCGAGGTCGGCGATGCCTTGGCGATCAAAACCGGGACCGCCTTCAGTGAGGTCTCCCGCAACATCGGCAAGATCAACAGCTTCATGAACGAAATCACTCAAGCCTCGCGGGAACAGGTCAACGGTATAGAGCAAATCCATGGAGCAATCAACAACATCAACACCGTGACCCAGCAGACCGTAAACAACGCCCAGGACCTGCTACAGGTGGTCAAGGCGTTCCAGTCGCATAACTCCGATCCGGACTCCAGCCCGGCTTTTTTTGCCTCGCCGGGGGATCATCGCGCATCAACCCCCACGGAGAGACCTGCTCTGGATAATGAGAACAGCCCCTAAAACAAAAATGCAAAGCCCTCCACTGGAGGACTTTGCATTGCAACATCTCCTGCCTTCGAAAAAAATCAGCCGGCGTCCACAATGGCATTAAAGGTTGCACTGGGGCGCATGACCTGGGTGGTCTTTACTCGATCCGGGCGATAATAGCCGCCGATATCCATCGGGCGGCCCTGAGCGGCATTCAGCTCGGCGACAATCTTTGCCTCGTTGTCGCCGAGCGCCTGCGCCACCTTGGCAAACCGCGCCTGCGCCTCTGTGTCCTTGCTCTGCCCGGCCAGCGCCTGCGCCCAATAGAGGGCCAGGTAAAAATGACTGCCCCTGGTATCGCGCTCCCCCACCTTGCGGGAAGGAGACTTTTCGTTTTCCAGAAACTTGCCGATGGCCTGATCCAGGGTCTCAGCAAAGAGCAGCGCCTTTTCGTTCTTGAAGGTGGCGTAGATATGCTCAAATGATGGCACCAGAGCGCAGAATTCCCCCAGCGAATCCCAGCGCAGATGGCCTTCCCGCAAGAATTGCTCCACATGCTTGGGCGCTGAACCGCCCGCCCCGGTCTCGAACATGCCGCCGCCGTTCATCAGTGGCACGATGGAGAGCATCTTGGCGCTGGTGCCCAGCTCCAGGATGGGGAACAGGTCGGTGAGATAGTCGCGCAGCACGTTGCCGGTAACGGAGATGGTGTCCTCGCCCTTGCGGATTCTTTCCAGCGAGAAGCGCATCGCCTCCACCGGCTGCCTGATCCGGATATCCAGGCCGCTGGTGTCGTGGTTTGGCAGATAGGTCTTCACCTTGGCGATAAGCTCTGCGTCGTGGGCACGGTTTGCATCCAGCCAGAAGATGGCCGGAGTGCCCGCTGCCCTGGCGCGGTTCACCGCCAGCTTGACCCAGTCCTGAATGGGCGCATCCTTGGTCTGGCAGCCGCGGAAGATGTCGCCCGCGTCCACCTGTTGCGCCAGCAGGGTTTCGCCGGAGGCATTGTCCACCACACGAATCATCCCCTTGCCCGGCGCCATGAAGGTCTTGTCGTGGGAACCGTACTCCTCGGCCTTTTGCGCCATCAGCCCGACATTGGCAACCGTACCCATGGTGGCGGGATCAAAGGCGCCATGTCTTTTGCAATCTTCAACCACTTCCTGGTAGATCGTGGCATAACAGCGGTCCGGCACCATGGCGATGGTATCGTGCAGCTGGTCGTCAGCCCCCCACATTCTGCCGCCGTCCCGGATAACCACGGGCATGGAGGCATCGACGATCACGTTGTTGGGGACATGCAGGTTGGTAATGCCCTTGCTGGAATCCACCATGGCCAGCTCACAGTTGGTTGTATAGGCCGCCTGGATGTCCGCCTCAATCGCCGTGCGCTGCGCCTCGGGCAGGCTCTGGATCTTGGCGTAGAGGTCGCCCAGGCCGTTGTTGACATTGACCCCCAGCTCCTCGATGACCGCGGCGTGCTTGACAAAAACTTCCCTGTAAAAAACGGAAACACAGTGGCCGAACATGACCGGGTCCGAGACCTTCATCATGGTGGCCTTGAGGTGGAGCGACAACAGCACCCCGTCCTGCTTGGCCGCCGCGATCTGCTCGGCATAGAACTTTCGCAGGGCTGCCACATTCATGGCCGAGACATCGAGAATCTCGCCTGCAAGCAACGGCATTTTCACCTTGAGCACCGCGACGGCGCCATCGTTGCCGACAAACTCGATCCGCGCCTCGCACGCCTTTTTGAGTGTCAGCGACTTTTCGCTGCCGTAGAAATCGCCTGCGGTCATGTGCGCCACCCGGGTTTTGGACTCGGCAGGCCACGGCTTCATCATGCGGTGCGGATTTTTTTGGCCGAACCGTTTTACGGACGCTGCTGCTCGCCGGTCGGAGTTTCCTTCCCGCAGGACCGGGTTTACCGCGCTGCCCAAAACCTTGGCGAATCTTACCTGCAGTGCCTTCTCAACCTCGGTTTTTGGCGCCTCGGGGTAATCTGGAATATCGTATCCTTTTCCTTGCAGCTCCTTGAGCGCCTCCTTGAGCTGGGGCACCGAGGCGCTGATATTGGGCTGTTTGATGATATTGGCCTCGGGCTGCTTGACGAGCTTGCCCAGCTCCCCCAGATCGTCGGGGATTCTCTGGCTCTCGCTCAGGCCTTCCGGAAAGTTGGCGATGATTCTCCCGGCAAGGGAGATATCCTTTGTGGTAACGGCAATACCCGAACCCTTGGTGTAGGCCTGGAGGATCGGGAGCAGGGAATAGGTTGCCAGTGCGGGCGCTTCGTCAACTTCTGTATAGATAATCGTTTGGATGGCCATATTTTTTCCTTCGTTTATGTGTCTAAATCGACAATGCTGTGTTCTCTTTAAAAAGGCGCTTTGTGAGGTGCTAAACCCATGCCAGAAAGTCAAAAGGATTAGCACATACCGGTTGGGATTGCAAATAGCATCTTGTCCGGCTCCCGCCACTTTTGCCCCGTAGCCCCATGATTTTACCGGTTGCTTTTCCTTGTCTCGCAGCCATACAATGAAGCGTCTCATTCAAAAAAATCACGAGAGACTTCTTCATGGGCGAATTTGCCTGGAGCGCCAAATACAGCGTCGGCAACGCGCAGATCGACGCCGAACACCAGGGGCTGATCGAGCTGGCCAACGATATTGCCACCTTTGCCAGCAACGGAGAAAAAATCGCGCGGATAAGGAAAGACGTCATCGCGCTCTGCGACCATATGAGAATTCATTTTCAGCATGAGGAAGAGTACATGCTTCAGCTTGGCTACCCGCAGTATGAGGAACACAAAAAATTGCACGAAGGAATCCTCGCCGCGATGAACTCCATCATGAAACACAGCGACAGCCTGGATACGCTGGTGTACAAACTCAAGCGGCTGATGCAAGCCTGGGTGCGGGGACATATTCTGCCCGAGGATTCCAGGATAGCTCCACCCACAAACGACGCCGGTGGCATCGCAATCAAAACGGAGTAGACAGCTCCCCATGACCAATATACCAAAAACCGTGCCCTCCTTTGTCGTTTACCTGTTTCTCGTGATCGGCCTGCTGTCCGCCGTGGCCTTCCGGCTCGTGACCATCATCAACACCTTTATCCCCTCCCTTCTGCGGCCGGTCTGGTATTTCGGGGTCATCGGCTACATCTTCTTTTTCGCCTACCGCTACCATATCTCCGAGAAACGAAAAAACACCATCCGCGCCAACCGGCTGCTGGAAAAGATTCAGGGCGGCAGCGACATCACCAGCGAAGACCGGGCGCTCATCGCCTATGTGCTCTCCTCCATCATCAAGTCCAAGGAAAACCTTAACTACCTGTTCATCTTTGTCCTCTCCATCGCTGCGGTTGCCGTGGATATCGTGCTCGCCCTCCAGGGTCATTGACCGGCTAGGCCCAAAATACGGAGTACTCTGTATTCTTTATCCCGACCGGAAATCCGGCAGCAAACCTCTTGAATTTTACTGTTTTTCCGTTATAACAAGGCTTTGCTGCCCGGCGTGCAACCCTTGCGGATACTGGATACCAAGATGCCATGAAAACGATTCTGGTAGTGGACAACCACCCTGTCACCCTGAAACTGCTGGTGGGTTTCCTGAAAAAACAGGGCCACGAGGTGCTCCCTGCGGAAGACGGGCTTGCAGCCCTGGAGATTCTCAAGACGGCAAGGCCGGACATTGTTTTTACCGACCTGATCATGCCCAACATCAACGGGGAAAAGCTCTGCCAGATTATCCGCAGCCGGGCTGAACTGAAACAGCTCCCGATCATCATTTACTCGGCCACGGTGCTTGAGGATGAAACCAATATTCTCAACCTCGGAGCCGATGCCTGCATCGCCAAGGGACCATTTAAAAACACCGAAAAACATATCGTCCAGGTCATCGAGCATATCGACAACGGCACCCTTCAGGAACTGAAAGGCAAGGTCCTCGGCGGAGAAGACCTGTACAAGCGGCATATCACCACGGAGCTGCTGTTTTCCAGACGACATTATGAAGTTATCTTTAACAGCATGCCCGAAGGGATAGTGGAATTCACATTGAACGGCGCGATCTTTCATGCCAACGCCGCCGCCCTTGCCCTGTGCGGCCTGAGGGAAGAACACCTGCTGGCCTCCAGTTTTTTCGAGCTTTTCAGCGGCGAAGACCAGGAACGGCTGCGCCCCCTGCTGCACGCCTCCGGCCCAGCCCCGCTGATCATCGACGAGGCCGCGCCCATCCGGCTCAACGGCAGAATGATCACCATCCATTTTCTTCCCAGCAATGATGAGACGCACGCCTTTATCATCGCCATCATGCGGGATCTCACCGAAAAAATCAGCTCCGCGCGGGAGGTTGACCTGCTGCGCCGCCAGCAGGAACGCATCCTCAATGCCATTGGCGAAGGCATCCTCGGCATTAATCCCGAAGGCCGCATCACCTTTGTCAACCCGGCAGCCCTTGCCCTCCTTGGCTATGAACAGCATGAACTGTTGGGCGGCAACCTGCATGAAATCATCCATTTCCACCGACAGGATGGAAAGCTGTATCCCTTGGAAGACTGCCCGATCTATGCGGCCAGCCAGGACGGCATTGTCCGCAAGGGCACCGAAACCTTCTGGCGAAAAAACAGGGTGGGTTTTCCTGTCCGTTACTCCTGCACCCCGATTGTGGAAGACTATGAAATCCTGGGCGCGGTGATCGCTTTCGCCGATATCACCGAACGCCGGAAAATGGAAGAAAAGCTGCGGGAGTCGGCCATGACCGACGAACTCACCGGCCTTTTCAATCGCCGGGGCTTCATGACCCTGGCCGATAAACTGATCAAGATCAGCGTGCGCGACAAAACCGACCTCCTGCTTGTCTATGTCGATTTTGACAACATGAAATGGATCAACGACTCCCTGGGGCACACCGTGGGCGACCAAGCCATCATTGAAACAGCCACCCTGCTTAGAGACACCTTCCGGCTGGCCGATGTTGTCGCACGGCTGGGCGGAGACGAATTTGTCATTCTCTGCACGGACAACTCGACGCTGGGCAACGAGGAAACCGTTCTCAACCGCCTAAACGAAAATATCGAGAAAACCAACCGGATGACAACCCGGCAATACCCGCTGTCCCTCAGTATCGGAGTTGGCCGCCATGAACATCTGGCACCCTGCTCCATCGACGAACTGCTCCACCGGGCAGACCAGGCCATGTATGAAAACAAGGAAGACAAGAAAAACCGCCACCAGGACGGCTATAAACACTAGCTTGTACGGGGTGGGTTTTTCTCCCCCATCTCCGCCCCATAAAAAATTCCCGCCCGCTTTTTTTCCATGGATTTTTCGCCAACGATAATTACTGTTCCCTCAAGAACAAGGCCTTGGCCTGATCCGCCCTTTCGTATCAACCTAAAAAAAGGAGAGCCATCATGGACAAGTATGAATGCCCCTGCGGTTATGTCTACGACCCGGAAGAGGGCGATTACGAACACGGCATCGAGGCGGGCACCGCCTTTGCCGACCTGCCCGACGATTGGGTCTGTCCCAAATGCGGGGCGGAAAAAGAAAGTTTTTATAAGGTGTAACCTCCCGAGACGCGACACCAGCCCCCCTGGAAACCTCATCTCCACCTTATTTTCCTGGGGGTCTCCGCTTTTCCCCGTTCTCCCGACGCTTGACGACCGACAGTCGGACCGGCGTTTTTTACGATTTCCGCAAACAACAAAAAGCTGTACAATACGCCGCATCATGAATATCAACAACGAAGACCAGGCACGAGAGGCCATCGCCCTCTGGCAGACAGACCCAGCCAGAGCCCAGCTCAAAAACCTGCGGCTTGCCCAAGAATCCCTGGAACTCGGCCAGATGTACTATGAGCAGAAGGGCAACGAGCAAGGCATGATACGGGCTGCCGCCTGCCTGACCATCATCACCACCCGCATCGCGGAAATTGAAGCCGAATAGGCCTGGGAGCGCGCCATGCACACCTTTCTTGCCAGCACCGGCCTTGTCCTCACCATTGCAGGGCTTGCCATCTCCGTGGCTTTCTGGATTCCCAGGCTCTGCAACCGGACCCGGCTCAGGGAGATGCTCGGCTCCAGATACCCCGTGGTTTATGTGGTCTATGTCGCCAACGGCCCCATGCTCCTGCTGCTTGGCGCCATCCTGCTGATCACTTTCCGCTAAACAACCCTCCCAGATAAGGAAAAATAATGAGCACTGAAAAACCATACGGCTGGAATGCGGCCATGGGCGTGACCCTGCTGGCCAAACTAAAAAGCGACCTCAAGGCCGCCATGCTGAGCAAAAACGAGGCGGTCAAGGGTGCGCTGCGCATCATCATCAGCGAATTCCCCACCAAGATCACCATGCCCATCACCCTGGAAAGCGGCAAAAAGAGCACCCGGGCCAAACGGGACGATGAGATCACCGACGACGACATCATCAGCCTGATCATGGGGTTGTGCAAATCGGAACGACAAACTCTGGAGTACAAAAAAGAGGCCAGCTCAGAGTATCTCGAAATTCTGGAGGCATACCTGCCCACGATGGCCACGGAAGAAGAGATCGCCGCCTGGGCCAGGGAAAACATCGATCTTGCCCAGTTCAAGAGCGCCATGCAGGCCATGGGCCCGATCATGAAGCATTTCGGCAAGAGCGCGGACGGCAATGTGGTGAAGAAGGTGCTGGCGGGGATGGCGGGGTAAGCTTCCGCTGATCAAACCCCTTCCGCCAGCAACGCCTTGAACTCCTCATCATCCAGGGCCTCTTTCTCAAACAGCACTTTCGCAATCTTTTCCAGCAGAGGGCGCTGTTCGACCAGAGTCTTTTCCACCAGCACCATGCGCTCATCGAGCATCTTGCGCACCTCCTCGTCGATGAGCAGGGCGGTCTGCTCGCTGAATTCCTTCGGCTGAAACAGCCCCTGCTGCATAAACTGGTTTGCCGGCTGTAGATAGGTGGCCTGGCCGAGTTTTTCGTTCATCCCGTACATGGCCACCATGCTGCGGGCGATTTCCGTGGCCCGTTGCAGGTCGTTCTGGGCGCCGGTGGTGATTTCGTCGAAGATGATCCTTTCCGCGGCCCTGCCCCCCAAAAGTACGTCGATCTTCTCCAGCAGCTCGGTCTTGGACATCAAAAAACGGTCCTCGGTGGGGAGCTGCATGGTGTAGCCCAGGGCGCCGATCCCTCTTGGGACGATGCTGATCTTGTGCACCTTTTCCGCGGTCTTACGGAAGGTGGCCACCAGGGCGTGCCCGGTTTCGTGATAGGCCACGGTTTTCTTTTCCGTCTCGTTGAGCACCCGGTTTTTCTTCTCCAGACCGGCCACGATCCGGTCGATGGCCTCTTCAAACTCCGTGGCCTCCACCTGCTCCTTGCCCTTGCGCACCGCCAGCAGGGTCGCTTCATTGACCAGATTGGCCAGATCCGCTCCGGTAAAACCCGGGGTGCGGCGGGCGATGATCTCCAGATCAACCTCCACAGCAAGCTTGATCCCCTTGGCATGCACCGCCAGAATCGCCACCCGCTCCTTGAGGTCTGGCCGGTCCACCAGGATATGCCGGTCGAAGCGGCCAGGCCTAAGTAGGGCCGGGTCCAGAATCTCGGGCCGGTTGGTGGCGGCGAGGATCACCACCCCTTTGTTCACCTCAAAGCCGTCCATCTCGGCGAGCAACTGGTTCAGGGTCTGCTCCCGCTCGTCGTGTCCGCCCATCATGCCGCTGCCCCTGGCCTTGCCCAGGGAGTCCAACTCGTCGATGAACACGATGCAGGGCGCCTTGGCGTTGGCCTGCTCAAAAAGGTCGCGCACCCTGGCCGCGCCAAGGCCCACGAACATCTCGATGAAATCCGAGCCGCTGATCGAGAAAAACGGCACCCCGGACTCCCCGGCCACCGCCTTGGCCAACAAGGTCTTGCCCGTGCCCGGAGGGCCGACCAAAAGGATGCCCTTGGGGATCTTGGCGCCCAGACGGGTGAATTTTTCCGGGGTCTTCAAAAACTCGATCACCTCGGCCAGCTCCACCTTGGCCTCCTCCTGGCCGGCCACCGACTTGAAATCCACCCCCAGATCGGTCTGGGCAATGATCTTGGCCTTGGACTTGCCCAGGGTCATCATGCCGCCTGCACCCTGCCCCATGCGTTTCATCATGAACATCCAGATCCCGACAAAAAACAGGGTGGGCAGAATCCAGGACAGCAGGGTACGCAGAAAAGTGTTCTCGTTGGCCGCGATGATGTCTACATTGTATTTTTCCAGAAACTCCACGAGATTTTTGTCATCAACGCGCGGGGTCACAAAGAGAGCCTTGGGAAACATCGGCTCCTTCTTGTCGCTCTCGACCTTTTCATACCCCTTGAGCAGGGTTGAGGAAATGACCACGGAATTGATCTTTTTTTCCGCCACGTGCGTCTTGAACTGGCTGTAGGAAACATTGTTGATCTCCGGCGAAAGCCAGTTCTGGAGGAGGATGAAAATGGCCAGGGCGATGAAGAGATAGCTGAGAGAAAACTGGAATTTTTTTTCCATGACCGAATTATCCTTTGGCTTATGGCCTGCTCCGGCAGCGGAAAAGATTCTTCTTCCCTGCCCCAGGCTCGCTTTTCATGGTATAAGAGTTTCACTTTTTTTGCAAAGCAGCAGACTGGAGCCCTTGAGAAAATGAATCCCGCAGATGAAATAGTCCTGATCGTTGATGAGCGGAATCAGGAAGTGGCGCAGGTTTCCAGACGGGTGATGCGGGAGGGCTGCCTCATCCACCGGGCCTGCTACATCCTGGTCTTTAACCGGCGCCAAGAAATTTTTGTCCAGAGGCGGACCATGAGCAAGGATATCTATCCCGGCTACCTGGATGTGGCCACCGGCGGCGTGGTCCTGGCCGGGGAATCCTACGAGCTTTCCGCAAAACGCGAACTGACCGAAGAGCTGGGCGTGCGCAAGGCTGTCCTTGCCCGCCATTTCGATTTTTACCATGAAGCCGACAACAACCGGGTCTGGGGCCGGGTCTTTTCCTGCATGGCAGAGGGTCCGTTTGTCCTCCAGCCCGAAGAGGTGGAGGATGGATTTTTCCTCGGGGTGGATGCGGTGCAACTCATGGCCGCCACAGAACAATTTACCCCGGATGGCCTTATGGTGCTGAAGAGATTCATGGCCGAGAATGAAGCGATTTTTTAAAGCCCTCCTCGATCTCCTGCTGCCCTCGTTCTGTCTTGCCTGTGAAAAGCCGCTGGGCTCCGCGCCGAAGTTGTTGTTCTGCAAGGACTGCCTGGAGATGCTCCCTTGCATCCAAAGTCCGCTCTGTCCCTGTTGCGGCAGGGTATATCTTGTGGCAACAGGCGGAGACCATCATTGCGGGGCCTGCCTCGCAACCCCCCGGCATTTCAATTGGGCCAGAGCGCTCTTTCTCTACGAAGAGCCGCTGAAAAAAGTGATCCACCGCTTCAAATACCAGGGAAAGACCGCCTGCCTGCCGAGCTTTGCCTGGTTTGCCAAAAATCTGCCACTTTTGGCCGAGGTGGAGGGGGTAGACTTGATCGTACCTGTGCCCTTGCATCCAACCCGTCTGCGGGAGCGCGGCTTCAACCAGGCCCTGCTCCTGGCCCGAGCCTTTTTCCCAAAAGACCGGCGGGTCACGGCCAGCCTCCTGATCCGCACCCGGCCAACCGAGCCGCAAACCAGTTTCAATGGAGCAGCCCGCCGCACCAATCTCAAAAACGCCTTTGCCGTTGTAAAACCGCAGCGGCTAGCGGGAAAAAAGATTCTGCTCATCGATGATGTGTTCACCACCGGCACCACGGTGAACGAATGCGCCAGGGTTCTGAAAAAAGCCGGGGCAGTCGAGGTGATGGTGCTGACTCTGGCCAGGGTCAAGGAGGATTATTAAATTCTTGGCAGCAGAAAAAATCCGGTTTACCCTGTCGTCATCACAACCATAAGGAAACACGCCCATGAGCCCACATGCCCTTGCCAGCCTCGCCGCTCTTGTTGTTGCCGGTCTGACCTTTGCCTTCATGCTCAAAAAACAGCGGGAAATCGACTGCCCGTCCTGACTGCTGATCTACGCTGCCATTGGTATGGGTCTCATATCATATTATCTGTTCACCTTTTTTCTCTGATCGCCTGAGGCTGACATGCACGTTTCCGGAACACCCTACCGAACCATCTGGCCGTCTGCCACAGACCCCGCCACAGTCAAGATTATCGACCAGCGCCATCTGCCCCACCGCTTTGTGGTCGAGGAACTGCGCACG
>Ga0334722_10000801_pt1 | contig 43343 bp, 72 predicted proteins | sample C3_bottom_MG_FD_207210 | JGI IMG/M metagenome (GOLD analysis project Ga0334722, IMG submission 207210) | Sediment microbial communities from Yellowstone Lake, YNP, Wyoming, USA - C3_bottom | ecosystem: Environmental > Aquatic > Freshwater > Lake > Sediment | place: USA: Wyoming | collected...
ACCGGGAATGTCATTCCGACTGCGCGTAGAGCTTGGTGAGCTCTACTCCAAGTGCCTGACGAATCTCTTGAGGGATGCTGACGTCGAACAGATCAAGATGGCCGTCGTAGATCTTCTTCACCTCGTAACAATGCCTTCGTGGGACTGGAGGGATTCGAACCCATCATCTCATCGGGTAAGAGCCGAGTATGTTGACCGTTGACACCACAGTCCCGTGTGTCGTGGGTCCACCCGGAATCGAACCGAGATCTCGCGGGGTAAAAACCCGGCCTCTACCAATTGAGCTATGGACCCTCCTTCTGTTGATGCCGGCTTCGCCGGCATGCGCTTCTGTTTCATCGGAGCCTTCTTTCTTCGTGCCGTGAGTTGGATTCGAACCAACGTGGGGAAAACCAGCGGGGTTACAGTCCGCTCCCTTCGACCGCTCGGGCACCACGGCGCATCGTGCGCACCGTCGCCCGGCAATAGCTCTCTCGCAGCGTGTTCATTGAGTCGTCTCCTTCGTGGCTTCCTTGTCGGTCGCCGAAATGCAGAAGGGCCGCCAGATTTTCATCGGGCGACCCTTTCACGAGGAACTCATCCTCCAGTGAACTGGTCGCCCTACGTACCCGGCTCCTGCTTGGCGTTGCGAATGGAGACGGGATACCCGTTGAACGAGGTGCTCTGATCGCGGCGTGCGGAAAGGACACACGTATGCAACGCCGAATTTCTCGGCATCGCTTCGAGTCCTTTTGGTTGCCAGCGCATCATCACGTTGGAGCCTAACGCCTTCCGGCTGTAGTGCAAGATCTATTTTCGCTACGGCTTTTTTCGAGGGATCGGCACAGCGAAGGTCGCATCGCTCGTCTTGGCGAGCTCGTAGATGCGTTCCTTCTGCCCCTTCGGTGAGCCATCGAAGACCTTCACCTCGAGACCGTCACGGAAGATCGCGACGTCCTTCAAGTAGTGCGCGAGGCGTTGCGCAAAGCGCTTGGCTCGTCCTTCATCCTCGAAGATGAAAACGAACAGTTCCACACGCTAGGACTCGATCACATACCAACCGCGAACTACCTCTTCTTCGCTCAACCCGCGAAGAAGTGCTGCGGGAAGAGGCGTTGGAAGTTGCTTCACTTGTCGGTCGATGAAATCTTGTGCAGCAGTGTGATCGTCGAACGTGTCGACGAGGTTCCCGTTGCATCGAACTTTCACCGGCCGTGGTGCGGTGGTTTGGTAGTCGTGCGCGTTGTGACCTTGCGCGACGCGAACAGCGATGAGCTTGGCTGCCGCAGTAGCATTGTCAGCGAACGCGTTGTGATGTCCCTGGTAGAGAATTTCGATCACGGGCGCCTCTCTACTGCATGAAGAACTGGAACACGTTTCCGGGAGTACCGGCCGTGCCACTCGCACCGCCAGAAGCACCGGCACCACCAGGGCCACCAGAGACGTCGGTCGATGTCACGATCATCTGTGCGCCGATGAGAACGATTGTTCCACCGCCTCCACCGCCGCCGCCACCTTCACCGCCCGCACCGGCTGTTCCGTTGCCGCCGCTGCCACCCTTCGCAGCAAGGACGCCACCGAAGACGCAGATGATGGGCGCTGCGATCCAGACTGTGCCGCCTCCGCCGCCACCTCCACCACCTGTAGAAGCTCCGCCTCCGCCGCCGCCACCGCCTGCACCACCTTGCAGTGGAACGAGGGCGAGTGCTGTTCCTGTGATCTGCGGAACGGCCCAAAAGCCAACTTCAGGAAGAGCGTGCGCCATCGCGCCACCGGGCACACTGGTGTACGTACCACCGGGCCCTGCTGCACCACCGCCGGCACCACCAGCTCCACCCGCTGCCGCAGAGGGTGCTTGAGGAACACCTTGCGTAACGTTCGTTCCAGGTGCACCTGCGCCGCTACCGCCCGCACCGCCCGCTCCTCCAGCCGTTCCACCTGCGATCGAACCTGTAAGAGCGCCTGCGCCAGCTACGTTCGCGATGCCGGGGAAGCCGTTGTTCTGGACGAGCGTTGCGCCTGTGATGGTTGCGATGAACTGTCCGGTGCAGTGAATCTTGAACCCGTTGGTGTTGATAACGACGCCGTTCTGGATGTTGCAGCTCGTGTAAAAGACGTCGCGGGTCAGATGGAAGACTGGCGGAATCGCTGAATCTTGAATAGCGCCAGCAGGCACGGGTCCTACTGGATTTGAGAAGAGCGCGACTCCATCGCTGCCGTCACCGTAGACTCCTGGCCCGCCGATCACTTGGACGATGGGTTGAAATCCTACGTTCTGCGTCGTCACCGGACCGAGATACGCTCCCGTAGCGCGATCGAAGATGGCGTTGGCTGTTCCGAGCTGCGCGACGGTGTAGCCGCCCGTGAACTCCGAAATCGCGGGGTTCGCGACGCTGACATTGTTGCCGACAACGATTGGTGTTGTCGCGGAGAAGCCAATCGCTGTCGTGGCGGGCGCCGGATATTGATAAGCCCCGCCCGGCTGAATACCGATGCAACGTGTGATGTCGGGTGGTGCGGTGTTCAAGACACCATAGACAGCGTTTGCTCCGTAGAAGAGGCTTCGTTGGGTGACAGTGCCGTTGATCCCAACTTCGATGGCTTGTTGCTGGAGCGCTGCGGTCGTGAAGAATCCAACAAGACCTAGCGTAGCGTGACCTTCGATCACCATGCCCGCGTCGTTGTTGAAGTTCCCATCACGGAAGAAGAAGTCACCGTCGAGCGAGCCACCGTTCATCACGAGGCCACCGACAGAACCTCCTGCGAGTCCGGTTGGAGTGAACGGACTTGCACTCACCGATGCGAACTCGGGTGCGCGAGTGAACCACGTGTTGAGGCCGAAGACGCCTCCGCGCCATTGCATGCTCGTATCGACACGACATTCAGAGAACGCGACAGAACAGTTGCGATCGGTATCGACGATGGACGTGACGAAGTTGTTCGCGAACTGCCACCGATGAAAAACAATCGCGCCGAAGCTGGTTGACTGCGCATAGACATCCGCATCGAAAGCAGCATTCGGCAACGATACGATCTGGAATGCGTTGGTTGCTGCTGGAGCAACTGGAATCGGAAGGCTGAAAAAAGTGGGCCCTGCAAGAGCGACACACACTTGCGTGAGATCTGCATTCGCGCCTACCGCAGCCGCGACCCACGCAACTGTTCCTAGCGTCATGTCGATGAACATGTGATCGACGAACGGCGTGAAGTTCAGGATGCCTGTGCCACTGATTGTCCACGGTGCGGCCGTGCCTTGTCCCCGATTGAGAGACGTGACGATGGCGCTGATGGTGTCGGAAGCATCAACCGTTGGAGCTGGTCCGACGATCACAAGCCCACCATCTACGATGACGTTCGCCAAGATGCCGATCGGATCGGTCAACGGTGGCGCGCTCGTGAATGTGACTGTGCACAAGCCGCCTGTGGGAATCAGGTGAGGCTTGTTGCCGGCGATGCCACTCCAGATGGCGTAGAGCCTTGCGGCTGTCTTGACTGGGTTGCCGGGAAGTCCTGTCCCTGTGACGTCGTTGCCGTTGATGGGATCAACGACGAACGCAGGCGCGGTAACGGGCGGAACGGTGGTGTCGTTGTCTGACGACACCAACGGTCGCGGCAGCGGGAATGTATCAGCCGCAAAACTCACTCGAGCGTTGGCGCGTCCCATCGGTTCTCCGTGAGTCTAACGGTTGCCCGTTTCAGACTGTTGCTTCGGCGATGATGCCGCACTGATTGATCGCACACGACACGCTGCCGGCACCGCTGGTGACTTGGATGTCGATCGTGTGAGCTCCGGCTGCGGGAGCCACTTGGAACACGAACACGAACGTCTGCGAATCACTACCGACGAATGACGGCGCCAGTCCTTGGTTGGGTACACCCACTCCGTCGAGTCGAGGGACCACTGTGACGAGCGAAGGTGTCGCGTCCTTGTTCAGCGTGATCTTGGCTGTGACAGTGATTTTTTCACCTGGTCCCGTCGTGACGGGAGCAGTGGCCACTACCGTAGGAACTCCGACGGGAGCTGTAACGACACCGGCGTTCGTACCGAACCCGAGTGCCGAAACGCCTCCCGTTACACCTGTGGGGCCCGTCGCTCCCGTTGCTCCTGTCGCGCCTGTCGGACCCGTTGCGCCTGTCGGCCCGGTCGGTCCCGTGGGCCCCGTCGGTCCTGTTGAACCCGTCGGACCTGTCGGGCCTGTCGGTCCAGTCGGACCTGCTTCACGTGGCAGCGGATACGTTTGTGCGGCGAAGCTCACTCGATCGTTGGCGCGTCCCATGGTGTTTTCCTTCGATTGGAATTGAGTGAGTTACTAGGCCGAGAGCATCAAAACCAGCGACCCGTGTTGTGTGTCTCCCGGGGTGAGCGTCGGCGCTGCTCCCGCTCCCGTGTACTGCCACTGCACCGCGACAGTATTCAATCCGATCGGAAGACCGAGGAGGCGGCGCGTAATCGCCAGCGTTCCGACAGCACCAGGCTCGATGAGTTCTCCCGCTCCAACAGAGGGAGCAAGTGGGGCACCGTTCACGAAGAGTCGGGCGTCCACTTGTTCCGGGACGCCGCCTGGATTGAGCAGCGCGAGGGAAGCGACGACGATGACGTTCGGCGACGCAACCGTGGTTGTGATCGATGCAAGCAGAATGATGGCAAACGGCGCCGGAGCGTTCGGTGGAGAGACCGGTCCCGGTCCAGGAACGGCATCGCTCGATGAAACGATGGAAGCACCCGTTGCTCCGGCTGCGCCCGTCGCTCCCGTCGCGCCTGCCGGACCTGTTGCTCCCGTCGCGCCTGCCGGACCGGTGGGGCCTGTTGCGCCGGTGGCTCCCGTTGCGCCCGTCGGACCTGTCGGTCCTGGCGGTCCACCGCTTGGGCCTGTTGCACCGGTCGGTCCCGTCGGACCTGTCGGCCCCGTAAATCCGCTAACCAATCGCGGAAGCGGATATGTCTCCGCAGCGAAGCTCACTCGATCGTTGGCGCGTCCCATGTGCAATATCCTTTAGCTCGACAGCTCTTGGACCGTGATTTGTGTGAAATGCGGTTGCGTGGTCACGTTGACACCGCTGCCGCCGGCTGCGTTGCCGATGATGTCGAGTTGCGAATCGACCCCGAGTGCAGCGGCGACTGTTGTGTCGAATTGAATGGCACCGTAAACAAGGACGTTGCCGGCTGGAACGGACACAGAACCGCCTGTGTAATCGACCGTCGGGCCACCACCATGACCGACCTTCAGGGTGACGTTGTGCTGAGCGAGCCCGTCTGCGTTCTGAAGTCCGATCGTACCGATGATGCGGAATTTGCCAGTCACTTGCGGAGTCACGAAAACGCTCGCGAGGATCGTGTCGACTCCCTCGCCGACCGTAACGGCGCCTGCGTTGTCCGCCCAGCCTTGTCCGAGTACGACGCCCGACGCGAGCCATTGCGTGCCGTCGGAGTATACCGTGAGCGATCCATACTTCGTGAAGATGAGTACGGAGGCAGTGCCGTTGATCGTTCCGACAGCCGATTTGACTTGTGCAGTGTTGGTCTTCGATGCCATTCCAACTTCGTCTGTGATGACGATCGGTTTGCCGGGAGGCACCGTTGTCGGATCAGGCAATGTGATGACGAGTCCCGCACCGAACCCGTTGAGAGCGATGAACTTGATCCCAATGATGGCTTCTTCACCAGTCGCGAAGAACGTGGTGCCATTCGATTCGGCGCGAATCCCTTTAGTAGCAAGACTTGCTTGAGGTGTCATGGGATCGAATCCTCAGTTGATCGGAACTTGGATGACGGTGCCGGCAGTTCCGGCGGTCCCTGCGGTAGCTGCACCACCACCTGCGGGAGCTCCACCTGTTCCACCGTTTGCATCCACGGTGCCTGCACCTGAGAGAGAGACGTAGGTAAGAAGGACAACACCACCTCCACCACCACCGCCTCCGGCTGCATTGGCATCTCCAGCAGCCGCGTCACCACCCTTGCCTCCTCGCGCATGGATTGCGCCGGCATTGACGATGTTTCGAGCGGCGACCATAAGGACGCCTCCACCACCGCCTCCTCCTCCGCCGAGACAAGCAGCAGTGATTCCCGCTTCTGCTCCACCACCTCCGCCAGCACCACCGCTCACGAATAGCGATCCGCCTGCACCAATGGCTTGTCCGAAGACAGACGCAGGAGAATAACGTGGGACACTCGAGTCCACACCAGGCAATGAAGCAGTTCCACCTGCTGCGCCGAGATTGATGGCGCTCGTGTCACCGCCCTTGCCACCAGAGCCTCCGAGCGATCCGAACGTGTTTTGTCCGACTGTCGGCGGAATAGCTGATACTGGATTGCCCTTGCCTCCCGATCCTCCGTCACCGCTGCCTGCAAGAGTGTGTGAGGTTTGACCGACTCCTCCAGTCAGTGCGATTCCGTCTGTACCGTCCGCAGAGAGAATGCCGGTCGCGGCGATCGTGAGTCCCGTCCAACAAAAGATTCGAAAGGCATTCATCTTGACGATGACGCCGGCGTTGATCGTCGCAGAGTCGAAGAAGTTGTCGCGCGTAGCTGTGTAGACACTCCCAACACGAGTGAATCCAGCCGGCGTCGCGACGCCATCGAAGGTGAACGTTCCGTCGGAGAGATCTCCAAAGACACCACCCGCTGTGCCGGTTGCTCCCGTCGCGCCTGCTGATCCGGTCGCGCCTGTGGCTCCCGTCGCGCCTGCTGATCCGGTCGCGCCTGTGGCTCCCGTCGCGCCTGCTGATCCGGTCGCGCCTGTGGCTCCCGTCGCGCCTGCTGCACCTGTTGCTCCGGTCGCACCGGTAGCGCCAGTCGCTCCTGTTGCTCCGGTCGCACCGGTAGCGCCAGTCGCTCCTGTTGCTCCGGTCGCACCGGTAGCGCCAGTCGCTCCTGTGGGTCCTCCCGCCGGACCTGTCGGCCCTGTCGGTCCCGTCGATCCCGTCGACCCTCCACCTGCTGTGCGAGGAAGGGGATAGGTCTCGGCGGCGAATCCCACACGATCAGTGGCTCGACCCATCTTTCGTGGCTCCCTTGTCGTTCCTCAGAGAATGTACGTGAACACGATCCCAACGGAACCTGCTGCGCCTACGGCGCCCTTGCCACTCACACCACCCACTGCACCTGCGCCGTCACCCGCACCACCGAGTGCGCCAGTTCCGAACGCACCGCCTGTTCCGCCGAGCGCACTCTTCGTGCACGGACCGGGATCTGAGAGCGCTTGCGTGAGCAAATAGATCAGTCCACCACAACCGCCTTGACCTCCACCGCCACCGCCTCCAGCACCTCCACCGCCACCGCCTGTTCCTAGACCTGCATCTTGTCCGACGCCGCCAGCACCACCGGGCCCACCGAAGAGACCGTTTGAGAGAAGTTGGGCTGCTGGATCGAGCTCGATAATGGGCGCCATGAGCAAGATGGTTGCACCACCCGCACCACCTGGACCGCCTGCACCACCATTGCCGCCGTTGCCACCGTTACCACCACCGCCAGGTCCACCTTGTCCGCCTTGCGGACCCTGTTGTCCTTGCTGTCCGCCGACACCGCCTGCGAACACGCGCCACGTCGGAAACCTGAGCACTTGCAAGAGCCACGGTGACGGACCTCCTGCAACGCCAACTCCTGTTGCGTCCGTACCAGGAAATCCTGGCATCGTCGGTGCGCCACCTTGTCCATTGTTGCCGGGGCTCGACGATGTGCCGACGATGTAACCGATGTTCGGGCCACCACCTCCGCCACCACCGCCGCCGAAGTTCGACTGACCATTGCCAGTGGCGCCACCACCACCACCACCCGCGCCTCCATTGGCAGCGCTTTGGAGATCGCCCATCGTGAGCGCTGCCGGACTTCCTGGTCCGGTGATCGGTGGAATCGATCCGTTTGCGTTGATCGCTCCGTGAATGGTGATCTTGTTGCGCGCGCGGATGATGATCCCTTGCCCGAGTGGCGGTGTGAGCAGACCAAGCGGACCGAGCGTGAAGTTTGTGTAGTCGCCGCCGATGAAGCCGGGCGTCACCACATTGATCGTCACGTCACCGAGCGCACCGTTGCCGAAGAGATCATCGAAAGCACCTGCGCCACCGTTCGCTTGCGGGAGCGGGTAGGTACTGGCCGCGAAGTCTGTCGGACGTCGATTCATGTTCCGCGCTCAGACAGCGACGGTTTCGTTGACGAGATGTGCGCTCGGACACGTAGCTCCTCCCGTTGCAGGATTGAGCGTTATCGAGAGCGGATGTGGCCCGACAGCGAGTCCAACAAGCTCGACGGATGCCATGATCTCCGTCTTGGCCGGACCTGCTGCAACGGTTACGACCTTCGTGTAGACCGTCACCGCACCGTCTTTGATCAAGAGCGTGACGTCTTGTGCGGGGTTGCCGAGGTTATCGACCACCGTATCGGCGAGCACGACGATCTTCTGACCCGGTGCTGTGATGGATGCTGGGATGGGTGCCACGACAGAAGTGTCTGTCAACGGCGGCAACGCGATCGGCGGGCCACCGAGATCGGAGTTGCCGGTCGCGATCAAGTTGTTCGGACCGGTTGCTCCCGTCGCGCCCGTGGGTCCTGTCGGCCCGGTCGGTCCTGTCGGCCCCGTCGGTCCTGTTGCTCCCGTCGCTCCAAGCGTTCGAGGCAATGGGTACGTGCTGGCAGAGAAGCTGACACGATCAAAAGCTTTTCCCATGGCGGTTCCCTCGCGAGCGTTGACGATTGATGTGGAGCTCTGTTCACACTTGTATCGCTTTGCTGCTCTCGTCGCAAGACTAAGACACGTGTGCAAATCGCAACGATTTCGACAACGTGTATAGCAACTCTTTCTCTTGCCGATCGGCAACACTTCGAACAAATCTCAATCCGATGCATTACAACCGTAATGCAGACTTGAAGACGATCTCACTTGCATCACGCGCAGAGTGTGACCATAACGGCGCCATGCTGAAACGAACCACGCTCATTGTTCTCGCGGTCTTCATCAGCGCATTCGCAGTCCTCATGTGGATGCCTTCACGTTCTTCGCAAGCCGAAGTCATGAAGATCGTTGCACCATCGGTATCGACAAGTGTGATCGAAGTCGTTCCGACAGCGTCGGCAACGATTGCGGTACCGGCGCCGGCTCCGTCGGTAGAACCAGCAGAACCCGAACAAACGGGTGCGCTTGCAGGCTACGTGCTCACTGCGATGCAAGAGTGGAACAAAGGACCGATGGCAGGCAAGGCAACGCTTCTTGCCGAGATTGCTCGCGACATCGCGTGGGTCGCGCTCGAGCGTCCGCGAATTTGGGACGGCAGCAACGGCGCACGTGAAGCGATTCTCCTCGCTCGAATCGCGTGGTTCGAAGATCGCTACCGTGACTACGTCGATCAAGGCTACTGCCAGATTTGGGCGACCATGTGCATGGCACGTGGGATGGGCTGCAATCTCGACGTGCTGAAGCACACCGTCACGAAACAGCACCAACCCATCTTGTCCGTCAACGAAGCACGCAAGAAGGGCGACGAAGCCGTCGATCTCATGAACCTCGGCACGTGCGACGGTGGCCAAGCTGTCTCGATTTGGCAGATCCACTACGAGTGCGGGTCGATTCGATTCTTCGCAGACGGTGGTTGGCAGAACGCGTGCTCTGCACCGCGAGACAAAGTTGTGCTCGAGATCTCGAAGACTGACGGTCTCGTGCTCCCGAACATGTCCGACGAAGATCGACAGAAGCATCGTCGCAACAGCGCACGCGTCGCGCACGCCATGGCGCGTCAGTCGATTCGTGTTGGTGCAGGGCTACGCAACTACGTCGGCGGTGAAGGTCCCGAGCGCGCTGAGATGGCCTCGATGCGCCTCGACTCAGCGATGGCTTGGTCTGCAAAGCATCCGTACCAGAAGTAACGGTCCGACAAGGGAGCCACGAGGGAGATGACACCTCGGTTGGAGCCGGGTAGATTCGAGTCATGCACTCCTACCTCAACCCGGCACTTGCTCCTTCGAAGCCGTTCTGGCAAACACCAGGCGGTGTAGCGCTTCTCGCGGGACTCGGCGTGGTTCTCGTAGGAGGTGTGGCGTACGCCGTCACACACAAGCGCGGAACACAAACGTGTGGCCAGCCGTGGACTCCGAAAGGTCTCACGGCTCTCGCGACTCCGGGCCACTACCGCATCGACGTCGGTGTGCCTCAAGAGCTCGTCGTCAAAGCGAACGCCTATCCGGCTTCGGAGCAGGAGTGGGAGGCGATCCTTCAAAGGATGGCGCCGCAACTGCCGCGAGGGATCACGGTCGAAGGTGTGTGGCTTCCTGCGGTCACCATCAACGGTCAGGTTCGTGGTCCGTACAGCTATCCGCCGAACACGCCCATGCCGAGTGATTGGCCGGTGCCGAACGACGGGTTGGTGCACTTTCACTTGCAAGGCATCTGGCCTTACCAGAGCGACATCGCGGCAGCTCTTCTCGGTTCGTACACAACCAGCGAGCTCGCGAAGCTGGGCATCGTCATCCAAGTGTTGAGCTGCCCGACGGGACCGGTTCCAGCAGCGATCCCGTCACCCATCACGTGGACACAGGTACCGCCCACGAACGGCAGCATCACGTTCCGTGCAGGCGGCATGTGGCTTCTCAGCTCTCCTCCGTCACTGGCTTCGATCGATCTCGCCAAGACCGAGCTCACCAAGAAAGGTTTCACGGTCGTCGGATCGTGGGACGGCTCGATGCCGAACGATTGGCCCGCGAGCGACGGCGGTACGCGCTGGCGTTTCGTGGTGATCAACGACACATCGAACGACATCGTGCTCGATGCGTCGCACGGAGAAAAAGTCTTCACCGTCGCCAGTGGTGGTGGACTGCCGCTCTGAGGCTGTAGAATCGATCCATGCTTGGGGCCTGCCCTACAACGCCTCCGCCGCCCACCGGCTACCGCGTTTGGGACGAGAGAATTGATGGCGTGCCACCAGCGCCGGCTGTACGTCTCGCCACGCAGCTCGCGTTTCATTCGAACCAACCGTTCGGCTTCTTCGAGACGGTTTGCGTCAACGGTGAGCCACTCATCGTGCGTATCGATCCGCATACGTGGTCGCATGACGGGCAGGGAAACCTCATCTACGGGTGCTTCCATGGAGCGACGGTCTATCGTCCGACGTCGCCGACTCCGTGTGCCGCACAAACTCCGACGGTGCCCGAACCGACTCGCCAACCGTTGTCATCAATGCAAGTGGTCGAAGGGGTCTTTCTCGCGAGCGCGATCTTCAGCGCGGCGTTTGCTCTCAGCAAGAGCTACTTCGATCACAAGTACGCGCGCGAAGCGTACGAAGAAAACATCCGGCGCGAGATTCGAGCGAGGATGACGTGAAGTGCTTCGCGTGTGGCAACGAAGCGCTGGTGACGGACTCCCACGTGCTTCGCATGGAAGGCTGGCACGACATCAGCGGGAGCGTTGCACCGGCGGCCGGTGAATCAAAAGATGCTGCCTTTTGGCTCTGCCCACGATGCACGCGTGGCACGGTGCAGTGCTCGCGTTGTGGTTTACGCACGGACGCCACTGCTGCTCGTACAGGACATGGTGCGTGGAGGGATGGCACTCCGCTCAACATCAAGCCGTGGACGTGCGTTGGCGAACTGTGGGAATGGCTCTGCGACTCTTGTACGCAGCCGAACTAGCTTCTGCTATACAGGCGTCATGGCCACCGAGCTCGAACGCCTCGTAGCGAAGGAAGCGATCACTGTCGACTCGAAACACGGAACGGCAACGTCTCCGTCGCCAACGATGCAGCAGATGATCGCCTGGGACGTGACGATGAAATACCGCACGCGTCGCATGAAGATTCCGTTCTTCACGACGCCCGGCTACGAACCTCGAGCAGCCGACGTCCTCTACAGCTTGTGCCGCGAAGCGCGCAGTCTCGAAGAGACGGGTGGCACATTCGAAGCGTGGGCGCAGAAGTTCGGCTACAGCACCGACTCACGCATGGCATATTCGATGTGGGAAGGCATCACGAAGAGCACTCCTCGCGTGAAGAACTTCCTCGGGCGCAAGTACAAGGAGTTCGCGGGCGCGAAGCACTATTAGGGCGACGATTTGTGGCGTAGGCGCCACGTCTTCCACGCTGCTGCTTGGTCTGCGGTCATCGCGCCTTGGGTGCACCATCGGCAGATAATGCGTTGGTGCGAAGTGTTTTCGTCGTTGCTTCGCAACCAGTCGCCGCCGCACGCAAGACATGACACGAGCGTTGAGCGCTCTTCTTGATCGAACTCGCCGTCCTTGGGATCGCTAGCCATCGCGATCTACTCTAACCCGTCGTGCGTGATAGGCTCGCTCCATGGCTGTCCTCGCACTTCCTGCTCGTTCGAGCGATCCTGCCTACGCTTCCGTCATTCTCGATGCTGTGGCGAACGGCAACTACGAGATGCCTTTCTCCTACGTCACCTCGACGTACAAGAACCACACCGGCAAGTTCTTGATGTCGACGGACTGCCTCAAGATCGACGGTGTGCGCTGGGGTGTAGGCGCATACCTCATGCAGCAAATCGCAGACGCGCTCGGATGTCTCTTCCCGACGCCGAAGCTCAGAGACCTTCTGTACCTTCAGCGCGCTGTAGACCTCTCACCCATCACGATGTGGGGATTCCGCAAGCCGTCCGACTGGCCTGTCGTTGCAGAGCGCGGCCACGGTTTCGGTCTAAACGACATGACTCTCACGGCGACGATGAGATTCATCTCGAGCATGGTGGATGCAGCCATCGCGAAGACAGGCAGAGCCGGCGCTGGCGTCGTTCAAACCGTTGGCAAGCCATGGGTACTGACGAACGATCTGCTCAAAGTTCCGGGCCACGCTGCGAACTACGGTTGGTACTACCACGGTGGTTGTCCGCCCGGTCAGCCGTGCTCCAACTCGCCCGCGACGCCGGGCTTGTGGATGATCCAAGGCCCCGGAACCGATTGGCTTCGCCATGATCTCCAGCAAGCGGACTACGCTCAAACGATCACTCTCGTTCATCGCGATTGCATCGTCGATGACCGTCCAAGAGATCTCGCCGACATCTATCGAGACCCGGAGCTTTCCGGTCTCGTCTCCCACGAGGGTCCACTCAAGATCCTGCGTCAGCCTGGCGTTCCGATCTTCAACTGCGCTCCGTCCGGCGCCGGCGTGTGTCCTACGCCAGTTGCGCTGCCGAGCAACATCGTCACTTCTCATCCACCCGGTGTCGCGTGGGAACCTGAAGAAATAGTTCGACCAGCCGCCGGCCCCGTCATCCTCGCGACCGTCGGCCTCATCCTCACGATTGGCGGCTTCTTTGGTGGCCTCGCGCTCATGGGTCGTGCTGCGCCCAAGCATCCGTCACCGCGAATGCCACGAATTTACGAGCACGAGAATCCAGCCATCCATCCCGAGTTCCGTGTGCTAGTCGATGCTGCTCAAGCACAAGGATGGGTCGTAAGCCCAACAAAGGGCGGACATCTCAAGTTCCAGTCGCCGACAGGTGCCGTGGTCTTCGCATCGAGCTCACCAAGCGATTGGCGTGCCTCACGGAACCTACGAACGAACCTCCGTCGCGCTGGGCTCTCGGTGTAGAACGCTTCCATCCGCGAAGGATGGCGTTCACGAGACGATACTTGTACGCCGCCTCGTTCTCGAACGGCCTCTGACGAGGCACCGCTGTCTTTGCAAAGTTCGCCAAGCGAACCAAGTCGGAGATGCTGGAAGCATGGAGATAAACAGGATCGAGCATTCCTTCGTGGCTTCCTTGTCGTTCATCGAAACATAGGCGGTACGAAACGGTTGTCGAGCTCTTTGGTAGTCGGACAGGTCCACGCCGCGAAAGGTTTGACGGGTAGTGAGTGCATGATCGGCTTCACGATCACTTCCTTCTGCACGCGCAGGTTCCAGTCGAATTGGTGCAGATCGATGTCCGGGTGCATCTGCGCGAAGATACTGAGCGGAGCTTTGCGACCATCGGGTAGTGGAAAGGTGAGACCCCACGAGTAGTGGAAGAGGATGTCTTCGAGCTTCGGCTTGTGCTCGATGACAAACCCTTCGACGCGCGGGCGCTGTTGTCGAACAAAGCCACTCACAAACGATTTGGCGTCTGCGAACCAGCATGCGATGTTCTTGTCTTCGGAGAACGATACGAAAGTGACGCGCGGTTCCGGTGAGAGCATGCCGTCGGTGATGCCTTCGGGTTCGACGAGGACACCACGATAGAGCGTGTGTAGAGTCGGAGGGCGTTCTCTTTGGAAGTACCGCGCGACATCGTAGATGTCGGGTCCGTACTCTTCCATGATTCCGTCCGCTTCACCCATGCGACCGAGGATCGCGTAGAGCGCCCAGTTGACGTAACCGTTGTAGCCGCGCGTATTCACATCACCGCGCGCTACTGGATGCTGCTGGTGCGAGCTTCAAGCGTGCTGCTGGAAGATTCAGTCGGATCGCAGTTGCTTGTGCGGGGTGTGTGGCCGAGAACGATGGCGACTTCAAGAGCAGCTCTCCGATGTCGATAGCGATAGCCAGCTCTTGGCTTGTGCAGTCCTGCGCCCATTGAGAAGGATCGACGACTCCCTTCTCGATGTCGCCCATGATGCACTCCTCCTCGTTCTGGAGATCGGTGGGCAGCTTCGAAGCCAGCACCTTTGCACATCCAACGAGGAACACGGTTGCGACGAAGAGGCGCATGATCTTCATGGTTCGGTTGTACTGCTACTCGCTTTCGCAGTCTACCGACGTCAAAAGAGTACGAAGCCTGATCGCACGCGTGTTTCGTCGTTTGTGCAACCGTAAACAGTCATGCTGCCGGCGATAACGAGAGCGATGACGACGATGCCCCACTCAACTGACACGAAAAGCACTTCATTCACGAAACGGCGCATCCGAGGGCCTCGAGTTTTTCTTTGCTGTGACGAAGGTTTTCCTCGAGCCGGGGTGCCTCGCTCTCGAGGATGCCTCCGTGATCGAGGAGCTGTTTGTTGATGTCGTACGATTCGGCGAAACGGTTGGTGTAGTAGGCCGCGAGCGCGAGCTCGTCGTAGATGCGCCACGCGTAGATGTCGTGGTCGACGAAGAGCCCGATCGGCATCGGGATGCATGCACCAGCTTTGGCGTAGACGTAGGCCAACGAAAAACGGTTCTTCAGGCGGTAGTGCCGTGCGAGGTAGTAGAGAGGTTCGGCTCCTCGCGTCGGCAAGAACTCGTACGCCTTGACGAAGGCATCGTGGATGGTGCGTTCGCCTGACTTGAGGAGTTCGTGGAGCTTCCCAGCTTCGACGAGCGAGACGAACACCTCTTCGTAGTAGGAACCCATCGTCGCGCGACGCTCGTACGACTTGAGTGCCTTCTGCATGCACTTCGTTGCTTCTTGGGTATTGCCATTCTTCTGCGCGAAGATCTCTGTTGCCGTGTCGCGATAGCTCTGCGCGAGATAGAAGGTGTAGCGCGGAGCGAGGTGGCTGTTTGGGTTTTTGAGGAGCTCGCCTTTCAAGATCTCAGCGTCCCGTTTGTACTTAGCAACGGGATCTCGTCCGCGAACGCCTCCACCGACGACACGGTAAAGGATGCCGTCGAGAAAGCCTTGTGTCTGCTCACCGTCTTTGTGGAGATACTCGTGGAGCACACTCTCAAAGCGAAAGCCGATGTCGTTCTTGAAGATGTGCGGCCGAGGCATCGTGATGTTGGCGTACTTGACGGCGAGCTCGTACTTGTCTTTATCAAGCTCAGGAAGCTTGAAGCCTTCCGTGATCTCGATCACGTCATCGGCATCGAGCATGAGGTCGTAGTCGGCTTTGCCACGTGCGAGCTCAATCATCTCCGAACGGTTGTGTGCGAAGTTTTTCCACGGGCGCTCGTGCAGCTCACCGGGGATGTCCTTCATCACCTCGCGGATGATTTCCTTGGTCTTGTCTGTCGAGCCCGTGTCGACGATGGACCACGAGCTGATGAGAGGTAGCGTCGATCGGAGGCACCGCTCGATGACGGCCGCTTCGTCTTTCACAATCATGCACAAACAAAGTGTTTGGCTCATCGCCTCTCCATGTACGCCACAATCTTGCGGAGCTCTGTAAGTGTTGCGTCGCGTTTGAGTATGTTGCAACGGAGACAGATCATGGCCACGTTGCTTTTTACGTAACCTTTAGAATTACATACGCGATCAATTGATAAAGATCGTTTGCGATCGTGCGGCGTAGTTGGTTCAGTTTGATATACAAACTTGGCGTTACAGCAAACGCAGCGTTTGGGAGGTACGAGTGAGTGTAGATAGTTGCGATCGTATGCCAGTCCTGCTTTCACTGCTCGTGCGATGGCGTTTCGAACTAACACTTTGATACGTACACGCGGTTGTGCGAGATATGCGCGACGTTCGGCTTTGTGAGTCTGTGTGTATTTGCGGCTGTACTTTTTCTTGATTTCAGGTCGTTCAGATTTCCATTTGTATTTGTTTTTCTGACGATATTTACGCACGTACGTTGGTTGCAGTGATGGAGCCAGCGTACGTCTGCGGTAAGCTCGAATGTATTCAGGTTGTTTTGACGGACATTTGTACTTCATGTCACCTGCCCACGTGTTGCCAGAAGACAATTTTGTGGTCAGGTGCAAAGCCGAACTCGAAGAGCGTTTGCCCCTCGATAGAGAACGGTGGCTTTGAGAGGTCCATGCGTCGGTAGCCACTCACGAACGTGTCTGCGTTGTTACCGCTCGAGTTCGGATCGCGATCGTTCACCCACAGGATGTGTTTGGCGTGTTTCGCGAATCGCGTCACCATCGCGGCGGCTTCGGCGTTCGGAAGATGTTGGAGCACATCCTTGCAGATGAGGAGATCGCAGTTCGGTGGCTCGAAGTGGTGAACGTCGTCGACGACTTGGAACGAGATGCGATCGGTCGCGTGTTGTCGGTTCAAGCGTTCGATGAGGGGTTGAACGATGTCGAAGCCGGTGTACGTCCGATCGCCCCAACGAACAAGTTGTGCCCACTGCCAGTCGCCACATCCGTAGTCCACCACGGTCTCGATGCCGTGATCGTTCATGAACGCTTCAAGAAATCCTCGAAACCGTTCGGTGTATTGAACACCGCTTCCGGGTCCGCTGCCTTTACCGTCCTTCGAGTACCAGTCGTGGAACACTTCGTAACGCTTCGCCGTGTTGTGCTGCAAGACGAGCCAGTCGTGTACCGAGTTGCTGTTGGTCTCCAGGATCATCTGTGTGAAGAGCGGCTCGACATGCGCTGACAATCCGGCCTTCTCGGCGCGTGCAATCACATCATCAAGACGAAACCAGGACACGTGTGGGTACTGCCACTCCTTGTAGTGGTCTCCATGAAGAGAGCTGCCTGGCGAACCGAACGCGTTGCCTTCAGCAAGTCGAATCGATGCTGCGACGGTTCCGTCCTTCGCAACCTGCGCGGCCACGGCATCGAAGAACTCGGTCAACTGATCATTCGAGACGTGGCTCAAGATGCTGTGCGACAGGACGTAGTCGAACGGTTCGCTGTCCGACGCTCGAAAGTCGGCTCGCGCAGCGAGCGTCGCTTGGCGCTCCTTGACCGCGTTCGCGACCTCTTCGATCTTCTGACTGCTCTCGTAGAGCCAGTGATTGGGGTCGAGTCCGGTGTAGTGACCCGGTTGGAGGTATTGCATGATTGGGTAGCCGGCGATCAGCGCGCCGCATCCGATCTCGAGCACATGATGATGTGATCTGCATCCACAGTGCTTCAGGATGTTGAGCTGCGCGATTCCCTCTAGTGGAGAGGTGCCGACGTAACCAACGCCAGCAGAGTTCTCCGAGCGTACCGGGAGCAAGTTCATGGCTTCTCGCAGTAGAAGATGTGCTCTACGCCATACTGCGTGGCGGTGTGTAGCGTCTCCTCGTGCTTCACGAACGGAGCAAGCTCTCGCGCGATGTCGTCGTGCGCGAACCCGAAGTCGGGAATGAAGACGCCGGGTGTGTACTCGTGGGTCGCGAGCTTGCGTGTGGTCTCTTGGTACGGCGTGAAGAGCACGAGCACCATGCGCTTCTGGTAAGAAGCTGCGGCGTTGCGCAAGATGTCGAGCCAGCGCTCGTTGTGCTCGAGGACGTGCCGCATGAAGATGGCTACGGCCTTCGAGCGGTACGTGCAGAGATCGACGAAATCGTCGGCGAACGGGGTGTGCGAACCGTCGACGCCCCAGTAGAGCCCTGGATCGACGAACTTTCGCATCCAACCGAGACCGCAACCCCAGTCTTCGATGGAGAGTCCTTTCAGGTACTCGGCGCCCTTCCCGTACGTCGTAGCCTCTCCGTAGGGCTGCGCCGCGTAAGGGTCAGCGTTCTTGTATGCGTCGTTCCATCGTCCTGCGCTGCTCGTTGCCATGATCTTGTCATAGCCGAAAGTGCTTCCCCAGTATTGGCGCGCGTAGATGGGTGCGTTGCCCGGTGCGGGTTCACCCGAGTAATGCTCGGGGATGAACATGCGCGCGGGGTAGACGCGAAGCGATGGATACCCGCGCGCGATCTCGGTCAGGAGTCCGGGCCCGACAGTTTCCCACGCGCGTTTGGCTGTGACGTCTCTCGACTTGATGGCGTCGATGCACATGCGCATGAGCGGTGAGCCCTTTGCGGCACCGACGTAGCCTGCTGCGATGAGACCCGGACGCAAGACTTCGTGCTCCCAACACGCGAACGATTCGTTGTCGAGGAACGCTTCGTCGAGCGGTTGCACGCACTGAGAGTCGGCGTCGATGAGAACACCACCCTCGCGCTCGAGGATCTCGTAGCGCATGATGTCGGCCTTGCCGTTCCACTCCGGCATTGCATCGATCTGCGCTTGGTTCTCCCAACCCGTGTGATCGGTCCAGACCTTGTACTGCCAGTCGGGATGCATCGCTTGCCACGTCGCCATCAACGACGCAGGAGGAGGGTTCGGGCCGATCCAGATCTGATGAATGGTCTTCGGAATCATCTACTCGAACCTCTGCTTGTTCAACCAACCGTCAGCGCCCCAGCCGTAGAAGTAGTGTTTGGCGTACGCATGCGGCGTGGGCTCGTGCATGCGCTTGCGAAGATCCGAACCCATGATTGGACTGAACCACTCGGATGGGTGCATCGTCACGTCAGAACGTCCGCTTGCGAGCTCAGTCAACAGATACGGACCCGTGATCTCGTTCGTGCGGTAGTTGCAATCTTCAACGCTTCTCGCGTTCACGCGTCGTAGCGCTTCGTCGAGCATCGCAGCAAGTAACGGATGCTTCGGAACTGATCCCATCACGGCCGTCGACAAGTACCTCACGTCGTGTCGGCCGCAGAAGAATCCTCCTCCAGGAGTGAGCAAGCTATCGAACGACTTCAAGCACTCTACATCCGTGTCAGCGTAGATTCCTCCGAACTCGTGAAGAGCCCACAGCCGCAACACGTCGCTCTTCAGAACAACGGTGTAGCGACGATCGGCGAGCAACTTCACTACACGCTCATCGAACAACGCGGAACCGAACGAGCGTTTTCGCCAGAAGAAGAACGACCAGTCCGGGTGAAGTCGTTGCCAGCTCTCTCGAAAGCGATGCATCTCCGTGCGAAACGGACTGTCGCCCGGCCACACATGATGCACGATCGTCGGGATCACCCGCCGACGTATAGCACCGGTGGATCAGCGCGTATAGCAGCTACCGACGGTGGTACACGAGACGGAGCGCTTTCATCCCGGTATCGGTCGCCTTGTAGCAGTGCGCGACCTTTCCCTTGACGAGCGCTTGCGCGACCGGATGGCGCAGCGGGATGCAACACCGTCGAGCGAAGCCTTTGCGCACGAGCGCGTCGAACGCGCGAGCCACGGATGCTGATCGTGGACAGACCGAGGTGTAGATGCACATGTGAACGAGTGCATCCATCTCGCTGCGCGAGAGGCGTGGGAGCTTGAAGACTTTTCTCTTCTTCGTCGCCATGACCGTCTCCTATCGACGACCGTTGTTGCCGCCGTACTGCGGTTGCTGTGGGTACTGCGGTTGCTGTTGCATACCTGGCTGCTGTTGCATCAGGTATGCGTCTTTGATCTCCGTGTCGCGCACTCGTACGCCGGCGCTCATGAGTGTCATGCGGACCATGTCGTTCTTGAGAAGGTTCTCGATGGCAGCTTTTGCTCTAGCTGCGTCGGCGTCGTCCGTAGCGTCGATGATGGCGTAGATGGGCACGCAGTAGTTCATAGCTTGCTTCCTTGCTGGTAGATGACATCCAAGGAGGATGCAGGCTCCAGTCTACATCACCGGCACGGTACGTTGCACGCTCAGAACTCGAGGGCGTCGAGTCGCGTCAAGACCCACGAATCACCAAACTGATCCCACTCGACGAAGTCCTCGTCGATCCAGAAGTAGCCCTTCTCTCCGTAACCCGCGCTCCAACTGTTGCGGCATTTCCACTGTCGTTTGCCGGCGACGAAACGAACACCGACGATGAGCCACGAGTGACCGCCGATGATCGCGTTCGAGTCCGGTCGCGTGAGCACTCCACCGGGCTGGTAGCTCTGGATGGCACCATCGACTGGAGAGCCGATTTGCACAGAGTGATCTGCACGGATGGAAGCTTCGTACTGATCCGCCTTCTTGACCTGATCGGTCTCGTCGACTTTGAAGTCGGCCGTCGGACGGTTGTCCGATCCCTGAAGCACTGATGCGAGCGCGTCGGGCGGTGGTACGAAGAACGTGTTCGGATCGTCAGTGTACGGCCAGATCTTCTCTTGGCAGAACCCGATCGAGCTCGTGCGCTCGACTGCGAGAGACACCTCGGTGCCTGTGTCCTGGCCGACGGTTCCTTGCGCCATCGAGCAGAGCAGGTAGGCAAAGAGTCGCGACAGCTCCTCGAAGGGCAAGCCCTCGAGCGAGAGTGCGATTTCGGCGGCTGCCGTACGTGCGTTGAGCACGCAGCTTCCCAGCGCGCGTTGGTCTTTGACCGGAACGGGACTGTCGTTGATCTCGTGATCGGTACCTGCTGTCGACTTGGCGAGCGCCTTGAAGCGATCGTGCACCGTCGAGAACGAACGATACGCGATGCGATTCGTATCGGGACGGTAGAGCGCTGTTGGATGCACTCCTGTTCGAAGAACGAGCGGAAGCGGATTCGTCGGCGGGATCAGAGTGAGCATTTCTTGACTCCGTCGCAGGAGGTAGCAGCGGCGATGCACTTCGGGTGGACGTCGAGCTGTTTGGCCGCGTCTTCACGGCACGTCACGGCGAACGGCACACCGTGCTTGTTCTTGGCGAGAGGTTGTCCCACCGGAGACTTGCACCCGAGCTTCTCGAGCGTCGCTTGCGCGCGTGCGCAGTCATCGAGACCCGCGTCGGCGGGCGGTGCTGGAGCTGCGTCTTGCGGTGCTGCATCGGTGACAGGAGCCGGAGCAGCGTCATCGACGCCGGCCTCGGGAACCACTGCACTCGCGTCTGCGTCAGGTTGCGGTGGCGGTGACGGAGGCGTCGGCGGACATGCCGTGAGAAAAACAACGGCAAGAACGATGAGCTTTTGCATGTCCAGGAATGTATCGATCACGCACGGTGACTGCAACTGTCAGGCACGATCGCCTGTGAGCTTTGCAAGAACGTCTGGATGTGTGACGTCGAACTCGGGATCGTGAACCACACCTACGAGCTCACCGCGTACTGCTCTGCCAGTTGGCCCGCTATCACCTTGGAAGGCATCCACCACAATCTCACCGATTGCGGGCTCGGGCGAAGGCGGAAGAATGGTCTCGTCGATGCGCCAAACGCCGTGGAAGCGTCGACCGTACGGATCGAGACAACCAGGCGGCTTCGTTCGTAGCGAACACATCGTCCCGTCGCTGCCACCACCACCACCGGCTGTCTCCACGGTTCCGTCAGGACGTACGCGACGCACCATCTCGACGTGCCCATCCGTTCCTGAGTTCGCCCAGTAAGGAATGTCGGCTGCCTGCACGATGAGCTTGCCGTCGTTGGGTACCCAAATCTTCGACGTCTCGAAGAGATCGAGGTACACGAAGATGCCGCTCGCGTTGACAGCCGGACCCTGTGGCTGAAGGAGTGCGCGAAGAGCGCGAAGCAACGCCGCTCGCTGACTGATCGCACAGCTCGTTGCCCACGATGCGATGCTCGCGACCGGCGTCTTGCCTACGAGTCCTGCGGGCGTCGTCGCGTTGATGAAGTTCGCATAGTCGTCGGGACGCACGCGATAGCCCATCGGACCATCCGCGAGCGCTGTCTCCCACACACGAACCGCTCGGAGCTGAACCGACTCACCTGCAATCGTTTGGATCGGCCAAGTCAGCATAAGAGAAGGCTACCACCTTCGTGGCTCCCTTGTCGGTCACTGATCAAACTGCACGCCTGGGAACTGCTTTTGCACTTCCTTCGACGTGAGCGGCTTCGTCACCGACCATGTAACGATCTCGACGACAGGAACACTTCCGAAGTCGATCGCCATCGACATCGCGCGCTCACGTTCGCTCTCCTCGATGCGATGCCGGATGAGAGCAATCTCGTCGTATGATCGAACGCCGGTGCGACGGATGCCAATGCGTTCGAGCGCTATGCGCAGTGCAACAAGCGAGAGACGTTCGACAGCGACAACGATTCTGCTGTTGGTTTGGTAGCGCGTAGAGCAGAACGGAACGGACGCAGTCAAGATGCTCCCGATTCCGAGAGGATTCATCTTCTTCGCGGCGCTCATGTGAAGTGATGCCAGCGATCTACGTCAACGTCGATAGCCCAGCCTAGCGCCTCGAGCGCTGCCATATCCTCGTCGGTCATCGCCATTTTGGAAGCAACCGGCCCGATCCACATCTCATCGTGTTCGGTAGCCACGTCATGACTTCCGTGATCGGCGTACTTGCAGATGATGGCAACGCCCTCACTCAATTGCTTCAGAGTCATCGCAATTACTCCATCTCACGTAGTGCGTTGGCGAGCTCAGCGAGAAGTGTTGCTTCATCGGCGCCGTTGCCACCGAGATCGCCCTTGAGCGACGTGCCTGTTGGTCCGACGATGGCTTCGAACTTCGAGAGCTTGTCGAGTACGCGGTCGCGCACGATCTCATCGATCGTCCCGAGCCCGATGAGGTACTGGACGAGGACGTTGCGGCGTTGACCCGGACGGTAGAGACGGGCTTCGAACTGGAGGAGCCACCTGGGCACGTAGTCGAGCTCGACGATGATCGCGACGTCTGCGAACGTCAACGTGTTGATGCCTTCACCGACGGCGTGTGTCGTCGTGATGATGACGCACGGTGTGCTCTTGCTCGCCTCGTCGATCACCTTCATGCGCTTGTTGATGGGTTGCTCACCCGTCGCCATGAAAACGTCAATGCCGATCTTCGCGAAGCTGGCTTGGATCTCGCGCGCGACTTCGTGTCGGTGCGCCGTGACGACAACACTGCTGCCGTTGGTGAGGTGGTTGGCTGCGAGTTCTACCGCTTGATCGATCTTTCCGCGTGCCGAAATGGACAATGCCCAGCGCATCCACTCGTCGTCGATGTCCTGCGGAAGGTCACGTGTGATCGCTTGCTTCGGGACGTCGATCTCGATCGTCTGCCGTGTCATCGGTGGCAACTCGAGCTCTACTTCAGGTTTCGTGCGCCGGAGCATGAACTGCTTGAGTCGATCGTGGAGCTCGTCGAGATGCGAAGCTCCCTTCACGTTCCAGACCTTTTGCGTCTCGCCTTCTTCGCCTCCGCGTTTGGGTACTTCCTCTTGGAAAGCTTCGCAGTACCGCTTCGCGTACGGAATGTACTTGCCGAAGCGTCCAGGGCTGATCGTGTCGACGACGTTCCAGAGTTGGATGGGACGATTCGTGAATGGTGTACCCGAGAGCACGATCCGATTCTTCGCAGCGTGCGCGAGCTCCTTGCACACCTTGCTCCGGCGACTCTTCTCGTTCGTGAGCGCGTGGCCTTCATCGAAGACAACGGTTTGTGTTCCCTTGAGCATCGGCATCCAAGCGTGAATGACGTCGTAATTGATGACGACGATGCCATCCGACGCAGCGATGCACGCTCCATCGGGTGGCTTCGTGCCAGTGAGCTCGAGGACATCGATACCGAGACGTGTGCCTTCCTTGACCCACTCGCGCTTGATGATCGCAGGGCTCACAACGACCGCAGGCAGCGCCAACCGTTCGAGCGCACGGAGCGTAGGAGCCGTTTTTCCGAGGCCCATCTCGTCCGCGAGGATCGCACCCTCGCATGCGACAGCTTCGAGGAACGCGACGCTATGCTTCTGGTAGTCACGAAGTCCTTGATCGACATCACTGCGGACCGACAAGGAAGCCACGAGAGATGGGACGTCGCCCATGACCTTGGCGACGCGATCCTTGGCAAGCTTGGCGCTGAGGATGCTCACCGAGTCGCCGTAGCCGATCCACACGCGTTGCTTCTTGTCCCAGTGCATGCCGGGGAGCGTGCGTGCGAGCTCGACGAACTGGTAGCTGTACGGGCTCGTCAGCGCGTACCGTTCATCAGCCAGTCGTTTGCTCTTCACCAGGATCATTGGAGTGTTGGTTTCGTTTTGGCGAGCGGGCCGACAGTCTTGTTGATCTTCTTCATGGCACGCGTGAGTTTCTTGCTGTGCCGATTGCATACCTTCAGCATGGAGCCGTCTCTGCCCACGCTGACGCCCATGCTGATGCCGATGATGATCGCAGACTCAAGTCGAGTGCCTAGTTGAGTGCTTGCTATCTCGATGAGTCCGCAGAGGACGCAGTCGGCGTGTTTTTTCAGCATGAGAACAAAGCAGTGCACTGAATCACGACGACCTCAATGTCTCGACGCACCGACGACGTGCGCGACGAGCATGGGTCGTGTCCACCCGGCTTTGCCGAGTGCGAGATCGGCTTCGTCGCAGACCGCACCGCAATCCGCGCAACGCACGAACGCCCATCGACTGCGATGCGCATCGTCGAACGTTCGTGCGTGTTGACGCTGATCCTCTGGATGCGAGCACGCGGCGAGCTCTTCTGCGGCTTGGTGTAGTGTTCTCATTTCTTGAACGCAAGTCCCTTGAGACGCGCACTACGCTGTTTCGGTGACAGCTTGAGAAGCTCGTCGGACGTGATCTGACGTGAGTTGTCGTCTTTGCTGACGAGAGAGAAGTTATTGCGTGCTGCATAGTCCATCGTCACATCCACGGCAGAATACAATTGTCCAGCTTCGCGAAGATCGTCGTATGCCAGAGTAACGTTACCTTTAGCGTCGCGTTTGCCTGGTGGTTGAATCGTCGTTTCGAGCGTACGAGGAGACTCGAGAATCCCGATTGGATGAGTAGATCCATCCTTGTCACTGTGAAGGATGACCAAAACGCGTGAGCCATTTTTGAGTCTGGCTTCCATGAGACTGAGTTCCAGACGTGCTGCGCCGCCTAGAAGGTTCTCGAACATAGCCTTTTCATTGTCAGTGATCATTTGTCCTCCTTGTCGAAGCCCCATTTGTTGTGACGTGGATCGCGCACGCGAGCGATGTAGCCACCGATGAACGCCACGACGATGATCGTCACCACGCCAGCTAGAAAGCAATACACGCAGCTCATCACGCTTCCTCATCGCTCAGCACGAGCGCTTTCACTGCCGCAGACAAAGCTTCGGGTGTGACGCCAGCGGGTAGTCCCTTCAACAGTTCGACGGCAATCTCTTCTACCTTCTTGCGAGCGGCGTTCGCTTCTAGTGCGACCGTGCGATGAGCCAACTCGAGTGCGAAGCAACGGTCTCCGACATCGGGATGGTGAGGCGCGATAGTGTCGGCATTCGGCCCAGTTCCGCCGTACTGCTCACCCTCTCGATCGACTCCGCCGCCGAAACCATCCTCCATGCGGTAGAAACTCCTGCACAGACCGCGTTGCGGGGACGTCGTTGCGTAGCCACCTATGGCGTCGAGCTCGCGATTGATCTCGGTGTGCGTCTCTTTGTAGATGGCGTCTGCTTTCTTCTCGGCAGCACACCAAGCAAGGACGGCGGCACGTAAGTTACTCATTCGTGGCTTCCTTGTCGGTCTTCAATATTTCATCGATCATGCCCAGCTTGAGGAGTGCTTGCTCTTCAATCTGTCGAACACGCTCGCGGCTTACACTAGTACCTGGAATTATCTGGCCGATCTCGAAGAGTTTGCGTATGGGTTGCCCGTCGAGTCCAAAGCGAGCGATAAGCACAAAACGCTCCCTATCGTCGAGCGTGTCGAAACCGCCGACTGCACGCCAGCGCATAAGCACTCGCTCGTAGGCGTCGATACGAGCAAGCGGTAGTCCCTCTGGCCACGCCGACAGCTCGAGACGATCGAGCAGTTCGCGCATTTGAGTTGTGTTTGCACGAAGAGCTCGCAAGCGTTCGACCCGTACGCGCCATGCCCGTACGTGTTGTTTGCTTCGATCGATAACCTCGTAATTAGGATCGAGGTAGTGCAGGACGGCGTTGACATAGGCGCTGAGTGCTGCTTCGTGAGGACTCAGCCCCAAGTCGGTAGCGATCTGCCGATAGTTTCTGTACTCCTCGCCATCCAGACAGTAGTAGCGACGTGTGAAGATTGCCATCTCGAAGCCGAGTTCGCACAACTCATCGAGTACGTCGCGCCGTGCGAGCACTATTTTGCGCAAACGATCGTAACGAGGATCGCGTGGACCGCTACTCCGATCCCACACCAGTTCGGGTCTGTGATGTCCGCCTACGAAAGCGATGCCGCGTTCAGCGAGCATTCGACGTGTCTCGGATGCGTTAGAGAGACGCTCCAACATTGACGGAATTACTTGCAGTGTTTTGAGATTAGGACATCGCTTGAGAATTACTTCGATAGCCCAATGGAACGGATGACCGTCGATATGTACCTTCTCCACCTCTGGTCGTAATGCAGCGAAGCTTGAATGAAGACGATGTTGACTACTCCCGTTTGTACGCACTAGTGCATAACTCCATGGATGCTGAATAGTGCGTGCGAGTGCTTCGCGTGCCTCGACGGGAGTCGGTGGGACAAGGCGCTTACGATGTCCCGCCGATGCAAGCGGCACTGGCGATGCAGGTATGCATACCGCGCAGAAACGCGCATCCATACCATGCTTGCAACGGTTGGGACGTTCCGTCATTCGACTTGTCTCAGTAGATGAGCAGCTCGGTCACGTTGCCACGCTTCTCGGCCACGCTGTTGATGGCACGTGCTGCACTGATTTCGCGGATCTTGAACTCACGTCGCCCGTAGAGCTCGCGGATGATAGGCGCCGAACTGTTGGAGACTACGACGGCCACGCCCTGTTTCTTCAACTCGAGCGCGACGTCGCGCAGGTGTTTCTGGTCGTCGTCACCGAAGCCTTCCTTCGAGAAGGCGGTGAAGTCGCTCGTCTTCGACACCGGCGCGTACGGCGGATCGAAGTACACGAAGTCGCCCTTCTTCGCGCGTTTGAGTACGCGTCCGAACGCTTCGTCTTGCAGCACCACACCCTTGAGCGCGCGCGCGACAGCACGAAGGTTGGCTGCGTCACAGATCGTAGGGTTCTCATACCGGCCGAACGGGATGTTGAACTGGCCGTCGCGGTTCTCGCGATACATCCCATTGAAGCCGGTCTTGTTGCAGTAGATGAACTCCGCTGCGCGTTGCGTAGGTGTTCCTGCTTCGAAGTTGCGCTCGCGCACGCGCATGTAGGTCTTGAGCTCATACTTGAGCGGCTTCATCGCACGGATGACACCTTCGACGTCGTCACGGATTGCGCGGTACGCGGTGATGAGCTTTTTGTTGATGTCTGAGAGCTCGGCATGTTTTGGCATCAGATCGAAGAAGAGCGCGCCGCCTCCGACGAAGGGCTCGTGGTAGGTGGCGAAGTGCTTCGGCATCAGCTCGCGGATGAGCGGGACGATCTTCCTCTTCCCGCCAGCCCACTTCACGAAGGGCTTCGGTGCTTGCCAGGTCGTGGTCGTTGTGGTCATTCTCTTGCCATCTGAAGAAGCCACCGAAACGCAGACGCGTTCTTCAATGGCTGTGTGGTGTGCGGAAACAGATATCGAAAATACTGACAACCGTCGGTGTGTCCTTCGCTGTTGAAAATAGCTTGACCGGTAGAGATTGCGCTATCGATGCACCAACATTCGGGTAGGCGATAGCGTTGTTTGCCGTCAGGCAGAGTCTCAACGAGATAGCGTTGGCGATCTTCCTTTTCGCGCTCCCGAATCCTTGCTTTCTCGGCTTTCGCTTCTTCACGTTCTTTCTGTTCTGCCTCTACACGTTTCTGTTCTGCTTCTGTACGCTTCTTTGTCGCTTCGATTTTTCGAGCTGCGTCCTCTTCTTTACGTTTTGCGACCTCTTCAGCGTCTAGCTTTTGACAGCGTTTTGAGCAGAAAGAAAGTATGGTGAGTGTTACGCAGCGCTGGCCACATCTCGAGCAACGACCAACAGTTGGACCGGCATACGTACCGAACGGATCGTATGGAACCAGTGGAATCGGAGGTGGCGTCTTTCGTTGACGTTCGAGTTTGACATCGATGGATATTGCTTCGTCGAGTTGGTCTCGATCGCCGCTCTCGATTGCGCTCAAAAGTGCCGCCGCAACTTGCGTGTCCTCCGACTCTTGTTCGGCTTCGACGTCGATGATTTGGCCCGTATCGTGGTTGTAGTCGGAGTGGCTGTAGGGCCATCCCACTGCGATGTTCATGTCGTCTTCCGAGAAAATATCGTCTTCTGTTTCATACGGACCAAATTCAGCAACGAGATTGTTCAGTACATCCTTTTGAATCTCGTCCATCTCGTAGTGTGTGTAGATGGGTCCACCGAGACGCACGCGTTCGCATAGCCACGCAGCGTACGACATGCGTGCGCCGCTCCAACGTTCGTACTTGCAGCGAGGGCACTCAATCGAACTACCTGTACGAATCCGCTGATTGATTACTCCGGCTGTTCGAAGTTGGATGCATCCGCATCCTGCGCAATCGACTTCGAATACGTTGTGTCCACGAATCGTACGCACGAACGCTCTCACCGTACTAGTGCCCACGCGATCACCGACGGCAACAGTTCTCGGGGTGTACCTTCCTCCTTTCTTGGTTTCGCGGTGAGTGCCTTCTAGTGGTGGAGGTTGCGGTGCCGGTGCGAAAACTTCGAGAGCAAGCCTGTCCGCTTCGATACGGTCTCCTTCAATCCCGTCTCGCTGCGCTAGCTCCGAACGGAGCATCCATTCTTGGATAGGCTTGGGATCGTTCACTACTCCTCCAACAAATACTCCTCGAGTGAGAGATCGATGAGCACGTGGACTTTGCGTGCCAGATCGAACAGACGGTATGTCGAAGGGAACTCTTCGAGTGCGAACCCGTAGCCGGGACTGATCTCGATCACAGATCCGTCGTCGAGCTCCAAGAAGAGGAATGCATCTGGTCTGGCTCGTGACACCCAACACGGTGTGCCGGCGGAGAAAGGTCCGTGCGCGTGAAAAAGGGTGCTGCGATGGCGCTCCACTTTGCGAGCGGTGGGACAACGCCCGCGTGGGAAGAGCACTTGCTGAACGACGTGTTCGAGGAGAGCGAGGATCATGACTCGACGAGTTTCCTTCCCGCCAACTCGCCGTGAACTTCGATGACGCGATCGATCCAGCGTTGAGTCTTGGCTTTGGCACGTATGATGTCGTGCTTCTCGCCTGCCTTGGCGACGACGCCCTCGAGCGTGATCCCTTCGACTTCGCCCTTGCGAACGAGATCGACGTAGCCTCTCGTCCAGTGGACCGTGCCGAGGTATCGAGCTGTTGGTACTTTGTCTTCGAAGAGCTTGCGGAACTCTGTAGGTCCGAGGATGCCCTTCTTGTACGGAGCAGCGTCGAAGAGGGTCAAGAACTTGGGATCGCCCTCCGTGTGAAGGCCGGCGATGGAGAGCTTGCCCCAAAATTCGTAGAACACGACGACAGCTTCGTAATGGTTGTCGCGTGCGATCTTGGCGAGCGGCTCGCTCATGGTCTCCATGAAGAGCGAAGGTGCACTCACGAGGTGAGGATTCGAGTCGTCTGTGAGGCCGCTTCGCTTGCCGTGCTTGTACCAACCTTGCTTGCGGTTCCACTCGGATCGCATCGACGAACCATCGATCTTGTCGAAGATCTGCGCGCGCGGGATCTCGCGGAAGCTCTGTCCGACAGCGCTGGAGATGGAGGGATAGTCCTTCATCGACTCATTCTCACGACGCAAGGATCAGGGATCATCGCAAGTGCTCTGCGAACGATCTCTTGAGTCCACGGATCGACTTGCTTGATTCGAGTGAGCAGGTGCTCGATGTCGACAACACTGCTTGGCACTGTCGGTGCGATACCAACACGTTCCAGCGAACGAATCTTGGCGTCGTCAGCGCCAGCCACGATGAGCCAAGTCATGACCTGAACGAGAAAGCCTTCACGGGTAACGGCGCACATGATCGGTGCGTCGTTCATGAAGGCGAGGCGTTCTCGAATGTCGATGGCGAGGATCATGGCTACCTATCGAGTGCTTCTTCCAACGTCTCGACCAATCTATTGGCGTGCGTGAGCACCGTCTTGCACTTGTCGATCATCTCGCGGAGTTCTTCTTTCGCTTCTTTACGCGCGTCTGCGCACGCGCTTGCGAACTGTTGACGTGCATCTCCGTCTGCTCCCCAGTACGGGAGCATCGAGACGAGCGTGTTCTCGTCCGGCCCTATTTCGCACCATCCGTTACGGAAGAAGTGTTGGACTTGGCTGGTAGTGCAGCAGACGCACAACGCTTGCGCGTAGTCTTCTTTGGCAGGATCGAAGTGAAAGCAGCACCAGATCTTGCCGTTTTTGGATTCGTAAAACTTGCCGGGGACGAGAACGATCTTCACGGCGTCTTCTTTACTCCGAGGACTTCGTCCATCGTCTTGCGCCCGATGTGCTCGCGGATCTTGCCGATGTCACCCTCGAGCTGGCGTTTGATCTGCTCAATCTGATCCTTCTGCTTGCGCAGCGCTTCGTTGGACTCGTGGCTGCGAGTCAAGTTCTCGGACAGTCGCTCGATCTCTGCCTTGAGCTTTGCAGCTTCTTTGTCGAGCTCACCGAGTCTTCGAAGGTCGCTGTCGCGAGCATCCTTGAGCGTCTCGAGCTGCTCGCTGAGCTCGCCGAGGACGCTCTCACCGTCCTTGCGGAGGCGGAGGTACGCTTGCTTGCCGATCTGCTCGTGCGTGATCGATGTCGGCGGCGGTTGGTAGCCGTTCTGCATGGGAGGCAGAACTTGCTCTGTCGTGTGAATCACTTCGTCGACGTCGAATCGCTCGACGACTTCCCAACCCTTCGTCGTCAGGTCCATCAGATCGAGGGCGATGTGACCGTGTTGGTAACCGTTCGAGCCAGTCGGAATCGTTGCTCGGATGATGCGCTCGACGTTGCTCATGTTTCCTCCTTCGGTGGCAATCCCAACTCACGAAGACAAAGCTTGCACGTCACGGCCTGGGTATCCCTCGTCAGGTTGAACCTCGAGACGTGCGCCGTGTCGCAGATCCACGACACGTCATCTGCTGAGAAGTGCTTCTTGCGCGGTACGAACGTGAGCAGCTCTTCGTATCTCGCGGGTCGTGCGGTGAGCCTTCGCGTGTGTGGATTCGATCCACCCAACGCTTCGAAGCGAGCCTTCAACTCGTCCAGTGCGGTCTCGACAAGCGATTGCAGCGCAGGAAGTGCTGTTGCGGTTGTCGACCCGATGATCGACAACTCCAACACGACCGCGATCGGCATGTCCGGCGTCTTTTTCTTCACAACACCCACCAACGACCTTGACGTAGACGTCCGAAGACGAACCACGCCATTGCAGTTTTTGTCGGCCACGCGCTCGCAGACACGACGTACACATCGGAGATACCGAGTGGATAGGAAGTATCGGCGAGCCATGAGAGCTCGGTGAGCAGTGCAATCTCGCCGCTGTTGGTAGTCCAATCGAGCGCTTGGTCGTAATAATCGCGCGCGCTCGCACACGACATCTGCGTGATCGTGAAGTGAGCCTTGTGCTTCCCCGGTTGGAGCACTTGCACATCAGGGATTGAATGTGCGCTGGCGAACTCGCTTACCGCATGACGGATCGAGGGCGTACTGCGTGGATCGACGATTCTTGTCCCTTCCCACACCCGAAGGTGAGGCAAGAGTGCGAACGTCGCGCGGTACTGCGCGGTCGTTTGATCGATCATGCTCCTTCTCCTAGCGCGTGTCCCCTCGCGCTTACGTCGAGATCACGTCGGCGTTTCTTCCTTCGGCGGTTCTGGATTGATGGCGGGTGCTTGACGGAGCGCGTCTTGAAGCGCTGCAACACCCGGTGTGACCACGACCTGCGGAGTATGAGCAGGAGCAGGTTCTTCGCCGGGCTCCTCTTCCTCTTCCTCCTCTTCTTCCTCTTCGCCGTCTGCTGCTTCCGCAGCAACCACGTCGTCGAACGAAGCAGCCATTCCTTGCAGGAACTCGTCTTTCGTCGCGCCGTCTTCGAGTGCTTGCTCGGCGACGAAGTGCTCGAAGATGGCGCGTACCTTCAACTCGACTTCCGTCTTCGGGAGCCCGAGTGAGTACGATTGTCCTTCACCGTGTTGCCACACGGCCTCGAGCAAGGTGAACAGAACGTTCTCGAGATGTTCGATCTTCTCGGCTTTGACTTGCTTGGCGATTTTATCGACGACGGTCACGGTGATCCTCCTGGTTGGTGCATGTCTGTGAACGCGCGCGCGAAGAACTCGCGCAGACCTGTGGCTTCGAGCGACGGTCCGTAGATGCAGTCGAGCTTCTCGGCGAGATAGCCGACGTGGTGTTCTTTGATCGGAAGCGGCGTGTTGGTGTGCGTATTGGCCATGAGCCAGTCGACGCCGGCAGCCTCGGCTCCTTCGCACAGCGTTATGTATTCGTTCATCAAGCCGGTGAACTCGATGAACGCGTGAACCTGTGTCTGGACCGCGAGTCCGTAGAACGTCTTCGACGCAGCACGCATCTTTCGCAGAGCCTCAGCGCGGAACTCTTTGTGTGCTTCGAACTCTTCACCGCGTTGTACGGCTACTCGAGCTCGTGATGCAGAGCAAGAGGGAGCGGGGCAGAATGCTCCGCCATCTTCCGTCTTGAGGACACCACTTCCTCCGCACATCGTGCACGCTTCGTCGGTCATGACATCACCTGAGCCAGAGGCAGTGGTACTTGCTGTTTTGGTAGAACCGCGTGTCCGTCGACGCGAAGATCTTGCCGTCCGACAACCGTCTTCCGATCGACCACATCCACGACTCGGTTTGCACGTCGCAGTAGTCGACGCCATCGACGAACTCGCGAAGTTCGAAGACGCCCTTTTCGACTTCTGTTCCAGCCATCCGAACGTCGATGGCCTTGTGCTTCATGAGCTTGTTCTGCATCGCCTTGTTGCTCATGTGAGCCAACTGCGATGACACGACGTGATTCGCCAGCGACTTCATTTGCCTGCGTCTCGCCGGATCTTGTTGAGTGCTGCGCGAAGATCAGGGTTGTCCTTGATCCAACGATTGAGTGTGGGCCGACTGATGCCCAACTTTTTCGCAGCAGCCTGTACGTCTCCATCGGTCATCTGCAACTTGGAGATGACGGCATCTTTGGCTTGCTTGACGAGACTTGGAATCTCGCCGTGCATCATGGCAGTGAGTTTTGGATTGTTGCTCCCGAGAAGGGCCATGAGGTTCTCCTAGAACTGCGGTTCGACCGTCGGTTTGGGCTCTTCACCCATCCAGACGGCAAACATGTACTTGTCCACCGCTGCGTCGTGACCGACTTCAACGATGGTGTCTTCGGGGCGCTTGTAGTAGAGCCGCGCGAGCTTGGTCATGTGCTCGTTGGGCGAGAACGCGACGGGCGCTGCATCCGCCGGCGCAGGTGGTGCACCTGCCATCGCGACATCGACAGCGTTGGTGAGCAAGTCGCTCTGCGCAGCGAGCTCGCGTACGTTCTCGCTCTGATGTGCCTTGGCCCACTCGATGAGCGTGTCACTTCGGACGTAGCCCCACATCCTGCGGTTCTTGGTCTCGGCACGCGCTGTCGAGATCAGCTTGTCGGTTTCTGCCATGGCCTTCCCAACCGGGCTGTCTGCAATGGCTTTTGCAAGTGCTGCCTTCGAAAGTCCTACCTTCGCATCAGACATGGCTTCCTCCCTATTTGAACTTGACTGCTTGCACGTGAGAACGCGGCATGGGGATGCGAACGACCGCGCCCTTGAACTTCGTCTCGCACACGATGAGCGACTTGATGATCTGATCGACTTTGAGCGGCTTGCTCACGTCGAACACACCTTCGTAGCGCTTCGCGACCTTCGAGTGGACCATGACACGCATACCCTCTTCGAGAGGTGTCGCGCCGAGCGTACCGCGCGCAGGGCGCCAGTCCTTCGGCACCTTAGTGAGCTTCTGCTCCGCGCTCCGCAAGAATTTGTGAGCTTCAATGAGATCTGTGACGATCGACGGATCGGGCAGACCGTAGCTCTTCAGCCGCGCAGCGTGCTTGCGCACGCGCGTCGCAGTCCTACCGATGCGAATCTCGGCCGCGCGCGCCGGACCCTCACCGTACAGGTACTCGCCCTTCTCCTCGTTACGACGAGTTCCAGTGATCGTCGTCCCAATTACCGTACCGGTGCCCCGCCGACGAGACGTCAGCTTGGCACGGCTAGACCCCTTAGCCATGCTGCAACTCCTTCTCTGTGTCCCACCGATCTGTAATACAGCCGTCTAGCAGAGTCAACTTACTAGTGAGCCATGGCTCAGTCCGGCTTGCTACTCGTCATCGTCTTCTTCTTCCTCTTCGTCATCGTCTTCTTCTTCCTCTTCGTCAAGCTCCTCTTCTTCCTCTTCTTCAAGAGGGTCGCTTGTGATCTGATCTCCTCGTTCGTACCGCAAAACTGTTTCCTTTGCGGTCTTGAGCATCGCCATCAGCTCGTCGATCTGCTCGACGCTCACGGCGAGCTGAATGAGCTCGTCGGCCTTCTGATTCTCGAGCGACAACTCGAAGTCGCCAGGGTCCGCGACCAACACCATCGCGACGTCGCCGTCTCCGCTGTGCCAGATCTTGGTGAGCTGCTCGCGCTTCTTCGTGGGTGTCTTCTTCGCTGCTGCCATGGTGGCCTCCTTGGAGCGCGAGCTTACTACGCTTGCGGTTCGTTCCGTTCGGCGATGATGCGTTTCTTCTTCGTGGCGCCACAGCGGCACGCCGGTTCGAGCGCCGCAACTTCCGGCAGCGCTACGAGGGCCGCGTGCGCCTTCACGAGATTGACTCTCGCGTCTTCGATCGCATCGAGTGCTTCGATCCAACTCTTCTTCTCGACAGCGAGACGCGCGTCGGTGCACATGTTGCGCGCGTTCACGAGCAGTTCGGGGATCGTCTTCGTCATTTCGACATCCTCTCGATGCACGCCTCGCAGATGCGAACCATGCGGTTGTATCCATTCGTGAGAGGACCGTAAGCGACGTCACCGGGCTGCATCGACTTGGCAAACCTCGCACTCCACTGTTTTCGGTGGAACGATCGACGAAGCTTTCGTCGTGTCCACATCTGGATGCCGTACAGGCTGCTCTCCAGACGAACGAGCCCGTCGTTCATTTCTCTTGGAACCGATAGCTCATACCTCACCTCGCATCGCCTTTTTCGCGAGCGATCAGACGTGTGAGCTCGAGGCGATGCGCATCGCACCACTTTGCGTTGCCCATCACGGCTTCGTACGAGCCGAGGTGCTTCTTGCCTTCCGCGAGTGCAATTCCAACGACCACCCCTTGCAGGTACGTCGAGTCCGGCAGCGAGCGGAACGGGTAGCAAGCGGGACCTCATGACAACCTCGTTCGACGCTCGCGGCACTTCGGGTAGCTGAAGAGCGCTGACGAACACTCGCCTCCTGCATCCATCGAACCGTGCGAGCCGCAGCATGTACACGTACAGCCCTCGAGACGAAAGTAGTCACCCTGATTTTTGCTAATGGCAGCGAGCATCACACGCAGCTCCACCTTCGATGCATCCTCGAGACGCTTCGCTGCTGCAATACCCTTTCGTAGTGCTTTTCCGAAATGGCCATTACTTGCCGAGCTCCTTGAGTTTCGCGATGCCCTTCGCTGTGAGCTTCGGTCCTCCGCGCGTTTCGGTAACGTAGCCCAAGCGCTTGAGTCGTGCCCACTGCTCCCACGACGTGTTGCTGCCCGTCGTGAACTCCACGTTCTCAGCGAATGAGAAGTTTCTCTTGCCGAAGTCCATTGCCATGCGTGCGCGGTAGAGAACCCGGACATCAGACAAGGACAACTCCCTTCGTGGCTTCCTTGTCGTTCTCGCGATCGGAGAGGGCTTCACTTTCTCGATGGGCTCTGGTGATCGCACCGCGAGCATGCAGTTCGACAAGGGAGCCACGAAGGCGGTCGTGGAACTCACTTGACACCCAGCCCATGCAACACGGCGCGAGCTAGTATTCGCACGCGTTCGCCGAACGTCGTTGTTCCTGGCTCTGGGCACGGCAGAAAGATCACGCATCCGCATCGGTATTTCACTGACGGTCTTCCGATCAAGTTGCGCCACTGGCATGGACGCAGACCGCGATCTGAGTGCTCACTTTCAGCGTGACCACACTGGCAACTGTTCATTGCTCGGCTGCGCCCTTCTTGCTCTTCGGTCTGTTTGCACACGTCGCTCTATTGTGGCCGATGCCACCACAGAGCCCACAACGGTAGCGTCCTGGCACACGCGGGAGCTTGCCAAGAATCGCGTCGCGATCTTTGCGATCTCGCTTCGCTTGACGGAGCTTCATCTTCGCTAGGATGCGTGCGCGCGGTAGGATCACTTGGCAGTCTCCGGTGGATACTGCTTGAAGTAGAGGACGTCGCAGTCGTGAATCTTCGGGTTGACGTGGCACTCGAAGAGGATCGTTCCTCGCTTGTTGTCGTAGCGGCGCGTGCCTATCTGCTCGATGCCGGTGATGCGATACCACTGGCCGTCGAACGTGAACCACCAGCCCGGTTCGATCTCGATCGGCAGTGCGTCGACGGTAACGGCAGTACCGCTGCGTCCTTTGATCTCGAAGAGCTCGCCGAGAGTGCGCGCGTAGAGCGGTCTCGTGGACTTTGCACTCACCGCTCGCCTCGTGCTTTAGCCAACGCAGCAGCAACGGTTGTGTACATGCTCGCGCATGTCGGGATCGTTTCGATGACGCGAGCGAGCGCGCGGTACAGATCCGGCGCTGCAATGAGTGCAGCACGTTCTGGCTTATCCTTCGGCTCGGGTTTGTAGTACCAGTAGCCGTCTGCGTGGCGCTCCTTGAGCACTTGTAGTGCCGCAGCGAAGAGTGTCTCGTCGTTCGGTACGTGGAAGTACCGTTCGCCGTGCTTCTCTTTGAAGACGAGCACACACGGCTCGCGAACGATTGTGCGATCCATCTGATCTCTTGTCGCCATCGCTACCTCCTTGCTGCGCGCTTCTTCACGCTCTTCAAGCTGTCGATGTACTTGCGCGCTTCAGTGTCGAGCACATCCATCAGGTTGTGCCACTCGACGCTCACGCGCTTGACTCCGACCTTCTGATGGAAGGTCACCACCTCATGCAAGTCTTTGTAGAAGCCGTGTCCACACGCCGTCGTTAGGATCGGATTACCGATCGAGTAGGGCACGTAGTCACGGTACTGGTAACGACTGCATCGCGGACATCGAAGCCACAAACGGTTGTAGTTGCCAGCAGGAATGGGCGGAGCCTTGGCTCGCGCTGCACGGATCTCGGCGTGCACGGTCTCTTCGTCGATCACGAGAATGGGCTCCGCGCCATCTGCTTCGTCGTCACCACACCACCCGATGCCGACCCAGTCCTTCCGCTTGGCTACCAGCTTGCCATCCACCACGGCGCGAAACTCGACGGGGTTGGGCAAGAGATCGAAGGTCTGCGGCATCATCGACCGCAGCGTTTCGAATGGGATGGTGATCCTCTCCGCCTGCTTCATGTCTTCCTCGCGGATCGCGCTGCAAGTGCGTTGGCAATGAGCTCTACGAGCTGTCTTCGCTCGCAATCGAATGCTTGATGCGTTGCCACTTGATGATCAACTCACGGGCTTCCGCTCGATCTGCTTCGCGTACGTTCACTTCTTCACCCGACGAAGACGTCGCTCGTATGCTTTGCGATCCATGCCGATGAGGCGAGCAGCCGCGCTCTTGTTGCCGCTGGCCGTCTTGAGTGCTGCTTTGACGAACTCGTCGCACAGCTCTTTGTAGCTGACGTTCCTCCGCACGAGCTCTGCGCTCACCGCATCGAGCTTCTGCGTGGTCTGCGGTGGAGGCAGTGTTTGGCTCGCGGGCGTGGACGCGACGGACTTCATACCCAGCTTCTCGTAAAGCTCACCGATGGGTGTGGAGCGAATCTCTGCAAACAGTTGCTCGATGGCTTTGAGTGACATTGGTTGGTCCTTTCTTGATCGTCACCTTCTCGACGATCGCGCTTTCGCTTTCGGTTGGGTTGATTGCAAACGAAGCCGTTTGGCTTGTTCTTCGACTTGCATGCGAAGCGTGCGAGCTTCGCACTCCAGCTCATCGAGCCTCTTGAGTCTTTCTTCTCGCACCCTCGCTTCCTTCACGAGCGTGTCGATCTTCTCTCCGAGCACGAAAAGAAGCGCTGATACTTCGGGACTGATCATCAGTACACACCGAGACCGCGCTTGCGCGCGCTCGCCGCTGGAATGCGTCCCTCGTCGTCCGTGCGTACGGAGCCACAGCTCTCGCACTCCCATCCGTAGATATGCTCGCCTCGGCGCACGTGATCGGTTTGCACGCGACAGTGCGTCGTTGCCGCGCGGCAGACTGCGCAGAAGATTGACTCGCGGAGGCAGATGCGCTCCATCACTTGCCACCTTCGGACAGCAGCGCGACGCCGCGTAGAGCTTGAGCAGCCGCGCTCCGTCCCGCAGACATGAGAAGCACAGAAGCATCCTTGCGCTTCAGCAGCGCGTCGAGCTTCTCTCGTGCGGCATCGATGCTCTGCTTGATAGCGACGAGGCCGTCCCAAACGTCTTGACGATAGGGTAGCAATGCTGCTCCGTCGTCGTCGGCCGGTCCGATGGTCTCACGACCCACGTATGGGCTGATGTCGCGATGTTCTTCACGTTGCTGGTCGCGACTACCAATACCATCTTCAGGGAGATCGAGAGGATGAGCGCGCTCGACGAATCTGTCCGGGTAGACCGGATTCGGCGATCGTTCGATACGTCGAAACTCGAAACGAATCGACGCATTGAGACCTTCATCGTGATGTGCCCAGGTCTTGGACACACTGACTTCGATCAACGGAATCCAGTCGTACTTCTGCGCGTTCCCGAGTGCGACGATGGCTTCTTTCTTCACGTCTGCAAGCAAATCAGACACGACGCGACTGTCCTTGTCGCCGGGCACGATCTCGACGAAGAACTTCTTGCTGTCGCGATCGAACATCACGTCCGCGCGCGTGTAGCCGTTTGGCGAGCGCACTTCGTCGACCTTGTACGGCTTGAGCGAGCGAGCCATTGTTACATTCCGTCGCGCTTGCGGAGCCACTTCACGTGGTCGCCGAGCGCCATGCGCCGAGCGATGTTCGCCGGCGTCGTGTTGACGGGAAGCGTGACTAGCCATTCGCCGACGTCCTTCGTGTAGCTATCGCCGCTGCGATTCATGTGCTCGATGAATAGCAAGAGGAGCTTGTTCGCCATCACTTCGGGTGCGCTGTACCCGAGGATGCTCTCGATCTCCTTCAAGAGCTTTTTGCTGTTCTCTACGCGCTCATCATGTGTCGGCATCGTCTTCTCCTATGGCAAAAAGGGTTTGGACGTAACGTCCAAGAGATCCCAGTCCACGGGACCGGCTGCCGGCCCACGAAACGCGACGTCGATGTCGTGCTTGACGACTCTCATCAGCACTTCCTTCGCGCGCGTTTCATCTTTGACGACAGCACCTTCGCGATCGAGGATTTCTCCTTCGTACGCGATGTCGAGTGTCACGCGGTACCACGTCTTCTTCATGCTGCCCTCTTCGCGTCCTTGAGGACGCGATTGATAACCCACGGCCAGACACCGAGCACTTCGTAAGCGACGTGCTCTTTGAACGCTGCAAGCGCTTGCTTCATGTTGCCGAAGCCGAAACTGTCTGATGCCCAATGTCCGCGTCCGTAGAGTCCGTCTGCGTAAATGCAGAAGTCAAAGCGACCAAGACCGTCAGGTAGCGCGTACTGACAAAGCAACACGACGACGGGGTTGCCCTGGAAGTCCGCAGGCACGAACGCGCGCCGCAGGATCGGAAACCTTCTACCCTCCTCCGGGTGGTTGCAATCGTAGAACTTCCGCCGCATGAGGCTTTGCAGAACTCGCTGTTCGCGAGTGCTGAGCGAACGTGGGCATCGAACAGTGGTGATGTGCCTGGTCACTTCCTCTTCCTCTTACTCGGCAGTCCGAGCATTGCATGCGTCTCACGATTGAACTTCTTGATGAGGCGTCCTCGAATGCGCTTTTCACATGCTCGGAGTGCGTCTTCGATTTCGCACTGGTCAGTGGAGTTATCGGTGAGAATACGAGCACTGCGCAGCTCGCCCGCGAGATTGGCGAGCTGCGACACGATGCTCGCGAACGTTTCCTCGATCGCAGAGACGTCGATCATCTACTTCTTCCAGAACGCTTCCGTGAAGCTGGGCGGCGTCTCTTCCTTGCCGAGCACCCAATCGAGCACGGCCACGACAGCGTGGCGAGCGCCTTCCTTGAGCTGATCGGTATCGGAGACCCTCCGGTAGAAGTCCTGGATCGAGCGCTTGCTACGCACCTCTTTCGATCCCGAGATGATCTCGCGAATCTTCTTCGCGTTCTTCCGACGCTTCTTCTTTTTCTTGCCACCTTCCGTTTCGATGGCGTGGTTGTCGCCGTTCGCCTTCAAGATCTCTTCGAGCTTGGCGTTCTGTTCGGCCGGAGGGAGCTTCGAGAGCTTGTAGCCGTCCGTCGGATCGATGCGACCCGACGACACGGCCTTGCGCACAGCGCCGGTGGTCTCGAGCAGCGAGATGTAGTTCTTCACCGTGGACTTCGAGCAATGGAACACGATGGCAAGAGCGTCTTCCGTGTAGCCGGCTTCGAGCATGCGTTCCGCGAGCTCGGCACGCTCTTGCGGTGTGTTGGCGGTGCGACCCTCGTTCTCGATGGCCATGATCGCCATGAGCTTCTTCGGATCACCGCGCTCGACGATCGCTTTGATGTCCTTCGGCATCTCGCCGCGCTTCTTCAAGCGCTTGTTGGCTTCGATGTTGTTCTTGACCCGTTGCCTACCCGCGACGACGCACACGTCGCCGGTCTCCGGGTCTTTCCAGACGATCACGGGTTCCTTGACGCCGTACTCCATGATCGAGAGCACCATGCTCTCGTCGATCGGCTTCTCGACCCGCTTGTCGTAGAGCGGATGCTTCTCGCTCGTGATGAGCTTGAGGTTGGCGGGATCGAACGTCAGCAGGTTCGTGGTCCCGGATGCGCCGTATGCGTCTTTGCTGTTCTTCGCCATGTCTTTCTCCTTCGTTGTCGTTGCTTACGTCTTCACTGCTTTGTCGATGCGATCGACGATGTTCGAATCGCGCAAGAGCAACTCGTGTTTGATCCAGTTGAGCGTCACCGACAGACTCGTGACGCGCGCTTCGAGCTGCCCGATCCTTCGACCATCTTCTTCGCGCGTCGACGCGACGACCGATTCGAGGAGCGCGACGAGAGAAGCTGTTGTGTGCGCAGCAGTCTCGTCCGTGCGTCCTTCACGTTCGTCGAGCCACTGTCGCGCTAGCGCGATGAGCGGACTCTCCACCGACACACTTCGGTACGGGCCGTCGTTCACTTGCGCCTTCTTCCGGGATTTCCGCGACGCGGTTCCTTGTCGACTGCCATCGAGGACGAAACGATCTCGACCGCGAGACGCTTGCTGACGCCCATGCGTCGTTCATCTCGTCAGCCATGCGCACGGCGGTCTCGTAGTCGGGGCCCCAAAACCACGGATTGCGCTGACCGGGTTTGCCCTCGTAGGGCCAGTCACCGTTCGGATAGTGACCGGGCTCGCCCTCGAACACGACTGAAGGGCGCCAACCGTGACCTTCTACGAATCCGTCGAGCGGAATGAAGTAGCAGTAGCGGCGCGTCGCGAAGAGCTTCTCGGCGATGAGATCCGTCATGTTGTCTCCTCACGTTCTTCGGTGACACGTGCTTCGGCAGCGATGTCCGCTTGTCGATTGCACCAAGTGCACATCGGTTCGCACGAACCGTTGCAAGTACGTTCGGTCTCGGGTTGGAAGTTCGAGAAGTTGCCGCCTTCGGCCTTGTGCTTCCGAAGCTGCGCAGCGACGCCGTAGCCCTTCTCCGTCAAACGGAACACCGGGTTGATGCTGCTACCGACGTTCTCGATCAGCCCGAAGGCTTCGAAGTCAGAAGCGCAGTCCCAGTCGTCGTGTGTCGTGAGCGTCGCACCTCCTTTGAGGCGCGTCGGGTACGCGCTGCCGTCGCCAGCGACACCAACGAGAAACGGATGTCGGTTGGCGTGACAGCGCATGCGATCCCGACTCGGCGTACCGTTCCCATCCACGCACAAGGTCTCGATGTACGCGAACGTCGACCAGTGATCCTTGCCGAAGAGCGCGATCGTCACCGAAGGCTCCTTGGCGATCTGCGCAGCAGCGTGACGCTCGTTCCACGTCGTCGTCGCGAGCTCGCAATCCTCGGCGTACGCGCGCACCTTCTTGCCGCTGCCCTTGTCGCCCAGCTCGATCCAAGCGCGCTCACCATCGGTGCAAACGCGCGTGACCGTTCCGTCCTGATCGATGGGATTATCGTCCTCGTCCTTGGTGACGTGGACGCGCTGCTCTGTCGCGAATGCTTTCATCGTGGCATCTCCATTCCGAGGGTCGCGCGCACCATGTCCATGTGAAACGTGTTGTTGTGCTTCGCGTCGAGTGCCGCCGCCTTGCGAAGCAGCGCCTTGACGATTTCACTGCGCAGTTGATGGTGCGCGGTGAGATCGATGGTCAACCGTTTCGTACCTTCCTCGAGTTGAAGCAGCGTCAACCACGAGAGAAGATCGAACGGCGTCATCTTCTTCGCTTCGAGAGCGGTGACGAAGTTGCTCGCCTCGGAAAGCAGATCTTGACTCACTTGCGTTGCTTTCGTTGCGGTTCCTTCGTTCCTTCGTTGCGGTTACTTCGTTGCGAAGGCGCTTGCTTGACGAGATCGGCAAGCGTCACCTTCAGTCCGGGTCCGAGCTGCTTCGTCTTGCGTGTGCGCTCGAAGACACGCTCTTGCCCTTCTCGCGCTGCCTGACGAACCGCCTCTTCCTTCGGCGTGCCATTCCACATGAGTTGGAGGGCTCTGTCCGTCATCCAGTCGAAGTCTTCCTGGGTCGGGTCACTCACTGCTGCTGCCTCGTGTCTCGCTAGAGATGCATAACGTCTTGCACTACGGGCGTCAAGCACGAACCTACTCTTCGTGGCTCCCTTGTCGGTCCCTACTTCGACAAGGCGTGCTCGCGCCAGAACGCGCGAGC
>Ga0334722_10000802_pt1 | contig 43330 bp, 36 predicted proteins | sample C3_bottom_MG_FD_207210 | JGI IMG/M metagenome (GOLD analysis project Ga0334722, IMG submission 207210) | Sediment microbial communities from Yellowstone Lake, YNP, Wyoming, USA - C3_bottom | ecosystem: Environmental > Aquatic > Freshwater > Lake > Sediment | place: USA: Wyoming | collected...
GATGATCTCGATGCAGTGGCAGCCGAGGTCGATGATGGCGCCGCCGCCGGTGAGACGGCCGTCCCAGAACCAGGCACTGTGGGGGCCCGGATGCGCCTCGCGCGAGCGCACCCAGGTCACGTCGCCAACCCCACCCGACTGGACCGATCGAACTGCCTTGAGGGTCTTGGGCGTGTAGCAGAGATCCTCCAGGTAGCCGGCGAAGATCCCGGCCGATTCGACCGCAGCGAGCATGCGCGCGGCTTCCCCGGCGTTGCGTCCCAGCGGCTTCGTGCACAGGACGGCCTTGCCTGCCCGGGCGACGAGATCGACCGCCTCCTCGTGGAGGAAGTTCGGAAGGCCGACCACGACGACATCCGTGTCCGGGTGATTGACCGCCTCCGCCATGTCCGTGGTCGACTCGGGGATCGACCAGCGGTCGCGAAACGCAGACGCCCGGGAGTCGCTGCGCGAGTAGACCACCCGGACGCGATCCCGGCCCCGCTGACCATGCAGCGTGTTGGTGTAGAAGTCGCCGATGAGCCCGGTGCCGAGCATCGAGATGTTGTGGGCCGGCATGATGGCGATCCTCCAGCTGTCAGGCGACGGTTGGTCGACCGCGCACGAGATCGCGGCCGGCGACGAGAGCAATGAGCTTGGCACGGGCCAGGTGCCGGGCCGTCTGGCTGAACCCGCAATCGGGAAGGAGCGCGAGACGCGCTGCGGGAACGCCTTGAGCAAGGATCGTGTCGATCCGTCCGGCGACCTCCTCGGCGGATTCGATGTGCGAGTTCTTGACATCGATCACACCGGCGGCAACGTCTCGACCCGCGTCGGTGAGCTCCCTCAGCAGGGCGACCTCGGACATCTCGCGGTTGGCGAACTCGAGGACGAGCTCGTCGACCTCGAACCGGAGCATCGCCGCCAGGATCGGACGGTAGCTACGGCTGGCCAGTGGACGGCCGAGGTAGTTGCCGAAGCACAGGTGGGCCCCGAGGCGCACGTGGCCCCAGGCAGGCTCGACGGCCGCATTGAACATCGCCGCGAAATCCGCGGGCGCATCGGGGTGGATCGCCGCTGACGGCTCATCGACCTGGATGATCGATGCTCCAGCCGCAACGAGGCGGCGGAGCTCATCGCGAAGGATCGGCACGAAGGCCTCGGCTGCCGCGACCCGCGTCCCGAAGACCTCGCCGGGGCCGTACGTCAGCCGTCCGGACAGGGTGTAGGGTCCCGGAAGCGTGACCTTGAGCGGGAGGCGCGTGCGAGTCCGCGCGGCGAGGTACTCCTCGACGACCCCCAGGCCGCTCGGGGCGGCGATCGGCTCGACGACCGCGAAGCGATGCTGCTGGTCGTGGGCGCCGGCGCCCAGCCGGCGCTCGGGTGGAAGCGCGCGGACGCCGGTCAGGTGGCGGTAGAACTCGGCCGTGAAGAACCCGGCCCGGCGCATCTCGCCATCGCTGACGACATCGATCCCGGCCGATTCCTGGTCGCGGATCGCGAGATCCACCGCGTCGTCGAGCATCTCCGCGAGATCGGCCGGCCCGAATTCGCCGCGCTCGGCGGCCGCGATCCCCGACACGAACCACGACGGGTGCGCGTGCGATCCGACGACGCTGGTGAGGAGCCCGTCGGTCATCGATCCACCTCCGCGAACGAGAATGCCCGAGCGGGATTGTCCACGAAGACGCGACGCCGCAGGGCGCCGTCCAGGCCGCGGGCCTCCATCGCTGCGCTGAACTCGTCGAGCAGATAGCCGAGTCCCGGCGCGCCGCCGAAGGCCCTGTAGTAGCCCTGCCGGGCAGCATCCATGCCCAGCATCACGCGGTCGATCGTACCGTCCTCGGTCGCCCATTCGAGGAGCTTGAGCGTCCCGTTCGCTCGGTCGCCCCAGCGAAAGGCCTGGTCGTAGACCACGAAAGCCCCGCTGCTGAGGATCTCCCGGTGGTAGCCACGATCCACGACCTTGTCGACGTGGCTTAGTGAAATATGCGCCGCGGCGACGCCGGTCCCCATGAGCAGACGGATCTGCTCGATGGCGCCGGTCCCCTCCTCGCAGTGCGTGTGGAGCGGCACACCGGTCGTCAGGTGCGCCGCGGCCGCGGCCCGGAAGATCGGGAGATCGCGCGCCGACGGTCCGCCGGCACTGCCGCCGATCTTGAGGATCCCCGCCCGGACCTCTGTCCGAAGGACGGCCGGGCCACCGTAGTCGCGCGCATCGATGCCGTCGACCACATCCGTGACGAACAGGTCCGTGAGTTCGGACTCCGAGGCGCGGAGGCTCCAGTGCGACGGGCCGTAGAACTTCTCGTGATGAAGGCCGGTCGAGGCGAGGAGGTGGACGCCGGTTCGTCGCGACAACTCGGCCAGCTTGACCGGGTTCCGTCCGCAGTCGGCGGGCATCGCATCGACCGCCGTCCCGAGTCCGGCCGCCGCCGCGGCTCGTAGTTCGTCGGTCATCCGGTCCACGTCCGCGAGGAGGAAGTCGGGCGACAAGTCGACGGCCCGGCCGGGGTCGATGACGAGATGTTCGTGGGCATAGGTGATGCCCATGGAGGCGGGCTCGATGTCGCCGAGAACCGTTCGGACGAAGGTCATGCCGGAGCCCCTTGCGCGACGGGTCCGGCCTCGAGGATGGCACCGTCCGCGCGCAACCGAGCCTGGAGCCGGCCCTGCGGGACGTCGCGCGGCGCGATCCCGTCGGCCGCCGCCAGCGCCGCCGCCGTCCCGGCCGCCTGGCCCATCGCCATGCACTGGGCCATCGATCGAACCGAGGCGTGGGCGTCATGGGTCGCGCTGAAGCATCGGCCGGCGACGAGCACGTTCTGGGCATCACGCACGACGAGCGTCCGGTACGGGATCCCGACCACCTGCCCGGCGGGGAGATAGGTCCAGGTCGTACCGTCGCCGGGCCCATGGTCCTCGAGCGGCGCCCCGCACAGCCCGATCGCGTCGTCGAACTGGCGGGCCGAAAGGACGTCGCCACTGGTCAGGCGATAGTCGCCGTAGACGCGGCGCGTCTCCCGGATGCCGATCTGGGTCCCGAGGGCGACGAGGGACGCAGACTCGTAGCCGGGCACCCTGTCGACGAGGAACCGGGCGTACTCCAGCGCCTGCCGGCGACCCGCGATCTCGGCGGCGGTCAGGAAGTCCGGGTCCGAGACATTCGTCAGGCCGCCGTCGAGACGGTACGAGGGAAGCCTCGTCATGACCGTCGCCGTCACCCCGGCGAGCGGCGTGATGTGGTCGCTGCCTTCTCGCCGGGGCAGGTCGTAGGCGCCGGAGGCCGCCGCATCGGTCATCAGCCCATGGAGCGCGTCCGTCGACAGGGCGCGACGGCGCGCCGGGTCCACGTTCGCCATCCGGAACGTGGTCGTCAGCCCCTGGGCGGGCTCGAGCTCACCGGCCAGCTCGTAGCCGAACCCAGCGTAGTGACACAGATCGGCATCTCCGCTCGCATCGACGAAGACCTTCGCTCGGACCGTGCGCAGGCCGGCCTTCGTCGCCACCAGCACGGAATCGACCCGGCCGTCGCCGACCGAAGCGTCCTGGACGAACGTGTGGAGCAGGATCCTGGCGCCGGCTCCCTCCACGAGGCGCTCCCAGACGACCTTCAGGTGCTCGGCGAGGTAGGTGATCCCAGTACCCGCCCCGTACGTGTTCGGTCGTTCGACAACGGGCCCGAGTCCCCGGAGGCCGGCCACCACCCGGTCGGCGATGCCACCCACGATTCGCCGTGCGCCGGCGGCGGGCGTGTAGAAGCCGTAGAAGGTGTCGAGGACGGCCGTACTCGTGCCGCCCAGGAATGGAAGCTTCTCGACGAGGATGACCGACGCTCCCGCCTCGGCGGCGGCGATGGCGGCGCTCGCGCCGGCGGACCCCGCACCGACGACGCAGATATCGGCTTCGGCGATGACCGGGGCGGGGCTCACGGCCGACCCTCCGGGGACGCCGAGACGACCGACCATCCCCCGTCGACCTTGAGCAGCTGGCCCGTGACCGTACGCGACTCATCCGACAGGAAGTACACCGCCGCGTGCGCTACCTCGATCGGGTCAAGGAACTCGCCGGCCAGCGGCTGCTTGCGCCGCGCGAACGCTCGAATCGCCGGATCCTCGGCCGCTCGGGTCGCCATCGGCGTGGCTGTCAGTGAGGGCGCCACGACATTGACTCGGATCAGCTCGGGAGCGTAGCTGGCGGCCAACGAGGTCATCAGCGCCGCGATGGCGCCCTTGGCCGCAGCGTACGCATGGGTCCCGAAGAACGCCGGCACTGGGTCCGTTGCGGTGACACTGCCCATCAGGAGGATCGAGCCGCGGGTTCCCGAGTCGTTCGGCGCCTGCGAGCGCATCCGTCCGACGACCTCCCGACAGACGAGCGCCTGCGTTCGGAGGTTGAGGGCGACCGTCGCGTCCCATGCCTTGGCGGTCATATCGTGGATCGGGCCGTCGCCGAAGCCCCTGCCGCTGCCGCCGGCGACCGAGAAGAGGCCGTCGATCCGGCCAAACGCCTCGACACAGGCCCGGACCGCCGCCGCGACGTCCCGCTCGTCCGTCAGGTCGGCACGTAGATAGCCGATGGGGCGACCGGGCGATCCGAGCCGCTCGGCGAGCGCCCGGCAGTGCTCCTCCGTGCGCGACGTCACGAAAACGGACGCTCCCTCCGCGAGAAAGCGCTCGGCCGCGGCGGCGGCGATTCCCGTCGAGCCGGTCAGGAGGCAGACCCGCCCGGCAAGCCGGTTCATGGCCGAGCCGCTCCCCGAGATCCCGGCGACGAGGCCACAGTGTCGCGCAGGATCGCTGTGGCGGCGGCGCTGTCCGTGACGAGGGCCCGGAGGAGGCCCGTCTGGAGCGCCCCGCGGATCGCGATCGCCTTCGAGCGGCCGGCCGCGACGGCAATCACCCGCGGGATGCGGCGGAGGGCGGCCAGATCGATGGCCAGGGCGCGCGCCTCGAGCTCCGGAGCGACGAATCGCCCGTCGGCGGCGAAGGGGTGGACGACCAGGTCGCCGACCGCACCGCGAGCGAGCAGGTCGGCAATGTCATCCGGAGCCAGGACGCCGGACGCGAGCAGGGATGACCCGGTCAGATCGTTGACCTCGCGGATCGCCCCGATGCCAACGATCGCGAGTGTGAGTCGCTCGAACAGGCCGAATGTCGCGGCCACCTCCGGCTCCCGGAGCAGGGCGTCGCGCAGGCCCACCGACGCGACGAATGTTGGCGCGAAGAGGCGATGGTGGGCTGCCCCGATCCGACTCGCCAGCGTCCGGGCGATCTCGCCCGCGTCGCGGTCGGCCTGGAGCCGGGTCGAGCCTCCGGCCAGCTGGACCACCGTGATCGATGATTCGTCGCGGAGCGGAACCGCGGCGACGACACGGGCGAGAGTCGAGCCCCAGGCGATCCCGACCGTGTCGCCCGGCCCGATCATCTCGCCGAGGATCGATCCCGCGAGATCAGCAACCGCCCCGTTCGCGTCTGCCGGCCCATCACCGGCGATGACGCAGAGGTCCAGACCGAAGCGAGATTCGATTTCGCGCGCGAGCGCCTGGTCGACCGGGGAGGCGTTTCGAAACTCGATCCGGACGAGGCCGATCTCGACTGCCTCGTCGATGAGCCGGGCCACCCGGAAGCGCGAGATCCCGATCCGCTGGGCGATCTCGACCTTGGTCAGCTGGCGATCAAAGAACAGCCGGGCGACCTCGCCGGCCAGGCCCATCCGGTCGGCCCTGACTGCGCTCACGGCGCTAAGCTCACGGCTCGAATCAGCGCGCGTCGATCGTCCGGGTCAGCCCGCACAAGGGCGCTCCCGATACCGACGGCGACCGCCCCGGCCGCGAGGAAGGCACCGGCATTGGAGGCATCGATTCCGCCCGTGGCGATCGTCTCGATCTCGGGCATCGGCCCGCGCAGCTCGCGGACGTGCTCGGGCCCGAGCGACGACGCGGGAAAGAGCTTCACGAACGTGGCGCCGCCCCGCCAGGCCGCCTCGACCTCGGTCGGCGTGTAGGCCCCGGGGATGAACGGGAGCCCGGCGCCGAGCGCCGCGCGCATCACCGCTGCGTCGAGGACCGGGCTGACGCCGAAATCGGCTCCCGCGTCGACGGCAGCCCGCAGCTGGGCTTCCGTGCGGACCGTTCCCGCTCCAACAAGTGGCCGAGTGGCCCCCCGTGGCGCGAGGATCTCCCGGCAGGCGGCGAGATCGTCGCCCGCCGACGGCGCGTCGAACGTGATCTCGAAGGCCCTGACGCCGACGTCGGCCAGCTCCTGGACGAGCGCGATCAGTCGCGCCGCCGGAGAGATCCGCCGGAGAATCGCAATGAGGCGGGCACGCCGGACGAGCTCGGCGACCCCCGACAGGCGGAGGTGCACACCTGCGGAGTTGGATGCGGACTCCATTGGCGGCGAGCGTAGTCGCTGCACATCTGAGTTGCAACTGCTCATATGTGCAGTTGCGGATGCCGGTTCGGGCTGCCGCCTATGTGTCATCGCCGCTGACGAGCCGGCAGAGCCGAACGCGCGGGTTCGGGCTCTGCCCGTTTACTCCGTGCGTGAGTGGTAGGCGATGCCGGCACGCGTTCGCGCTCGATCCAGCACCTGCGTCGTGCGTGGGCCCGCGCTCGAGCCGCCGATTCGAGGGCCCCGTCCGCGCCCAGTACTCCTCAGGGGAGTATCTAGAGAAAGCGAGCATCCAGGGCCGACGGGCATCCGGGGCCGGCGAGTCCCCAGGGCCCGGGCGGGTCCAGCCCTGCTCGGCCCCGAAGCCGATCCGGCCTGCGCGCTACGGAGCGGTAGAATCAGCGTGACGCCGCCCCGGCCCCGACCGGCCGCGGCGCCCGCACGGAGTCCGACCCGGCCATGAAGCTCTTCCTCGATACCGCCGACCTCGCCGAGATTCGGACCGTGGCCCGCTGGGGGGTCCTCGACGGCGTGACGACGAACCCGACCCTCTTCGCCAAGACGACGGGCATGACCTACGACGAGGTCCTCGCCGAGATCTGCACGATCACGAGCGGACCCGTCTCGGCCGAGGTCGTCGCCGAGGACGTCGAGGGGATGCTCGCCGAGGGCCGGCACTTCGCCAGGATCGCCGACAACATCGTGGTGAAGGTACCGATGTCGGAAACGGGCCTCGAGGCCATCAGTCGCTTCGCGGCGGAGGGGATCTCGACGAACTGCACCCTCATCTTCACGGCGAACCAGGGCCTCCTCGCCGCGAAGGCTGGCGCCTCACTGCTGTCGCCGTTCGTCGGCCGCCTCGACGACATCAACGAGGAGGGGATGATTGTCATCCGCGAGCTTTCGGATATCGTCCGATTCCACGAACTGGACGCGGAGGTCCTGTCGGCCTCCATCCGGCATCCGCGCCACGTGACGGACTCGGCGCTCGCCGGCGCCCACGTCGCCACGCTGCCGTTCAAGGTCTTCCAGCAGATGGTCCGCCACCCGCTCACGGACAAGGGCATCGCCCAGTTCCGGAAGGATTGGGAAACCGCCCGCGCGGCGCTCGAGGCGGCGAAGGGCTGATCCTCCGACGCCGGTGGCCGCCGGCCGATTGACGGGCCGACGGGGGCGGTCCATACTCGGCCCGTTCCCCACCCGTCCGCGCCGCGGACCCATTCCCGCGCGGCCGCATCTCCCCCTTGCACGTGCAGGCGGCCCCATTCCAATGCCCGGTCCAGATCAGCGTCCACGCAACCGGCGTCCCCGCCGACGAAACCCGGTGGGCCGCGCGCCCGTGAGCGAATTCGACGAGATGCAGGAGCTCGAGGCTGCCCGCGAGCGGAACGACCTCGACGTGTCCGATCTCCTGGAAATGAGCATGCCAGAGCTCCGCCAGGTCGGGCGCGACCTCGAGATGGAGGCAAGCTCCGAGGACCGCAGGGAAGACCTCGTCGACCGGATCCTGCAGGCCCAGACGGAACGCGCCGGTCACGCCTATGCGGCCGGCATTCTCGACATCGTCGACGAGGGCTACGGGTTCATGCGCCGGCACGGCCTGCTGCCCAGCCCCGACGACGTGTACGTCTCGTCCAGCCAGGTCCGACGCTTCGCGTTGCGTGTCGGGGACAGGGTCGCCGGCGCCGTTCGCTCTCCGCGCGAACAGGAGAAGTACTGGGGCCTCCTCCGGGTCGACTCGGTCAACGGCGTCGACATCGAGACCGCCCGCAGCCGCCCCCACTTCGGCGACCTGACGCCGGTCCATCCGAACGAGCTGATCAACCTCGAAAGCGACCCGAAGAACCTGAGCCAGCGCCTGGTCAACCTCGTGAACCCCATCGGCAAGGGCCAGCGCGCGCTCATCGTCAGCCCGCCCAAGGCCGGCAAGACGATGCTCCTCAAGAACATCGCCAACGGCATCACCGCCAATTACCCGGACATCCTCCTCATGGTCGCGCTCATCGGCGAGCGACCGGAAGAGGTCACCGACATGCGCCGGAGCGTCAAGGGCGAGGTCATCAGCTCCACCTTCGACGAGCCCACCGAGAACCATACCCACGTCGCCGAGATGGCCCTGGAGATCGCCAAGCGACAGGTCGAGACGGGCCGTGACGTGGTGATCCTTCTCGACTCGATCACCCGCCTGGCACGCGCCTACAACCTGGCGCTGCCGCCGTCGGGCCGGACGCTGTCCGGCGGCATCGACCCGATCGCGCTCTACCCGCCAAAGCGATTCTTCGGCGCCGCCCGGAAGATCGAGGAGGGCGGCTCGCTCACGATCATCGCCACCTGCCTCGTCGACACTGGATCGCGCATGGACGATGTGATCTACGAGGAGTTCAAGGGCACCGGCAACTCCGAGCTCATCCTGGATCGAAAGCTGGGCGAGAAGCGGATCTTCCCGGCGATCGACGTGATGCGCTCGGGGACTCGGCGCGAGGAGCTTCTCCTCGAGGACGGGACGCTGAAGATGGTCTGGACGATGCGCCGGATGCTCTCGGCGGTCGGCACGAACGAAGGCATCGAGCTCCTGTTGAATCGCCTCGCGAAGACCGACGACAACGTCCAGTTCCTGGCCGGCCTGACCAAGAGCCTCGACCAGTAGGGCCGTTTGGCCGGCCCCGGACGGGCCAGAGGGGGGTTTGCACCCCCCGTTGACCCCGTGGTAAGGTCCGGCGGAGTCGACGCCTGCGGAGGAGCAGGCATCGGCCGCGAAGAGAGACCCCAGCTCAAGATCGCGACCCCTGGACGGTCGAAGAACCCCGACTACGCGTCCCTCCCGCACGCGCCGGACCGTCCCCGCAGGAGACTGTATTGCTGAACGCCCCGGCGGGTATCGTGCGCGCTCTCGCGCACTTCCGCCCCGCCAAGAGCGAGCGATCAACGCGAGCAGTCCGTTTCCATCGTCGATCCGTCGGCATGGTGCGGGGCCTCGGCGCGCATGCGGCGGCTCTCGCCTGGGTCGCCCGTGCCGTGTCGCACCGGCAGGCCCTCTCGCGCCCGATCACGCTCCGTCGCGCGGTCTCCGTGCATCTTGCCTCCGAACGGATGCTGCCCATCATCGCGGCGGTTGTCGTGCTCGCCGCCAGCGTGGTGTCCTTCCAACCGGCCGCTGCGGCAAACCCCATCGGCGGTGTGGACGGCGCGGGCACGGCGCCGCGGATCGCAGTCGGAGGCGAGATCGCCGACCAGCTCGATCCGGCCGAGGCGAGGCTCGCGACTGGTGCCAACAGCGCCAAGTCCGGACCGGCGGACGGCGTTCAGCTCCCGGCCCAGACCTACGCCGACGACGGCACCGTGTACAAGCCGGTCGCGGTGAATACGACGGTCGAGGACGGCAAGGCCCTGCTCGAGATCTATACCGTGGAGTCGGGCGACACGCTGACCGGCATTGCCGGCCGGCACGGCATCTCGATGATGACGATCTGGTGGGCGAACAAGCTGACCGCGAAGGACGAGCTCCACGTCGGCCAGAAACTCGTCATCCCGCCGGTCGACGGGCTCGTGGTGATCGTGAAGGAAGGTGACAGCCTCGATTCACTGGCCGCCAGGTACAAGGTGGACGCGGCAGACATCCTGGCCGTGAACCAGCTCGAGGATCCGAACCTCATCATCGGCCAAACGCTCATCCTGCCCGATGCGGCCGGCGCCCCGATCCCCACACCGAAGCCCCGCCCCGGCTCCTCGGGCGGAAGTCGCAGCGGCAGCAGCTGCAACTGCTCCGGCCCGAGCACGTACGGCGGCGCGGCATTCGCCTGGCCCGTCGTCGGCGGCGGCAACTACCTCAGCCAGCGCTTCCACTACGGTCACTACGGCGACGACATCGCCGCCGACTACGGGAGCAGGGTCATCGCGGTCGGCGCGGGTACGGTGACGTTCGCCGGCTGGAAGAACAACGGCGGCGGCTACCAGGTCTGGATCGCGCACGGCTCCGGCCTCAACACGACGTACAACCACATGTCGTCGGTCAGCGTCTCGGCGGGCGAGTCGGTGAGCCGCGGCGAGGCGATCGGGCGAGTCGGACAGTCCGGCTGGGCCACGGGCCCCCACCTGCACTTCGAGGTCTGGATCGGACCCATCTGGAACGGCGGCTACCGGGTCAACCCGCTGCGGTACTACTGAGCCCGGATCGCGGCCGCGAGCCGCGCCTGGGCTACCCCAGGCCGGCAGCCGGCCGACGCGCCTGTCCGCGGCTGGCCCGCGAGCCCGTGGGAAGATAGCCGCGATGTTCCTCGACCGCGTCAAGATCCTCGTCCGGGCCGGCGCCGGCGGCGACGGCGCCGCGACGTTCAGGCGCGAGGCGCACGTCCCCCGGGGTGGCCCCGACGGCGGCGACGGCGGGCGCGGCGGTTCCATCCGTCTTCGCGTTGATCCCGGCCAGACGACGCTCCGGGACTTTCAGCACCGGCATCACTTCCGGGCCGAGAACGGCGGCCGCGGCGAGCGCTCGAACCGTCACGGCAAGGCCGCGGACGACCTCGTCCTCGGCGTCCCACCCGGGACTGCCGTCTACGTCGACGCGACCGGCGAGCTCGTTGCCGATCTCGTTGCGACCGGCCAGACGACGATGGTCGCGCGCGGCGGTCGCGGCGGGCTCGGGAACAAGCACTTCACGACCTCCACGCACCAGGCGCCGCGGCACGCCCAGAAGGGTGAGCCCGGCGAGGAGCACTGGATCCGGCTGGAGCTCCGGCTGATCGCGGACATCGGACTGGTCGGCCTGCCGAACGCCGGCAAGTCGACCCTCCTCGCGGCGCTGACCGCCGCGCAGCCGAAGATCGCGGACTACCCGTTCACGACCCTGGAGCCGAATCTCGGCGTCATGGACATGGGCGGGGATGACGGCCGCCTGCCGACGATTGCCGATGTGCCGGGCCTGATCGAAGGGGCGAGCGAGGGCGCCGGCCTCGGCCATGCATTCCTCCGGCACATCGAGCGGACGCGCGTGCTCGTGCATGTCGTCGACGGCGCCGGCCGCGACCCCGAGTGGGACTACCGGGTCATCCGCGACGAGCTCGCCGCGCACGACCCTGCGCTTCTTCAGAAGCCGATCCTGGTGGCGTTCAACAAGTTTGACCTGCCCGCGGCGGCGACGGCCTGGCCGGCGTTCAGGCTGGCCCGGAAGCGCGAGCAGATGCCGGCGGTGGCCATGGCCGCGGCGGCCGCGACTGGCCTCGGGGAGCTCCGGGCCGCGCTCGCAGGACTCCTTCCGAGCGCCGAGGCGATGGCCGCGCCCCCGGAGCCCTCCGGCGTCGTCGTCCACCGGATGGAGACCCTCGTCGACGGTTTCAGCATCGATCGCGACGAGGACGGGGGATTCCGGGTGCGAGGCCGGCGTGTCGAGCGGGCCGCCGCCCAGACGAACTTCGATGTCGAGGAATCGACGGAACGGTTCCAGCGAGACCTCGAGCGCCTCGGCGTGGACGCCGCGCTGCGGCGGGCCGGTATCGCTCGAGGCGACCTCGTCCGATTCGGTGGGGTAGAGCTGGAGTGGAGCGGCGAGGCCTGGTCGGCAGAGCGCTGGGCGGAACCGCGGTGACCAACCCAGTGGCCGTTCGCTCGGGGTCGGTGGGGATCATGGGCGGCACGTTCGATCCCGTGCATCTCGGCCATCTCGCGGTCGCCGAGGCGGCCCGGGAAGCCCTCGGGCTTGCCCGCATCCTGTTCGTGCCGGCCGGGACCCCGCCCCACAAACCGGGCGGCGCCGAGGCCCCCGCCGAAGATCGTGTCGCGATGGTGCGCCTCGCGATCGCCGGCAACCCGGCCTTCGAGCTGAGCCGGGTCGATGTCGATCGCGACGGGCCGTCGTACACCGCGGACACGGTTGCGCTGCTCACGGCCGAGTTCGGTCCCGTGGGTCGCGCGGCTGATCTGACACTCATCATGTCGGCGGAAACGCTGCTCGGCCTGCCGGCGTGGCATGAGCCCCGCCGACTGCTTGCGGCGTGTCGCGTCGCGGTCGTTCCCCGTGACGGGCATCCAGCCCCCGGCGCGGCCTGGCTGGCCGACCGCTTCCCCGGCCTTGAGGCTCGATTCCAACTGCTTGACGGTCCCCGGATCGGGATCTCATCGACGGATATCCGCGACCGTGTTCGGGCGGGACGGTCCGTCCGCTACCTTGTCCCCGACACGGTCGCCCGCCATATCGCCGATCATCACCTCTACACCGGGGCGCCCAGCGCCGGATGAGCCGTTACACGAGGATCGATTGCCTGTGACCCGCCCGGCATCCCGGCGACCAGCCGTCGAGTTCGAGGCCGCCGAGATCGATGACGTCGTCGCAGAGGCGGCTCTCACCACGGCCGAGCCGACGGCCGGCGGCGGCGCGGCCCCGGGTCCTCCGCCGCGTGCGGATGGCCTGCCGCGACGCACCAGGGCGGTCCAGGGGGCTCGCAAGGCAGCCGCGGCCCTTGAGCGATCCTCACTGGATGTCGCCCGTCGGATCGTGGAGCTCGCCGAGGACAAGAAGGCGGCCGACATCATCCTGCTCGATCTCGTCGGCCTCACGACCATCGCCGACGCCTTCGTGATCTGCTCGGGCGGGTCGGAGCGTCAACTGGACGCGATTGCGAACGGCGTGATCGAGGGCATGCGCGGCGAGGGGGTCCGGCCCATCGGCCGGGAGGGGACGCCGGCGTCGCACTGGGTCCTGGTGGACTTCGGGATCGTGATCGTCCACGTCTTCACGCCACCCGAGCGCGACTTCTACCAGCTCGAGAAGCACTGGTCTGAGGCGAAGACCGTCCTCCGGGTCCAGTAGGGTCCGTCACCCGTACGGGGCCGACCCGTACCGACGGGTCATGCCGGTTGGGGCGCGGGGCGCCAAGAATGCGGGCATGACGCCCCTCCGCGAGCGCTGCCCTACCTGCAACCGCCGCCTCATCACGACGCGCTTCGACACGACGTTCCGCATGGCGGATCAGTCGGAGCGACTGTGTTTCGGCATTCCGGGTGGGCTGTGCGAGGACTGCCACCAGCTGTACATCGATCCGGATCTCATCGAGCTCCTGGATCTCGGGCGCGGCCGGTGCACGTTCGCGATCGAGAGCGATCTTGTCATCCAGGAGCAGGCCTGGTCCGCCTGAGACGCGCGACGCAGCGCTGGCCCGAGCAGGTCCTTGCCACGGTCAGGCGCCCGAAGCGACCCGATCCGAAATCCACAGGTCGAACGCCAGTCTGATCTGGCCCTCGCCAGCCGTGCGCCCGCCCACGCCCTTAACCCGGGCATCGAGTTCCAGGAGTCCGTCCAGGACGTCACTGAGCTCGCCCACGGTCCACGCCTGCGCCTGCCGGGCGAGCGTTTCCGCACGGAACGGCTGAAGGCGCATGGACCGTACAAGCGACCCTGGCGTCTCACCGCCAGCAATCCGGTCGGCAACCTCGATCAGTTCGCGCAGCCGGCGATGCAGCACCGCGAGGAGCACGGGTTCCGGGGTAGCGTCCAGGAGCCGCTCGAGAAGCTCGAGCGCCCGGGTCCGCTGGCGCATGCCGACCGCGTCCACGAAAGCCCAGATCGATCCTGGGGCAACCTCTGACACAAGGGCCCGGACGTCATCGGCGGTCACGGCCGACCCTGTCCCGGTCTCATCGACCCCGTCCTCGCCCGCGTGGAGCAGCGCAACCTTCTCGAGCTCCATGACAGCGAGCCGGCCCTGGTTCCGGCGGTCGATGTCACCCTCCCGAACAAATCCGCCGACGCGCGTTGCCAGCTCGCGGGCGGCGCCCTGCCCCAGGCGAATGCCCCGCTCGCGGGCCCGCGTCTCGACCCAGGCGGCGAGCGCGCCCTCACGCGGCGCCACGAACGAGCGGACCTCCCCGCCGGCCGCCCGGATGGCGTCGGCAACCACTTTCGAGGGCGGTTCCTTGCTGCCCGAATCGGTCTCATCGGCGACCACGAGGCCGTTGCCGTCGGCGAGCAGCCGGATCGCAGCGATGAGGGCGTCACGATCCGCGCCCTTCCGCACCAACTGGCCGGCATTGGTCAGGATCGCCAGCGTCCCGGCCCCGAACATCGTGCCCGTCGCGAGCCGGGCGCCGAGCTCCGCCAGGAGTCGGGTGGCCTCGCCCGCCTCGGCCCGGATGCGCCATCGCTCCGCTTCTCCGGACGGGAAGCGGGCCGGGTCGCGCCGGAACGCTTCGACGGCCGCCTCGATCGCGTAGCCGTCGTCTCCCCAGTAGTAAGCGACGCGCGCCGGCGGGGTCGGTGAGATCACGGCAGGCATCGTACCGGAGGAGGGGAGGGGCGTCGGCCGGGGCCACCCGGGCGCGGACGCGTGAAGGGGTCGCCAGGGTCGTCGCCGTCGTCGCCGCTGCCGCCGCCGGGCGGGCGAATTCCACGGTCGACGCGGCTCGTTGTTCTCCACTTGCGATGCCGCACAAGAGCGCCGAAGCCGTGATGCTCCTGGGAACGCCCGATGCCACCCTTGGCCATGCAGCCGCGGCCCGACTGCCGCTCCTATGGACGCGCAGCGACCCCGGACCCAGGTCGACCGTGACCGTGCCGTCCCTGTCCGTCCTGTACACATGGGCGCCCGTCGCTTCCACGCGCTGCACCGTCTCGGGGGCCGGGTGACCGTACGGGTTGTCGCGGCCCGCCGAGATGACAGCGACGCCCGGGCGAACTGCGGCCAGGAACTGCTCGGTCGAAGAGGTTCGCGACCCGTGGTGGGCGACCTTCAGGAGATCGACCGGCGGGATGCCCCTGGCCAGGAGCACCGGGTCGATCCCCTCCTCGATGTCGCCTGCGAGCAGGACGCGATGCCGGCCCACCTCGCCGAGCAGCACGATCGACACGTTGTTCACGGCCGTTCCGCCGTTCGACGGCCGCTCCGGTACGGCGTCCGCGTCCGGCCAGAGCACGCGGAAGCGGACGTCGTCGACGGTCAGCAGGTCGCCGGTCGCGAGTGTGCCACGAGGGATCCCCAGGTCCACGAGCGCCCCGTTCAGGGCGGCGTAGCCTGGACCCGGTCCGATCATGCCCGGTTCAAGCACTTGGGCGACGTCGTACCGGGCGAGGAGCGTGGCGAGGCCCGCCGCGTGATCCTCGTGGGGGTGCGTCAGCACGGCGACATCGATCCTTCGATCCCACGGGGGGAGGCGCTCGTCGAGACCGACGAGCAGGCGCCCGGGATCCGGACCGCCATCCACGAGGAGCCGCCCGCCGCGACCACCTTCCACGAGGATGGCGTCTCCCTGTCCAACGTCCAGGACGATGATGCGGGGAACGCCGTCCGGGCGATGGACGACCACGATCACGGCCCACATGACCGCGGCTGCCATGGCCCCTGCCAGCCCCCGACCGACCCGGCTTCGCCACCACGGTGGCCGGGCCCGCGCCGGGTGGGAGGTCGAGCTCCTGGTCGGCGCTGTCCTCGAACGCGCGGCCGTCGTTGGGTGGTGAGAACGATTGGCGGCTCGCCGGACCCAGATGGCCCCGGCGACCATCAGCGCCGCGGCGAGTCCCGCCACGAGCGCGTCCCAGGGTGCCGCGAGCCCGAGACTCGCGAACGGCAGCGACGCACCGGTCCGCACGAGCCAGACGATCACCGAGAAGAGCACCCATGCGGGCAGGCTCAGCACTGTCGCGACCGCCCCGGGCAGACCGAGGAGCGACAGGAGTCCACCACCCAGCGCGAGCGCGCCGGCCGCCATGGCCGGCGCAACGAGCGGGACAACGCCGAGGTTGATGACCGGCGACACGATCGAGAGGCGCCCGAACGTGAGCACGACGGCCGGCAGGGTGGCGAGTTGCGCTGCCAGGGAGACGCCGAGGCTCTCGGCAAGCCAGGCCCGCGCCCGCCCTGGCGCTCGACCGGCCAGGCGCTCGGCCAGAGGAGTGCCCCAAGCGATGAGGCCCACCGTTGCGAGCGCGGACAGCCGGAATCCCACGTCGTCGACGAGGTGCGGATCCGCGACCAGCAGTCCAGTGACGGCCAAGCCGATGGCCGCCGCCGCCCGGCTGGGCCGACCCAGCTCGCGTGCCAGTAGGACGACCCCGGCCATTCCGGCGGCGCGGACCACGGACGGGGAGGGCCCGACGAAGGCAACGTAGGCGGCGATGGCCAGGGCGGTCAGGAGAACCCGGCGTCGCCGCGCGACAGGACCGGCGAGCGCCGCCAGCGTGCTCGCGACGATCGCGATGTTCCAGCCCGAGATCGCCACGACATGCGTGGCGCCGACGGCGGTGAACGCCGCCGTGAGCTCGCGATCCACGCGGTCGCGCAGGCCGATGAGGATGCCGCTCGCAAGGCCGGCCTCCGGCTCGGGCAGGGCTCGCCCGAGCGCCTCGTCGGCACCGCGCCGGAGTCGCTCGAGGGTCGGGCCGGCATTGCCCGGCGGCGCCTCCCTGATGATCGCGGACGCCCGCAGCGTGGCCGCGACGCCATTGCGAGCGAGATACGCGCCATACGGGTCGTCGACCGGAGGTGCCCGAAGCGTTCCCGTGACCGAGATGCGATCACCCGGAACCACGGCGGGGTAGGGCGGGAGCGTAACCGCGACGCGAAACGCCGCCGGTGCGTCGAGTTGCATCACGACGGGCTGCCGGCCCTCCCGGGACGGGGCAATCGACACGATGCTGCCCGTCCAGGGGCCCCTGCCACCGGGCAGCGAATCCGACATCGACGATGGCCCCACGAGCGGCACAAGGACCAGGCGCGCGGCCACGATGAGCCCGCCCAGGGCGACGAGGGTAGCGACCCGGACCAGACGGGCCCCACGGGCCGGGGGCTGATCCAGTCCCGCCGTGCCCGCCAGCGTCCACCCGGCGAGGACCGCGGCGGCCGCGGTGAGCCCAAACGCGGCGGCCGAGCGCCGCCCGTCGACCGACGCGACGGTCAGTGCCGCAATAATCGCCCCGAGGGCGACCCACCCGCTCCTTGGCATCGTCAGCGGACGGTAACGAGATCGCGCAGTGCGTCGAAGGCCTTCTGCCCGACCAGCTTCCGGTCCCGAAGATCCTGGACAGCGGCGAACGGTGATGCCTTGCGTGCGGCGATGATCTTGGCGGCCGTCACCGGGCCGATACCGGGCAGCGCCTCCAGCTCTGCGGCCGTCGCCCGGTTCAGGTCCACCAGATCAGTGGGAGCGACGCTCGTCGCACCGGACGGGCCGCCCGGCGCGCCGGCCGCCAAGGGATCATCGCGAGACGGCACGACGACCTGCTGGCCGTCGGCCAGCGGCGCGGCCAGGTTGATCTCGGCGTCCGTTCGTGCAGCGTCCACGCGCGGGCCGAACCCGCCCGCGGCCGCGATGGCGTCGGCGAGCCGCGACCCGGCCGGGAGGCTGTAGACCCCCGGACGCGTGACGGCGCCCCCGACGTCGACGACGATCCCCGCCGGATCCGCGGTGGCGATGAGTGCCTCAGCCGGAGGCCGCCCGACGATCACGTCTCCGCCATTGGAGTTGCTCATCGCCAGGACCGCCGCGCCAGCGACCAGCCCCGCGATCGCGGCGGCGATGGCCAGCGTCGGTCCGCGCGGAATCCGTGCTGCGGGGGGTTCGGCCGGGGAATTCGCGGCGCTGGGCGTATCGAAGGCTCGCCAGGGTGCGCGCGACGGATCCACGATTCCTCGCCCGGCGGGATGCGGGCGGAAGGCAACGTCCCGTCCGCCGGGGCACTACGCCGGACGGGACGTGACCGGACCGTACGACCCGGCGCTTAGCTGCGGCTTATCGCAACGTGCGCAGGTCAGCGGGCGATCTGCTCCCAGGGCACCCAGCGGGATCCATCCCACCAGCGGTGCCACGTTCGACCGTCGACGCCGCGGGCGAAGACATCGAGCCGGTCAGGTCCCCACGACGAGGCGGCTGGGGTCGCCGATGGATCGAGCTCCCCGCCGAGCGACTCCCAAGCATGCCATGACGTTCCGTCCCAGTAGCGATCCCAGAGCTCGCCGTCGGGCATGACCGCGAACACCTCCATCTCGTCGACGGCCCAAGCAGTGACCGCGGGGGCGGATGCGAGCGTTCCCCCGAGGGACTCGGCCTCGGCCCAGGCCCCGTCGCCGAACCCACGGTGGATGAGGGCGCCGTCGAAATCGACCCAGAACAGGTCAATCCGGCCCTCGCCCCTGGCGACGGCCGCGGTACCTCGGGATGAATGCTCGGTCATGAGCGCCAACGGTAACGGAGCGCCGAACCTCATGCCGAGCCGCACGGGCTCGACCTCGAGTTCGGGAGGGCCCGATGGCGGTCAGGCCGCGGCCGGGCGCGGGCCCGACGGGCCGGTCACGGCGTCGCGGAGGCGACGAAGGCCGGTCCGCAGGCCGCGGAGAAGGTCGAAGAGTTCAACTCGGTGGTTCGGGCGGGCCGACCGGAAGAGACCGAGACGACGCTCCGTCTCGGCCTCGCGGAGGAGGTCCTGGAAGTGTTCGGCGGCAAGGAGTGCGGAAATCGTGGTCACAGGAAGCTCCAGACGGTCAGGACGGAACAGATGATGGTTACGGCCCGGTGTGTCATCGGGCATGGTCGTCGCCGATCGACGGCCGCGAATCGACGCCAACCTGGATCGCGGCGGCCCCCAGGAAGCCGATTCCCGCCACAACTGATGCGATGAGCAGAGCGAGGGAAACGAACTCGTCCATCTCCGTACTGGGACCTCCCGGGCGGTGATAACCTGTTCACAAGCATTTATCGGTTACTGCGTTACCATACCCACTTGCGCGTAACCTGTCAAGTGTTCTAGAGTGGTTATCGTGATGACTCCGCCCCACCGCCCCGACCACGAACACGGCATCTCGCTGGAGGCCGCGCTCGATTTCCTCAACACGCGCGAGCTCGAATCCGGCCAGCTCGTGGACCACCTCCACCGACCGGAGGACGCGGCGAGGTGGTTCGCCGAACAGGGCGCCCTTCATCCCGATGACACCGTCGATTGGTCAGGCGATGACCTGATCCGCGTTCGGGCAGTCCGCGATGCGCTGCGCGAAGTCGTCGACGCCGTCTTCCAGCGCCGGCAGCCCGCTGGTGGCGCGGTCGAGCTTGTGAACGGCACGCTTGCGGGTGGTGCTACACCGCGCGTGGAGGTCGACGGGTCAAGCGTGAAGATCGGCCATCGACACGGACCGTCGTGGGTGGGCGATGCCCTCGCGTCCCTGGCGGCACCGATCGTTGCGGAGCTCGCAACGGGCCGGCCGGATCGATTCCGCACGTGCGCCAACGACACCTGCCGTTGGACCTTCTACGACGCCTCACCGACGGGCCGACGGCGCTGGTGCGACATGAAGACGTGTGGCAATCGGGCCAAGGCCGCCCGGCATCGGGCGAAGGTCGCCCAGGGCGAGCACTCCACGACAGCCTGAGGCGGGAGCGAACGAGCCCGAAGGGCGGTTCCGTCGTCCTCCGGGCTCTTCCCGTGCCGCCTGGCTAGAGGCGACCTGGGCCGCGTAACCCTATCCGGTCAGAGGGCGAGGCGCGCGACGACCTCGCCATCGTGGATCTCGCCGGTCGGGACGAAGCCCAGGCCCGTGTAGAACGGCTCCGGGCCGCCCTCGGCCGGCACCCACGACACCAGCAGCTCCCTGGCACCGGGCAGCGAGCGGACATTGTCCACGATGAGGGTCAACGCGGACCGGCCGTAGCCGCGCCGCTGGTGCCGCCGATCAATCATGACGCGCCAGAGGTAGTACTCGGCCCTGTCCGGATCGATGGAGAGCATCACGAAACCGACCGGCTCGCCCGCAGCGTAGATGGCCCGGAACCAGGCCTTCGGCTCGAACAGGGCCTCGGCGAACGAGATGGCGTTGGGGGCCACGTACGCCCGCTGATCCTCGGTCGTCTCGAGTCGGCAGATCGCCCGGACGGTCGCGGCGGTAACCTCGCGCAGCTCGACCGCAGAGGCCTCCATCGTCAATGCAGGACGAGGTTGACGAGCCTGCCCCCTCCGGCGACGACGACGCGATCCGGCGTACGGCCGCCGAGTGCGGCCTGCACCCTGGGCGCGGCGAGCACGGCGCGCTCGAGGTCCGCATCGGAGATGGCAGCCGGCACGACGATCCGGTCGCGGAGCTTGCCGTTGATCTGGACCGGCACCTCCCGCGTGTCCTCCGCGGTCGCGGCGACATCGACCGCCGGCCAGTGCTCGACATGGATGGACGACCACGGCTCCCCGGCCGCGGCCAGTCGGTGCGACCAGAGCTCCTCGGTGATGTGGGGAGCCGCGGGCGCCAGCATGAGGAGCAGCAGTCGGACGGCTTCGTCCCACGCCGCGCCGCCGGCCACAGGCGTCCCGCGATAGCGATACAGCGTGTTCGACAGCTCCATGAGCTTCGCGACCATCGTGTTGAAGCGGAAGCCCTCGTAGTCGGCGGTCACGTCGCGCAGGGTCCGGTGCGCGGCGGTTCGCACGGCCGCCTCGGCCGACGCCGGATCCTGGCCCGCCGGCAGGCGGCCGGCCTCCTGATCGCCGGGATCCGTGCCGTGCGGATCGATGGCGATCGTCCAGGTCCGGTTCAGGAACCGGTGCACCCCACCGATCCCGCTGGGGCTCCACGGGCCGCCCTGGTCCCAGGGGCCCATGAACATGAGGAACAGGCGGACCGTGTCCGCGCCGTAGCGCCGGACCAGTTCGTCCGGGTCCTGGACATTGCCGCGGGACTTGCTCATCCGCTCGCCGTCCGCGCCGAGGATCTGGCCCTGGTTGAACAGGCGTCTGAACGGCTCGTCCTGGTGAAGCAGGCCGATGTCGCGCATCGCCTTGGTGAAGAACCTGCTGTACAGCAAATGCATCACGGCGTGCTCGGCGCCGCCGGTGTATTGGTCCACGGGCGTCCAGCGATCGACCATCGCGGTGTCCACGGGCCCGCCGGCCTTCTCGGGCGAGAGATAGCGGTACCAGTACCAGCTCGAATCGATGAACGTGTCCATCGTGTCCGTCTCGCGCCGGGCCGGGCCGTCGCAGTTCGGGCAGGTGACCCGCAGGAAGGCCTCGTCGCGGGTCAGCGGGTTGTCGCCGCTGCCGTGGTAATCGACCGTCGCGGGCAGGAGCACCGGCAGTTGCTCGTCGGGAACGGGGACGGTCCCGCACCGGTCGCAGTGGATGATCGGGATCGGCGTGCCCCAGTAGCGCTGCCGGCTGATCAGCCAGTCTCGGATCCGGTAGGTGACCGCGGGCGCACCCAGCCCGCGCTCGGCCAGGGCCGCGACGATCGCCCGGCCGCCCTCGTCGGCGAGCATTTCTGTATAGGGGCCGCTGTTCACGAGCCGCTCGTCGGCGGCATGCGCGACATAGGCGGTATCGAGCGGCGCGTCCGCGGTCCCGGGCGCCGCCACGACCCGCCGGATCGGCAGGCCGAACTGCGTCGCGAACGCGAAGTCGCGCTCGTCGTGCGCCGGGACGGCCATGATCGCGCCGGTGCCATAGCCGGCCAGCACGTAGTCAGCGATGAAGATCGGGATGCGCTCCCCGTTGACCGGGTTGACCGCCTCGGCCCCGATGGCCACGCCCGTCTTCTCGCGGTCCGTGGACAGCCGCTCGATCTCGGTGGCGATCCGCGCGCGGGCGACGTACGCGTCCACCTCGGCCCGGCGCTCCGGCGCCGTCAGCGAGGCGACGAGCGGATGTTCGGGGGCGAGGACCATGAACGTCGCCCCGAACAGCGTGTCCGGGCGAGTGGTGAAGACACGCAGCTCCTCGCCGCCCGGGTGGTTATCGGAGGGGGCGGTGGTGAACACGATCTCGCCGCCGTCGGACCGCCCGATCCAGTTGGTCTGCATGATCCGGACCGGGTCGGGCCAGTCGATCCCGCCGAAGTCGAGCAGCTCGTCCGCGTACTTCGTCGTGCGGAACCACCACTGCTCGAGATCCCGCTTCTCGACCTTCGAGCCGCACCGCCAGCAGCGCCGCTCGGTGCCTTCGACCTGCTCGCGTGCGAGCGTGCCGTCGTTGGGGCACCAGTCGACCGCGGCCTTGGCCCGATAGGCCAGGCCGGCCTTGAGAAACTGGAGGAACAGCCACTGGTTCCAGCGGTAGTAGGCCGGATCGCAGGTCACCACCTCGGCGTCCCAGTCGAACGTCGCCCCCATCGTCCGGAGCTGGCGGCGCATGGTCTCGATGTTGCTCATCGTCCATTCGCGCGGATTGATGTTGTTCTTGATCGCGGCATTCTCGGCCGGCAGCCCGAAGGCATCGAACCCGATCGGCAGGAATACGTTCTCGCCGTGCATCCGGTGGAAGCGCGCGATGGCGTCGGTGGGTGTCTTGATGTACCAGTGCCCGATGTGAATGTCACCCGACGGGTACGGGTACATCGTCAGCAGGTAGAACTTCGGCCGGGATGTGTCGTTGAGATCGGTCCGGTGCAGCCCGATCTCCTCCCAGCGCGCCTGCCAGCGAGGCTCGATCGAGGCGGGGTCGTACCGCTCGATCCGGGCGCGTTCTGTTCGGTCGCTCGTCTGGGTCACGGTCGGGCCTTGCTCCGCGTGAACGAAAACCCCTCGCCGATCGGGCGAGGGGTCCGAGATGATCGGCGGTTCAGCGTGTTGGTGGAGGTAAGGGGATTCGAACCCCTGACCTTCTGAATGCCATTCAGACGCTCTACCAGCTGAGCTATACCCCCCACGCCGGAGCGCGGAGTATAGCAAGCGAGATCGTGAGTGCCGGAGCGTGCCGGGTGCCGGAGCGTCCATGTGCGTCCTCCTCGTCTGAACAGCATGCCCGGGCGGGCACAGGGTCGCCGTGGATCGTGCGTCGTGGCACCATCGGCCGGATGTCCACCGGCCCCGAACTCGCGCCTCACCGGGTCCGGCTGTCCGGCGGTTCGATCGAGTACGGACTGCGGCGTTCTCCGCGCTCACGAGGGATTCGGGTCACCATCGATCCTCGCCATGGCGTCGTGGTCTCGGTCCCGCCTGCGTCGCGCCGCGGTTGGTCCCACCCGGAACGGGAGGTGGAGCGCTTCCTTGCCGAGCGAGAGCCATGGATCCGCCGCCACCTCGTTCGGCTGGAGCGAGAGCGGGCCGTATTGATTGGGCGAGGCGGCATCGCCGACTTCGCCGAGTTTCGCTATCTCGGCGAGATCCACCGGCTCAGGATCGTGGGCGCCGACGCGTCCGCCAGGCGCTCCACGGTCGAGCGGAGCGGGGCGGAGGATCAGGACGAGCTTGTCGTGCGGCTCGCGGCGGCTGACCGCCGGCCGCCGGCATCCGTGCTTGAGTCCTGGTTGCGCGAGCGTGCGGCCGAGGCGATCGACCGGGCGATCGAGCTCCATCGGCCCGAAATGCGGGTCCGGCCGGAGCGAGTCAGCCTGCGAGATCCGCGCACGCGCTGGGGCAGCGCTTCCCGGAATGGCACGCTGTCGTTCTCGTGGCGCCTGATCTGCGCTCCGCCGGCCGCTCTCGAGACGGTCGTCATTCACGAGCTGGCGCATCTGCGGGTCTTCGGTCACGGCCCCCGGTTCTGGGAGCTGGTTACAGCACACCGGCCTGATCACCTCGTGTGGCGACGTTGGCTCCGGGCGCACTCGCAGGAACTTCATGCCGCGCTCGACGAGCCCGATGCCGAGGGCTGAGCGGTCACCGGAGACTGGTGGGCCGGGGCAGAATCGAACTGCCACAGCCGAAGGCGAGGGTTTTACAGACCCTTGGGCTCACCACCTGCCCAACCGACCCACGCCGATGACCGCGTCGGCGCCGTCCCGGGACCGGGGCGGCGCGAGCGGCCGCTATCTTGCCAGACTCCCGGCCCTTCGTGATGTTCGGCGGTCGTCAGCTGGCCAGTGACCCAGCCCGTTCGGGCTCGATGACCGTTGACGATCGGGCCGAGCGGACCAGGAGGATCAGGCTGACGACGCCGATCCATACGAGCATCAGAAGGTAGGCCGGATAGCCGATATCCAGGCTCGGATCGACGCCGCCTGCAAACGCTGATGCGACTTCCAGGGCCCCGATCGCAAGGGCTGTCCAACCGAGCCAAACGGGCATCGTTCCCCGGGCGACCATAAGCAATCCCAGTGCGCCCATGAACAGGGCCACCGGGTATGCATACACGCGCACCAGCGAGTCGGTGGCGGCCACGTAGAGGGCCGCGGCGCCGCTCTGATCCGAGCTGCCGGCCGCCTGCGCGAAGGCGATGAGCAGACCCCGCCGAACGAGGGACAGCACAAAGCCTCCGAACGCGCCCAGCACCGCGAACTGAGCCAGGAGCCCATTGTCCGGGTCGAGGTAGCGGGCGAGCGAAGCCGCGAAGAAGACGAGGACGGCGGTCCCGAGCCCGGTCGTGGCCGCCAGCAGGGCGACCGTCGCGACGGCACCGGGCTGACCTCCGGCCGCGAGGATCGACGCCACCGTTCCTCCGGGTTCCACGGGTGCCGGGAATATCGCCTCGATGGCCGTGCCGCCGACGACGAAGGCCAATCCGGCGATGCCACTGATCCGGGCGAGAGTGCGCGTTTCCATGACGTCCTCCTGCTGATCGAGGTCCTTCAGCTGGGACGCTAGGACCGCTGGGAGGCGTGACCAAGCCGACGCGCCCCCGCCGCGCCGGGGGCTGGCCCCCGAAATGCTCGGTGGCCATCCCCCTCGACCGGCGGCGGCGCAACGCGGACAATCGAGGTGATGGCCAGCGCACTGAGACCTGCCGCGACTTCGTATCGGCGAATCGCCCTCCGGCTTACGTTGGCCGGGGGGCTCCTGGCCGGCATCGGCTTCGTGACCTACGCGGCAACGCGCCGGATCGACGGCTCGATGCTTCAGGGTCTCAGCCTCTACGCCTCGCTTGCCATCGCCGGGTGGCTGATCCTGCGTGCTCGGCCAGCGAATGTGATCGGCTGGCTCATGGCCGCGACGGCATTCCTCGTCGCCCTCGTTGCTGATGCGTTGGGCGTGCTCGCGCTCTATGGCGCTGGGGCGCCGATCGATCGCGCGGTCGCACTCGGCGCGTTCGTGATCGTCTGGCTGCTTTTTAGCCTCGAGCTGCCGTTCGTCCTCTTCATCCTGCTCTTTCCCGACGGCCGCCTGCCCGGCCCGCGCTGGCGGTTGGTTCCACGCGTGGGCGCCGGAGCTGGAATCGGCGCGGCCGTCATCCTCACTTTGGCAGCGCCGCCGGGCCAGCTGCCCGCGAGCATCGGCATCGCGGTCGCCACCGATCTTGCCGGTCCACTGTACGGCACGCTGGCCCCGACACCACTACCGGCCATCGCCAACGCCATCGGGTTCACCCTGCTGCTCGGCGCCCTGGTGGCCCTCGTCAGCCGCTATCGAGCTGGCCCACGGCTGCTTCGTCAACAGATCAAGTGGTTCGTCGCAGGCGCCATCGCCAGCGTCAGCGTCGGGCTGCTCGTAACCCCGTTCGAGGCGCAAACCGGGACCTCGGGCACGGCTGCCCGCGCCATCGACATCGTGGCGTCGCAGCTTCCAATCATCGGGCTGGCGGCGGGCGCTGTCCGCTACCGGCTCTGGGAGATTGACGTCGTCCTGACCCGCGCGGCCGCAATCGGGATCGTCTGGCTGGGGCTGGCGGCGACGTTGATCGCCGTGACTTTCGGTGCCGGCGTGGTCATCGTCGGAAGCGATCCGCGAGTTCTCCTGTCGCTGCTCTTGGCCCTCGTCGTCTCGGCTGCGCTCCCGCGGCTGCGCAAGGGCATCGAGAACCGACTCGCGCGCCGGTTTGGGCTGGAGGGGAGGGGGTATCTTGCCCTCCGGCGCCTCTCGGACTCAGATCCACGGTCTCGGGATACGGACATCGGGCGACAAGTCGTCGACACCGCATGCGACGCCGTAGGTGCCGATTGGGCAGCCGCGTGGCTCGTCTCCAGTGCGGACGGCGAAGCGGCCCTCCGGCCGCTCGCGGCGAAGGGACTCAACCCGCAACCTTCATTTGTCGTTGGTACCAAGGTCCTCGGCAGCGTCGCGCGCCAGCCGGGGGCCCTCCTCTGGGCCGACCTGCCGGTAGAACTGTCGGCGGAACTTGATGCGCTTCGGCCGTTAGGCCCGGCGGCCATCGCCACTCTTCGCGCCGGCTCCCTGGCCATCGGACTGCTGGCGATCGGCGAGCGCCGCGCCGAGCCGATCGAGGCCTCCGACCTCGAGGTGCTCGCGTCCCTCGGTCGCGAAGTCGGCCTGATCCTGCAGAACAACCGCCTCCAGCTGGAGCTCGAGGCCCGCCTCGCGGAGCTGGGCCGGTACGGGCGGGAGATCCGCGAGTCGCGCGCACGCATCGTTGCCGCCCAAGATGACGAACGACGTCGCCTTGAGCGTGATCTTCACGATGGCGTTCAGCAGCAGCTGGTGAACCTGGCTGCGCGACTGCGACGAGCTTCCTTGAGGCCGCCCGGCGAGCAGGCCGGTCTGCTCACCGACCTCGCCGGCGAGGCGGAGGCAGCCGTCTTCGCGCTTCGTGAGCTAGGGCGGGGGATCTATCCCACGATCCTGACGGATCTGGGCCTTCCGGCCGCCCTGGATGCCGCGGTCGCCCGGGTTCCGATGGACATTGCCGTGGAGATCGACCCATGGATCGTGGGGCGTCGACTCGGATCCGACATCGAGACGGCGCTCTACCTCGTCGCCCTGGAGGCGATCACCAACGCTCAGAAGCACGCCCCCGGGTCTCATGTCTACGTCTCGCTCGGGTCCGACGAGGAGGAGCGCCAGGTGGACCTCACGATCAGGGACGACGGTCCCGGGTTTAGCGACCGATCGCCCGGCACCCGGGGAGCGGGACTGCAGAACATGCGCGACCGGGTGGCCGCCGTCGGCGGCTCGCTCCAGATCGGGAGTTCACCCGGTGGTGGCACGCTGATCGCCGCGCGGGTCCCTCTTGCGACGCTCGGGCTGGACGGTCAGGCGGCGGGCTCGGTCGGTCGTCCGGTACCGGTCGACGCCCCCGCCTCGCGCAGGTAGATAAGGACCGCTGCGACTCGGCGATTGAGATCCCGTTCCTCCGCCAGCCCGAGCTTGGAAAGGATCGCAGCAATTCGCTTTTCGACGGCCCCCAGCGAGACGGACAGATCGTCCGCGATCGCCGGGTTGCTCTTGCCTTCGGCCATCAGACGCAACGTGTCGCGCTCGGCCGGCGTCAGGGTGGCTATGGCCGATCCCGGCTTGCGCGATCGGTGGGCAAGCAGTTGTTCGACGATGCGTGGATCCAGCACGGATCCTCCGGACGCGACCTCGCGCAGTGCCCGCACCAGCTGATCTAGGTCGCCAACCCGAACCTTGTGGAGATAGCCGAGGCCCGCGACACCGCGACCCAGGAGCGCCCAGACGTAAGCCTCGTCATCGTGCTGCGTCAGGACGAGCACTCCGGTGCGAGGACGTTCGGCGCGGATTCGATGGGCGGCCTCGATCCCCTCCATCGTGTACGTGGGCGGCATCTTGACGTCCATCACGACGACGTCCGGCTCCAATCTACGGGCCTCCGCGATAACGGACGCGAAGTCCTCGGCCGTGCCGACGACCTCGACGTCATCCCGCTCCTCGAGCAGGCGTCGCGTGCCTTCGCGCGTCAGGAACTGGTCCTCCGCGAGGAGGACGCGAAGTCGCGCCTCTGGACGTGCGGAATCGGCCACGCCCTATGCTCGCCCGCGCGCGGTGCGGAACGCAACCTCATTTGGCAGCGCGACAGCGCGTTGAGATCGGGGGGAGTTCGTGGAGATGACGGAACTCGACATGGGTTAGCCGAACTGGACAATCGGGCGATCGCGCGAGCTCCGTCCCAAGAAGACCCTTCGGGTCACCGCCGCTGTCACGTATTGGACCCAATCTGTCCCTGTACGGGCATAGTGACAACCACGGTGGCTCGTATCGCGGCAACTGACGAGGTCGAAACCGTCTATCGACAGGACGGCGATCGCCTGTGGCGGGCGCTGTATGCCTTCAGCGGTGATCAGGACGTGGCCTCCGACGCAGTCGCCGAGGCCTTTGCCCAGGCGCTCCGCCGCGGGGCGGCGATCAGAGACGTTCGCAACTGGGTGCGGCGATCTGCCTTCCGCGTCGCGGCCGGGGACCTGAAGCGCCAGTCCGCCCTGGACCATGGACCGATTCCGGAGGGAGCGTTTCATGACCGCCACACCCTACCAGCGGAACCTGGACGCTGGCGGCGAGCATGACGACGGCTCGGCTCCAGCCCGCGGCCGTCCTGCTCCCAGACGGCCGAGTGCTCGTCTCGGGCTGCCGGGTCAACGGAGGCCCCACGAGCGACACGTTCGCATCCGCTGAGCTCTAGGACCCGGCCACGGGCACATGGACGGCCATCGGGAACATGACCGTGGCTCGCTCTGGGCAGACCGCCACGTTGCTCCTCGATGGCCGAGTGCTGATGGTCGGCGGCTTCACCGGCACAGTCAGCGAAGTGCTGGCCACCGCCGAGTTGTTTGCCCTGGTAGGCGGATCCTGATCGGAAGCCCAGGGGGAGTGGTGCCGATCCGCTGCGCCGATGGCCCGGTTTCTGTCAGATGTGCCCCAGGTGGGCACTCGTCGCCCACGCGAACGGTGCTCAGGACGACCCGCGCGGGGCGTTCAGGTTGATTCCTGACAGATGACCGCCTGAGTCCGCGTCTGTCGCGGATTGTCGGAATAGCTCCCGCATGGTGAGCATCTGTCGGGAACTGCGGGATTGTCAGGAACTGCGGGAACAGCGCGGCACACGCATGCCCCGGGCTTGTGGGCGGGATTTGGTGGAGATGAGGGGACTCGAACCCCTGACCCCCGCGATGCGAACGCGGTGCTCTTCCAGCTGAGCTACATCCCCACCGGGGCGTCGCAGCACGCAGGGTGGCTGGACGGGCTGCGAGTGTAGCACGGGGTCATGCGGGCTCCGGTCACGGGGGAGACTCGCCTCGCCCGGAGCGCCTGTCTTGCCGCCCGACACCCGGCCGGCGCGACACCCTACGATGAGCCGCGAAGCCGGATCGTCCCAGCGTGGAAGGAGTGCTCATGACGAGGACACGCTTCTCCGGGGGACGGATCCACACCATGAACTCCAGTTCTCGCGTCGCCGAGGCGCTCGTGGTCGACGGCGAGCGGATCGTCTTCGTCGGCGACGCGCTCGCCGCCGCGGCGTTGGCCCCCGAGGCGCGTGTAGTCGAGCTCGGCGGTCGGACCGTCGTCCCCGGCTTCGTTGATGCGCACAACCACCTCTCGTTCACGGGCGCCGAGCTCGGCCAGGTCGACGTCAGATCACCCGGGGTCACCTCGATCGCGGAGCTCGTGCGTCGCGTCGCGGAGGCGGCCGAACAGACCCCGGACGGGGTAACGATCCGCGCCGCCGGGATGAACGACCGCGCGTTCACCGATGGACGACTGCCGACGCGCTGGGACCTGGACGAGGCCACGCGTGTTCACCCGGTCCTCGTCACTCACATAAGTGGCCACCACGCCCTCGCCAACACGATGGCGCTGGAGCGTCGCGGCCTCTCCGACGCCACGCCTGATCCGGCGGGCGGCCATCTGGGTCGCGACGCGCACGGCCGCCTGACCGGCTATGCCTTCGACGCGGCGCAGCAACTGGTCGTCCCGCCGGGAGTGGATATCGGTCACCACGGGCCGGGTTTCCATGACGACGCCCCGCTCCTTGAGGTCGTGGCCGATGTGGATCGAGCCTGCCGGGCGTATGTCGCCGCCGGGATCACCTCGATCTGCGATGCCCAGGTGACACGACGCGAGCTCGACGGCTACCGGGAGGCGCGCCGGCAGGGCCTGTTGACCGTGCGCACGACCGCGATGCCGATCTCCTCGCAGCAGGGGGCCTTTGCGGAGCTCGGGATCGCCGGCCGGCTTGGCGACGACCGCCTTGCGATCGGGCCGATGAAGTTCTACGCGGACGGCGCCCTGACCGGCGGCACCGCCTCCTTCACCAAGCCGTACGGACCCGACAGCGAGTACACCGGCTCGCTGTACTGGGCTTCGGAGGCCGCCTTTGTCGAGGCGATCGTGGCAGCCCACGTAGCGGGCTGGCAGGTGGGTGTGCACGCCCAGGGCGATCGGGCGATCGATCGGGTCCTGAACGCGTTCGCGGCGGCCGTCGCAGCAGACCCGCGTCCAGACCCGCGCTTCCGGATCGAACACGCGGGCGGTCCGCGTCGCGATCAGGTGGTGCGCATGGCCGAGCTCGGCGTCACCGTCATCGGCCAGCCGCGCTATCTCTGGGACGCCGGCGACGACTGGCGCCGAACCCTCGGGTTACGGGCGGAGCGACTGCAGCCATACCGCGAATTCATCGAGGCGGGCGTCCGGTTCGTGATCTCGACCGACGCGCCCGTGGCGAGCTATCGGCCGATGGACACCATCGCCACGGCGATGCTCCGACGGACCGTCGACGGCGCGACGGTCGGCGAAGCCCACCGGCTCGACGTCGACACGGTCGTCCGGGCCTACACGATCGAGGCGGCGCGCTCATTCTTCGTCGACGACGTCGTGGGTTCCCTCGAGCCAGGCAAGCTGGCCGACTTCGCCGTCCTCGACGGCGACCTCTTTGCTACGCCTGCCGAGCAGATCGCCGATCTCGGCGTGGTGATGACGGTCATCGGCGGCCAGATCGTTCACGAGGGGCCGGGGAGCCGGACCGGGTCGGGTGAGGTCGAGCCGGGAGACCGCGCAAAAGGGTGATTCTAGTTAGAACATCTTGATTCATTCGAACAGATGTTCGATACTGGGCACCTGATGGCGACTCTATCCCCGGACGTGACGGCGGCTCTTGCGACCCTTCGATCGCGCTGGGGAGGGGCTGCGCCACACCTGGCTGCGCCGAGCCTGACTGCGTCGCACCCGGCCGGGTGGCACGGCGCCGGCGAGGTGAGTGGTGCCCTGGCCCTGGCACCGGCTGTCGAGCCGGGCGGTGACACGGGCATCGGGCGCGGCGCGCCGGACCGCGCTCGTGTCTTCTCGACCGGCTTTCCGGCTCTCGATGGCATCCTGGGGCCTGGGGGCCTGCCCCGCGGGATGGGCCTGTCGCTCCGTGGGGACCTATCAAGCGGGCGGACGACGCTCGCTCTCCGGCTGGCCGCGGAAGCGCAGGCCAGCGGGGCCATCGTCGCCTGGCTGGATCTCGCCGACGCCTTTGATCCGGTGGAGGCCGTAGCCCGCGGCATCCAGCCGGAGTGGCTCGTCGTCCTGACGCCGGCCGGCCCGGAGGAGGGCCTTGCGATCGCGGGTTCGCTCCTGTCCGGCCGGACGGTGGACCTCCTCGTCGTGGACCTGCCACCCCGTCCGGAGGGGGCGTCACGGTTCGCGGATCGGCTCGGACGGCTCGCCGCACTCGCCCGCCGGGCGGGGATCTCCCTCCTCGTCCTGGAGCCGCCGGGACTCGTGAGTCCGGTGGCCGCCGCAGTCGGGGAGGGGACGGGCATCCGCCTGGAACTCGCCCGGAGGGCCTGGATCCGGCTGGGGCGGGACGTGGTCGGACAGGCCACCGATGTCGTCGTAGGGCGCAGCCGGGCCGGCCCGCCCGGCCGGCGGGTCACGCTCCGGATCCTCTATGCCGATGGTGGGGATCGGGATACGTGCCTCCGCCTCGATCCGCTCCTCAGCGAGGGCCTGCCGGGCGGGGCAAGCCTCCGAACCGCAACCGCCCAACCAACCGCCGCTCCTGTCCATGCCCCCGTTCCAGTGCCCGGGACGTCACGCCATGCGACTCCTTCACCTGTATCGACCGCACCTCCTTCTCGACCTCGCCCGGCAGCGCCGGGAGGGATCGGCGCGTCCGCCGAACCCCGCCCCGGAGCCGCCGCCGAGCCCCGCCTCTCCCTCCAGCTCATGGCCGGCGGGTCCGATCGTGCTGGGCGGCCAGCCGTGGATCGCGGGGACGGTCCTGGACGCGGATCCCGCGGCCAGGGCCCTCGGCGTCCGGCGCGGGATGCCGCTCGGGTCGGCCCATCGGCTCGCCCCGGAAGCGTCGTTCCTCGATCCGGAACCGGAGTCTGACCGGGCGGCCATCGAGGCCGCCTTCGAGATCCTCGGGACCTTCAGTCCGGCGATCGCCGGGTCCGTGGACCCGGCGGACCAGGCATTCGGCCTGCTCGAGGCGCAGATCGACGGCCTTGAGGGACTGTGGGGCCCGGAGCCCCGGCTTGCGGGGCGGATCGCGGCCGCGCTCGATCAGCTCCTTGCGGGCGTGCCCCGGGCGGGGATCGCCGGGACGCGCTTCGCGGCCACGGTCGCCGCCGCGGCCGCGAAGCCGGGCGCGCTCGTCGCCGTCCCGTCGGGCGCGGAGGCCCTGTTTCTTGCCGGCCTGCCGGCGTCGCTCCTCACCCCGGACGAGGAGATCCGGGCGCGACTGCGCCGGTTTGGGCTGCGACGGATCGGGCAGGTCGCGGATCTTGCCGCGTCGGCCCTCGTCGCCCGGTTCGGAGCCGAGGGGGCGCGGATCGGGTCCAGGGCGCGCGGCGAGGAGACGGACCCGTTCCGGCCGCGCCACGCCCCCGAGCGTCTCGCCCTCGCCCTGCCCATCGACCCGCCCGTCGCCGAGCTCGAGGCGGTCCGGTTCGTCCTGCGCCGGCTCGCCACGGCCCTCGCCGCGAACCTCGCCGCAAGGGGACTGGCGGCAGCGCGCGGGCAGGTCCGCCTGGAGCTGGACCTCGCATTCGCCCGCGCAAGCGTGCCTGGCGAGGTGGTGGCGGAGACCCGGTTCCCCGAGCCCACCGCTGACGCGGAGGCAATCGAGCGGCTGCTCCTCGCCCGCCTGGAGCGAACACCGCCGCAGGCGCCGGTCGCCCGCCTGGAGCTGGAGCTGGCCGGAGCGGAACCGGCCGCCGGCCAGCAACTCCCGCTCTTCATCCCCCAGGCGCTCCGGGGCGCACGCCTCCATTGGCAGCTCGCCCGGCTGGCGTTGACCTACGGGGAGGATCGGATCCGGCGAGTGGAGGTCACGGATCCGGAGGCGCCGCTCTCCGAGCGACGCTGGGCCTGGCGCGCGGTCGCCACCGATGGGCTCACGCGATGACCCGGCTGCTGCACGCCCATCCGGCCATCGACGCCGAGCTCGACGCGGCGGGCTCCCTCGTGGCCATCCGCTGGGCCGGCCGGCGCGAGCCGGTGGAGGTTTGCAATCGCTGGCGCGTCGACGAAGCCTGGTGGCGCGAGCCGATCGCGCGGGACTACTTCAAGGTCGTGGGGACACGGTGGCTGGCGCTCGTCTACTTCGACCGCGTTGCGCACACCTGGCATCTGGAGCGGCTCTACGACTGACTGTTCCCATCGTCCGGCGGGCCTGCCGGATGCCGGGCCTAGTGAATCGGCACCAGCACCGTGATCACGAACAGCATGACGAAGAGCCCGACGACGAACACCAACGCACCGACATCGCGTGGCCGAGCCGTCTGCACCGCTTCTCCCGGATGATCGGACCGGTCCTGCTCGGTCCGTTCGGTGGAGTGTAGCTGCGAATTGACCGCTGCGAACATCGATTTTCTCGATCTGGTTTCGACTTTTTGACGCGGCCCTGGGCTAGGCAGGATCGAACATTTGTTCTATAATGCGTCCTCCCCAGCCGCGTTCTCCCAAACTGCCCCGACCGCCCCGGCACCGGGTACCGACCATGGCCCAGCCTTCCTTCGCGGAACTCCACTGTCACTCGAACTTCTCCTTCCTCGACGGCGCGTCGCCGGTCGAGGATCTCGTCGAGCGGGCGGTGGAGCTGGGCCTGACCGGGCTCGCGATCACGGACCACCTGGGGCTGTACGGCGTCGTCCGCTTCGCGGCCGCCGCGGAAGCGGCCGGCCTCCACCCGGTCATCGGCGTGGAGGTGGAGCTCCTGGACGCGGCCGCTCCGGATCCGATCGGGGTCGTCATCCCGGGGCGGCGGCCGGTTCGCCGCGACCGGGCAGGCAAGCCGCCCACCAGCGGAGGCGCCGGCATCGGAGGCGCCGGCATCGCGGCAACCCTGCCGCCAGCGTTCGCGCAGCCATCGTTCCCGCCGCCCTTGTTCGAGCAGCCATCGTTCGAGCCGCCCTTGTTCGAGCCCAGCGAGGGCCTCCCGGTCCGGCCCCGCCCGGTTCGGGCGCGCCTCCCCGGCCATCGATCGTTCGTGAAGGAGGACTTGCGCGGGATCGGGGAGAGACAGCGCGGCCCGCATCTCGTCCTGCTGGCGCGCGACGCTGCGGGCTACCGGAGCCTGTGCCGGCTTGTCTCCAGGGCGAACCTCGCCGGGACCAAGCGTGTGCCGCGCTTCACCCAGGCGCTTCTCGCCGAGTACGCCGAGGGCGTGGTGGCGCTCTCCGGCTGTCGCGAAGGGGAGATCGCGCGCCGGCTGCGGGTCGGGGATCGGGCAGGCGCGAGGGCCGTGGCCGAGCGCTATGCGAGGGTCTTCGGGCGCGGTGATGGACCGGCGGCGAGCGGCTTCTTCCTCGAGCTCTCACATCACCTCCTGCCCGAGGACGACTGGCTCGTGGCAGAGACCGCGTCCCTCGCCGCCGACCTCGGGCTGCCGGTCGCCACCACGAACGACGTCCACTACGCGCGACCGGAGGATCGGGAGCTCGGCGACGTCCTCACGGCGATCGCCCACGGCCGGACGCTCGACACGCTTGCCGACCTCCGCCGACGGGACGCGGAGTCATACCTGAAGTCGGGATTGGAGATGCTCGCACTGCCGCCCGGGGAGGCGTCGTTCACGCGGGTCGACCCGGCGACGGCACGGGCCTGGGTGGAGGGAATCGGAACATCGGTCGAGCTCGCGGCCTCGTGTTCGGTGGATCTCGGTTTCGAGCGCTACCGCTTTCCGGGGTTCTCGGTGCCGGCCGGGGAGACGGCGTTCAGCTATCTCGTCGAGCTTTGCCAGGCCGGGGTCCGGCGGCGCTATCACCCGGTCTCGCCCGCGGTCGTTCGGCAGCTCGCCCATGAGCTCGATGTGATCGAGAAGACCGGGCTCGCCGAGTTCTTCTTGATCTGCTGGGACCTGATGCGGTTCGCGAAGGGCCGTGGGATCCCGGCGCAGGGCCGTGGCAGCGCAGCGGATTCCATCGTGGCCTACGCGCTCGGGATCACGCGGGTGGACCCGATTCGCCACAACCTCCTGTTCGAGCGATTCATCAACGAGGGCCGCACGACCTACCCGGACGTCGACATCGACTTCTCCTCGGAGCGGCGGGAAGAGATCATCCAGTACGTCTACGAGCGTTACGGGCCCGAGCACACGGGGATGGTCTGCAACCTCGTCACCTACAGCGCCCGCTCCGCCGTCCGCGAGGTCGGCTATGCGCTGGGCTTTCCGCGGCCGCTGGTCGATCGCGTGGCGAAGGCGCTCGAGACGTATGACAGCGTGATGGTCCGGCGGGACCTCGAGGCGGACGGCGGGTTCGCCGAGTTCTTCCGGCGCCATGAGGAGGGAGCGGAGGGCCGGACCGGCAATCCGGTCACGGCCGGCGACGCGGTCGCGGCCGCCGCGGCACGGACCGCGGAACGCGGCTTCACCGATGAGATGGGCCGACTCAACGTCCGGCGCGGCCCGGGCGCCGCGCTCGTGCCGGCTGCTGGTCCAGGCGCGGGACAGAGTGCGGGCGCCCGCGCCGGCGCGAACCCAGGCGCGGGCCCTGGAGCCGACCCGGGCGCCGGCGCGGGGGAGCGCGTCCCTGCCGGCCTGACGTTGCCAGATACGCCCCCGGATCGTGGTATCGCGGCAGCCGACCTGAATTCCCACCACCTACGACCCCTGGTCGTAGTAGCCACGGAACGGGGTTCTGCAGCGCCCGCCGGAGCCCATCCGGTCACTCATCCGAACGGGGCCACGACCGTCAGCGACCCGGATTCGATCCCGGAGCGTGGCGGAGGCGTGCCTAGTACGACCCCTGATCGTATCTGGGGGCAGTCCGCCGCGACTCCCGCGCCCGCCGCCTTGTCGTCCGCCGCGTCTCCCGCGCCCGCCGCCTTGTCGTCCGCCGCGTCGGCTGCATGGTCACCCCACGCACAGCCGATGAGGACAACGGTTGAGTCGCGGTCCATGAGTGCCCCGTCAGGGGCGGCGCCACGTTCAACCACCCCTTCGGTGGGCGGATCCGCGCGACGAGAGACGCCGGCTACCGAGTCTTATCAGGTCCATTCCCTTGCCGATGTCCATGCAGTCGACGCGACCGTTGATAGCGCCGGGCCCGGAGGACGCGTGACCGGTGATAGCGCCGGGCCCGGAGGGCGCGCGACCGGTGATAGCGCCGTGCCCGGAGGACGGACGAGCGGTTTCGCCGACGCCGGGCCCGGAGGACGGATGAGCGGTTCCGACTCCAGCCCGGAATCGGGGACGTGGGCGATGGCAGCCGGAGCCAAGCCGTCCATCCGGGCCGGCGGCTCGTCGGACGACGAGGGCGGTCCGGGCGACTCGCCCGCGAGCGTGGCCTGGTTGCGTGCCGGCCGCGGGACCGGCTACGAGCTCGGCGGCGATGGACCGGGCCGCGGGACGGGGTACGAGGCAGTCGGCCAGGGACGCGGTGCGGCACCAGGGTCGGCGCCCGGAAGCGTGCGCGGGCAGGCGCGCGGTGCGATCCCCGACATCGCGGCGCCCGGAACGGTGGACGGCCGGCCGATTGACCCGGAATCAGGGGCTGTCGCGCCGCCGGCCCGGCGGACGGATCGGTTGGGTCGCCCGGACCGCTGGGATCCGCCGCCGCCGGCAGCGGCAATGGGCCGCGGAACAGCGCGAGGTGCGGGCGCCGAACGCGAAGCCGGTGCCAGCCGCGAGACCGGTGACAACCGCGAAACCGGGGCAGCCCGCAGTTCTGTGGCCCGGGTTGCGCCGGCGGCGGCGCCCCAGCCGCGCGGCGGCAGCACGGTCGGCCTGAGCGACTGGGAACGCTGGCTCGAGCTGTGCGCCCGGATCGACGGGTTCCCGCGCCATCTCAGCATCCATTCCGGCGGGATGCTCGTGACCGCGGCCCCGCTTATCGACATCGCGCCGCTCGAGCGGGCCACGATGAAGGACCGCGTCGTCGTCCAGTTCGACAAGCGCGATGTCGAGACGCTCAAGCTGATCAAGCTGGACCTGCTCGGCCTCGGCATGCTCGCCGCCATCGACGAGACGCTCGATCTGATCCAATCAGATTGCGCCACCTGCATCGACCTCGACGCGATCCCGGAGGAAATCCCCGAGGTCTTCGCGATGCTCCAGGTCGCGGACACCGTGGGTGTCTTCCAGGTCGAGAGCCGGGCCCAGATGCAGACGCTGCCGAAGTCGAGACCGCAGAACCTGGACGACCTCGTGGTCGAGGTCGCGATCATCCGGCCCGGTCCAATCCAGGGCAATGCGGTTCACCCATACCTGCGGCGAAAGCAGGGCCTCGAACCGGTGACCTATCTCCACCCCAGCCTCGAGCCGATCCTGGCCGAGACCCTCGGCGTGATCCTGTACCAGGAGCAGGTGATGAAGGTCGCGATCGAGGTCGCCGGGTTCACGCCGGCGGGCTCGGATGGCTTTCGCCGGGCAATGGGCACCTGGCGCTCCACGCGCGAGATGGAGAAGCTCCACCGCCAGTTCATCGACGGGGCGCTGCAACAACCCGGCATGGCCGAGGAGACCGCCGAGGAGCTCTTCCGGCAGGTCGCCGCGTTCGCGAGCTTCGGGTTCGCCAAGAGCCACGCCGCCGCGTTCGCCCGGACCGCCTACGAATCGAGCTTCCTCAAGCTGTTCTATCCGGCCCAGTTCCTGGTCGGGCTGATCAACGCCCAGCCGATGGGCTTCTACCCGGTCGAGGTCCTGGTTAACGACGCGAAGCGCCATGGGGTGGCGGTCCTCCCGGTCGATATCAACGCCTCCACTTACAAGACGGTGACGGAGTGGGCCGGCCGGCCGGGCTGGGCGCTGGCGGGACCGGCCGGCGACGACGGCTCGTACGACACCGACAACGGCGAGCCGATCCCCGAGGGCGCGGGGATCGCGGCACGGCCCCGGCCGGTCCGGACCTCTGCCTGTTTCAACCCGACCGCGGCCGCCCGTGATCGATGGGCTGCCGAGAGCGCCATCGGCTGGGGCGTCCGCCTTGGCCTCCACCTCGTGAAGGGAATCGGGGACCAGCACGCGGATCTCCTGGATCGCGAGCTCGCTCGCGGGCCGTACACGTCCCTGGCCGACGTCGTCGAGCGCACAGGCCTGCCCGAGGAGACGATCGAGCGGCTCATCCGAACAGGGGCGCTGGATTCCCTCGGTCGGCCGCGGCGGGAGCTGCTCTGGCAGCTGCGCGAGGTGATGGGCGCGTCACGCGGCCGGATGGACGGGCGAACGATCCGGGGTGCCGATCGGGCGCGCGGCAAGCGGTCCGCCGCGACCGGGAGGCCGATGGATCTCCGGCTTCCGGCCACGGACGCCCCGGCCCTCCCGGCGATCACGGAGACCGAGCGTATCGGGGACGCCTACGCGGTCGTGGGACTGGACGCGAGGCGGCAGGTCGTGTCGCTGTTCCGCCCCGCCCTGGAACGGCTGGGGGCCGTGACGAACGCCGCGCTGGCAGACCGTCGCCCGGGTCCGGTCAGGATCGGGGGTCTCGTTGTCACTCGCCAGCACCCGATGACGGCGAAGGGCACGGTCTTCCTGGCCCTGGAGGACGAGACCGGCATGGTCAACGTCACCCTCTGGCGGGACACCTGGGCCCGGCTGCGGGGTGTCGTTCGGCGCCATGCGCTGCTGCTGGTCGACGGTGATCTGCAGCGCGAATCATCGGTCGTGAATGTCGTGGCACGTGAGGTCCGGCCGCTCCCCGAGGTCGCGAACGCCGGCAGCGGGCCGGCCGGGTCGAACGAGCCCGACGGGTCGAACGGGCCCGGCGTGCCCGAAGGCGTCCGGCAGCTCGGCCACGCGGGGATGCGCCGCCTCGGCTGAGGAGCGCCCGCGCCGGACTTGACGGTCCCGGCGTCCTCAACGTCACGTCGTCCGTCAGCCTCGTGCTGGCCGGCCGGCCTTCCCGCGCTGCGGTCCCGAGGTTCGGGCCCTCGCGCGCTGAGCGCTTGAGTACGACAGGAAGCGTCGATACCACGCCGCCCCCGAGGCAAACACCAATCCCGACGGTGGGCCCACTGCCAGGGCCGACAGGACCAGCTCCTGTTGATGCGCCGCCGAGATCGGATCCGTGCTGATGGTCGGCAGGACCGAGTACACGAACACGGTGTAACCGATCAGGTCGACGACGGCGATGATCAGGCCCAGCAGGTAGCTCGCGCGCTTCGCGAAGAAGCCGACCACGAAGATGGGCGCCATCGCCGGCGGCAGGACCATCAACTGGAAGAACATCCCGGCAACGGTGTTGGTGGGTGCGGCGATGACCGCGGCAATCCCGACCAGGACGAGAGCAAGCGGGACGAGAAACCCCCTGGTCCGCAGAAGCCATGGCAGCGCGGCGATGTCGGCGCGAATGTCGGGTGGATGCCACGCCGTCCTCATCGCGGCGGTGAACCCCATGGGGCGGCCCGCGGTCGGCGCCGCCCGGCGAGGCGCCTGGTCGGGGTCCACGGCCTCATTGGCGTCCTCGGCCGCAACGGTGTCCTGGGCGCCCTCGTAGGTCTGCCGGTACCGGCGGCGGGCGTCGGCGCGGTCGGTGCGCTTCGCGCGGGCCACGTGTCCTCCTGGCTTTTCAGAACCTGGGATATGGCGCCCCGATCGGATCGGCGGCGCCAGGGGCTGGTGGACAGGCATCGTACGCGGATCGACCGGGTCACGCCGAACGCCACTGCGGAGCCTGCGGGTGAGCCGCCGTCGAGCCGGCGGTGAGCGCGCGATGAGCCACGGTTTGGCGACGGATGAGGGACCGATAAACACCTGGTGAGCGACCGATGACCGACCGACGAGCGGGCCCTGATACAACAGTCCGGCCGTCCTGCCCGGCGCCCGATGGTCCTGCCCGCCCGGAGGTCGCTCGGTGGAACGCGCCCGTGGTGCGGCGGTGGCCGCCCTGTTCGCAATGCTCATGCTTGCCGCGGCTGTCATGGCGGCGGCGTCGGCCGAGGTCATCGTCCCGTCCGCGGCGGCTTCCGTGACCTGGCCGCCGTCCACCTTGGTCGTCTCGGAGGTTCAGACCGGGGGAGCGTCAGCCTCCGATGAGTTCGCCGAGATTGCGAATGTCGGCTCGTCCGATGTCGATCTTGCCGGGCTCGAGCTCGTCTACGTGACATCGACAGGCGGGACCGTGACCCGAAAGGCAAGCTGGCCGACGACACTGACCCTCGGCTCAGGTCGACACCTCCTCATCGCGAACACAGTGGGCGTCTACGCCTCGATCGCCGATGCGACCTACAGCGGCGGTTTCGCAGCAACCGGCGGCTCGATCGTCCTCCGCGCGGTCGGCGGCGCTCCGCTCGACGCAGTCGGATGGGGCGACGCCAGCAACACGTTCGTCGAGGGTGCGTCGATGGCTGCGCCGTCGGCCGGCCAGAGCATCGAGCGGAGGCCCGGGGGCAGCTCGGGCAACACGACCGACACCAACAACAACGCGCTTGACTGGTTCGCCCAGCCCGTGCCGAATCCGCAGAACCTCTCGGCGCCGCCCGTGCCGGCACCGGTCCCCTCGCCGAGTCCCACGGTGGCGCCGACGCCTGAGCCGTCGGCCACACCCACTCCGGCTCCCTCCTCCGTCCCGTCCGATTCACCGGTTCCGTCCGACCCACCTTCTCCCACGGCATCGGCGGTGCCTTCCGATTCGCCGGTTCCCAGCGACACTCCGGTTCCCAGCGAGACGCCGGTCCCCACGGTTGAACCAACGCCGGACCCAACGTCGCCGCCAACCCCTGTTCCGACTCCAGAACCGACACCGATCCCGACCCCCGCGCCGACTCTGACCCCTCAGCCATCGCCCAGCCCATCGCCCACCCCGGCGCCGACTCCGATGCCTACCCCGGAACCCACGCCCGTCCCGACGCCGGAGCCAACTGCCATCCCGATCGTCGACGCGCGCGGACTGACCAGCGGGGCATCGGCCGTCATCGAAGCCATCCTGACCACGAGCCTGCCCTCGCTCGAATCGGGACATGTCGGGTTTGTGCAGGACGGGACGGCAGGGATCGCGGTCTACCTCGAGTCGACGCCGGCCGCTGCGATGCCGGCCGGCACGATCGTCCGCCTGTCGGGCACGATCGACGAGCGTTATGGCGCCCGGACGATCCGCGTCGCCCTCGGTGACGTCGTCGACCGCGGCGCGGCCGCGCTACCCGCCCCCGCCGTGGCTTCGACCGGGGCGATCGGCGAAGCCCTCGAGGGTCTCCGCGTCACAGTGACGGGCGTGACCACGGGCTCGCCGACCACCTATGCGGACGGCCTGGGCCTCCTCGTAGACGATGGCAGCGGTCCAGTTCGCATCATCGTCGGTGACGCCGCGCTCAGTTCGGCATCGATCCCGTCCGGGACGACCGTGACGGTGGTCGGACCGGTGGGCCAACGGGACAGCACGGGCGCCGGGACGAGCGGCTACCGGGTCCATGCCACCCTCGCCGGCGAGTTCGCCGTCCTCCCTACGCCGACGCCCTCGCCAACTCCTTCACCGACGCCGACATCCCCTCCCTTCCCAACGGCCACGCCGACGCCGACCCACTCTTCCTCACCAACGGCCTCGCCGACTGAGACGCCGACACCCAGTCCTACTCCCACGCCGGAGCCGACACCGACGCCCAGCGCCGAGCCCTCGCCGACCCCGGTCCCCGGGATCCTCATCGAGGACGCCCGAGCGCGACCGGTCGGCAGCGTGGTGATCGTCGTCGGGGTGGTGGTCGCCGAGGCAGGACGGCTGGGCACGCCCCGGCTGTTCGCGATCGCCGATTCGACGGCGGGCATCGCGGTCCGACTGCCGGACGGAACGCCATTCCCGGGCAGCGGGCTGCTCCTGCGGATCACGGGCCAAGTCGCAGCCCCGAACGGCCAGCTTGAGCTCAGGCCGGCGACCGACGGGTTCACGATCCTCGGCGCCGGCACGCTGCCGGAGCCGTGGCCCGTGACCGGCGTCGAAATCGGCGAAGCGACGGAAGGGCGGCTCGTCAACCTCGCGGCGACCCAGGTCGGTTCTGCCCGCAAGGGCACATCGGGCGACCTGGTCGCCGATGTCATCGACGCAGCCGGCGTGAAGGTCAGGATCATGGCCGACGCCTCGAGCGGGATCACCGCCGCCGACCTGCAGGCAGGCGGCGCCGGAACCTTCGTTGGCATCGTCGGGCAGCGGGCCTCGAAGAAGGGCGTGCTCGACGGCTACCGAATCTGGCTTCGCGATCCGGCCGACATCGCGACGTCCGCCGCGCCCGGCTTGACTGCGAACCCATCCCCGACCGCCGCCCCGAGTCCCGGCGGAAGCCCGCTGGCGGTAGCCGCTGCGGGACAGATGCCGCCTCCGTCCGGAACCGCCACCATCTCGATTGCAGCGGCCCGCCTCCGCAAGGATGTCTCGGCGGCGGTGATCGGGATCGTCATCGGTGGTCCTGGTCTGCTCGATGCCGAGGGCCGACGGCTCATCATCCAGGACGAGACGGGTGGCATCGAAGTGCTTGTTGCCGCCGGCGGAGCAGCACCGTCGGCGGGAGCCAGGATCCGGGTCGATGGAACGGTCGGGCGCGCCTGGGGCGCTCCGCGCCTACGCGCTGCGGGAATCGAGATCCTCGACGCTCTTGCCGATGTCATGCCGATGCCCCTGGGCGGTGCACCGGGCGAGGCGCAGGAGTGGCAGCTCGTCCGCATCGCCGGCACCGTGACGACGGTCACCCGGCTCGGGGACCGCTGGCGCGCCGAGCTCAGAGTCGGAGGGACGAGCGTGCTCGTCACCGGGCTTGCCGGCAGCGGGATTCCGTCCACGCTCCTCGTCGAAGGGCGCACGGCCTCGGTCACCGGGATCGTTCGCCGACCCTATCCGTCGGCGAAGGACCAGCGCTGGGCGATAATGCCGCGCGGCGCCTGGGACGTGGCCGTCGGGCCCGCGTCCGGCGCGAACACCACCACGGGCGCGGCCGCCACGAACGCCGGATCCGGTGGCGGTGCGGGTCCAGGAACCGCCTACGGACGAGGTGGCGCACCCGGAGAACCGCTGGACGTCGATCTT
>Ga0334722_10000803_pt1 | contig 43329 bp, 49 predicted proteins | sample C3_bottom_MG_FD_207210 | JGI IMG/M metagenome (GOLD analysis project Ga0334722, IMG submission 207210) | Sediment microbial communities from Yellowstone Lake, YNP, Wyoming, USA - C3_bottom | ecosystem: Environmental > Aquatic > Freshwater > Lake > Sediment | place: USA: Wyoming | collected...
ATCCGGCCCCGGCGGTCACCATCGCGGCCGCAGCCAGCGCCAGTATCAATACCTTTTTATATTCCATGTCCCTCTCTTAAAAGCTTTGGCGGGCGGGCATTAGGCCCGCCCACCACTTAAGAATATATGTCCCGCTACCAGTTATTCCACAACCACGATGTGCGCACGGCGGTTCTTAGCCCACGCCTCTTCGTTGTTACCGGAGTCCACGGGCTTGCTCTTGCCGTAGCTAATTGTCTTAAGTCTGCCTGCGTCCACGCCGAGAGACACCAGGTAGTTCCTGGCCGCCTCGGCCCTTCTCTCGCCAAGCGCCAGGTTGTACTCCACTGTGCCGCGCTCGTCGCAATGTCCTTCTATCTTTATAACGAGGCCAGCGTGGCCCTTAATCCAGTCGGCGTCCCTCTGGAGGATATCGGCATCAGCCGGCTTGATATCATACTTGTCGAAGTCGAAATGCACGTCTTCGAGCGATGTTTCGGCCTTCTTCTCCTCAGTCACAACCGTCTCTTCCTTGGGTCCGGGAGGGGCCTCGGTAACCTCGCGCTTGCCGGACTCTTCCTTCACTTCAGCCTTTGGAGACGGTGCGGGTGCCTCCGCCGGCTTCTGGGCCTCCACCTTGCCCTCTTCGGCCTTCACCTGCTTCTTCGCGCAACCATAAATTCCGGATGAAACAAACATGCAAACAGCCACCATCATCAACATAACCTTGAATATCTTCACAGTATCGTCCTCCTTTCGAATTCGGCTGTATCAAACGACAGACACGTGTTAATAATAGTATATAATTTGACCCCTTCCGCACCTCCTTTCCATGTGCTTAATCTATATATTATATCATAACTAGGGCTTGTTTTTAAGCCCCTGGCAGAGGCGACCACGCCGGTGTCTGAGAGTTGCCGGGCAGGTCGAGCCTCCTTGCGTTTTCTCCGTTTGCGTCCATTGAGTAAAGCGCCTTGCCGCCCCCGCGGGTCGAGCTGAAGACTATATGCCTTCCGTCCGGCGACCATGACGGGTTTTCGTTGTGTCCGGCGTTGTAGGTCAGCCTCACCACCGTCTGCCCGTTGACGTCTATCGTGTAAATGTTGAAAAGACCGTTCTCGCGGCTCACGTAGGCTATCTTGCTTCCGTCCGGAGACCAGGCTGGCGACGCGTCGTAGTTCCCCATGTAGGTCAGACGGCGGACATTGCCGCCTTCGGAGTCCATGATATAAACCTGCGGCGTCCCGGAGCGGTCGGAGTTGAACGCTATTTCCCTGCCGGTCGGCGACCAGGTAGGGGAAGTGTCTATGGACTGGTTGAACGTAAGCCTCTTAAGCCCGGAGCCGTCACGCTTCATCGTGTATATCTCCGCATTGCCGTCCTTGCTGAGCGTCACGGCCAGCTGGCTCCCGTCAGGCGACCATGAGGCCGCGGTGTTCAGGCCAGGGTAAAAAGAGAGTATCCCGCGGCTCTTGCCGCTGACGCTCGTCCACCAGAGGTCCGGGTTGAGCCTCTTGTATGAAGTGTACGTAATGTAGTTTCCGCTGGGCGACCATGACGGGAGCAGACAGAGGTCGCCGTCCTTCGTCATCCTCAGCAAATTGCGCCCGTCGTAGTCGCAGATATAAAGCTCGTTGCTTCCGGTCATGTCGGAGACGAATGCCATCTTTGTGCGGCTGATGCCCTTCTCCCCGGTCAGGTTGAAGACTATTTCGTCCGAAATGCCGTGCACCTTCTCCCTCATCACCAGCAGGGCGTTCGGGTACGACTTGTCAAAGACCACGTTGCCGCCCCTCGCGTCAATAAGCTTGCACTTGAGCTGGATCTCGCGGCCGTCGGTCGAATAGCTGCCCTGGACTATGTTGCTCACGTCGAGCGAGGCCCATGCCGCCGGGTCTCCCTTTACTTCCTTCACCCTCTTCGCATCGAACCAGCCTGAGAAGTTCAGGTCGTCGGCAAGGATGTCGGCCATCCTGACGTCTCGGTTGTCCGGGTCCTTGAACCCGCCCTCCCTGACAAAGTCGGGTATGACCACGCTAATCTTTGCCGGGGCCTTCTTGCCGGTGATGTATACGTCGGACTCGCTGGTCGCGCCGGACTCGCCGCATATCCCTCCCGGCCCCGCGGTCATGACGAGGACAAACACGGTCAGGGCCGCGAACAACCCTGCGCGCAGGGGACTGCCCTTATGCACGCAGAAGCGTATTTTATTTATCATAAAACCCATAAGCCTGCACAGGGGAAACTTCGTATGCACATCCTGAAACATTTGCCCCTGAATTTAACCCTCTGGAATGAATATATAATGCACGCCCAGCCGGTCGCCCTTGAAACCGCCCGGCAGCGGGGGGAAAGGCGCCGACCTCTTTACCGCCAATACCGCCTTCTGGTCGAACAGGTCTATGCCCGAACCCGTCTCAACGTTGACGTCGCTTACGCTGCCCGACCTGTCCACCTTGAAGAAAATCACCACCTTCGGCAGGTTCTTCATCCAGAGCTTCGGCGGGTCCCAGTTCCTCTCGACCTTCTGCTGAAGCGCGTCGAGATAGAAACCGAACGGGAACTCCACACCACCTTCGAGGGTAATCGGTCCGCGCGTCGTCCCCTTCTTGCCGCCTCCTCCAACGGGTCCCTGGCCCGGCCCCTTCGGGGCTTCCGGGACCTTCTCGGCAACGGGCTCTTCGGGCTTCCTGGGCTCGGCGTTGTTCTTCTCCACCTGCTTACTTGCGACCTTGACCGGCTCTTTTTCAGGCGGAGGCGTCTTTACGGGCTCCTTGGGAGGCTTGACCACCTCCGGGGATTCACCCCCGCCCCCCATGGGGCCTGGAAGGCCGGTAAGCTCCACGCTGAATACTTTTATGTCCCTATGTTTGCCGTCAGCTCCGGGGAAGTACACCAGAAAGCTCAGCACCGCGGCATGGATTATTAAGGATAAAACGACCAGAAACGGGAAAAACGTACCCGCCCGGCCTTCGGGCGTGTCGACATCCCGGTCGGCGCCATATCCCGGCCCCCGCCGACTGATCCTTCTCGCAGCCTTTCTTTCCATAAAATATTAGCTGACACACCCTCCTCCGGGCCTTTTTCGACCCATGCAATTCTCTCACAGTATATAAGCTTTGTCAAGCATTTGCGGAGTCTGACCGATGCGTCCGGGGGCGTTTCCTGCGTATGGCTTTTTCGACCTCGACCGCCGTAAAAATCAGCACGGACACCGAAAGCGCCACGCCGAGTTCGGGGAGGCTTAGAGGCTGTGTATTGAATACAGGGTTCAATGTAGGTACGTACAGGACCGCCATCTGCAGAAGTACGGTCAGGGCTACCGAAAAAAGGAGCGGCTTGTTACTGAAAAGACCCTGGCTGAACAGCGACTCGGTCTCGGAGCGGATTGCGAGAACATGCCCCATCTGGGCAAGGCAGAGCGCGGTAAACACGATGCTCTGCCAGTGCTCTCGCCCGCCCGCGACGGCCCAGCCCTGCACCGCGACGCATGCCCCGCCCATCAGCAGGCCGACCCATACGATGTGCGTGCCGAGGCCGTGTGCGAACACGCTTTCGTCCGGCGGCCTCGGGGGCCGCTCCATCAAGTTTCTTTCTTCCGGCTCGACTGCGAGGGACAGGCCCGGAAGGCCGTCGGTTACGAGGTTTATCCAGAGAATCTGTATAGGCAGGAGAGGCATCGGCAGACCAAGCAGGGGTGCGAGGAACAGCGTCCATATCTCGCCGGAGTTGCTAGCCATGGCATACCTGATGAACTTCCTTATATTGTCGTATATCCTCCTGCCCTCCCTGACCGCCCCGACTATCGAGGCAAAGTTGTCGTCGAGCAGCACGATGTCGGATGACTCCCTCGCAACGTCCGTCCCGGATATGCCCATCGAGACCCCGATGTCGGCGCGCTTTAGGGCCGGGGCGTCGTTAACCCCGTCCCCCGTCATGGCAACGATGTGACCACTTTCCTTCAGCGCCTGCACTATGTCCAGCTTCTGCTCCGGGGCCACCCTCGCATACACGCTTATTTTGTCCGACCTGTCCCGAAGCTCGCCCGCTGACATACTCGCGAGCGCGATGCCGGTTAAGGCCTCACTGCCGTGGCCTGATATGCCCGTTTCCAGCGCTATCTTCGAGGCCGTCAACGGGTGGTCGCCGGTTATCATCACGACCCTTATCCCCGCGGAGGCGCATTCCGATACCGCCTTCCTGACCTCCTCCCTCGGAGGGTCTATCATCCCTGCGAAACCGGCAAACGTCAGCCCGTTTTCATGTTCCGGGCCGAAGTCTACGGGAATCTCCGCGAACCTCCTGAACCCGAATGCAATCACCCTGTAGCCTTCGGAGGCCGCCTTCTCACCTTCCAGCCTTACCTCATCCGCATCAATATTTGTCGTGCCCCCCGACGTCAGCATGTCCCGGCATATCCCCAGCACTGACTCGAGCGCGCCCTTCGTGACCATCAGGTACCCGCCTTCCTGGTCCCTGTGAAGCGTGCTCATGAGCTTCCTCCGGGAATCGAAAGGCGCCTCGGCCACCCTGGGGAACGATTCGTCAAACCGTCCCTTCGGGAAACCAGCAATCGAGGCCGCCTCGCAGAGCGCGACCTCGGTAGGGTCGCCGGACATATTGCACTCGCCCGACTGTCTTGCGTCGTTGTTCATGGCCATGAAACCGAGCAGTCCGGCAACCGGCCCGCACGGGTTCTCGGGCGGGGCGTCGAAGGCGGACCCGTCCGCGTAGTACCTTTTCACGGACATCCTGTTCATCGTGACCGTGCCGGTCTTGTCCGTGCAGATGCAGGTAACGGACCCAAGCGCTTCGACCGCGGGCAGCCGCCTGATTAGCGCGTTTCGCCTGACCATCCTCTTCGCGCCGAGCGCGAGGGTTATCGTGACCACGGCGGGCAGTGCCTCCGGTATCGCCGCCACGGCAAGGCTCACGGCAGTAAGGAACATGAGCACGACCGGGCCTCCCCTGACGAGCCCGAACACGAATATCGCCGCGCATATCGCGAGGATACCGATAGAGAGCTTCCTCCCAAAAACCGTGAGCCGCTTCTGGAGCGGGGTCTTGACCTCCCCTTCCTCCTGTATCAAGGCCGCTATCCTTCCAAGTTCGGTGGCCATGCCGGTGGCCGTCACTACCCCGGCCCCCCGGCCATAGGTCACGGTAGTGCCTTTGTATGCCATGCAGGCCCTGTCGCCGATTGAGGCATCCTTTTCCATGACCGGCTCTACTGACTTCTCCACCGGCACGGACTCGCCCGTGAGGGCCGACTCGTCGACCTTGAGCCTGTGTACCTCGACAAACCGCATGTCGGCGGGCACGACCTGTCCCGCCGCGAGCTGCACGAGGTCGCCCGGCACGAGGTCCGCCGCGTGTATCTTCTCCTCGCTGCTGTCCCGCACCACCGAGGCAAACGGCGCGGCCATGTCCTTCAATGCCTCCATGGCCTTTTCGGCCCTGTACTCCTGGGAAAAACCTATCGCCGCGTTCAGGAGCACTATCACGAGGATGGCGACCGTATCCGTCGGGTCCCCTGCAAGGCCCGACACCAACGCGGCCGCGACAAGCACGAGTATCATGAAGTCCCTGAACTGCCCGAAGAACATCATCAGGGCGGAACGCCTTCCCGACTCGACCAGCGTGTTCGGGCCGTATTCCGCAAGACGGGCCTTCGCATCGCCTGAAGTCAGCCCTGCCCGCAGGTCGGCCTTGAGCCTTTCGGCAGCCTCATCGGCGCTCAGCATATGCCACTTGATGTCGTGCATGTTTAAAGTCTTTCAGAAAGATGGCGGACGGTCAAGGGCGGAGGATAAAAAAAGCGGCGTTTCCGCCGCTCAGATTTGTTGACAAACCGGTTTTTATTATTAAGACGTCATTCCCTCGAAAGAGGGAATCCAGGGAGTTGATAAATTCCTGGGCCCCGTGTCAAGCACGGGGTGACAACTAAAAAACCGTCATTCCCGCGAAAGCGGGAATCCAGCGGCTTTACAAAATAACATCAGAAAGACACTGGACCCCCGTTTTCACGGGGGTGACGATATTGGTATTTTTTCGGCAACAATAACCCGGCTCAGGCGCGCCTATTCGGACGTGGCTCTGGCTGCGAAGGCTCGAACTGCGGGACGTAAGATTTGACAATCTCGCAGAGCAGCCCGACCATGCCATTGGTATCCTTTAAGACAAGGCGCTGCTCGAGCCTGTCGCAGAAATCGACTATCGCGGCCCTGTCCGGGAGGTCCCTGGATGCGGCCTTGAATACCTTCCCTGCCGAGGTGAGCACCACCTCCTCGTCCTTGTCGAACAGCTCTTCGTAGAGCTTCTCTCCGGGCCTCAGCCCGATGTACTCTATCTTTATGTCCTTTTCAGGCTCAAAACCCGACAGCACTATGAGGTCGCGGGCGAGGTCGGCAATCCTTATGGGCTCGCCCATGTCGAGGACGAATATCTCCCCGCCGTTCCCGATGGAGGCGGCCTGGAGGACAAGCTGGACCGCCTCGGGAATAAGCATCAGGAACCTGGTTATGTCGGGGTGCGTCACGGTGACCGGCCCGCCCCTCCTTATTTGCTCCCGGAACAGCGGGACAACGCTCCCGCTCGAGCCCAGGACGTTCCCGAACCTCACGGTTATGTACTTGGTCTCGGAGCTTTCGTTCAGCCCCCTAACGACCAGTTCGCAGGCCCGCTTGGACGCGCCCATGATGGAGGTCGGGTTGACGGCCTTGTCCGTCGATACCATAACGAAGGCGCCGACGCCGTACTCGCCGGCGAGCAGTGCGACCCTGCGTGTGCCGAGCACGTTGTTCTTTATGGCCTCCCTCGGGTTTTCCTCCATCAGGGGGACGTGCTTGTGGGCCGCGGCATGAAAGATTATGTCGGGCAAGAACCGGGCAAGCGTTTCCTCCAGCCTCTGCTTGTCGTTTATGTCGCCCACTACCGCATAAAAACCGTCGCCAGGCATGCTTCGCCTGATGTCCTTGTCGAGCTCGTACAGACTGTTCTCGTGACGTTCATAAGCTATCACGGTGCCGGCCCCCACGGCAAGCACCTGCTTGCATATCTCGGAGCCTATCGAACCGCCGGCCCCGGTGACCATGACGGTCTTGCCCTGGATGAATTCCAGAACCTTTCTCGTGTCGGTCTTGACAGGCGGACGGGCAAGAAGGTCCTCCAGGTCGAGCCGCCTTATCTGACTCACGGATACGTTGCCGTCCAGAATGTCTTTCAGGTTTGGCAGGGTCTTGATAGGGACCTTGTACTCGGAAAGCTCCTTCATCAACTCCTGCATGGTGCCCGGCTTCGCGGACGGTATGGCCAGCAGGAATGCCTCGGGGGCATACTCCTTCACTATCGCAGGCAGATCTTCTCTCGTCCCCAGTATCGGGACGCCGTGTATCGTCAGCCCCTTCTTCCTGTAGTCGTCGTCGACGAACCCTACGGGGTCGTACAGGTAGAACGGGTTGTTCTTCATGTCGCGCACGAGCATCTCGCCTGCGTTTCCCGCACCTATCACCAGCACCTTTTCGCCCTCTTTAGCCTTGGAATGTTTGAAGTCCTTGTAGCTCCTGAGAGCGAACCTGACCCCTCCTATCATCCCGACTATCAGAAGCCATTCCATGACGACGACGGAGCGTGGAAATGAAGTATAACCGCTGCCATAGACCAGGACGGCAAAAAGCAGAGAGCCCAACGTGACAGATGCGAGTATCTTCTGGAGGTCGGCCATGCCCGCATAGCGCCAGAGGCCGCGGTACAGCCCGAACAGGTTGAAAAGCGACAGCCTGATAACGAGGAATAGAGCTACTGTATAAGGGATGACCGGCAGGTACTCGGCGGGCACCTTGCCGTCGAACCGGAGATAGAACGCTATCAGGCAGGCCATGGTCACGGCAAAAGCGTGGTATACAAGGATCAACCCCCTCCTGTACCGCAGTATCAAATCCTTCAGCTTTCTTTTCGGGCTTGCCATGCCGCCACCCCCATCAAAGAGACAAAAGCGTCCTGAATAATATTTTAACATCTTCGAACACGCCTGCATTCCTGATGTAATGCTTATTGAGGCCGAGTTTCTTCGGCAAAACACTGTTTATATACATGGTCTCCGGGTCGTCCGACTGCCGCAGCACCTCTTCCTCGTCACGGAACATTATGGAGGCGTAGTCAGTGATGCCCGGCCTGACCTTAAGCACTTCATCGAAGTCCTCCCGGAACGCTTCCACATATTTCATAACCTCAGGCCTCGGCCCGACCAGGCTCATCTCGCCCTTCAGCACGTTGACAAGCTGCGGTAGTTCGTCGAGCTTGCTCTTCCTTAAATATGCGCCTAACCTCGTTATCCGCGGGTCGCCGCCACGCGTTATCGAAAGGCCGCGCCCGGGCGCATCGGTCACCATGGTGCGGAACTTTATGACATTGAACGGCCTGAAACCCCGCCCCACCCTTTCGTGCAGGAAGAACACCGGGCCGCCGTCGCCGAGCTTGACCAGGGCCGCGACTACCACCAGCAAAGGCGACAGGACGATTAGCCCGGCAGACGAACAAACTATGTCAAACAGCCTCTTACCCGTTCCCAATAACCGCCTCCCGCACAGCGTCAGCCCTTCAGGTTCCTGTCGAGTATCCCCCTCACGCAGTCCGTCACGTACTGGAGGTCGTCGTCCGACATCCTGGGGTAGAAAGGAAGCGACACTATGCGCTCATAGACGGCTGCGGCCACGGGGTAGTCCTGCGGCTTGTAGCCGTATGTCTCCCTGTAATAAGGGTGTATATGAAGCGGTATGAAATGAACGGATGCGAATACGCCCATCTCCCTGAGTTCCTCGATGAAGGCGGCCCTGTCGATATTCAGACGGTCGAGCCTCAGCTTCATGATATACAAATGCCACGAGTGCACGACGTCCTGGGATACCACGGGAAGCTCCACGGCAGGGTGCCCCCCGAGCGCCTCGTTGTACATACCCGCGTGCCGGGTGCGCATCCCGTGGAACGCGTCCGCTTTCTTAAGTTGCTGGAGCCCGATCGCGCCCGCGATGTCCGGCATGTTGTACTTGTAACCCGGACGGATGACCTCGTAGTACCACGAGCCTTCCTTCGTGTACCGCTTCCACGCGTCCTTGCTTATCCCGTGCAGGCTCATTATGCGCATCTTCTCGGCATAGCCGTCGTCGTCCGTCGCGACCATCCCGCCCTCGCCCGTGGTTATGCATTTCGTCGCGTAGAAGCTGAACGCGGTGATGTCGGCAATAGTCCCGACCGTCCTCCCCTTGTATCTGGCGGGGAGTGTGTGGGCCGCGTCCTCCACGACCTTTACCCCGTAGCGCCTTGCAGTGTCCATGATGGGGTCCATGTCGCAGGGCTGGCCCGCCATGTGCACCGGGACTATGGCCTTGACGCGTTTCCTGTCCTCGTCTTTCATCCCGGCAAGGGTCTCTTCCAGAAGCGCAGGCGATATGTTCATCGTGCCTTCGTCTATGTCCACGAATATCGGCCTGGCTCCGAAATAGCGTACGACCTCGGCCGTGGCCGCGAAAGTCATGGGCGTGGTGATGACCATGTCGTCCCGGCCCACACCGACCGCGTCTAAAGCCAGGTGCAGCGCGGACGTGCATGAGTTCACGGCTATCGCGTGCCTGCACCCGACGTATTCCGCAAAGTCCGCCTCGAACTGCTTGGTCTTGGGGCCGGTAGTGAGCCAGCCTGATTTCAGGGTGTCCACGACCTCGGCTATCTCTTCGTCGCCGATAAGCGGGAGCGAGAACGGTATGAACCTGTCTGGCATCTGAGCTTCCTTATTTTTCGAATGTGACTACGATATCACAAGCCGTGGATGTTGTCATATTTAATGGCCAGGCACAGTTAAGAGATGAACATCCCATACAACTCGAACGCCTCGGCATAACCGAAGTACCCGGCATCCAGCGCCCTGAGCCGCGCCTGAGATTTTATAACGTCTTCCTGGAAATAGTAAGTCGTCGTAAATTCCGAGAATGCAGACAGGGCCGTCATCTTGGCCTTGATGTCTTCATCGCTTATATTCACAAATACCTGGGGTCTGAAAAAACGATGGTGTTTCGGCACCTCATAGCCCAATATTGTCGCCTTGCCGCGGATAACCCTTACGACTTCCTCGGCAATAGCCTGGTGATCTTGCATTGTTTCTTTCAGCGACGGTACAAATATTATGTCCGGTTTGAATTCGTTAGTCAGCCTCGTGACAACCATCCTGATAGCGTCCCTGTTCTCGTCCATGGCAAAAAAACGGTTGGGCAACCTTTCAACCCCGTAACCGAGCTGGTCTACAAATTTTACATCCTCCTCGTGGAACCCGATGGCCTTTGCGGCTGAGATCTGGTCTCTGTCATTGTTCACTTCACCTCTTGACCTTGAACGGTCGGAAAAAACCACCAGCCGCCCCTCATAATCGCCTCGGTATTTGCTAAGAGTAGCCCCCAAGCCAAACTCTACGTCGTCCGGGTGCGGTGACAAACACAGAATCCTCGTACCTTTTTTTATCAAGTCCATGCCTCGAATACTCCTATCTCTTTAATCAGTGTCAGGACGTCCGCTTTCTCGTCGTGTATGCATTCAAGGACCCTTTTTATAAACCCTTCCCTGTCGCCGGGCTTCACATTATCAAGGAACAACTTTGTCTTTCGGTAATAATCCAGATAGTTTTCGGCGCATGGGAACGTCACGGCATTTTCGTATAAGGTAAATTTGTGCTTTATCCCGCAGTCCCTGAGATAAGCTCCCACTTTGTCCTCGTAGACATAACGCCCCTCCCCCTTGCCGGTCCGCCCCCCAGCTTTTTCATGGTAATGGTATAGCAGCCCGTTGTTCAGCTTAGAAGGACCCGTAAGAAGGAGCTTTGACCCGGGTTTCTTCATCACCCTCAACATCTCGTCCATGGAGACCCGGATGTCAGGAAAATGGTATACGGCATAGTTGCAAGAAACCCTATCAAACGACCCGTCGGCATACGGCAACGCCTCCGCACCCGCCACCTTAAACTCCACATCCAGGCCCGCGTCCTTCGCAACCCCCCGCGCCTTGGATATCAGCTCGCCGGACTGGTCAATGCCCGCTACAAATCCACTGCCTGTTATCTTTTTGTACTGGACAGTGAAGTGGCCGTTGCCGCAGGCGACATCGAGGACGCCGAGTCCCGGCTTGATGTCCATGAGGTCGAGCACCATCCGGTTGAAATCAAACGTCCCCTGCCTCTGGTTCAGCGAAAGCCTCTCGTCTAAAGCATAATCTCCCACGTTTTTCATCCAGGCTTACCCCTTTTTTTCTGTATCCCGTTGACATGGTGAATTAATGCGGCAGCCTTCACCATAAGCCTTCCCTATCATGCTCGCGAACCTTCGCGCCTTGTATTTCATCGCCCACTATACATGGGGACACAGGTTCAGTGGTTTTTTTCCGTTTTGAATTCCCTCTTGATAACGGGGTTGAATATTGCGGCGTCACCGGCGTTAAAAGGGTCATAGTTCGCCTTCCGGGCCGCGTATATGGATATAAAATTGTATTCCGAGGCAAGCGTCTTGAAATACGGGGTAAACCCTTCAATGTTCTTTATATCGCACTTTACGCATTCTCCCATTTTCAACCAGCCGTCTTTCTTGCCGGCGTCGCCCCACGGAGCAATAATTCCGCCAAGCACGAGGCTGTCGGGATACATTTGGCGGTAACGCTCGTACGCCCTGTCCCTGTAATCAATCTTCGCCTTCAGGCTTGCGAGGTCCCTGGAGCAATAACCAAGCCCGACCTCTCCGCCCGCAATCAGCTTCAGACCGTACTTCTTATCTGCGCACCTCTCAAGGAAACCGAGCAGTATGTACGACACGCTCATAAGGTGCCCGCTCATCCTGAAGTCATCCCTTGTCATGCCGATAAAATAAGACAGTACCTTGGCGTCCGGGTACTCCTTGGCGGCTATGTCCGCCATCCTGGCTCCGACCTGCTTCAGCCCGTCAACAACCTCGGGGACGGTCTTCCCCTGGGCATCCGCAAGCTTCCTGACATCGTACATGCCGTAGTCGTTATAGCTCTCTACGTCGAGCGCGACGCCCGGAGCGCCCACCTCCCGGGCAAGCACCAGAGAGGTCTTCCAGTTATCGAGGAACCCGTCGAGCTCGCCCGCTTCTCCAAAAATATCCATCCCTTTTATTTTCACAAGTCGGCTGCGGGTCTTTTCAGGAAGGAGCTTGTATTTTTCCCCGTCCTTCTTTGTCCCTATCATCCTGTTCAAGAAAATCCAGGGCCAGGGGTCCAGGCCGCTTTCCTTTTTCATCTTCTTCAACCCATCGAGCAACTTGTCGTGGTCGAGCGGGTCCAGGTAGTAGCCGCCTACAAGGCGCACGGCATAACCATCATATGGCGAACCGGCCAGGGCCTTCCAGTCATTTATGCCGTTCTGCCCCTGCAGCGCGCTTCCGCAGAAAGTTATCAAAAACAGGTAAGCCATAACTGTATTCATCGTTCATACCCCAGGGATTTCAAGGTTGTGCCGATATGCCTCATAGCCTCATCCAACTTGTCACCAGGCATGGAACGGTAGTTGTTTATGCTGGGGCTTATACCTTTCATTATTGTCACGATGCCATCTTCATGCCCTTTGTCGTGCTCGAACATATGGTAATCGACTATCTCCGGTTCATACTCCAGCCCGAGGTATTCAAATAGGCAGCTGAGGGTATTATCCGGGTCCTGGACCAGCTCTTCGTATCGAATCTCATGCGCGCGGCCGGACTTCAGGACGCCGCTCTTTTTCATCTTCTCGACCTGGTCGGCCCAGAAACGCGCGCAACCGACATACCTGTCCGCAATACGGTTCGTTGAAATATACCGTTCAGGTGCCTGGAAATGCCGGGTGCAAAGCGACGAGGCTACGTCGAGGCCGTTCCTGTAAATGAACACGAACTTGGCCTCATTCAGGAAAAGGTCGTCTATCACGTCAATATACTCTACATGGTCCGGCGTCTTGTCCGCCCAGATATCCTTGCCCTTGGACCTGGCATAGTTCATGAAGTAGTAGTTTATGTAGCCGCGGGTCTTATTATACACCTGTTCTCTGGAAAACCCCATGGAATCGAGCCCGTCCATGGCTTTCTTGTCCATCAGCATTTCAAGGAGTTCCACCATGAACTTGGACTCCGGCGGGCACGCTACCCTGCTGTGGGAGTCCAGCATCCTCCTGATGAGCGAGGTGCCGGACCTGTAACACCCGATAACAAAGATGGGCGGTGCATAGGACGGCTCCTGCTCGCCCTTGATGACTACCCTCTTCTCCGGTATCAACAACTTCAGGTTATAACGGACTTTCAGGTAGAACCCTGCGATGTCCATACAGTCACCTAATTATAAGTTGTTCGCCTGCTTCCCCCATTTAACCGGGACCCTGCCTGTAAGGCTGTTAAATATGCCTATGGACATCCCGTATGCCGCGAGTGTAAAAGAAAATATCTGCGCCACTATCGGCAAGTTCCGGCCAAGTACCCTCCCAAGGTAACCGGCCAGACACAACGCATAGAAAATAGCCTGTACGGCAAACGCTATCTTGTAAACCGGCCCTTCGCCAAGAAGCGCCAGGTTGGACAATAGGGCGACGGCCATAAAATAACCGGTGAACCACCTAAGAAACTTGTGAGATATCAGCCCCAGGCCTATCATAGGGAACTTCGTGTAAAACCCCTTGCCGCAGCGCCTTACGGTCCCCAGGAAGTTCTTCGAGGTCATCCGTGCCCGCAAGCGTATCTCGGACGCCGGGTCGGCAGGCAAATAGTCATAGGCCCTGGCTTCCATCTCCTGACGTACGAGGTATCCGGCCTTCACGCAGTCTATCGGGATGCTGAAGTCTACGTCATCGATAGCGGTAAGAGGCCTGAAAAGCTTCTTCCTTACAGAAAAGCAGGGCCCGGAGCCCGTAGCAAGCATGCCGAGCTTTTCCTCTATCCTCCTCAACGCAAGTTCATACTTCAAATAGATGCTCTCTGAGCCGGAGATGTCGGTAGATGAGCCGCGCAAGTAGACCCTGCCTGAAACACACCCGACTGCCGGGTCAGCATAATGGAAGAGGAGGTTCTTCAAAAACCCCTCTCCGAAACGCGTCTCTGCGTCGGTGAATACCAGAACTTCTCCCGATGCATGTTCCACGGCGTCGTTGTGAGTCAGGGCCCTGCCCCTGTTCTCCCTGAAGTCAAGGACCACAACACCTTTGTCCTTGTACCTGTATGCGGCGGCCACGGTATCGTCCGTCGAGCCGTCGGAGGCAACTATCACCTCGAGCCTGTCTTCCGGGTAGCCCTGCGCTAATATGTCGTCCAGCCTATCGGCAATCACGCCGCCTTCGTTGTGCGCCGCTATTATCACCGAGATGCCCGGAGCGAAGTCCGTGCCAGGAGCTAACTTATAGCCAGAAAAGGCCGAGACCGCTTTCAGGATAAGGTAGTAGCCTGCGTATACGTATATTATCGTCGCCGCAGAAAGCCAGAACAGCATTTTCATGACGACAGACAAAACCATCATCAGTCACATCCCCTTCCGGCGGCAAGCCGTTCCCTCATTACATTTACTATGCTCCCGGCCTGCTTGCTTGAGGTGTGCTCCCTTGCGAACCGAAGGCCCCCGTCTACAAGCTTCTCCCTCAGAGCGCCGTCCCGTGCTATCATCTTCACCGCAGTCGCTATCTCGGCGGCAGTGCCGGGTTTTATCAGAAACCCGTTTTCTCCGTGCTTAATGATGTCAGGCACCCCGCCCACATCGGTCGCTATTATGGGAAGGCCGTAGGACATAGCCTCTATAAGGACCTTCGGCACACCCTCTGAGAGCGACGGCAGCACGAAGACGTCGCTTTCGGCCAATATCCCGTCAAGCGCAACGCCCTTAGGCACAAACCCCATGAACTCCACCCGTCCGGCCAGTCCGCGCCTTGCCGACTCAGCCTTCAAGTCTATCAGTGCGTGGCCGTCACCGCAAACCCGCAGGTGCACGTCGAGGCCATCTTCCTTATAAAGTGCTTCCACGGCGGCAAGCAGGTGGCCAAGCCCCTTCTCATGGGCTGTCCGGCCTATATAGAGCAACCGCACCTTCCCGTCTTCCATCGGAGTGGGGTTCCTCCGGTACACCTCGTCCTCCGCTACAAGGCTTGTAAAGGCGCTGTACGAAGGAGACTTTTCCGACCCGTATATCCCCTTCAAGGCACTTCCGAGGAAGAATGACCCGACAGACCTGCGGATAAGCAATTTGTAAAACCAGCTCTCGAAGTTTGCGGCCGCGACAGAAAGCAGCCTCATCAGCCCCTTGTATTTGTCGCCTCCGGATATAATCTCTTTCACGTCGCCTATCACATAGACCATGTATGGCATTTTCAGGGCCTTCAGCACCCCATAAGCGATGAGGTCGTTGTTGTGAGGTACGAACAGCAGCGCGATGTCGGCGCCCCTAACATTTTCCCTGAACGCCCTCCTGTTGTGGCGGTAGACTTCAGGGAAGTGCCTGTAGAAGTTATACGTGTTCCGGTAAGGGTATGTCGGTATTACCCTCACGTTGACTTCAAAAACAACCTTCTTCCTCTTCACCGCCTCCATGCGCTCCGCCTCGTCCGCAGGCCTCTTGGCAGGGAGGAAAAGAATAACTTCGTCCAGCTCGCGTGCAAGGTCGTTGACGAACTGAAGGAAGGTGTCTCCAGAATAATATGCCCCGTCGCACAGCCAGCAGTTGCTATCCCTTATTATAGCGCATTTCATCTTGAATACGTTTCTTGGCGGTTGCCGCCATGGCGGCAACCAGCCCGATGATTGTCCAGTAATATATCCAGTCGTACAGGTCCACAAAGAACGAATCGAAATAAACCGTCAACAGGAGTATATATGCTACGTTCAGCAAGACCGGCACATCAAGGCCCTTGTCTCTTGCAGACTTCATGGCGTTAAGTATATACTTCATCAGCATGACGAACATCATAACGTAAGCGATGAAACCGGCTAACCCCTCCTCTATCCAAATCCCCAGATACGAGTTGTGAGGCCAGGTCATCCCTTCAAGGTCGCCTGCGTTCTGGCTAGATGCCTTATAGTAACCCGGGCCCTCCCCGAAGAACGGCTTCTCTGCTATCTTATCGAGCGACTCCTGCGCAAGCTTAATTCGGAGAGGGATGCTGTTGGTCATCCTTGTCCCCTGTACCATGAGATAACTTTCCTTATAGTTGAAGTATGATGTAAACCTGACAATATATTTGTCGGGCAGGAATGCGAGAGATATGCCGATTACGACCAGAAGCACAACAAGGTATTTGCTTTTCCTCATCATTATCAAGACGGCAAATATTATGCCAAGCAAGCCGCCTCTTGACAGTGTATAAAATGCGCCGAACACGCACACACAAAAGCAGGCGATCAAAAACGCCTTATAGGAAAGCCTGGACTTCTCGCCTGTTATGAGGCCGAGCGATATTACTGCGGCGACCTGGAATACAAAGGCGTTGGCGTTCCTGGTCCCGACGTCGCCTACCTGAAGCCATCCGACCTCTCCGCCGGAAACAAAGCTGAAAAGTCCGAACAGCGCCTGGATGGCGATCCCGCCGATTATTATAACCAGCGTCTTTTTCAGGACATCTTCCTTGTCTATCGCTATGGCCAGAAAGACGGCCACCCACAGGAAAGCCCAGAAATGGACCGTGCGGCCGAAGTTGTCAAGGCCGTGGGCGACAGAAGAAAGTACAGACGCCAGGAAGAATACAGCCAGTACCAAGTAATACCTGGGTATGGTCTTCAAAGACCGCATGTCGACCGCGCGGGCGAGGAACTTCAAGGCCCAAAAAAAGAAAATACCTACGAGGATAAAAAGCTGCATCGGTACGGAGAAATCGCCGAACTCTACCCTCGCCCAGGAAAACGGGAAAAAGAGAAACGAGACGGCAAACAAATACCACAGAAAGTTCATACTGAATAAACCGGCCAACATATCACCTTCTTGCTGATGAATTAATACACGGACTACAGGTACCCGAGCGATTTGAGCTGGGCTGCAATCTCGTCCGACACTTCTGGCTCGGACATCTCCACAGCCATACCGTTTATCCTTCGTTCGAATTCGACGGCTGCGGCGGCAAGCCTGTCACGGTCTTCCGGAGAGTCCACCGCCGCGTCGTCCCTCGACCTGAGCGAACTCTCGCCTTCTTCCACTACAAGCTTGTACCGGCCGTCCAATATGCACATGCCCTTCCTCGGACCATCCTCATACATGGCATACTGGTATTCTATCGAGCCGGGATGCGCGCCGCCCGACCATCCGGTTTCTCCCTGTGTCCATTCGAGTCCAAGCAGTGCCGAGATGTGAGGGGCCATATCCACATGAGATATCATCGCCCCGCTTTCCACATGCTCAAATTCCGGATGGTTTATCAACAGCGGCACATCAAGCATCTCGGAAAAACACGTCGGGGCATGGAACCGGCCGTGCTCGCCGAATTCCTCCCCATGGTCGGCGGTGAATATTATCAGCGCTCCCGGGAATGCCGCCACCACCTCGCCGATATAGCGGTCCAGGTAGGTAATCTCGGACTTGTAAAGGTCCCTGAGAGACGTCCGCTCGCGCGTGGAGAGGGTTGATATGTCCTCGCCCGCCTTCCGCCAGATATCCAGGGCCTTGTTCTGGTTCATGCCTTTCAGCGAAGGGTAGTGCCCGGCCTCATCCCGATGAAAGTAAAACGGGTGGTGTGCATCCATGTAGTGGAGCCAGACGAACTTCTTCTTGCCCTCCAACCCGTTCTCTCTTATTGTTTCAAATAGCTTCCTGTTCATGGCATCCGCAAGCTGGTACGAGAAGGTCATGTTCAGGTCTACAAGCGAGAGGAGGTTGCGGCCGGCCTTGGCGAGCCTGAACAGAAAACCGTCTCTCTTCAGCTTCTTCTTGAACTTCTCTTTGATGCCGTGCTCTTTCTTGCCCCAGTTCCTGGGGTCGAAGAAATAGTCGAACCCCCTGTGGTAGTTGAAGTCCCTCGACAGCCAGCCGTTGGAATTTATACCGACGGTTGTATAACCACTGCCCTTCATGAACTCCGCGAGCGTAACGCCGCCTTCCTTTGGCAGTCCGGTCCCTTTAAGCTCCCCGGGGAGTTTGGACATCATCATTGCCGGGAAAGCAAAACGCGTCCCCGGCCCGTTTGTTATGGCCTTCGTGAAACAGAGCGAGCCTTTCGCCAGTTTTGAAATGTTTGGGGCGTGTATGCCGAGCGCCTCCATGCCATAGACATGGTCCGCCCTGAGGCAGTCAACCGTTATCAAGACTATGTCTCTGACTTCTTTTCCTAACCGCACGTATAACCTCCGGATGCGCGCCTGCCCTAAGCCGGCGCACCCTTCAGGAATGTAAACTTTGATATAACCATCATCGTAACGACTACCACGGCTTCACCCGCGACGATGCCCATGGCGACCCCTGTCGTCGGGTCGTACCTCATCAGGACGTAGCAGAAGCAGAACCCGGAGACCAGGGCGATCGCCCCTGCGATCGGGTACCACCTCTGGTAGCCTGTAGCTGTCAGGATGCTGCCGTATGTGGACTTGATGAAAAAGAAAGACACCATCCAGGCGAGTACCCTGAATATCGGGACGCTCCCCTCGTACTTGGGCCCAAGCAGGAGGCGCACGATAACCCCCGAGAACAGGAAGCCTATAACCCCGGCGGACAAGCCCGCCGCGACCATTCCTTTCTGGAATTTCCTGTATAAGCTTATGAACCTTGCACGGTCCTTCACATAGGTCTCCGAGAAGACCGGGTAGAACGACATCGGAATGAGGACTCCCGCACTGCACAACATGACAATTATCCTGTAAGGAGCGGCGAACAACCCGACTTCATAGGTGGTAAAGAATGCGCCGAGGAGCAGTATGGGCATGTACTGGTACAGTATCATTAGGCCCGCGGCGACCGTGAGGACATATGACTCCCGGATGTGCGATATCCAATTCCCGAGCCCGAAGACAGGGAATATCCTGACGCCATGCCTTCTAAGCATGAAGTAAAGCGAGGCGGAGCCGAACGCATAGGACGATGACCAGACCAGCGCCGCGGTCGTCGCGTCCGCATCGGACTTTACAAACAGAAGCGTCCCTGTGAGGAACAGCGACGAGGATATGAAGGAGCCCGCTGCGATATAGCGGAACTTCTCCAGCCCTTTGCATACCCAATCCATATAGGGTGAGTACGTGACGAGGTACAACCCGCAGCCGAGGACCACAAGCTTCTTGTCGTGCGCAAAACCCGAAAAATATACGAATGAGGCAAGGATTGCGTAGATAACCACGCCCATCGTTACCCTCAGGCCGAGCAACGGCCCTGCTATCTGCTGGGGCGCATCCTTGTTTTTTGCTATCTCCCTTATGCCGTACATATTGACGCCGAGGTCCACCCCGAGCCAGAAATAATATGTTATGGTCTGTGCAACCGCGAAGAGGCCGAAATTAGCGACGCCAAGCCTCCGCGCGAGGTATATCGTCGTGAAGAAAAATATCCCCTTGGTCAAGGCCTCGCTGACGAGCGACCAGAAGAAATTGCCGCCGACCCGCCTCCTCAGGCTCAGGACGCCGTCCCGTACCGCCTCCTGGCCCGCCGCATCAGCCAACTCCCGCCTCCCCATCACCGTCGGGTCCGAGCCTGTATTTCAGGACTTTCGCGGGGTTCCCTGCGACGATGGCATAGTCAGGCACGTCTTTAGCAACTACCGAGCCCGCGCCCACGACAGCCCCTGTGCCGACCGTGACGCCGGGAAGTATTATTGCCCTGCCGCCAATCCATACGTCGTCTTTAATTGTTATGGGCCGGGGGGCGCTGCGGCCCTGCTGCTTTATAGGGACGTCCGTGCGGTCGAACCGGTGGTTGATGTCCACTATCATCACGTCCGGCCCCATCAGGACATCCTTCCCTATCTTGAGCCCTCCAACACACATGAGATTGCAGTCTGTCCCGAGTTCGGAATTATCGCCTACCTCTATTACATGGCCGTTAGTGAAACTCGCACCGGGCCTTATCTCTACCCGTTTGCCGCAGCTTTTAAAAATACCCTTGCACAAAAAAAGCCTGACCGCATTGCCTTTGAACATCCTGTTCGGCAGATGTATGGCAAACGAAAAGTAAAGAAACCTGCACACCGTCCTCACGAGGTTTCCCGGCATCTCTTCCTCTTTTGCGGTGGCCGTGCTGAACTGACTTTCAGCCCCGGAGTTCACTTTATCCTGCCCCTGAACCACTCCCAGGTCTCTTTAAGGCCGTCGTCGAGGGCTACCACCGGCTCGTAGCCGAGGACCCGCCTCGCCTTGGCGATGTCCGAGACGCTCCTCTTTATCTCGCCTTTTCTTTCCGGCCTGTACTCGATAACAACTTTCCTGCCGAGCCCATCCTCGACAAGGCCCTTTATCTTACCGGTAAGCTCCGACACCGATGTCTCGACCCCCGTGGCGACCTGGAAGACCTCTCCCCCGACACCGCCCTCGGCGCCCTTGACTATCGCCTGGCAGAGGTCGTCCGTATGTATGAAGTCCCTCGTCTGGCCTCCGTCTCCGTAAATTATCAGCGGCTCGCCCGCAAGCGCCTTCCTGAAAAACAGCGCGACCACGCTCCCCTTCTTGAACGAATAAGGCCCGTAGGCGTTAGAGAACCTGAGGCATACCGTGTTCATGCCGTACGAGCCGAAGAATGCGGAACAGTAGGCCTCTCCGGCAAGCTTGCTCGCCCCGTAGGGTGAGACCGGCTTCGGCACCTTCATCTCGTGCACGGGCGGGTCCTGGTCTCCGAGGGGCGCGCTCGACGACGCCATTACAAACCTTTTTACACCTGCGTCCCTTGCAGCCATCAGGACGTTAAGTATTCCCGCGATGTTCTGCTCGCAGTCGAACTTCGGGTCTTCCAGAGACGGCATAACGCCGGTCTGCGCGGCAAGGTGCACTACGGCGTCCACGCCCTTGACGGCCTCGGCCGCAGCCTTCGGGTCCCTGATGTCGCCGACCATGAGCTCTACATGGCCGGGCTTCGGGCCGGACGCGGTTGAGACCTCATCGAAGTCCGTGACAGCCGCGAGGTCGTCACGGCTCCCCACGCTCAGGTTATCGAGTATCCTTACGTAGTCACCGCGCTTCTTCAGCACCCTGATTAAGTTGACTCCGATAAACCCGCAGCCGCCGGTCAATAGCCAGTTTTTTACCACTTCACTCCCCTGAATATTTTATGTGGATGGATGTTGTCCTTGTGCCTTATGACCGTCTCCAGCATACCGGCCATCATGTCGTCCGTCAGGTAATGCGGCTTCAGCCCCATCTCTTTTAATCCTGTGTACGTAGGGTTGTAGTAGTGCTCCTCTTTTTCTTTCCTCGGGTTCTCGATGCTCTTTACCTCGACGTTCAGCCCCAGGCCCCGGCCGACACCCGCAACCTTCTCGGCAAGCTGGTTCACGGTAAACGTCTCGGTTATCTGGTTGAATATCCTGAGCTCACCGGCCTTTGCCGGTTTGCACGCGGCCAGGTCAACGCATGCAAGGGTATCCCTTAAGTTCAGGTAGCCCCTCGTCTGCCCGCCTTTGCCGTATACCGTAAGGGGGTAGCCCGCGACCGCCTGCACCACGAAACGGTTCACGACCGTCCCGAAAATCTCGTCGTAGTTGAAAAACGGCATGAATCCTTCGTCGAGGACGGTCTCGTCGGTCTCAAGGCCGTAGACAGGCCCCTGCATCAGGTCCGTAACGGCAAGCCCCCACATCCTTACCGCGAACCACATCAGGTCCGTGTCCATGACCTTCGTCGTGTGGTAGATGGAGCCCGCATGCCGGGGGAACAGGAACTTGTCTTTCCTTCCCTTGTGCTCGACCTCGAGCCAGCCCTCTTCGATGTCTATGTTCGGCGTACCGTATTCGCCCATAGTGCCGAGCTTGACTATATGGGTGCGCGGCGAGAGGTCCCTCACCGCAAAGACCAAGTTGGAGGTGACCATGAGGTTGTTGTAGATAGTAAAACAGGACGCCTTGTGGTCCATCATGGAATAGGGCGCGGACGGCTGTTCCGCATAATGTATCACGACGTCGGGTAACGTCCACCCCTGTTTCCCGGAAAAGGGGAAGGTTGCCCTGGCGGTGCCGTCGAAGAGGGAGCGCATTAGGCCGGAGTCGGTGAGGTCGCCGATGACGACCCTTATCTCCTTGCCGGTCTTCTCTTGCCAGCGCCGTGCGCGCTCGACCAGGTTCGGCACCGTGAAGAGCGGCTCCACGTCGAGTTCGACCGAGGCCCTCCTGCGGAGATAGTTGTCTACTACGGTCACGCCGTGCCCCTGGGCCGAGAACCGCATGGCGGTGGGCCACCCGAGGTATCCGTCCGAACCGAGTATCAGTATTTCCATCACAACACCTGCCGGGTTCTACAAATATTCCTTCAATATACCGTTGCCGGCAAGGAAGGCCTTCAGCTTTGCAGGCGGCAACGGGGTCTCCAACGACGATATATAGGGCCGCGTGACCTTCCGTGCCCTTTGCCCGGGATATTTATACTCGATTTCCTTGTATATGTTCCTGAAGGCGGGCAGCGTCACGAACAGGTCCTTCAGCTCTATGGAACGCGCGGTCTCCTCCTCGGTCATCAGCTCTTCGTACATCTTCTCTCCTGGCTTGGCCCCGATAACGGCTGTTTTTACCTTCGAAGGGACCTTGCCGTACCTGGACGCAAGCTCGTCTATCATGACCTGCGCCAGGTCGGGTATCCTGACGACCGGCATCTTGGTTATGAAAACCTCGCCGCCCCTTGCGAGCCGGCCGGCCTCGAGCACAAGCCTGGCTGACTCCTCGACCGACATAACGAAGCGCGTCATCCTGGGGTCAGTAACCGTCACCGGGCCGCCTCGCCTTATCTGGTCAGCGAACACCTGCACAACCGACCCGCGCGAACCGAGCACGTTCCCGAACCTGGTGGACGAGAATATCACCCTCCTCTGCCAGCGGTAGTTGTTGGCCGAGGTTATCATCCGCTCGGCCATCAGCTTTGACGTGCCCATGACGTTTGTCGGGTTCACCGCCTTGTCGCTGCTTGTAAATATCACCCGATCGACATCCGAATCGAGCGCGCACTCGATCACGTGCTGTGTGCCTATGACGTTCGTCTGAACCGCGTCGAACGGGTTGGTCTCGCAGACCGCAACGTGCTTGAAGGCCGCGACGTGGAATACGACGTCCACACCGTTCATCACCTTGCCGAGCTTGTTCTTGTCCCGTACGTCACCGAGGAAACACTTCACGACGTTACCGTCTTTGTACCTCTCCTGCATGAAGAATATCTCGGCCTCGTTGTTGTCGAGGACCCGGACCTCCCTGGCCCCGACCAGCAGGAGCTGCTCCACGAGTTCGCTGCCGACCGTACCGACACCGCCGGTCACAAGAAACCTTTTTCCTTTATAAAACCTTCCGGCCTCGTTCATTTTATCTTCTCCCGGAAATATTCCACAGTATGTCCAAGCCCATCCTCAAGGGCCATGCGCGGCTCCCATCCAAGCTCGGACTTGATAAGCCCGTAGTCTATGACGCTCCGCATCTGCTCGCCCGCCTTTGCCGGCACGTGCAGCTTGTCTCCCTTATAGCCGGTTGCATTCTTTATTAGCCTGTAGAGGTCGTTGACCGACGCCTCTACTCCGGTGCCCACATTGAAGCTCCCGTTATAGCCGCTGCCGAGCGCCAGGACGTTGGCCCTCACGACATCGCCAACGTACACGTAGTCGCGGGTCTGGCTTCCGTCTCCGTTGATGGTGGGCGTCTCGCCTTTCAGCATCTTGAGCGTGAAGATTGCCACGACCCCGGCCTCGCCGTGCGGGTCCTGCCTCGGTCCGTAGACGTTTGCATACCTGAGGGCCGTATATCCCAGGCCGTGCACTTCATGATAAAAATACAGGTAATGCTCAACTGTCAGCTTGGTTATCCCGTAAGGGCTCATCGGCTTCTTCGGGTGGTCTTCCCTCGCCGGGAAGTGGTCCTGCTCGCCGTATATCGCGCCGCCGGAGGAGGCGAACACGAACTTTTTAACCCCGTGCCTTACGCATGACTGAAGTATATTCAGCGAGCCCTCTACGTTTATACGCGCATCAAGGACGGGGTCGTCGACCGAGACCCTGACGTTTATCTGGGCCGCCAGGTGGCAGACCGCATCGGGGCGCTCACTCTCGAATATCCCGTCGACAAGTCCGTCGCGTATGTCCGCCTTGTAAAATACCGCGCGCGGGTTTACGTTTTCCAGCTTGCCTGAGGAGAGGTTGTCTATTACGACGACTTGGTTTCCAGCCTCGATGAGCGAGTCAACGATATGAGAGCCTATGAAACCGGCCCCTCCGGTAACTAAGACCTTCATGGCTGTCAAAACCCTTGAGGATAATATTTTGGTGTGCTTGGCATAGGTAAGATGCAGGCCTTTAAAGATGCGCCTGGCAGGGGCCGCCTTCCTTCTGGAGTATTGAATAGAACGCCATGGGGCCTTGTGCCGCCAATGATGAAATCATTAGGAATAATACCTTGTTAGGAATGCTATGTCAATAAAATAATGCCCGGTTTACTTATGCTTAAGGCCATGATACGGCTACAGAAGCGCGGATGTGATGCGCGCCATGTTCTCAAGCAAGATGTCCACCTTCGGGCGTTTCGAAAAGCCCGCGAAGATTATGCGCTCCGAGTCGTTTAAGTCGGTCATGAACTGCTCGTCCAGCTCCTCCGCCACATTCTTGTCGTAACACACGACGCAGACCTCGAAGTTCAGCCTGAAGCTCCTGATATCCATATTGGCCGTGCCGACTATTCCGACCTCGCCGTCCACGGACATGGTCTTCGAGTGTATGAACCCGTTTGTGTACTCGTAGATGCGGCAACCGGCCGCAAGCAGTTCACGGAAATACGACCACCCAGCGTATTTCACGATACGCTTGTCCGGCTCTTTCGGCACGAGGAGCCGCACGTCCACCCCCCTCATGGAGGCGGCCATCAGAGCGGTCAGGACGGACTCGTCCGGCACGAAATACGGAGAAGTTATATACAGGCTCTTTCTGGCGGAGGTTATAGCGGTGAAGTAGAGCAGTTCCACCTGGTCCCTAAGCCTGTCGGGACCGGACGGTACGACCTGCACTGTGCCCCCGCCCTCGGCCGGCTTGTGTACGTGGCGGATGTACGAGTCCGTCAGAAGCTCGCCCGTGGCATAGTACCAGTCCTCGGCGAAAACAAGCTGGAGGTGGCTCGCGGCCGGGCCGACAACTTTTATGTTGGTGTCCCTCCAGAACCCGACCTTGGGGTCCAGCCCCAGGTATTCGTCCCCTATGTTTATCCCGCCCGTGAATGCCTCTTCCCCGTCGATGACCACAATCTTCCGGTGGTTCCTGAAGTTCGCGTAGAACGTCCTGAACCGGGAGAACCGCACGGGCCGGTACTCGTGTACCCGGCCCCCTGCATCGGTCAAAGGCCTGAAGAATTCCGGCTTCATCTTCCATGAGCCGATGTCGTCGTACAGCACGCGTACCTCGACGCCTGCCTTTGCCCTCTCAGTCAGGGCGTCCCTGAGCATCCTGCCCGAACTGTCCGGCTGGATTATGAAGTACAGCACGTGGATATGGTGCTTCGCGGCCGCTATGCTCTCAAGTATGGCCGGGTAAGCGTTCTCCGCGTCGTTTATCACCCGCACGCTGTTGCCGGGCGTCGGAGGAAGTCCTGGCGAACGGTAGGCAAGGCGCATCAGGTCGTGATACCTGGGGTCGCACGCATCGGACCTTAACACCGACTTGAACTGGCCGTCGAAGTCCAGCTTCTCCCATATATCGCCTACTTCCTCGCGTATCGCCCTCAGGAGCTGGAGCCTGACATTGAGACGGCGTCTGCCGAAAATGAAATACGCCATGATACCGATGAACGGCAGGAAAACCATTGCGAGAAGCCACGCCATTGTCGCGGAAGGGCTGTTCCGTTCGTAGATTATGTATACGCAGGAAACGAGCATCCCGGCTACGAGGACCGCTATGACAAGCGCAGTTATCATATCTTCAATGTGGCTGATAGGGAAAGATTTGTCTGAATTTATAAATAATTATAACAGAGGGGCATGGGGGTGTAAAGACTATTGTAATTCTGAAAGGAAGAAGCCGTCCCGCCCAGAACGACGGGACGTCTTCTATATGCACTGCAAACCTATCAGTCGACAGTAAACCTGGACTCCCTTGTATCGTTGCTCCCGCCCGACTGTATTGTCGTGGTTACCACGTAGATGCCCCTCAGTGCGTCCTGCGGCAGGGCTATCGGCACCTTGCTCTCGTAGGTCCCGCCCTGCCTCTGGACTGTTATCTGCGGCTTCCCCTGCAGTTCGCCATTAAGCCTTACCTCGCGGGTCTCGGTCACATCCATGGTAGCGCCCTGAGGCCCGAGCACCGTATAGTTCGCGACAAGTTCCACGTTCTCGCCCGGCCTGGCCTTTCTGGGAGTCACCGACACGGCCTCAATCCTTACCAGGTTGGCCTGGGCCTGGTTGTAATTGTAGGCGTACTGCTGCTGGGCCTGGGCTTCGGTGCGTTTCTGGTCGTACGCATAATGACCGATAGCCGCTCCTGCGAGACCACCCAGCAATGCGCCGACCAGGACCCCGGTACCTGTATGACCTGACTGGGAGCCGATTACGCCGCCCACGATACCGCCAGCGACGGCACCGGTGCCTCCGCCTATCAATGCCCCCTTGTTCTCTTCGGCCTGCCCCGTGGCGCAACCGGAAATAAAGGCCGCCGAATAGAGCACCAACGCCAGGACAGCTATTGCTCTTTTTACCATACCAGCCTCCTTATTTCGTCTGCTGTTTCTGCTTAGGCGTCAACAACTGGTCAAGCCCCTTCTGTAGTTCCGGCGTGACGACGTCCTGCTGTTGCTGCGGCACCTGTTTCTTGGGCTCGGTGCCTATGACCTTGTTGTATATACCCTGGTAGCTCGCTATGTCCTCCCTCACCTTCTTGACTTCGTTTATGTTGGCCTGGAGCTTGTTGACGTTGTCCTGCATCTCGACTACCGTTTTGCCGAGGCTCTTCAGGCTGTCCACCGTCTGGCCGAGGCCGCCCAGCTCGAGGGCCAACGAGTTTTTTGTCTGTATGCTCCCGGTCAGGTATCCGGCCGCGAAAAAACCCAGCAACGACATAACCAGCAATGCCTTTCTCATAATACCCTCCTTTTACATGGCCCCATTGGCCGACGCGGTAATTATGGCAATTCTGCCTCTAAATCTAACAGGCGGAAGACGTTAAGTCAAACAGTGTGAATGGGGCTTGTCGCGGGGGCCGGGACCGGCCCCAGAAAATATCAGAGGATATGATTGCGGTCTACCTTGCCCTGGCCTGAATCTTGCCGGTAACGAACCCGACCGCGAAAATGAATAACAGCGTGCCAAACAGGTCCTGTAGTTCGAGTTCCATAACCCCTCCCGAGTTTCAGATTTGCGCATTGAACAGACAGGAAAGCTGTATTTGTAATTTTAGGTTACCAGCCGGGCCGCATTTTGTCAAACCTGGCCGCTTTCCAAAAAGTTTACTGCTGCATCAAGCCCAAACCAGGCATTAACGCCTTGACGCAAACATTCAATAATGCTAAGATTTAAAACCTTTAACATAAAGACACACTAAGAAGCCGGGAAACCCGGCGCACTTTCAAGGATATACATGCCATACAAAATCACATTTTTCCCGAACCGCAAGACCGTCGAGGCCAAAGAAGGCACGACGATACTCAAGGCGGCAGGCTCTCACGGGATACATATCAACGCCACCTGCGGCGGCAAGGGCAACTGCGGCAAGTGCCGGGTCGTCATAAAGGAAGGCAAGGTAAAATCAAAAGAGTCGGGCTTCCTGAAGGAAAAGGACCTGAAGGAGGGCGTGCGGCTCGCCTGCATGACTCACCCGCTCTCCGACCTCACCATAGAGATACCGCTCGGTTCGCAGATGCGTCGGGGCGGGAAGATAGCAACCGGCTCCAAGTTGGACGAGCTCAGGAAGATGGTGGAGCGGACCTGCGAAGGGGACCTCCGGCCGGTGACCCGCAAGGTCTACATGAAGCTCCCGGCGCCTAACCTTGACGACAATATCTCGGACGTCGAACGGCTGAAGCGCGAGTTGAACAAGCGCGGCTACGAGATGGCGGACATACATATCAACCTGCCCATCATCCGGAAGATCGGGAGCGTGATGCGGGCCAGGGATTGGACGGTCACGGCCACTCTGCTGATGGTCGGGAACATCATAGAGGTCATGGACGTCCAGCCGGGCGACACGACCAAGCCGCGCTTCGGGGCAGCCGTTGACGTTGGCACAACGTCGATTGTGGTGTACCTTGTCGACCTCTTCAGCGGGAAGATAGTGGACAAGGAGTCCACGTACAACCCGCAGGTGCGCTGCGGCGAGGACATTATATCGAGGATAGTCTATGCGTCCGAGATGGGCGGGCTGGACGAACTTCAGTCGCTCGTCATAGAATCGGTCAACGGCCTTATCGAGCAGATGGCCGCGCGGAAGGGCGTCGATCCCGAGGCCATAGACAATATCGTAATATCCGGCAACACGACGATGACACACCTGTTCTACGGCATCAACCCCGCGCACATCCGGGAGGAGCCGTACATACCGACGGCCACGTCGCTACCCCTGATGAGGACTAAGGCGCTGGGGCTTAACATAAACGACTTCGGCGTGATATATGCGATGCCCGGCGTCGCGTCATACGTCGGCGGCGACATCACGTCAGGCATACTCGCGTCGCGTGTCTACAAAAAACACGAGCTGAGCCTCTTCATAGATATCGGGACGAACGGAGAGATAGTGCTCGGCAACTCGGACTGGATGGTAACGGCGGCATGTTCCGCGGGCCCGGCCTTCGAAGGCGGCGGGGTCAAGTCCGGTATGCGCGCGATGGAAGGTGCGATAGAAAAGGTTGCCATCGAGCCCGGCACGTTCGAAGCAAAGTACGCCGTCATCGGGAACTCCCCGCCAATCGGCGTCTGCGGCTCCGGCATGATAGACACGATAGCCGAGATGTTCCTGACCGGCGTCATAGACCAGCGCGGCAAGATAAACCTTGATATAAACAGCACAAGGGTGCGCCGCGGAGATGACGGGCCGGAGTACGTCCTCGCATGGGCGGAGGAGTCGGGCGCGGACAAGGATATTACGCTGACCGAGCCGGACATTGACAACATAATAAGGACTAAGGGCGCTATATACGCAGGCCTCTCGACTCTTCTTAAAGAGGTCGGGTTCGGGTTCGACGACTTAGACAGGTTCTATATAGCGGGCGGCTTCGGCAACTACCTTGACGTCGAGCGTGCAATCACGCTCGGGCTCCTGCCGGACCTCCCGGTCGACAAGTTCGAGTTCCTCGGCAACACGTCCATCATGGGCGCGTACATGGCGCTCCTGTCGAAGTCGCTGAGGAAGGACGCAGAAGACATCGCGAAGAAGATGACCTACATGGAGCTTTCGGTATCGCGCAGGTTCATGGACGAGTATGTGTCCGCGCTTTTCCTGCCCCACACAAACGCGGACGCCTTCCCGACCGTCGAGCGGATGCGGAAGGTCGGAAGCGGGGTCGAATGAAACGGCTTACGGACCACAAGGGCCTCGAAGTCAGGGTTACCAAGGAAAGACAGGAGCACATCCTTGAACATCCTGAAATGGCTGAGATGCTCGATTCGATAACAGAGACCCTTGCCTCTCCGGAAAATGTGATAAAGTCCTTGACCGACCCGGAAGCACGGCTGTATTATAAATACTATAAGAATACTTTAGTAGGTGATAAATATTTGTGCGTTGTAGTGAAGTTGCCCAAGGAAGGCGATGCTTTCCTGCTCACGGCCTATCTTACCGACACCGTAAAAAAAGGAGAGACGATATGGCCAAGAAGGTAGTAAAACTCTGGTATGACAAGGAGGGCGACTTCCTGGAAGTCATCTTTGACAACAAGGCAGGATATTTCAGAGAGACTGGCAGCGACCAGGTTATGGAGAAGGTGGACGCAAAAGGCAACGTAATAGGCTTCCAGGTTCTAAAAGTCAGCTCACTAAAGAAGCGACCTCTTGAAGTTGAGCTTGTATAGTTACTAAACATTTCGAAATCCTATCCAGGTCCCGTCAGGAAAACAGAAGGAGTATCTTTGCTTACCCAGGCTATAAAAGGCGTGAAGGACTTACTGCCGGAGGACTCCGTCCGGTGGCGGAAGGTCGAGACTGCGGCGCGGGATGCGTTTAACGCATACGGTTTCCTTGAGATACGCACACCGATAATCGAACACACCGTTCTCTTCGCGAGAAGCATAGGCGCGACCTCGGACATAGTCGAAAAAGAGATGTACGCCTTCACCGACCGCGGCGGCGACGAGATAACGTTACGCCCCGAGGGCACGGCAGGCGTGGTGCGCGCTTACGTCGAGCACAAGCTCTATGCGAAGGACCCCGTGACGAAGCTATATTACATGGGGCCGATGTTCCGCCGGGAGCGCCCGCAGGCCGGACGCCTGAGACAGTTCCACCAGATAGGCGCCGAGGCACTGGGCTCCGCCGGACCGGGTATTGACGTGGACGTGCTGGCACTCCTGTCCGACCTCTTCGGCAGGCTCGGCATCGAAGGAGTGGAACTCCAGATAAACTCGCTCGGGTGCCGCGACTGCCGCCCAAAGTACCGCGCCGCGCTTAAGGAATTCCTCATGGCGCGCTACGACCAGCTCTGCCCGGACTGTCAGAGGCGCATAGAGGCCAACCCGCTCCGTGCGCTCGACTGCAAGGCCGAGGGCTGCAAGGCCGCGACCGCGGACGCGCCCGACATGTCGGAATACCTCGACGACGGGTGCCGTGAGCACTTCGCAAAGGTCAGGGAAGGGCTCGACGACCTCGACATCGGGTACTCGGTCAACAAGCGCATGGTGCGCGGGCTCGACTACTACACGCGCACGACGTTCGAGATGGTAGCCACCGACAAGAAGGGCGCGCAGAACGCAGTCGCCGCGGGCGGTCGCTACGACGGCCTCGTCGAAGAGCTTGGCGGACCATCCACGCCAGGCATCGGGTTTGCCATCGGGATGGAACGTCTGATATTGATGCTGCCGGAATCCGGCGAAGATATAAACGGGCCGGAACTATTCGTCGCCGCGCTCGGCACAGATGCCGGAAGAGTGGCGCTCAAGGTCGTGCATGGGCTCAGGACAAAGGGCATACACGCGGAGTGGGACTACTCCGGCGCAAGCCTCAAGTCGCAGATGAAGAAGGCAGACCGCTCCGCCGCGAAGCGAGTACTGATTGTAGGCGAAGACGAGCTTGCACGCGGCGTCGCGATACTGCGCGACATGCGGAGCAAAGAGCAGCAGGAGATACCAATCAAAAGTGTCATTGCGACTCTTGTCAATAGACTCAAGGTAATTCAAGCAATAGCAAGAAAACATTGACATTGTCATTGCAAGCAAAGCGTGGCAATCTCAGGTTTTCTCTTGTCATTCTGAGCGAAGCGAAGAATCTCGGGCTTGAGATTCTTCGTCGCTGATGCTCCTCAGAATGACAGACAAATACGAGATTGCCGCGTCGCGTTGCTCCTCGCAATGACATGTCAATGCATAAGGTTTAAAATGAAGATTGCCTGCATATCCGACACGCACATACCGGGCGGCATGGGGATGCTCCCAATGGCGCTTTACGAAGGCCTGAAGGGTGCCGACCTCATACTCCACGCCGGTGACATCACGTCTTTGGACGTGATTGAGGAGCTTAAGCTTATCGCGCCGGTCGAGGCAGTTGCGGGCAACATGGACGGATGGGAAGTCGCGCGGACCCTGCCCGAAAAGAAAATAGTGCAGGCGGGCAGGTTCAGGATAGGCCTGATACACGGGGGCGGCAGGGTGCCGGGCATGGAGGACAGGATACTGAAGATATTCGAGGAAGACAACATAGACTGCCTGGTCTACGGCCACTCGCACAAAGCGAATGTAGAACGGCGCGGGAACGTGCTGCTCGTCAACCCCGGAAGCCCGACCGACCGGACTTGGGCGCAGTACAACTCATACGCGGTCATTCACGCGGACGATGAACTAAGCGCGGAGATCATCAGGCTATGAAACAGGCATATTTATTTTTCATCCTGGCGATTGGTCTGTTTCCGGGCATATCAAATGCCGGTACGCCATGCAATGAATACGAAGACTGCTACAAGCTGTTCGTCCCATACGTGCAGGGCGTCAGCGCATCCAGGCTCGACCCGGCGCTCCCGGACGTCCCGTTCGGGAAATGGCTTGCGGGCTATATCAAGCCCGGCACGGAGATACGCTGGGAGGTGAACGACTGCGGCGAGGACTCCGGTTTCGACGACCCGGAATTCGGACATGACTATGTCACATGCGTCGGCGTCGAAGCCACATTGAAAAACGGAAGCCTGCTGCGGGCCGGCATCATCGCGGGCACCGTCAATAAAGGCATAACAGGCGAGCCCCAGATATTCGACGGGGCGGACGAGTTGGAAGGACTGCGCGGCATACCACTGGACGGCCCCCGCTGAAACCCGCAACTTCATTCCTATTGGCTTGATTTCATCCTCGAACAAGTATAAAATGATTAGAGTATTCAAGAGGCCTGTCATGGGCCCGCATCAAGTCATATAAGGAGCAGCGATGGACCCGTTTGAGATACTTGCAAAGTATTATTTCCCGGACTCGAGCACATACAGCTACCTTGTCACGCACAGCAAGGCGGTCGCCAAGAAGGCACTCGAGGCGGCTGAAAGGGTGAAGCACCTGAACCCGGACATGAAGTTCATTGAGGAGGCCGCGCTCCTGCACGACATCGGCATCTACAAGGTGAACGCGCACCTGATAGGCTGCATCGGCCCGATGGACTACGTGGCGCACGGCTACATCGGCAGGGAGATGCTGGAGGCGGAGGGCTACCCCCTGCACGCCCTCGTCTGCGAAAGGCATGTAGGCGCGGGTATATCGGCCGAGGAGGTGGAGAGGTTCAAGCTCCCCCTGCCCAAGCGCGACATGCTCCCGTTATCCATAGAAGAAAAGATAATCTGCTGGGCGGACAAGTTCTTTACCAAGTTCCCGAAGAAGCTGACCGAGGAGAAGCCGGTCGAGAAGGTAAGGGAGATGGTCGCGAAGTACGGAAACGAGCCGCTCGCGCGTTTCGACGAGTGGCACAAGATGTTCGGCGGGTAGGGTCACACTATGTCATTCAGAACCGTATAAATTGTCACCCCGTGCTTGACACGGGGCCCAGGAATTTTGAACTTCCTGGATTCCCGCTTTCGCGGGAATGACGGACTAAATTAAAAAGGCCCCGGAAACCGGGGCCTTTCTTGTTTTAAATCGATGTGCGCATTCCAAACAGTGTGGGCCAGTAGCCCTCTTACTCCGCCTTGCCCTCTTCGGCGGCGGGTTCGCTGGTTGACTCGGGGGCCGCTTCTGCCTGCGCCTCTTCCACGGGTGCGGGCGCCTCTGCAACCTTCTCTTCAACTGCGGCGGCAGGAGCGGGTGCTGCCGCAACTGGCGCGGCGGCCTTCTTCTCCCTTGCCGGGCGCGGTGCGGACGGCGCGGCGCCTTCCCTGTCCACCAACTCGATGAGGGCCATCTCGGCCGAGTCTCCGTAGCGGACCCTGGTCTTGATTATGCGGGTATAGCCGCCGTTCCTGTTGGCCGACCTGGGGGCGAGGGTGTCGAAGAGCTTTGCGACCACGTCCCTGCTCTGTATGTACGCGAAAGCAAGCCTCTTCGCGTGCAGGTCGCCCTTCTTCCCGAGGGTTATCATCTTGTCGGCGATGCCCCTTATCTCCTTGGCCTTGGCCACAGTGGTCTCCACCTTGCCGTGCTCGAGGAGCGACGTCACGAGGTTTCTGAAGAGCGCCCTCCTGTGGCTGGAATTCCTACCGAACTGTCTACCTGTATTCCTGTGACGCATGGGGATTCCTCTCCTCTACTAAACTCCAGCCTTCTGAAGCGATTTTTCGTAGGTCCTAAGCTTTTCCATGTCTATCTTCATGCCGAAACCCAGGCCCATCTCAGTGAGTATCTCTTTTATCTCGTTCAACGACTTCCTGCCGAAGTTCTTCGTCTTCAACATCTCGCCTTCAGACCTCTGGACCAGGTCCGCGATGGTCTTTATGTTGGCGTTCTTCAGGCAGTTGGCGGAGCGCACCGAAAGTTCGAGCTCGTTGACGCTCCTTAAAAGGTTCTCGTTGAACTTCTCCTCTACCTCTTCGGACAGGGGCTCTATCATCTCGCCCTCTTCCTCGAAGTTTATGAATATGTTCAGGTGGTCCTTCAGTATCTTGGCGGAGTATGCCACCGCGTCTTCCGGGGTGACGCTGCCGTCCGTCTGGAGTTCCATTATGAGCTTGTCGTAGTCCGTGTCCTGACCGACGCGCGCGTTCTCGACCCAGAAGTTCACCTTCTGCACGGGCGAGAATATCGAGTCGATGGGTATCACGCCTATGGGGGATTCGGCCTCCTTGTTCTTCTCGGAGGGCACATAACCCCTGCCCTTCCTCACCTGCATCTCCATGGTGAAGCGGGTGTCCTTGTCGAGCGTGGCGATGAGCATGTCGGAGCTGAGGACCTCTATGTCGCTGTCCGTGTCGATGTGCGACCCGTACACCGCGCCCGGCCCCTCGACGTCTATCCTGAGGGTCTTCGGCTTGTCGGTGTGCATCTTGAACCTCAGCCTCTTGACGTTCAGGATGATGTCGGTCACGTCCTCCACCACGCCCGGTATTGCCGAGAACTCGTGGAGCACGTTCTCTATCCTGATGGACGTGACGGCCGCGCCTTCGAGCGATGAGAGCAGCACCCGCCTGAGGGAGTTCCCTATGGTGGTACCGAAGCCCCTCTCGAAGGGTTCGGCGCTGAACTTGGCATATGTATCTGTAAGCGTCTCCGCCTCGAACTCCAGCTTCTTTGGTATCTGGAATCCCTTCAACTTCATGGTCATAACCCCTCCTTGTGGGTTATCCTATATAAGCCTGTACGGGGAAGACGCCTGGGCGCACATCCCCCCTCAGCCCGGGCCAGCCCGCTTTTATTTGGAGTAAAGCTCGACTATGAGGTTCTCGTTAACCGGCAGTGAGATGTCTTCCCTGGCCGGCATGGACACTATCTTGCCCCTCATGTTCTGCTTTTCCATCTCGAGCCACGGAGTCATGGTCTTCCTGTCCATGGCGGCGGCGAGTTCCTGGAACCTCGGCAGTGCGCGGCGGTTCTCCTTGAGCTCCACCACGTCGCCGACCTTGGCCACATAGGACGACACGTTGACCGTCCGGCCGTTCACGAGGAAATGCCCGTGTGCGACCATGACGCGCGCCTCTTTTCTGGAGCCGGCAAGGCCGAGCCTGTATACGATATTGTCCAGCCTGCGCTCGAGCAGTGAAAGCAGGTTCTCGCCCGTAACGCCCTTCATGCGGGCGGCCTTGGCGTAGTAGCCGCGGAACTGCTGTTCGAGGACCCCGTAGACTCTCCTGACCTTCTGCTTCTCACGGAGCTGCACGCCGTAGTCGGAGACCTTCACCCGCCCCTGGCCGTGCTGGCCCGGCGCGTATGCCCTGCGCTCTACGCCGCATTTTTCCGTGAAGCAGCGGTCCCCTTTAAGGAACAGCTTCAGGTTCTCTCTCCTGCAAAGCCGGCAAACCGGACCGGTATATCTTGCCAAGTCTAAACCTCCTAAGTTGATGCTGATTAAATTATGTTAAACCCTTCTCCTCTTCGGCGGCCTGCAGCCGTTGTGGGGGATGGGGGTTTCGTCCTTTATGGCCGATATGTCCAGGCCAACCGCCTGCAGGGCCCTGATGGCCGACTCGCGTCCCGCGCCCGGGCCGGTGATCCGCACCTCGACGCTGCGCATCCCGTGCTCCATCGCCTTCTTGCCCGCGTTCTCGGACGCCATCTGCGCCGCGAACGGGGTGCTCTTCCTGGAACCCTTGAAGCCCTGGTTCCCGGCGCTGGACCAGCATATCACGTTCCCGTTGGCGTCGGTGATGCTGACTATGGTGTTGTTGAAAGACGCCAGTATGTGCGCGACTCCAACGGCGATGTTCTTTCTTTCCTTCTTAGGGCCACTTCTCTTGGGTCCTGCCATTTTTCCTCCTCGGTTGATTCCGATTCTTCCAAACCTTGTTACCGATATTTTAACCGGCGGTACTATGCCGGGATTGTCTCGCTTGCTGGTTCAACCCGCCGACAAGACCCTTACTTCACGGCCTTTTTCTTGCCCGCGACTGTACGCTTCGGGCCCTTCCTCGTGCGGGCGTTCGTCTTGGTCCTCTGGCCCCTCGCCGGCAGGCCGCGCCTGTGCCTCAGGCCCCGGTAGCAACCGATGTCCATCAGCCTCTTTATGGACAGGGTCCTTTCCCTCCGGAGGTCGCCCTCGACCTTGAAGGAGCGGTCGATTATCTCCCTTATCTTCACCACGTCAGGGTCGGTGAGGTCCTTAGTCCTGATGTCGGGGTTCACCCCGGCCTCGGCCAGAATCTTCTTTGCGGAAGTGTGGCCGATCCCGTAGATATAGGTCAGTGCTACCTCTACCCTCTTGTCCCTTGGTAGGTCTACGCCTGCAATCCTTGCCAAATTACCCTCCTAATTGCGCGCCGCGAGAGATATTATCCCTGGCGCTGCTTGTGCCTCGGGTTTATGCATATAACCCGGACAATCCCTTTTCTCTTGATGACCTTGCACTTGTCACAGATCTTCTTGACAGACGACCGGACCTTCATTATCTTTCCCCTTTCAGACTGCGACCACTCCGCCAATGGAAGGCGGGGCTACTTGAACCTGTATGTTATCCTGCCGCGGGAAAGGTCATACGGCGAAAGCTCGACCGTCACCTTGTCTCCCGGAAGTATCTTGATGAAGTGCATCCGCATCTTGCCGGATATGTGCGCAAGCACCACATGCCCGTTGTCGAGCTCGACCCTGAACATCGCGTTTGGCAGCGTCTCCAGTATCTTGCCCTGTACTTCTATAACGTCTTCTTTGGGCATCCAGTTCCTTTACTTGTTGTCAGAGTGCCGTGAGTATCTCCGGCCCTTTATCCGTGACCGCCACGGTATGTTCGAAGTGGGCAGAAGGCCTCCTGTCGAACGTTACCGCCGTCCACTTGTCTTCCAGTACCACGGTCTGGCTTGCGCCCATGTTGACCATCGGCTCGATGGCCAGCGTAGTGCCCGCCTTGAGCCTCGGCCCCTGGCCGGGCGGCCCGAAGTTCGGGACCTGCGGGTCCTCGTGGAGGCGCCTTCCGACCCCGTGCCCCACAAACTCCCTGACCACCGAAAAACCGTTCGCCTCGGCGAGCGTCTGGACCGCGTTCGATATGTCCGAGACCCGGTTGCCGACTATTGCGTTCTCGATGCCAGCGTACAGGCACCGTTCGGTTACGTCGAGCAGCTTCTTCAGCTGGTCGCTTATCTCGCCGACCGGAAGCGTTATCGCCGCGTCGCCGTAGTACCCGTCCACCACCGCGCCCAGGTCGAGCCCGATGATGTCGCCCTCGTTAAGCCGCCGGGCCGACGGTATGCCGTGCACAACTACTTCGTTTATCGAGGCGCACAGCGTGCTGGGGTAACCCATGTACCCCTTGAACGCCGGTATGCCGCCGTGCTTCACTATGTAACCCTCGGCGAACGAGTCGAGCTCCGCCGTGGTCACGCCCGGCCTTACAACTTCCTTCAGTCCTGCAAGGGCGCCCGCGACTATCCTGCAAGCGACCCTCATCTTCTCTATCTCAGCCCTGGACTTAAGGATTATCAACGTCCGGCCCCCTTACACCCTGGGTCCGCGACTTGTCCGGACCGGGGACGTCTCAGCCCTCGAGGGCCTTGACCATCCTGTCCAGTATCGCCTTCATATCGCCCACGCCGTCGATGGCGCGGAGCAGGCCCTTCGCCTTGTAGTAGTCGATGAGCGGGGCGGTGGATGACTGGTAAACCTTGAGGCGGTTCTTTATCGCCTCTTCCTTGTCGTCGTCCCTCTGGTAGAGTTCGCCACCACACTTGTCGCACTTGCCGTCCGCCTTGGGCTTCTTGAACATAACATGGTAGCCTTCCTGGCAGGACCTGCATGTGCGCCTGCCGGAGAGCCTCTTAACAAGCTCCTCGTCGGCCACTTCTATGCTCAGTACCTTGTCGAGGGGGGTGCTCATCTCGGCCAAAGCCTTGTCGAGCTCCTGCGCCTGCGGCACGGTCCTCGGGAAGCCGTCCAGGATGTAGCCCTTCTTGCAGTCGGCTTCCTTCAGGCGCTCCTTGACTATGCCTATAACGACGGCGTCCGGGACGAGGCCGCCCGCGTCCATGAACTTCTTGGCCTCGAGGCCGAGCGGGGTCTTCTCCGCGAGGTTCTTCCTCAGTATGTCGCCGGTGGATATCTGCGGTATGGAGTACTTATTTACCAGGTCTTTGGCCTGCGTGCCCTTGCCAGCCCCCGGGGGGCCAAGAAGAATCATCCTCATGTTATGCTCTCCTCCCTTTTAGTCGTACACCTTTCATGAACCCTTCGTAATGCCGGGTTATCAAATGAGTCTCTATCTGGCTTACCGTGTCGAGGGCGACGCCAACGACGATAAGAAGCGACGTTCCGCCGAAGTAGAAGCTTATATGGAAAGCCCTGTAGAATATGTCCGGCAGCACGCATACGACGGAGAGGTAAAGCGCGCCTCCGAACGTCACGCGGTTCAGCACCTTGTATATATAGTCAGAGGTGTTAATGCCCGGCCTGATGCCCGGAATGAAACCGCCGTACTTCTTCATGTTGTCCGCGACGTCTACCGGGTTGAAGACGACCGCGGTGTAGAAGAACGCGAAGAATATTATCATCCCGACGTAGAGGACTATGTAGAGCGGCCCGCCGCGCGAGAGCTGGTCCTTGAGAATGACGACCCACGCCGCGGTCGAGAAGCCCGCGAGAGTCGCCGGGAACATGAGTATCGAGGACGCGAATATCGGGGGTATGACGCCTGAGGTGTTAAGCTTAAGCGGTATGTGAGTGTTCTGTCCGCCGACCATCCCGCGCCCCGCTATCATCCGCTTCGCGTACTGTACCGGTATCCTCCGCTGGCCGCGCTCCATGAACACTATAGCCGCCACGACCGCGACCATGATTATCACCATGCCGAACACAGTGAAGAGCGAAAGCTCGCCCGCGTGGAAGAGCCTGTACGTGTCGATGATCGCGTTCGGAAACCTGGCCACGATGCCCGCGAATATCACGAGCGAGATGCCGTTGCCTATGCCCCTCTCGGTTATCTGCTCGCCGAGCCACATGATGAACGCGGTGCCCGACGTGAGGGTTATCATGGTCAGGAGCCTGAAGCCCCAGCCCGGCGCGTGTATGAACGCCCCGCCCTCCATCGCCTCGAGCCCAATCGCTATCATCAGGGACTGCACGAGCGAGATAGCCACGGTGCCGTAGCGGGTGTACTGCGTTATCTTCCTCCTGCCGCGATCGCCCTCTTTCTGGAGAGCCGCAAGGTATGGGAAGACCACCGTCAGCAGCTGGAGTATGATCGAGGCGCTGATGTAGGGCATGATGCCGAGGGCGAATATCGTGACCTTCGACAGCGCGCCGCCGGAGAACATGTCGAAGAAGCCCATCAACTGGCCAGCGCTCTGGTGCAGGAACTTCGAGAGCTGCTCGCCGTTAATCCCCGGGGTCGGTATGTGCCCGCCCACCCTGTATACCGCCAGCATCCCGAGTGTGAACAACACGCGGTTCTTCAGTTCCGGGATCTTGAAGATATTCTTGATGCTCTCTATCAAAGCCCTATCACCTCTGCTCGCCCGCCGGCCGCCTCTATCTTCTGGACGGCAGACTTGGAGAATTTATGAGCCTGGACAACCACGGGCCTTTTTATCTCACCGTGCCCGAGTACCTTGATGCCCGCGCCGAGCTTCTTGACCACGCCCTCGTCGAAGAGCTTCTCCGGGCTTATGGTCTCGTCAGTTATCCTGTCAAGGTCGCGCAAGTTGACAAGGGAGTATTCCTCGCGGAATATGTTCTTGAAGCCGCGCTTCGGTATGAGCCTCATGAGCGGCATCTGCCCGCCCTCGAAGCCCGGTCCCTTGGGGCCGCCCGACCTCGAACGCTGGCCTTTCTCGCCGCGGCACGCGGTCTTGCCGTGTCCGGAGCCGTTTCCCCTGCCGACCCTTTTCTTAGGTTTCCTTGCCCCTGGCCGGGGCCCCAGTTCATCTATTCTCATACTCACCTTTTGTGTCCAGGGTTAAAGCTCAAACCTTTAATCCAAGGTTTGGCCTTTAGATCTCTTCGAATACCACCATGTGCACTACCTTGTTTATCATGCCCCGGACCTCCGGGGTGTCTTTCCTCACCACTTCCTTGTTGATCCTGGTGAGGCCAAGGCCCACAAGCACCTTCCTGAGGGCGGGCTTCTGCCCTATCGAGCTTCTCTTAAGAGTTATCTTTAAGTTTTCGGCCATTTTGTTTAGACTCCTAACTTGCGATTTCTTCGAGGGTCTTGCCCCTTAACTTGCAGACCATTTCCGGGCTCCTCAGCATCTTGAGCCCCTCTATCGTGGCCCTTGCCACGTTGTGCGGGTTTGAGCTGCCGAGCGACTTCGAGAGGATGTTCTGCACGCCCATGACCTCGAGTATCGCGCGGACCGCGCCGCCGGCTATGAGCCCGGTACCGGGCGCAGCGGGCTTCAGCAGGACCCTGGCCGCGCCGAAGTGGCCGATTACTTCGTGGGGTATGGTCGAGTTCTTCATGTTGACCTTGACCATCGACTTCTTGGCGCGCTCAACGGCCTTGGAGATTGCTACCGGCACCTCAACCGCCTTGCCCTTGCCTATACCGACGCTGCCGGAACCGTCCCCGACAACGACGAGCGCGCTGAAGGAGAACCTGCGGCCGCCTTTGACGACCTTGGCAACCCTGTTTATATGGACGACTTTGTCCTTAAACGCCCCACCCTCGGCTTCGTACTTTTCCAATGAACCCTCCTCTTAAAAATTCAGACCGGCCTCCCTGGCAGCATCGGCCAGGGCCTTGATCCTTCCGTGGAAGATGAAGCCGCCCCTGTCGAAAACGACGTCTTTTACGCCTTTCTCGATGGCCTTCTTCGCTATGGCGGCGCCTACCTTCTTCGCGGCCTCCACGTTGCCCCTGGACTTCATGCCTTCCTTAATATCCTTGTCCAGCGTGGACGAAGCCGTTATGGTGATCCCCTTCACGTCGTCTATCACCTGGGCGTATATGTTCGATGCGCTCCTGAAGACGTTCAGCCTGGGACGCGCCGTGGTGCCCGTCATCCTCTTCCTTATCCTGCTGTGCCTTCTCTCCCTGCCGACAAGCTTTGCCGTGTAGCCAGCCATCTATATCACCTCTATAAAGTAACAACCAGTTACGAAAATACTTGAATAACCCCGCCGCCATCCACTTGTGCGGGCCGCCTGTCACGATGCGCGTCCGCCCACGCCGGCCGTCCGGGTTACTTGCCCTTCTTGCCTTCCTTACGGAGTATCGTCTCCTCGGCGTACTTGATGCCCTTGCCCTTGTAGGGTTCCGGCTTCCTGACCGCACGGACGTTCGCGGCCACCTGTCCGAGCAGTTCCTTGTCTATGCCGGAGAGCTTGATCACGGTCTGCTTCTCGACGGCGGCCTGGATGCCCTTGGGCAGCTCAAAGTTCACCGGGTGGGAGTAGCCCATGTTCAGGACCAGTATGGCGCCCTTGGCCTCGGCCTTGTAGCCGACGCCGTTTATCTCAAGCACCCTCTCGTAGCCGGCGGTCACGCCCTGCACCATGTTGCTTATAAGGGTGCGCGTCAGGCCGTGCAGCGAGCGGTAGAGCCTGTGGTCCGAAGGCCTTTCCACTATAATCGTCTTGTCCTCGTGGCGTATGATCATCTTGGGGTGGAGTTCCCTCGAGAGAGACCCCTTAGGCCCCTTGACCGTGAGGTGGTTGCTGCTGAGCTTGACCTCAACGCCGGACGGTATCTCGACCGGCCTCTTGCCTATCCTTGACATTGATGATGCTCCTTGGAATAATTATCTTAATAAGCCTGAGCTTCCGCCGGGGGACGCATTCACCAGGGCGCTGGGCCATGCCGCAATACCCTGCCCCGGGTGCTACCAGATATAGCACAGCAGCTCGCCGCCGAGCTTCTTCACGCGTGACTCCCTGTCCGCCATCACGCCTCTCGACGTGGAAAGCACCGCGATGCCCAGCCCGCCCATGACGCGGGGTATGTCGTCGGACTTCACGTACACCCTGTTGCCTGGCTTGCTGACCCTTTTGAGGCCGTTAATCACCCGTGAGTCGTCCGGGCTGTATTTCATATAGACCCTGACTAACCCCTGCTTTCTGTCCTTCAAGAGTTTGAAGTTCTTTATGTAACCTTCATCCTTGAGGACGCGGGCCAGTTCCAGTTTCAGGTTGGAGGAAGGTATGTCCACCTTCTCCAGCTTCGCCATATTGGCGTTCCTAATCCTGGTAAGCATATCAGCGATCGGGTCCGTCATTCCCATCTTCCATAGCTCCTTTTTGAATATTTGAAAAGGCGTCTACCAGCTGGCCTTTATCACTCCTGGGACCTCGCCCTTAAGGGAGAGTACACGGAAACATATCCTGCACATCTCGAACTTCCTCAAATACCCCCGGGGCCTCCCGCAAATCTTGCAGCGGTTGTACGCCCTGACCGCGAACTTTGGCTTCCGCTTCTGCTTGGCTATAAGAGATTTTTTCGCCAACTCTTCCTCCTGACTTAGTTTCTAAAGGGCATCCCGATGAACCGGAGAAGCGCCTTGCCTTCCTCGTCCGACCTCGCGGTCGTAACTATCGCCACATCGAGACCGTGGACCAACTCCACCCTGTCGTAATCTATCTCCGGGAAAATGTACTGCTCTTTCAGGCCGAGCGAGTAGTTGCCGCGGCCGTCGAAGGCCTTCCCGGACACGCCCTTGAAGTCCCTTATCCTCGGCAGTGCGACGTTTAGCAGCCTGTCCAGGAACTCCCACATCTTGTCCTGGCGGAGCGTCACCATGCAGCCTATCGACATGCCCTCCCTCAGCTTGAAGGTGGCTATGGACTTCCTGGCCTTCCTCACGATAGGCTTCTGTCCGGTCATCTCGCCCAGTTCCTTGACCGCGGCGTCGAGCAGCTTGGGGTTCTGTATGGCCTCCCCGAGCCCGACGTTTACCACGACCTTGACGACCTTCGGCACCTGCATGGGGTTCTTGTAACCGAACTCCTTCATAAGTGCAGGGACGACTTCCTTGGTGTATTTCTCCCGCATCCTCGCGGCCATTATATTCCTCCGGATATCATTTAGAACTTGTCTATGTCTTGTCCACGGGCAC